>Ga0194129_10000917_pt1 | contig 52487 bp, 52 predicted proteins | sample TA2KigCa35mmetaG_FD_150862 | JGI IMG/M metagenome (GOLD analysis project Ga0194129, IMG submission 150862) | Freshwater microbial communities from Lake Tanganyika, Tanzania - TA2015038 Kigoma Deep Cast 35m | ecosystem: Environmental > Aquatic > Freshwater > Lake | place: Tanzania: Lake...
CTTAGAGAAAGTGAATGCAAAACACGTGCTCGATCTCTAGCAAATTCAGATCTGTTTGGATTACCAGATTTTTCAGGAAAAAATCTAGAGTTATCCATTGCTGTATATGTCATTTGAAAAGTCCATGTCGTTGCAGCAAGACATAGCGAAGTACTGCTGCTGTCTCGCGAATTACATAAGTTGGAGTTAACTTGGAACCAGCGCCATATCGCGTTGGCGCACCGAATGACTCATAACCCATATCGCGAAGAATAATCAAACTTCTAGCCATATGAGCAGGATCTGTTACAACCGTTACTCTCGTAGCACCCAATTCAGAAAGTTTTAAATCTACGGCCTGCAAGCTTTCTAAAGTGTTTGTCCCCTTAGCCACCGCAATAACCGAAGCGCGACTCATACCTTTGTCTAATAGATATCTCCGACCGGTCTGTGCCTCAGTTGTTCTATCTCCTGGTTGGTTTAAGCCAGTTGTAATAATTTTTCTTGCTGTTCTCACTTTCCACAACTCATATGCGCGATCTAGTCGTGCTTGTAACACATCAGAAGGTCGGCCATCAAATTGAGCTGCACCTAGCACAACTATTGCATCCGATCGATAAAGCACATCTTTACCACTAATATTGACAACCCACGCTGCCACACCAAACACAACTACTAATACTGTTGCTAAAGTAATTACCAAGAAAGTTCTAACTAAATGCATTAGCCACCGCTAACATCAAGTTCAGCAGCTGCAAGATCTGCAGCAAAATCACCTAGCTCATCTGGTGAATCGAGCCAACCTTGTGGCAAACTCACTGCTCGCTCGCTCGAAGTTCTTCCTCTTGGTCCTTCCGCAACAACTGGAAATTCTTGATCTGAATCAATCAATGAGATTAATTGATTCAGTTCAACCAAAGTTGAGACCGTTCCCAGTTTAGCGCGAATTTCAGAGCCGACTCGAAATCCTTTTAAATACCAAGCAACATGTTTTCGAAAATCTCGGCACCCTTTATATTCACCATATAGATCTGAGAGAAGTTCGGCATGGCGCACCATAATTTGTAATACGCCATCCAGATTTGGATCTTTTGGAATCTGCTGACCTTGCAAGGCTGCTGCTAACTGAGCAAATAACCAGGGCCGTCCAAGGCATCCGCGTCCAATAACAACTCCAGCGCAACCAGTTTGTTGCATCATTTTGATTGCATCAGTTGCTTGCCAAATATCACCATTTCCCAAAACAGGAACACCAATTGGAGCTAAATCATCAACTAAAACTTTTATCTGAGACCAGTTTGCACTTGGCGCATACATTTGTGCAGCTGTTCTTGCATGCAGTGCAACCCAAGCTACACCTTCTTGCGCAGCAGTTGCTCCTGCTTCTCTAAAGGTTAAATGATCTTGATCAATTCCAAGCCGCATTTTAACTGTGACTGGAATTGGTTTCATTCCTAATGCAGAAGTAGTTTCATTTGCTGTTTGTACAGTTGATCTAATAATGTCTCGAAACAAATTACGTTTGTATGGAAGAGCTGCTCCACCACCTTTGCGGGTAACTTTTGGAACTGGGCAGCCCATATTTAAATCAATGTGATCTGCTCGATCTTCTGTAATTAACAACTTAACTGCAGCTGACATTACTTTTGGCGAAACACCATACAGTTGCACAGATCTGGGTATCTCATCTGGTGCAAAAGTGACCATCTGAATAGCTTCTTCATTTCTCTCAACTAAGGCACGCGATGTCACCATCTCGGAAACATATAAACCGGCACCAGATTCTCGACACAATCGTCTAAATGCACTGTTAGTGATTCCCGCCATAGGAGCGAGCACGATTGGCGGATTAACTACAAACCGCGATGTTTGAATTGGTGCGAAACTGGTAACCGTCATTTGACTATGCAGATGGTAATCTGCTGGAAAACCAATTACTTAGGTTATCTAGACCAATTCGCTCTTGAGACATTGAATCTCGCTCACGCACAGTTACCGCTTGATCAGATAATGTGTCAAAATCAACAGTTACACAAAATGGTGTGCCGATTTCATCTTGTCGGCGATATCGCCGCCCGATAGCACCTGCATCATCAAACTCAACGTTATAAGTTTTTCTCAACATTGCCGCCAAATCACGCGCTTTAGGTGAAAGATCAGCATTTCGAGAGAGTGGCAAAACTGCAACTTTAACTGGCGCTAGTCGCGCATCAAGACGCAAGACAGTTCGCACATCTTCGCCGCCTTTACTGTTTGGTGCTTTGTCTTCATCATATGCATCAAGTAGAAATGCTAAAACGCATCGAGTTAAGCCGGCAGAAGGTTCAATTACATAAGGCATCCAGCGCTCACCTGATTCTTGATCAAAGTAGGAAAGATCAGTTCCAGAATGATTGCTGTGTGTCGTTAAATCGAAATCAGTTCGATTTGCAACACCTTCTAACTCAGCCCACTCTGAACCAGCAAATTGAAAGCGATACTCGATATCTACTGTACGTTTAGAATAATGAGAAAGTTTTTCTTTTGGATGTTCATATTGCCGGAGATTTTCAGGATTTATGCCTAAGTCGGTGTACCAATTCCAGCGCTGAGTTAGCCAATAATCATGCCAAGTTTCATCCTCACCGGGTTTAACAAAGAACTCCATCTCCATTTGTTCAAATTCTCTAGTGCGAAATATGAAGTTACCTGGTGTAATTTCATTTCTAAATGACTTACCAGTTTGAGCGATACCAAATGGGGGTTTTTTTCTTGCAGATGTCAGTACATTTTGAAAATTAACAAAAACTCCCTGTGCAGTTTCTGGTCGCAAATAATGAAGTGAGCCTTCATCTTCAACAACACCAACTGTGGTGCGTAGCATTCCATTGAAATCTCGAGGTTCTGTAAATTGACCCTTTACGCCACAATTTCCACATCCAATTGAAGCTAAACCATTTTCGGCTGGTTTACCATGTTTATTCTCATATTCTTCGAGTAATTGATCTGCACGAAAGCGTTTATGGCAATTCTTACATTCAGTGAGTGGGTCTGAAAATGCACTCACATGTCCTGATGCTTCCCAAACTTGAGGAGCTAAAATAATGGATGAATCCAACCCAACAACATCATCGCGCTCGCGCACCATTGAGCGCCACCACTGCCGGCGAATATTTTCTTTTAGCTCTACACCCAGTGGCCCGTAATCCCAGGCGGATCTTGTACCGCCATATATTTCACTGGATGCAAAAACGAAACCTCGTCGTTTTGCTAAGTTAACAACTGCTTCAACTTTTGAGTTCTGGCTCTTTGCCATAATCCATCCTTCCGGCTGGCTGTCGGCGGTCGCCCGAGCCTAGTGGCTGGGATTACAGCGTAAGCATCACGGCACCAGAAACTAAGCGAATTCATCAAATTCCCAGCGTAATTCACGTCGCACTAAAGGTGATTTGATGCTAATCAATTTTTGATAATCCTGTCTTAGCAGCGATTCAATCTCTTTTGGTATCACAAGTGCAACCAACCATAAATGACACTGAAATCCACTAGCCTTAAGTGCACCTACAAATTGTGTTGCCGTTTTTCCAGTTTCAACACCAACATCACAAACTAACAACTTTTTCCCTAGATTTTCAGGGATTACAAACTCCGGTTCATTTAGAAATCCATTTAGGTCTTTTCCGCGTGACACATTAACAATTACTGTGCTAGTTGCTAACTCTTGTGCAATTCGAACTGCAATAGGTATTGCTAAATCGCCAAGTGAAACTACTTGCCACGTCGAATCAAGTTCAACTTCAGTGCTTAACTTAGCAACTAAATGTTCAGCACCTTCAGCAAAATTCTTAATCTTCATCTAGATTGTTATTGCCTAGTGAAAATGTATCTGCATCAAATGCTCGATCAGATTTGAACTCAACTACTCCACTTGTATTGGCTGTTATCAGAGTTTCAAAAGTTGACACATCAGAAGTCATCCATTTAGCTAAAGTAAATGCAGTGGGACGCAACTCGCTTGAAGATAAGCCTCTACGACAACTACCAGCATCTACCCAGTTTTGATTGATCAACCAGGTATCAACTTCATCAACAGATCTTGCGACATTGCCAGAAATCCACCCAGGTAAATTTGCTAAACCAGAAAGCCATTTTTTCGAGAGGGAATAAAACTCTTCAACATCATCTGAATTGACTCGATATACACTGCTTACAATCATTTAATGCCACCAAATCTACGATCCCGATCAGCGTATGCACTAATTGCTCGCCATAGGTCAAGCCGATCGCAGTCTGGCCATAATTTAGACAGGAACACCATCTCTGAATATGCACTTTGCCATAACAAGAAATTGCTTATTCTTTGTTCGCCTGAGGTGCGAATAAACAAATCAACATCAGGCATCTTGGGATCATAAAGTCGTTTAGAGATTGTTGCTTCTGAAATTCGTTCAGGGTTTATTTTTCCATCAGCCACTTCAGTTGCTATCGCCTTTACAGCACTTGTGATTTCATCGCGGCCACCATAATTTACACACATTGTTAAAACTAATTTATTATTACGTTTAGTTAATTCAACAGCTTGATTTAATTCATCTACAACACTTCGCCATAACCGTTTTGGGCTCCCAGACCATCGAACCTGCACCCCAAGATCCATAAATTCGTCACGCCTTCGACGCAACACATCTTTATTGAAGTTCATCAGAAACTTGACTTCCTCAGGTGACCGCTTCCAATTTTCGGTAGAGAAAGCAAATGCACTTAAGTGCTTAACCCCAATTTCTAGTGAGCCATAAACCATCTCTGCTAGAGCGGCTTCACCTGCTTCGTGCCCTGCCGTTCGCGGCAAACCACGATTTTTAGCCCACCGTCCATTGCCATCCATAACTATGGCAATGTGGTTTGGGATTTTGTTTTTAGGAATTTTTGGAACTACAACTCCTGATTTATGCCTTGGAACTCCTGTGTTTACTTTGGTATTTGTCAATTTCGCTCCACAAGTCTCAATGATCTTAGTTGTCGATCCAACTGCCAGGTTAAATATGCAGCGGTTAGTGATCGTGATTCTTGCTTGCTTTGCGGTACCGAATTGTCAGCAACAATCCAGTCACCCGTTAACAAAGCCGACATCAATTCCACTGTTTGCGCTCTTGGACTAGCTGAACCAATAGGTCGACAACTATTACAAACCATACCGCCACTGCTTGGTGAAAAAAACTTGTGTGGACCTGGCTCTCCACACTGCGCACAATCCGCAAAACTAGGAGCGTAGCCCGCAATAGCTAAAGATCTCAAAATAAATGCATCAAGTATTAGTCCTGAATCATGTTCTGCTTTTACTAAACTCTTTAATCCACCAAGGAGTAAGAGATATTGTTGCAATGCAGGTTCTTGCGCTTCTGCGGTTAACTTTTCAGCCGTTTCTAGCATCGCCTGTCCAGCAGTCCATCTTGGATAATCAAGCGCAAGTTGAGCACCATATGCATGAAGTGTTTCAGCCTGCGAGATTATCTCCAGACTCTTTCCATTTGCCAACATCAAATCGACATGACTGAATGGCTCTACTCGAGCACCCAGCCTGGAAGTTGTCTTTCGCACTCCCTTTGCTACCGCTCGTAGTTGCCCGTGCTGCTTAGTTAGCAAAGTGACAATTCGATCTGCTTCACCTAAACGCTGAGTTCGAAGCACAATGGCCTCATCACGATAAACCGGCATCCCCTGATTCTCGCCTATACCAAGTTTTTTGCAGTTGCGACACCGCGTTCAAGCAATTCTCGCCTACGCTAGGAGCGTGAGCGAACCGCAGACAGGTGACACCCAGATTCGAGTTGAGTTGACGAAAGTTCGCTCGGCCTTGATTTTAGTGTTCTTTGGTGTTGCTGGTTTTCTTTTGCTCAATTGGGCAATTTTGACATTACGTGGCCTTCTGCTCACAATATTTCTTGCATGGTTGCTCTCAGTTTCAATTGAACCTGCTGTCTCCTATCTAGAAAAGAAATCTTGGCGGAGAGGGTTAGCAACCGGAGCTGTTATTTCTGGAATTTCTTTGTCCGTACTTGCATTTATCGCACTGTTTGGTCAATTACTATTTTCTCAAGCAGCATCGCTATTAACAACTGCTCCCGAGATTATAAAGACAGTAATTGATTGGGTTAATCGAAATATAGGTACTGAAGTTGACCCACAGCAGTTAATTGAATCTCTTAACTTAACCTCAAGTCAGGCTACAGACTTGGCAACGTCACTTGCAGGCGGAGTATTGGGATTTGTTTCTGCTCTGTTTGGTTTCATCATCAACTTTTTGGCATTTTTGCTTTTTCTCTTTTACCTTTCTACTGATGCCCCAAAAGTTCGTCGTTCTATTGCCCAAGCGTTGCCACCTAAACAGCAAGAGGTATTCAGTCGCATTTGGAGTATTGCAATAAACAAAGCGGGTGGATTTGTAGTAACTAGAGTTATTCTTGCTCTAGCGAGTTTCTCAATTACAGCAATATTCTTGTTATTGTTTGGGATTCCATACTGGTTACCAATTTCATTATTCACCGGAATTGTTTCTCAATTTATTCCAACAATCGGAACATACATTGGTATTGCTCTACCTGCTCTAGTTGCGCTTTCGGAAAACTTGAAATTAGCAATAGCCGTAATTATTTTTGGTGCAGTGTATCAGCAGTTTGAGAATTTCATTTTAGCTCCCAGACTAGCTTCACGAGCTTTGGCAATTCATCCAGCAATAGCATTTGGCTCAGTACTTGCAGGTGGCACAATGTTTGGCGCAGTTGGAGCTTTTATTGCAATTCCAGTTATGGCAATCGTGGTTGCAGTAATTGATACTTATCTGCATAGATATGAGATAGCAGAAGTTTAGAAACCTAGTTTTCCAAGATACTTGGGATCAGATTGCCAGTTTGGCGACACTCGAACATGTAAATTGAGATGAACCCGCATTTCAAGGAGCTTCTCAATTCTTAATCTAGCTTGCGTTCCAATTGCTCTAAGTTGTGCACCATGCTTCCCAATAACTATCGCTTTTTGGCTATCTCGCTCAACGTGAATGTCTGCGAAGATGTCCATTAGCGGCCTTGCGTCTTCTCTCCCTTCGCGCAAATTCATCTCTTCCACTAACACAGTTACCGAGTGCGGCAATTCTTCGCGCAAATCTTGTAATGCGGCCTCTCTAATCAGCTCTGCCACCAACTCACGTTCTGGTTGATCAGTTAGTTGTCCGTCTGGATATAAGGCAGGTCCCTCGGGCAAAATATCAATGATTTCACTTTCTAATTCATTTATATTGGTGCCATCTATTGGACTTACCGGCACTACAAATCGCCAACTAAATTGAAATTCATTTTCTAAAGCCATTGCATCTGTTATACGCTCTGCGATCTGAGATGGATTTGCAGCATCAGTCTTTGTGATAACTAAAAAGACATTCTTATTGACATTTAGTACCTGCTGCAAAATGAATTTATCACCCGTACCAATTGATTCAGTTGCAGGAAAACAAATTCCTACCGCATCCACTTCTGAAAGAGAGGCAATTACTAAATCAATCAATCTTTCGCCTAGTAACGTTTTTGGTTTATGCATTCCAGGTGTATCTAATACGACAATCTGACCAGAAGAGCGATGCACGATTCCACGAATCAATCGTCGAGTGGTTTGGGGTCGGTCTGAAACAATAGCAATTTTTTGCCCTACTAAAGCGTTAGTTAAAGTTGATTTTCCAACATTAGGTCTACCGACGAAACTGATGAATCCCGATTTGAAAGTCATTAACCGCTCTTCCGATTTTCAACTCGATTAAGAGCAAGTATTCCCGTTAATACAATCAGCATTCCCAAAACTTTTGCAACGGTAAAGGTTTCATTTAAAAGTGAAAGTGCAAAAACCGCTGCTACCACAGGTTCAATCAAAGTAATGGTTGCAACTGTGGCAGCTGGTAAAACTGAAAGCCCTTTGCCAAAAAAGTAATATGCAAGAGCAGTAGGAACTAATCCAAGATAAAGAGCTAAACCAAACCCACTACTGGTAAACAACCATTTCGAATCACCCAATAACAAAATTAATAATGCGATTGGCACTGCACCACCAAATGCTACCGCTAAAGCTGTTGTTGGATTTGCTCCAGAAACAATTAATGATTTCGCATTAACTGTATAGATGGCATAACCAAGACCTGCAGCAAGCGACATCAGCATCCCAGATGTCAGGGTTAATTGAATTGTAAAACCTAACATCAACAACCAGATACCTGAAAATACCAAAAAATAAATCTGGATTTGAGATTTTCTTATCTGCTCACCGAGCAATATCCTCGAAAGAAGCGCAGTAAAAATAGGTGCACTACCTAGCGCAACAAGAGTGCCGGTAGCTACCCCATTGTTTGTTATTCCAATAAAAAAGGTAACTTGATAAATAAGTGTTCCGGTAGCGGCAAGAATACCTGATTTGCTCAAAAGGTATTTAAACAAATCCCGCTGGCCCAAGGTGATTGCCAGAATCACCAGTGCAACTCCACCAACAACCTGTCGCGCAGCACCAACATATAAACCAGAAGTGGATTGATTTGCAAGAATTTGAGCAGTTCCAGTAGTACCAAAAAGAAAGCTTGCTATAACGACAAAGCCAAATCCAGCTTTTGTGGAGATGGACTTAGTCATTGATTTTCAGCAATTTCTTCTTCAGTTGTAGCTTCGCGCTCAGCCAAAACTGTCGCAACTCGATTACGCCTGCCAACACCAGATTCTGCAGTTAATCGCCATCCATCAATTACGATCGATGAGCCTGGGATTGCTACCCGTTCAAGCTTTAATGCCATTAGGCCAGCTACCGTATCTACTGCTTCTTCATCATCACTAGTTAACTTCAATTCAATCAAGTCAGAGAAGTCATCAATGTTCATTCGAGATGAAACTCGATATGAATCATCACTTATCTGAACAACTTCAGGTGCATCTCGATCAAATTCATCAGAAATCTCTCCTACAATCTCTTCCAAGATATCTTCAATTGTAATCAATCCTGCAGTTCCACCATATTCATCAACTGCAATCGCCAAGTGAACTCGTGCTGTCTGCATCTCTTTAAGTAACTCATAAACTAATTTGCTATCTGGAATAAAATATGGCGGCCGCGTCAAACTATCAACTCGCTCATTGTTCTCAGAATCTCTGTGCTCAAAAATGCGTTTAATCAAATCCTTAAGGTAAATAATGCCAACTACATCGTCACTATCTTCTCCGATTACTGGAATTCGACTAAATCCTGATCTAAGAGCTAAAGAGACAGCCTGCCTTAATGTTCTATCTTTTTCAATCCAAACCATCTCGGTTCTCGGGACCATCACTTCGCGAACATGGGTCTCACCCAAATCAAAGACAGAGTGCAACATTTGCGCTTCATCATCTTCAATAACTTGATCAGCTTCAGCGATATCCAACAAATCTCGCAAATGAGAAGTAGAGGCAAAAGGGCCCTGCCGGAAGCCTTTTCCAGGTGTAATTGCATTACCAATAAAAATCAAGGCAGTAGTTAAAGGTGCAAAAAGTTGTCCTAAAAGTGCAATCGGCCTGGCAAAAAACAATGCAATCTTTTCAGAATGTTGCCGTCCCAGCGTTGCTGGCGCAACTCCAATAAAGATGTAGCCAACAAAGGTAAGCAATATGACAACCCAGAGCACACTTAAGCCTCTTCGAGTTTCAATTACCAGCGTTTCAGTTGCCAAAATGGTCGCTAGAACCGTTAGCGCTAATTGCACGAACACTAGGGAGTTGACCGCAGGAGCAGGTTTACGCAAAATCTTCACTAAACGATTGGCAGACTTGCTGCCGTTGTTTGCTTTTTCTTCAATCAGAGTTAATGATGTTGAATCTAGAGCAGTTCGCAGCATCGCTACAACACCGGCAAAAAAGAGCGTAGCCACTACAGTAATAATAGAGTACCAATTCATTAGAGTGTTACTCCCCATTCAGACAAAATCTGATCCTGCAAGGAAAACATCTGCTTATGCTCTTCTGGTTCAGCGTGATCAAATCCTAATAAGTGTAAGAATCCATGTACTAACAACAAATATATTTCAGTCGAAAAATTCTTATTGGCTTCATCTGCCTGCCGCTTTGCAACTTGAGGGCAAATAACGATATCTCCAAGTAATGAATCAGCCGATTGCTGTGAGTTATCTCCTGGGCGCAACTCATCCATTGGAAAACTCAATACATCAGTTGGCCCATCCTCTGCCATCCAGCGCTGATTAAGCTCGGCAATTGAGTTCTCATCTACAAAGATAATTGATAAATCTGCAAGTGGATGTACTTTCATTTTAGTAATAGCGAATGATGCAAGATTTGATATCTCGCTAACATCAATATCAAATTCAGTTTCATTCAAAACTTCAACGGTCATCGCGAGTTTCTATCTCGTAGTTTCTTTGACTGTTTGGCATCATATTCACTATAAGCATCAACAATTCTTGAAACTAACTTATGTCTCACTACGTCAGTTGACGTTAAATTACAAAAAGCTACATCATCAACACCTTGCAGAATGTCCTTTACCACTTGTAATCCTGAACTATTTCCTCTTGGTAAATCAATTTGAGTTACATCTCCAGTAATCACCATTGTTGAACCAAAACCAAGTCTGGTTAAAAACATTTTCATCTGCTCTGGCGATGTGTTTTGGGCTTCATCTAAAATAATGAATGCATCATTTAGTGTTCGTCCACGCATATAAGCAAGAGGAGCAACTTCAATAGTCCCAGACGTCATCAACCTTGGAATTTTTTCGGGCTCAATCATATCGTGCAAAGCATCATAAAGTGGACGCAAATAAGGATCAATTTTTTCAGATAACGTACCTGGTAAAAATCCTAATCGCTCCCCTGCCTCTACAGCAGGTCTAGTTAAAATAATTCTATTAATTCGTTTTGCTTGTAAAGCTTGTACAGCCTTTGCTACTGCTAAATAAGTTTTTCCAGTGCCTGCAGGTCCAATACCAAAAACAATAGTGTGCTGATCAATTGCATCAACGTATCTTTTCTGATTCAAAGTTTTTGCGCGAATTGCTTTGCCGCGAGTTGATAAGATATCTGCAGTTAAAACTTCGTGCGGCCTAAGTTCGGCTTTATCTCTTAACCATGAAATAGAGCGCTCCACCGCTTCTGGGGTAAGCCCTTGACCCGTTCGCAGCACGGTCAGCATCTCACTAATTAGATTTTCAATTAGTGCGACTGATTCAGCATCGCCAGAAACAGTCAGCTCATTTCCTCGCACTGAGATCTGAGTTATTGGAAACTGTCGCTCGATAGTTTTAATTAATTCATCGCCTGCGCCAAGCACGCCGATCATGGGAAATGCAGGGGGAATGACAATCACCGATTTAACAACCGCTACCGGTTCACTAGCGCCCAGACGGGCCTCCTTGCTGCCAGGGGTAAAGAATAGGGCCTAGCCTGGCGGCCATTGCATTGAACGTCCACCAAGCACGTGGGCATGGGCGTGAAAAACACTCTGCCCGGCTGCTGCGCCAGTATTGAAAACTACTCGATAGCCGTTAGCTAGTTGCTTTGATTTTGCTATCTCATCAATCAGAAGCATTACTGATTGCAACTCTGCTGAATGAACGGACAATTCAGCTAAATTCTTAACGTGAATCTTGGGTATAACTAAAATGTGCGTTGGCGCTTTTGGATTTATGTCATTAAATGCAATTGCACCAGAATTTTGTCCGACGAGACTAACGGGCAATTGCGCATTTACAAACTTACAAAACAAGCAATCTGGATTTGTCATTTTCCCCACCTTGTAGTCTTTGACAATACTGCAGCGGCAGCTGCAATACCAGCATGTCTACTGCGCAAAATAGTTTCACCCATTCTTGCCTCAACAGCGCCGATTTGTGAAAGCGATGATCTCTCGTTATCGGTAATTGATCCTTCAGGTCCAATGACCAGCAAAACATTTTGCTCAATCTTGTCTGGAATTGCCCTACTTGAATCTTCATGAAACACAATAACTTGATCAAATCTTCCTGACAAGATTGAAATGTCAGTAACTAAGGGGTGGATAATTGGATACCAAACTCTCCTCGCTTGCGCCGCGGCAGTGTCAGATGTTTGTTGCCACTTTTTTACGGCAGATATTTGCTTATCTTTATCCCATTTAGCAATTGATCGCTCGGCTTGCCATGGATAAATCTCATCCACACCAACTTCAACCATTAACTCAACTGCATACAAAGCACCATCGCCCTTGGGCAGAGCTTGTAGAACTGAAACTATTGGAATTGGTCTTTGGGTCTGAACAACTTCAGATACTTCAAACCTAAGTTCAGATTTTGAAATCAATTCAACAACAGTACCAAGTGCTGACTTTCCAAAACCATCAGTAAATCGAACTTGCTCATTCTTTTTTAATCGAAGCACGCTGCTAGCGTGTTTACCAGCATCGCCCGTTAGCGTGAGTGAACCAGTTTTTATCTCTTGTATCTTAAATAGAAGCAACATTATCTACCAAAAGCGTCTTTAAGTTTCGTGAAGAAACTATCGTTCTGTAACTCAGTTGTAATGTTTGCGGTAGGTTCTTCTTCGCCTCGAAGTTTTGCTAATTCTTCGAGCAACTTCTTTTGTTTTGTATCAACATCTTTGGGCACTTCAACCATGACGTGTACTAATAAATCACCTCTGCCACTGCCACGAAGATGGGTTGCTCCTAGATTCTTGATTGAAAGCACAGTTCCAGGTTGAATCCCAGCGGGCACTTTTAATGATTTATTGCCATCTAAAGATGGAATTGAGACCGAGCAACCAAGTGTTGCTGCTGTTACTGGAATACTTATCTGTAAGTGAAGGTCATCACCACTGCGCTTCAAAGATGGATGTTCATTAACCAAAATTTCAACATATAAATCGCCAGCAGGACCACCCCATGCGCCAACTTCACTTTGCCCAGAGAGTTTTAGTCTCAGCCCAGTATCAACACCTCCAGGTACAACAACTTTCACGTTTCTCCTGGTTCGAACTCTTCCTTCGCCTGAACATTCAGTGCATGGATGTTCAATCACATTGCCAAAACCAGAGCACTGCGGACAAGCTCTCGTTGTGCGAACATCACCTAAGAAAGATCTTTGCACGGAACTAACTTCTCCTCGCCCTTTGCACATAGAGCAACTAATCAATTCAGAACCGCTGGCAGAGCCAGTTGCATCGCAAGTTTTGCAAGCAATTGCAGTATCAACTGTAATTTCTTTTTCTACACCAAAAACAGCTTCAGATAACTCAATACGCATTCGAATCAACGCATCTTGGCCGCGCGTCATTCGAGCACGTGGTCCGCGCTGCGTTGCCGTACCTCCAAAAAATGCGTTTACAAAATCTCCTAAATCGAATCCATTTGCGCCAAAGCCACCAAATTCATCAAATCCACCTCGGTCATACGCTGCACGCTGTTTCTCATCGCTAAGCACTTCATAGGCAGCGGTTACTTGTTTAAATCTCTCCTGTGCAGCTGCATCAGGATTTACATCTGGATGAAGTTCGCGTGCTAACTTTCGATAAGCCTTTTTAATTTCATCAGCGGTGGCAGTTTTTGACACACCAAGGACTTCATATAGATCTGTTGCCATCAATATCTACTTCCCCGCCAAAATTGAACCAACATAACTAGAAACTGCAAGCACAGCTCCCATGGTCGTGGGGTAATCCATATGAGTTGGACCAACTACACCAAGTCGAGCAACCGTGTTATCGCCAATCTGATATCCACTCGTAACCACTGCTGCAGATTTAAGTCCAGTTGGATTTTCAATGCCTATCTTTACTGAAATATCTGGTGCGACAGCTTCACCAATTAATCTCAAGAGCACCACTTGCTCTTCAAGTGCTTCTAGCACTGGTCTGAACATAGATTGATATTCATCTGCATAGCGTGCGAGATTTGCTGTGCCACCTATTACTACACGCTCTTCTTCTTCTCGATCAGATAATTCAATCAAAACATCAAGTATCAAATTGGCAAACTCACGATCATTTTCATCAAAGTAACTTACAATATTTGATCGCTGCTTTTGGAAATCCGAAAGATAAATACCAACAAGAGCGGTATTTAATTTGTTTCGCAGCTGGGTCAATTCAACATCTGTTATCTCAGTTGGAGCTTCTAGGTATCGCTGCTCTACTCGTCCAGCTTCGGTAACTAACACAATTAAAATTCGCTGATGGCTTACTTTCACCAATTCGACGTGCCTAATCGCCGTTTTGCTTAAGGATGGATACTGCACAATTGCAGCTTGTTTTGTTAATTGAGATAAGACTTTAGTTGTTCTTGACATCACATCATCTAAATCAGCAGCTCCAGCTAAAAACTTCATAATTGCTCGTTGCTCTGCAGTTGATAACGGCTTTACTGAACTTAGTTGATCTACAAATAATCTGTAACCAAGTGCAGTTGGGATGCGCCCAGCGCTGGTGTGAGGTTGTTCGAGGTAACCCTCATCTTCCAAAACAGCCATATCGTTTCTAATGGTGGCTGGAGATACCCCTAAATCGTGACGTTCAGAGAGCAGGCGGGATCCGATTGGCTCGTGCGTGGCGATGTAGTCCTCAATAATGGCCCTTAGAACTCGAAGTTTTCGGTCGTCTTGCACTAGATCCCCCTTCCCATTAGCAAAAGTGTAAGTCGAGTGCTAAAAACTGGCTCACTTTAATAACTCAGCAGCGACCCGATCTGCCATCAGCCGACCAGATTGACTCAGCACCACTCGGCCACCCGCTAGAGCCGCTAATTCAAGCCAACCCGTGCTCGTTAACTGCGCTACCAAATCTGGTCTCGGAAGTTTGCTGACACTCAATCCGCTGCGTTGGCGTAATTGCAACATCACCGACTCAAACTGCTGCTGTTGTTGATTTAACTCTTCTCGTCCAGCTGCAGGTGAAAGATTTTCTTGCAGAGCTGCAGCCCAAGTTGTTGGATACTTCTCATTCCACCACCGCACGCCACCTATATGACTATGCGCACCAGGTCCCAATCCCCACCAATTATCACTTTGCCAATAAATTTGATTGTGTCGACAATCTCCATCTGGTTTGCTCCAATTTGAAATCTCATACCAACCAAAACCGCGCTGTTGCAGATATTGATCTGCAGTTAGATATCTTGAAGCAGCAATGTCATCATCTGGTTGCGCAATGTTTCCACGTTTGACTTGCGCTGCTAATTTGGTTCCTGATTCAACAATTAATGAATATGCTGACAGATGATTGATTGGTAAATCGGTGGCGAATTTAAGTGAATTTAACCAATCAGCATCGCTTTCACCTGGTGTGCCATAAATCAAATCCAAACTAATATTTCTAAATCCAACGTCGGATGCGCCATGAACTGCTTGTTCCACAGAAGTTAGATTATGAGTTCTATCTAATACTTTGAGCACATTAGCAGCTGCACTTTGCATACCAAAAGAAATTCGATTTATCCCAGCCGCAAAATATCCGTATAAACTCTCTCTTGAAACAGAATCAGGATTCGCTTCTAAAGTTATCTCTATGTCTTTGGCAAAATTATTCTTAAGTTCATTTAATAACGATTGATATATATCAGGTGAGATTAATGACGGGGTTCCGCCTCCAATAAAAATAGTATCAATTTTCGGTAAGCCAGGTAAAGTGCGATTTGCAAGTTCCAGTTCAAGTAAAATTAATTCTGGCCATTGTTCAGCACTAAATCCACCAAGCTCTGTAGCAGTATAAGTATTGAAATCGCAATACCCACAGCGTTTAACACAGAACGGAACGTGTAGGTAAAGACCAAACTTACGTTGAGAAATCGTTGCTAACGCAGAATCTGGTAGTTCACCTGATACTGGCGGTAGGTCTCCCTCAGGCTGTTTTGGCACTCTCAGAGTAAATACCATCGACTAAGTCTTGGTACTTCTGCATCACCCTGGAACGTCGGACCTTGAGACTTGGCGTTAGTTCATCTGCTTCAATCGATAGATCCCTAGGTAGCACTCGGAACTGTTTAACCTGCTCCCAGCCATTTAAACCAGCATTTAAAGTATCAATCTCTTGTTGAAGATGTTCAATAACGGCTGGATTAACTCGCAATTCATCATAACTGCCAGAAAGCTTGTTGCGCTCTGCAAATGCTTGCAGTCCTTCGGGATCTAACGCAATAAGTGCTGAAACGAAGTTTCTATTTGCAGCCACAACCAAAATGTGAGAAGCAATCTGGGTTACCGCTTTAAATTTAACTTCAATTGTTGTTGGCGCTACAAATTTTCCAGAACTTGTTTTAACCACATCTCGCTTACGATCAGTGATTTTGATTCTGCCATTTGCATCAATCTCACCAATATCACCGGTGTATAACCAACCATCAGCATCAAATGCTTTTGCGTTCTCCTCCGACAAATTGTGATAACCACGCATTAGCGCTGGTCCCTTAATTAATAACTCACCATCTGAAGCTAACTTGACTTGTGTACCTGGGAATGGTTCACCAACATATCCAATTGCTGTTTCCCAAGGTCTAGACATTGCAGTTGCCGGACCAGATTCAGTTAGTCCCCAGCCTTCTAAAATTTTTAGATTTGCTGCAGCAAACCAAGTATTGATATCAGTAGATAGTGCAGCTGCACCAGAAATAAAGTATCGAATTCGGCCGCCAAATCGTTCATGTAGTTTATGGAAAACTAACTTCTCAGCAATCTTGTAAGCAGGAGACTTTTTGCCTTTATCTAAATCACCAGACAATGCTGCTTTAGTGCCAACCTTGAAAGCCCAGTTAAATATCTTTTCTTTTGCTCCACCTGCATACGCAACATCAGCAGTAACTTTTGCGTGAACTTTCTCAAATATTCTTGGCACTGCAGCCATAAATGTTGGTTTTACATCACCTAAGTTTTCAACAATCTTGGGTACTCTGCCATCAAGTGCTGTTTGAAAACCAATTTGTAAATGTAGAACGGAAAGTACTTTGCCAAATGAGTGCGCTAGTGGCAGCCACAGCAACTGAACATCCTCACTAGTCAAAATTCCTAATGATTCAATTGATGCAGCTTGATAGGTAAATCCTTTGTGCATTAACTCAACACCTTTTGGTTTGCCTGTTGTGCCTGAGGTGTAAATCAAAGTAGCTAGTGTGTCACCCGTAACTCGAGCAATATGATCATTAACAACATTTGGATTTGATTCCAATAGTCGCTTACCGCGCTTACCTAATTCCTCAAGACTAATTACAAACTCACCATCCCCCGCACCATCAAACACAACTATGTTTTTTACTCGTGGTGTGCGGGCCTTAATGGCTAAATATTTATCAACTTGCTCTTGATTCTCAGCAAAAATTACGATCGAGCCTGAGTCTGCAATGATGTATGCAGCATCTTCAATTCCAGTTGTTGGATATACGGTAGTGGTAGCAGCACCAGCGAGCAGAATAGCGAAATCTGCAGCCATCCATTCGTATCTTGTATTTGAAGCAATTGCTACGCGATCGTTATCAATAACACCCAAAGAGATCAATCCTGCTGAATAGCTGCGAACCTGTTGATCCAAGTCACGCCAGCTGTATTTTTTCCAACCTGGATCTGTGGGCTGCCAAAAAGCAATTGTGTCAGGAGTTGACTTAACTCGATTTACAAACATTTGTGCAACCGAAGGTTGCGGGGTTGGAATCTTGGCGTTTAAATCTCCGGTGATGGTCATCTCGGCCTCCTAGATAACGGTTGGGCCGAGGGTATGGGTAACTGGGCAGTAGCGAAAGGGGAAAAGTTAGTTTTTTCCAGTCTTTGCCTCTGGAGCGCTGTTTGTCGCTAAAGCTGCGATGAAGGCCTCCTGTGGTACTTCAACTCTTCCCACCATCTTCATCCGCTTTTTGCCCTCTTTTTGCTTCTCCAGTAATTTTCGTTTACGCGTAATGTCACCGCCATAGCATTTTGCCAATACGTCTTTCCGAATTGCCCGAATTGTCTCTCTCGCGATTATTCGAGACCCAATGGCTGCTTGAATTGGTACTTCGAACTGTTGCCGAGGGATTAGTTCGCGTAATTTGCTGGCAATCTGCACGCCATAGTTATAAGCCTTATCTTTATACACAATTGCAGAAAAGGCATCAACGGGTTCACCATGCAGCAAAATATCAACTTTTACTAAATCGGCTGCTTTCTCATTTGTAAACTCATAATCCAGTGACGCATAACCTCGAGTTCTTGACTTTAGTGAATCAAAAAAGTCAAATGCAATTTCAGCCAACGGTAACTCATAGCGCATTTCAACACGTTCCTCTGAGAGATAATCCATTCCCAAAAGATTTCCACGACGTGACTGACAAAGTTCCATAATCGCACCAATAAATTCACTAGGTGAAATAACCGTTGCTCTAACCATTGGTTCAAAGACCATTGCAACTTTGCCATTTGGATATTCACTTGGGTTCGTCACGATTAGCTCGCTGCCATCATCCATCTGAACTCGATAAACCACGTTTGGTGCAGTTGAAATCAAATCCAAGTTGAACTCACGTGACAATCGTTCACGCACGATTTCTAAATGCAGCAAACCTAAAAACCCGCATCGAAAACCAAATCCCAAAGCAGCAGACGTTTCTGGGTCGTACGCCAGTGCGGCATCATTAAGTTTTAATTTATCTAGCGCATCTCGCAAAGCCGGATAATCTGATCCATCCATTGGGTACAGTCCGGAGAAAACCATTGGTTTTGGTTCTTGATATCCGCCAAGCGGGTGAGTTGCTGGTTTGTTTGAAATAGTTACAGTGTCGCCAACTTTAGATTGCCGCACATCTTTTACTCCAGTTATTAGATAACCAACTTCTCCGGCAACTAAACCTGCTGCTGCTGCTGGTTCTGGTGAGATAACGCCAACTTCAAGTAATTCATGAGTCTCACTAGTTGACATCATTAATATCCGCTCGCGTGATTTGATCGCACCATCAACCACTCGAACATAAGTAACTACACCACGATAAACATCATAAACAGAATCAAAAATTAGTGCACGAGCAGGAGCATCAGGATTTCCATTAGGTGCTGGAACTTGCTCAACAATTGTGTGCAATAGGTCTGTGACTCCTTCGCCAGTTTTTGCACTCACTCGTAGAACATCATCGGGATCGCAACCAATAATCTTGGCTAACTCTTGTGCATACTTTTCTGGCTGTGCGCTTGGTAGATCTATCTTGTTCAGAACTGGAATAATTTGCATATCATTTGCTAATGCCAAATATAAATTAGCCAAAGTTTGAGCTTCAATTCCTTGTGCAGCATCAACTAGTAAAATTGCTCCTTCGCAAGCTGCTAAAGATCTTGAAACTTCGTATGTGAAATCGACGTGTCCTGGAGTATCAATCATGTTTAATACATAATCTTTGCCATCACGACCAACCCAAGGTAAGCGAACAGCTTGCGACTTGATTGTGATTCCGCGCTCGCGTTCAATATCCATTCGGTCCAGATACTGCTCACGCATCTGACGTGCTTCCACAACCCCGGTTAGTTGCAACATCCGATCAGCCAAAGTTGACTTACCGTGGTCAATATGAGCGATGATGCTGAAATTACGCAGCACCGCTTGATTGGTGGCCCCAGGAGATGGTTTAGTCACGGGGCGAATATTCGCACGAACCGCCTTGGGATACACTGCGACTTCGGTTTAGAGAGCTAGACCTGACTAATGCCTGTGGGTATTAGGTACCTAGAGCAAGTGAGCAGAGACACCAGTGGCAAACATCAAATCTCAGATTAAGCGAGTAAAGACCAATCGGGCAGTTGAAGAGCGCAACAAGCCAGTTCGATCTGCCCTGAAATCAAAGGTCCGAAAGTTTCGCGAGGCTGCTGTTTCTGGCGATGTAAAGCAAGCTGAGGTTGCCTATCAAGATGCAGCAAAAGCGCTAGATAAGGCCGCTTCTTCGGGTGTGATTCATAAGAATCAAGCAGCCAATCGAAAATCAGCAATTGCCCAGCAATTGTCTGCACTTAAAAAATAATTATTTTCGCGCAATTTCAATTAAGAATTTTTCCACTACCGCACTTCGTGCCGTTTCATCTAATCCTGCTCCGATAGAACTTCCTTTGACTTGAGCATCAATCTCAGCTAACCGATTAGTGAAGTACGCAAGTGCAGAAGGCTTCCAACTACGAGCAATTGATCGCAGTATTGGTACTTTCCATGCAACCTTTGTAGGCATACCAATAGAAGCGGCAATATCCGCATCACTCTGCCCTGCTGGTGCTCCCATGATTTTTACCATTGAACGCAAATCTGAAGCAATTGCTGCTACAACTTGAATATTTGCACCGGTACCATCATGCATAACTAACCATCGAAATTTTTCTAACGCCTGAGTTAAATCACCCGCCCAAAGTGGATCTGAAACATGGTAACCCTTAAGTTCAGCAATTCCATCATAATATTCAGCAACCATCGCTGCAGTAATGTTGCCAGATGTAACCGCGGTAATTTGATCTATTGCTCCAGCAAGAAGTTCGACATCATTTCCTAGCGAAGTTAATAAAGAATCAACTGCATCAGTTGAGATTTTACGTTTGTATCTTGCTGCTTCACTTACAACAAAACTTTTAAAGTCTCTTGCTTTTTCCATTTGTTTAGCTTCAACGACAATGCACATCTCTTTTAGTTCAGCTAACAACTTTTTATTACGTCTGCCATCCCGATGGATAACTACAAATGCAAGTTCGGGATCATCAAGTTTTGTTACCTCGAGTAACTCGCTCGCTAGATTCTCCTCAAGTGTCTCAGCACCCTCAACAATCAATAATCGATTACCGCCAAGCAAAGTAGGTGAATAAGCAGCGAAAAAAGTCCCAGGCGGGAGTTCATCTGATGCTTCAATTATCGTCTGCTCGTATGGGCCAAGCTTCGCTAGTTCTGATTTCAAATCAGCAACCGCTTGATTAGCGAAAAACTTCTCTGGCCCTGTTACTAAAAATTTTTTCATAATCTCCACTAGCAAACAATGCCATATTGTTATCTAGTTGTCGGCTTTAATCCATTTTCCTCAATCACAATTGCGACATCACCATTCAAATCTGTACGAACAACACGTGCTCCAGCCTGCTGCCAATTTGATATCGTGTCGTCAGCTGGGTGCCCAAAGGTGTTTTCACCCACGCTAATTATTCCCAGCCGTGCGCCAGTCCACTTTGCAAATCTGGGATCTTGAAATCTTGAACCGTGGTGCGGCACTAATGCGACATCAACTCCAGGTGCTGCGATTCGCATTAACTGCTCTTGCCCGGTTGGTTCTATGTCGCCTGTGAATAGAAATTCGATTGGTTGACCACCGAAAGGGCTTGGTTTAGAGATTAATAGAATCAAGCTCGAGTCATTTTCATTGGTTGGTACCTCTCCACTCTTTGGCCAAAGGGTTGAGATTGTGTACTCGCCATAAGTAACAGTAAATGGAGCTGTTACTACTTGAATATTTATTCCGTTTGTTTTTGCCAAGGCATTTACTTGAACTGATTGTGCCATTGGATTTGGATTTGGCGAAACATATACGTTTTTAACTTTTCGGCCAGTAATTACACCCGCAAATCCTCCGGCATGATCAGCATGAAAGTGCGAGATAAATACCCCACTAACTTCCGAGATTCCTGCCCGGCCTAGACATTGGTTAATCAATTGTGGATCTCCTCCAGTATCGAACAAGAGAGCGGAATTTCGATTCAGCAGCAAAAGCACTGCCGTTCCTTGTTCCACATCGCAAGCAATTAAAAAGGTGTTCTTTGCTGGCCATCCATCAATTTGCCTAAAACCAATAACGAGAAGTGGAAAACTTAATACCAAGCCAAAAACTACAAAGAAAGTTGCTCGTTTATAGCGTGACGTGGTGAGTAATCCAATAACAGAAACAATGGCAATTACAAACATAGTAATTCCAAGTGGTGTCGCAAGTTCTAATTGCGCTCCAGGTAAATTTGAGGTACGAAGCGCGACTTGGCCAATCAATTCAGCTGGCAATGCCGCTAGGTAACTCAATGGTGTCGCAAGAATTGGATTGATAAGCGAAATCAACGCAGCGAGAAGTCCTAAAATTGTGGTAATTGCAACAAGTGGTGCAGCAATTAGATTGGCGATTATTGAAACAACTGGAACGCTTTGGGTCATTAATGCAAGCAGTGGTGCAGTCACCCAGGTAGCTGCCATTGTGGCAGCGACCAATCCGCCAAGTAAATCAAAAGGTTTTCGCCATTTGATGATCTGCATGATTTTTGGAGCAAACCAAATTAACCCAGCCGTTGCGGATACACTTAATAAGAAACCCCAATTACGCCAAAGCCAAGGGTTGAAAACAGTAAGTAAATAAACTGCAGTTATCAATATCCAACCAGTTGTGATAGTTCGCTTTGATACAAAAGCCAAAAGTGTGATGCTGCCCATAGTAGCTGCACGCATAACACTCGCATCAAAACCCACTGCTAACACATATCCAGCCAGTGCTAGAGCAGCGACTAAAACTAATCCTCTATTACTAAGTCCAAAAATTGAAAACACGGCAATAAACAAACCCAAAACGATTGTTACATTTCCACCACTGGCAGCAGTTAGGTGTGCTAAGCCAGAGCCACGCATTGCAGTTTCTAAACTACTTGATTGTCCAGATGTGTCTCCTAAAACTAAACCTGGAACTAAAGCACCCCCAGTTGGCGTTCGACCGGCTAATGACTCTTGTAGTCCAGCGCGAATTGTTTGAGCAAATTCAAATGCCCAATTTGCTGGCTTTACTAATTTAGGTTCGTCAACAGCCTTAATCAAGCAACAACTTCTATTGTCCTTAATCTCCTTTATCAACTCTGCCTTTGCAGTAAGTGTTTGACCACGAAAGAACTCAAAGTTATCTGCTGTAAACAAAATCGTGGCTGGTGCAGATAATTCAAAATTATCTATTTTAGTTATTCTCACATTAGTTGAAAACTGACTTGACTCAGTATCTGAAGCAAATCTTGCTAAATACTGTCGTGGTTCACTTCGAATTTCAAATTCTAAAGTTACAGATTCTTTTGCTGCAAGCAATTCAGAAACTTCTGCAAAACGAGCAGATTGGATATGGTAGGACCCGAAAAGCGTTCCAATATAAAGAGCAATTAAAAGCAACCAAGTAGTCTTGGATCTATTCATTAAAGAGTTATCAGATCTTTGATCTTGTCGTAAATAGCATCGCCAATTCCACTAACTTGTTTTAAATCAGTCAGTTGACGAAAAGGACCATTTTGATTTCGGTACTCCACAATCCGACCCGCAATAACAGGACTAATTCCAGGAAGTTGATCTAATTGAGCAGCATTTGCCATATTTATGTTGATCCTGCCCGCTGGATTCGTGCTAGATGAACTAGATGATGAAGATGAAGATGACGTAGATGGCGCGGCTGCAGAATTTATATTTCCAATAAAAATCTGTTCACCATCAAAAAGAACACGGGCTAAATTTATGCTGGTTAAATCTGCATCTTTTGTTGCGCCACCGGCTGCCTCAATCGCATCGGTAACACGGGAATTTGCCGGCAAGTCATATACCCCAGGTTCTTTTACCTCACCAACGACGTGCACTACAACGACTGTGGCGGTTGTTGCTGATTCAGTTACCACCACTGGTTCAGTAACTGCTACCTCTGTTGGTTTTCCTTGCAGCCACAGAACTCCCCCTGCTAGCAGGCTCGCTCCTGAAATTCCTACGGCAACTTTAAATAGTCGCGGATCAATATTAGGTAAATTAGCGATAACAACCTCTGGACTTTAGTTTATCTTCGGCAAAGATAAATGATGAGAGATTAAACCTATATATTTACCGAATGGAAATAACTATTTTGAGTGATGCTTGCTAATTAAACAACGACATTAACTAACTTGGGAGCTCTAACAATGACTTTCTTAACCTCGACACCAGCTAAAGCTGTTTTCATCGTGTAATCCGAAAGGGCTAACTGCTCCAGTTCAATGTCAGTAATGTCAATAGGAACTTCAATTCGTGATTTAATTTTGCCGCTAATCTGCAGTACGCAAACAATTGATTCTGCAACTAACAATTCAGGTTCAACTTTTAACCAGCCAGCTCGAGCCACACTAGGTTGATGACCTAAGTTTTCCCACATTTCTTCTGCTGTATAAGGCGCAAAAAGCGAAACTAGCACCGCAGTTGCTTCGGCACATTCTCGCACTGCAGGATCTGCAGGACCAGCACCAGTGTCAATTGCTTTTCGGCCTGCATTAACTAATTCCATCGCTTTTGCTACCGCCACATTAAAGCGATAGGTCTCAACCGCCTGTTGTGCCTCGTTAATGAGTTTATGCGTAGTTTTACGTAATTCAATATCGCCAGTTTTAGCATCAACACCAACTGCTGAAGTGACATCTTTGCTAAATCGCCAAGCTCTTGCTAAAAACTTTTTTGAGCCATGTGGCGATACATCTGCCCAATCAATGTCATCTTCAGGGGGTCCTGCGAAAACCATCGACATTCGAATCGCATCAACGCCATGTTCATCAAGTTCTTCCGAAAGCCTAACTAAATTACCTCGGGATTTACTCATTGCTGCGCCATCCATCAAGACCATACCTTGATTTAGTAGCCGGCTAAATGGTTCAGTCACATTAACAAAACCTAAATCAAACAATACTTTGGTAAAGAATCGGGCATAAAGCAAGTGCAGAATCGCGTGCGTTACCCCACCAACATATTGGCCAACCGGCATCCATTCGGCAGCCAGTTTGACATCAAAAGGTGCTGAATCAAGTTTAGGATTTAAATAGCGTAAAAAATACCAAGATGAATCAACGAATGTATCCATCGTGTCCGGATCGCGCTTTGCAGGTGCTGAGCATTTTGGACATTTTGTAACTACCCAGTTTGTTGCAGCTCCTAGTGGACTCGCTCCTTTCGGAGTTAAATCAAGTCCAGTTGGATCTGGTAACTCAACTGGAAGTTGATTTTCCGGAACTGGAACTTCTCCACATGAATCACAGTGAATAATTGGAATTGGTGTGCCCCAATATCGTTGCCGGGAAATCAACCAATCCCGGAGACGATAATTAACCGCAGCTTTGCCTAAATCTTTCTCAAATAAGAATTCTGTTATTTTGGCTATCGCAGCATCTTTCGATAATCCATTTAGCATTCCAGAATTTATTAACACACCATCACCTGAAGTTGCGACAAAAGTTTCAGCAGGATTATCTTCGCCGGTTTCTACTACCTTTATCACGGAAAGTTTGAACTCTTTAGCAAAATCCAAATCCCGTTGGTCATGGGCTGGAACAGCCATAATCGCACCGGTTCCGTAATCTGCTAAAACATAATCAGAAACATAAATTGGCAAGCGCTCGCCATTAACTGGGTTAATTGCAAATCGATTTAACGATAATCCAGTCTTTGCTCGATCTGTTGAAAGCCGTTCAATCTCAGTGGATTTCTTAGTTTGCTCAAGATATTGCTCAAACTCACTAAAGTGCGCTGAGTCTTTCGCAAGTTCATAGGCAAGATCCGAATCAGCAGCAATTACGAAAAAGGTAGCTCCAAACAAGGTGTCGGGTCTAGTTGTGTAAACAACTACTGGTTCATCTATACCTTCAATTTGAAACTTAACCTCCGCGCCAACACTTCGGCCAATCCAATTTCGCTGCATAGTTAGCACTTTGTCCGGCCATACACCTTCAAGTTGCTGCATATCATTTAATAGCCGCTCGGCATAGTCAGTAATTTTTAAATACCATTGAGTTAACTTTTTCTTACTTACTGCCGAGTCGCATCTTTCGCACAAACCAGCAACTACTTGTTCATTTGCGAGCACTGTTTGACACGAATTACACCAATTGACATTACTTGCTTTTCGATATGCCAATCCCTTTTCATACATTTTCAAAAACAACCACTGATTCCAGCGGTAATACTCAGGATCAGAAGTTATTAAAACTCGATCCCAGTCAAATGAACAGGCATATCGCTGCATAGAGGTGCGCTGTAATTCGATATTTTCATAAGTCCAACTGCGTGGATTAAGCCCGCGCTTAATCGCCGCATTTTCTGCCGGTAACCCAAATGAATCCCATCCGATTGGATGCAGCACATTAAATCCTTGTTGAACCCAATAGCGCGCCAAAACATCACCTAAGGCGTATGCCTCGGCATGACCCATATGTAAATCACCAGATGGGTAAGGAAACATATCCAGCACATATTTTTTAGGTCGAACATCAGTTAAATCTCCACTGCGAAACGGTGCTAATTTCTCCCAAACAGGCAACCACTTTTGCTGCAGCACGTCTGGTGCTGGCATCTGCGTTGCGCGTTCTTCAGTCATATCTGATGCACCTTAACTTCTACCACCTAAAAAGTGAGACTAATCCACATAAAAAATTTGTGGAGCTAAGGGGATTTGAACCCCTGACCCCTTGCATGCCATGCAAGTGCTCTACCAGCTGAGCTATAGCCCCAAATCCGCCATTAAGTCGCTCATCCTAGTGCTTAGGCATCATCACCAATCGCTGGCTCAGGAAGCGAACCAGCGTTATATTCGTCCAAACGCCATCGTTGTTCACCGCTTTGCTGTTCAGTTAACACACTCCATGCGCAATTTGTTAGTACACCAAGCGCTCCCCAATTTGCTCTTGGTAATTCAAGTAGTTCAGAAATCCCAGCACGAGCTGCACCACCATGTGTTACCACAAGAAGTGACGCACCAAGTTCAAGTTCTGCTAATTCAGCATCAATTGCAGATACAAATCTTTTTGCAACTTCAGATCTAGTTTCGCCATTTCCGCCGGGACGAACATCCCCACTAGTTGACCAAGCTGTAAGGGTTTCTGGATCTTTCGCCATGATTTCTGGCCAAGTACGTCCTTGCCAACTTCCGCAATGTGTTTCACGTAAACCTAAATTTTGACCGATAGCTTGTTTGGTTTTCATTCCAATTAACTCAGCAGTAACAATTGCGCGTTGCAAATCGCTAGCGACAATCTTGGCAAACTTCATATGGTTCAAGATTTCAGCTGCACGTTTAGCTTGTTCGATACCAATTGCATCTAATGGCGGATCTTCTTGACCTTGAAAACGTCGCTCAGCATTCCAAGTTGTTCTGCCGTGTCGAAGAATTACTACTCTACGAGTTACTGGATCGCGTCGCGATTGCGCAAAGACCACGGAATTAACCACCTTACTATCGTTGTTCAGCTTGTTCGATATTCAAATTTATGGTTGGACAATCTCGCCATAATCTCTCTAAATCATAAAAGACGCGCTCTTCAGAATGTTGAATATGCACGAGTACATCATTGAAGTCAAGTAACGCCCAACGCCCTTCAGCAACTCCTTCTTGATGCACGGACTTTATCCCAAGTTCGGCAAGTTTTTCCAAAACAGCATCCACAATACTTCTGACTTGACGGTCATTTGCGGCAGTAATGATTAAAAATATATCCGCTAATGGAAACTTTTCTGATACATCAATAGCAACAATCTGGGTGCCTAACTTATCCGCCGCGGCTTGCCCTGCCAATGTTGCTAACTCAATTGTCCGAGTAGATGCGGTCACAAAATCCCAACTATCGTTGGATCTGGATTTGGATTAGCATCCAAGTAAAGGTTATGTTTTTGAATATGAAATGCAACGCCATCTGGAACTAAATATCGAATTGGCTCGCCGCGAGCAACTCGTGCCCGGACATCCGTTGAAGAAATCGCTAATGCTGGTATTTCAATTAAAGTGATGGCTTCTGATGGTAAACCGGGATTTTGCAAGTTATGCCCTGGCCTTGTAACACCTACCAAATGCGCCATCTCCACTACTTGTTCGTGATCTCGCCAAGTCAGAATATTTGACAGTGCATCAGCTCCAGTAATAAAGAACATCTCTAAATCTTCACCATACTGTTTTCGTAAATCCGTTAAGGTATCAACAGTAAATGTTGGACCTGGTCGTTCAATATCAACGCGACTTACTTCAAATCGGGCATCTGCAGCGGTTGCAATCACTGTCATTAAATAACGATGTTCAGCTTCAGAAACTTTATGGTCTTCTTTTTGCCAAGGTTGACCGGTTGGAACAAACAGGACTTGATCTAATGCAAATCGATGCGCAACTTCAGATGCTGCAACTAGGTGTCCGTTATGGATTGGATCAAATGTGCCACCCATGATGCCAAGGCGTTTAGTCCTTGGATCGAGTGTGTAGACCATTTATCGGTCTCGATTCATTCGAGTAACAATAATTACAAGCAAAGTAAGCACCACCATTGCTGTTACGCCATATTGCAATGGTGTCCAAGGCAATTCATAGTAGGTTTCCGATTCAGCCGCAATCGACCTAGTTGCATCAATCATCTTCTTCTCCTTCAGACCTAATTCTAATTGCGTACCTGACCATCGCCAGTTACTACATACTTTGTTGAGGTAAGTTCCGCAATTCCCATAGGGCCTCGAGCATGCAATTTCTGGGTGGATATTCCAATTTCAGCACCAAAGCCAAACTCCCCGCCATCAACAAACCTAGTTGATGCATTAATCATTATGGCAGCGCTATCTAGCTCATTTGCAAATCTAGTCGCATGTTCAGCGTCATTTGTCACAATTGCTTCTGTATGTCCAGTGGAATACTTCTTAATATGTGTTAATGCATCATCGAATGAATCAACAATTCCGGCAGCGATATCTAAACTGTAATACTCTTGATGCCAATCAGATTCAGTCACATCCTGAAATGCAATACCTACCTTTTCAGTAAACGGCTTAATAGCCAAATCACCATGGATAGTAACTCCCTTATTCTTGAGCTCTGTAAGAAGTTTTGGTAAGACTTTTTCAGCAACATTTTTATGCACTAACAGTGTCTCAGCAGCATTACACACGCTTACTCGTTGTGTCTTTGAGTTAACAACAATATTGATTGCTTTTTCTAAGTCTAAATTTTCATCCAAATAGATATGACAGTTTCCAACACCAGTTTCAATTACTGGAACTCTGGCGTTAGTAACTACAGATTCAATTAACGAAGCACTGCCGCGGGGAATAACTAAATCTACTAATCCACGCGCCTGAATCAGATGTGTCACCGCGTCGTGAGAACTACCAGGAACTTTAACTATGCAATCTGCCGGTAATCCTGCAGCAACGAGAGCATCACGCATAACCTTTACTAAAATCTCGTTAGTGCTATCACCTGTTGAGCTACCTCTGAGCAGCGCAACATTTCCACTCTTAAGGCATAGCGCTGCAGCATCAACTGTGACGTTTGGGCGTGCTTCATAAATCATTGCAATCACACCAAGTGGCACCCGGCGTTGTTCAATTTCTAAACCATTTGGCAACGTCCAGTTTTTAACTACTACCCCAATTGGATCTGGCAATGCAATTAACTCAACAACCGACTTGGCAATCGCAGTTATTCGCTCTGGAGTTAAAGTTAGACGATCAATTAGTGCTGCTGAAATTTGCTGATCTATTGCCGTCTGAACATCGGATTTATTAATGGTGATAATGTCATCAGTTCGTGCAATTAATGCATCTGCAATCAACTTAAGTGCTCGATTTTTTTGATCTGTGGATGCTACCGACAAATCTGCAACTGCTGCTTTTGCCTCTTTCGCAGCAGTTAACACCTGAGTTTTTAAATCGCTCATAAGTTAAGGTTATTAGATTGTGGGTCAATAAGCACTAGGTCATCTCGATGAACAGCTGGGCGAGAAAATTCTTCCCCAAATTTTGCTGCTAAGTCAATAGTAGATTGACTCTTCATCCGTGCTAAGTCATCACTTGCAAAACTCACTAATCCTCTAGCAATAACTTCTCCCGCAAGGGTCACCAAATCAACTGGATCTCCAGCATCAAAATCACCTTCTACTTGGGAAATACCAGCAGCAAGCAATGATGCTCCACGTTCAAGCAACGCTGATACCGCTCCTTCATCTAAATGCAGTTTTCCTTTTGCAACCAGAGCATGTGCCAGCCAAAGTGATCTTGCACTACTGACATTTTCACTTGCATGAAATAACGTACCAACATCAGCTCCAGTGAGAGCTGATGACAAATCATCAATATGGCATATCAAAGTTGGCACACCACCAGCAGCAGCAATAGCAGCCGCTGCCAACTTGCTACTCATACCACCACTGCCAACTTTTGACCGCTGATTTGTATCAATACCAATTGCTGCAAAATCCGCTAGCGATTCAAGTTCAGCTATCCGTTTGCTATTTGCATCAGCTGGTGGACCATCCAAAACTCCCGCCACATCGGTTAGCAGAATTAATGCGTCAGCTTCAACTAGGTGAGTAACTAAAGCCGCAATTCGATCATTGTCACCATATTTAAGTTCAGAGGTAGCAACAGCATCGTTTTCATTTACGATTGGCAAGACACCAAACTGCAATAATGCTTCAAAGGTTTGCTTTGCATTGCGATAATGACTGCGTCTAGTTATGTCTTCTTGAGTTAAAAGCACTTGTCCTACTGAAAAGTTGTTAGCAGTTGCAAATTTAGTGTATTCAGCAATCAATAGTCCTTGGCCAATGCTGGCCGCTGCTTGTTGTTGTGCTAAATCACTAGGGCGCGTTGTTAACTTGAGAGTTGGAAAACCAGCTGCAACCGCACCGCTCGATACTAAAATTACAGATTTACCCTGCCTTTTAATCTGGGCAATTGCATCAACAATACTTTTTAACCGCGCTAAATTAAGTCCACCATTTTCAGAGGTCAATGATGATGACCCAACCTTAATCACTATCCGATTAGCGGATTCAAAATCTTTTCGGTTACTCATCTAGATCATCCTCATCATATTCAAATGATTCATCTAATCTGCGGTCGGTTCCGCGCGGTCCTGCAGTTGGCTCACCCGCAATTATGCTGGGTACCCAATCAAAAACCACTCCGTCTTGCTCGGTTCCAATAACAACTTCTGCTCCAGGAGTGGCACCTAACTTAGTTAGCTCCGCCTCAACACCTAATCTGGCTAATCGATCTGCTAAATAGCCAACAGCCTCTTCATTGGTGAAATCTGTTTGCTTAACCCATCTCTCTGGTCTTGCTCCACGAACAATAAATCTATCGCCTAAGCGCTTTACGCTAAAACCAGTGTCATCTACTGCTTGCGGCCTAATCACAATTCGAGTTCGGGCAGCAGATGGAGTTGTTGCTTTGAGTTGCGTGAGCATCTCACCTAAAGTTAATAGCAGTTCACGTAAGCCTTCTTTTGTTACTGATGAAACTTTAAATACTCGCAAGCCTAGTTCTTTGAATTTAGATTCAACTAAATCTGCGAGCACCGCACCATCTGGAATATCCACTTTATGCAAAACAATCACTCTGGGTTTATCTTCGAGCCCGCCATAAGCATTAAGTTCAGCTTCAATAACTTCATAATCAGCAATAGGGTCACGGTTAGGTTCAATTGTTGGGGTATCAATTAAATGAACTAAAACCGCACAACGTTCAATGTGGCGCAGAAACTCCAATCCCAATCCTTTACCTTCACTTGCACCAGGAATTAGTCCTGGTACATCAGCAATTGTGTATGAATATGAATCCACACTCACAACGCCTAGGTTTGGCACCAAGGTAGTGAATGGATAGTCGGCAATTTTTGGCCGAGCTGCAGATGCAGATGCAATTAAACTTGATTTGCCAGCACTTGGAAAACCAACCAGTGCAACATCTGCAACTGACTTTAATTCTAAAACAAACTCACCGCTGCTACCTGGCTCTCCCTTTAATGAAAATCCAGGAGCTTTTCTTCTGCTTGAAGATAGAGCAGCATTACCCAAACCACCTCGACCACCTTGTAGCAAAACATAACGAGTGCCTGCACCAACTAAATCAATTATGAATTCGCCATCTGTATTCGTAACCAAAGTGCCATCAGGAACTTTCAGAATCAAATCGCCACCATCAGATCCGGCTTTAAAATCGCCCTGACCTGCTTTGCCATTTGTTGCTTGATAATGTGGACGATGATGAAATTCAATTAATGTGTTAACTGATGTGTCAACGTCCAAAATAACATCGCCGCCGCGACCGCCGTTACCACCATCAGGGCCAGCTAGCGGCCGAAACTTTTCTCGCTTAACTGAAGTACAACCATCGCCTCCTTTGCCAGCAGAAACGTGCAGCACAACTCGATCAACAAAAGTTGTCATTGCAGCCTCCTAACTGGCAAAGCAAAACGGAGCGAGCATCTGCCCGCTCCGTCACGAAAAATGAATTTATTTGATTACGCAAGTACGTTTACAACTCGGCGACCACGTGCTGTGCCGAATTCAACTTTACCTGCGGCCAACGCAAACAAGGTGTCATCTTTTCCGCGACCAACATTTAGTCCCGGGTGAAAGTGAGTTCCGCGCTGACGAACTAATATCTCGCCGGCACCAACTTCCTGTCCGCCAAAACGCTTAACGCCAAGTCGCTGTGCATTTGAGTCGCGACCGTTACGGGTACTGGATACACCTTTTTTGGATGCCATTTGATCACTTCCCTGCGCTAATATCAGTTACCTTTAACCGAGTTAGATCTTGACGATGACCCAATCGACGTCGATTACCAGTCTTGTTCTTGTACTTCAAAATTGTTAATTTCTCGCCGCGTTCTTCGCCAATAACTTCAGCTTTAACGCTGGCTTTCGATGCTGCCGCACCTGTTACTACTGAATCACCATCAACTAGCATCACAACTGGCAGCTCAATTGATGCGCCTGGCTTATCGGTCAACCGATTAACCAAAAGCACATCGCCAACGGCAACCTTCTCTTGCCGTCCGCTGGCCTTGACTACTGCATACATAGTGATTTTCCTGACTCGTTTTGGCTTTCAGAAACGCGATTACCGACGGTGAAGATTACTTCATCCCCGCGCGTCGCGGGCAGATGCCCCCTTAGCTTGGTGGACCTGCAGGTCGACTGGCCGCTTTTCGATTGCGGCGGCCGCTCGTCGCCTCAACGGTGCTTTCCCCTCGAGGCGCAAAAGCTGGTGCTACTGGCTCTGCCTCTACAGGGGCAGGTTCAATTGGTTTTACCGGTTCTGGGTGATGAGTCTCTCGAACTGGTTTATGCGAATGCTTAACGCCAGGTGCATCCATTCGAATTTTCACTCCCCGACCATTACAAATCTCGCAAGGCTCAGAGAACATCTCTAATAAGCCCTGACCAATTCGTTTACGAGTCATCTGCACCAAACCAAGAGAAGATACTTCAGCAACTTGATGTTTTGTTCGGTCACGTCCAAGGCATTCAACTAAGCGACGCACAACTTTATCTCGGTTTGCCTCTAGCACCATATCAATGAAGTCAATCACGATGATGCCGCCAATATCGCGTAACCTAAGTTGACGAACAATCTCTTCTGCTGCTTCAAGATTATTTTGCGTAACAGTTTCCTCTAAATTGCCAGTGCTTCCGATAAAACGGCCGGTATTTACATCCACTACTGTCATGGCTTCAGTGCGATCAATAACTAATGAGCCACCTGACGGCAGATAAACTTTTCGATCTAGTGCTTTGGTTAGTTGAGCATCAATATCAAAGTTAGTAAATACATCTTCACTACCGGTCCACTTTTCTAATCGACTTAGTAGCTCTGGAGCCAAATATTTAACGTAATCTTCAATTGTGTTCCAGGCGTTAGCGCCAGAAACTACAACTTTGCTGAAGTCTTCATTAAACACATCGCGAACAGTTCGGATTGCTAAATCTGGTTCGCTATAAAGCAAGGTTGGTGGTGTTGCTTGATTTTTCTTATTCTTGATATCTTCCCATTGTGCTTTTAATCTGGCAACATCTTTTTCTAATTCTTCTTCTGACGCACCTTCAGCAGCGGTGCGAACAATTACGCCAGCACCATCCAGAATAATGTTTCGAAGAACTCGCTTTAATCTAATGCGCTCATTTTCTGGAAGTTTGCGTGATATTGCAGTCATTGAACCATCTGGCACGTAGACTAAATAACGACCAGGAAGTGAAACTTGACTAGTAAGTCGTGCACCCTTTTGGCCAATTGGATCTTTTGTAACTTGAACCATAATCGGATCACCAGCGGAAAGTGCTAATTCAATGCGCTTTGGTTGACCCTCCAGTCCTGCTAAATCCCAATTTACTTCACCGGCATAAAGAACAGCATTTCTTCCTTTACCAATATCAATAAATGCAGCTTCCATGCCAGGCAGCACATTTTGCACTCGACCCAAGTAAACGTTACCAATTAGCGAAGATGATGAAGAAGAACCAACATAATGCTCAACTAAAATCTTGTCTTCTAATATTGCAACTTGTGTTTTATCATTTACCTGGCGAATAATCATCTGTCGATCAACAGATTCGCGCCGCGCTAAAAATTGTGCTTCCGTGATTAAGTTTGGTCGTCTTCGATTATCCCGATGATCTCTTCCGCGTTGACGTTTGGCATTTATTCGAATTGAACTGTCTTCTACCGCAACGCTGCTATCAACAGTACTTGTAGTTTCAGGTTTTGGAACCGAACTTGTCGATCCACTGCGTCGTCTCCGGCGACGTCTTCGATTATCAGTTTCAACTGCCGATTCATCTGCTGAGGCTGATTTCTCTGACGTTGCTTTGACAGGTTTTGATTCTGATTTAGTTTCAACCGCTGGTTTGCTACCACCACGACCGCGACCACCGCGACGTCTACGTCTGTTTCTTCGGTCATCGTTTACTGACTTTGTATCGACAGTTTCAGTTTTTGGTTTAACTTCCGCTTTTGCCGTTTTTTTAGTGGAGTCTGTTTTTGTTGCAGCAGGCGCAACAAACGCAGGTGCTAATGCAGCTTTCTTTACTGCTGCTTTCTTTGCTGGCTTATCAACTTCAGGCTTGGCAACCTTTTTTACTACTTTTTTAGCTGACTTTTTTGCTAGTTTTTCGGTTGCAGACTTATCTGCATTACCAGCACTCGAACGAGTACTCAATGAAAACTCCTGTGGCCCCTAAGGGCGTAAGTAAGACGCTTGGTTGCGGCGCAACTAGCGTGAAGCTTGTGGTGGGGCTGCTACCTAGAAAGGTCTGCGTGAGGGATTCTCAGCGACACTCTCCCGGCGCTACCGCCAAGACGGGCGATATCGCTATCGCTTGGCCGAAGTATCTCACACCACTACCGGTTATCTGCGTCGCTTGGTCGCATCTAGGTTCAAAATGACCCCAAGCCCAAGCCAAAGTGCCATCATTGATGAGCCGCCATAGGAAACAAAAGGCAGCGGCACCCCTGTGACGGGTAGTAGCTCTAAATTCATACCTATGTTTTGAAAGCCCTGAATAGCGATCCAGCCAGCCATCCCAACTGCAACTAATCGACCAAACAAATCATCAGCACGGCTAGCAATTCGAATCAAACGCCAAGTAATAAAAAGCATCAACAATAAAATCATAGAAGACCCAAAAAATCCGAGCTCTTCACCCGCAACAGAAAAAATAAAGTCAGTTCTTTGTTCAGGAACAAACTGACCAGCAGTTTGAGTACCTTGAAACAGTCCATTACCAAACCAGCCACCACTACCAATAGCAATCTCCGCTTGCCGTACGTTATAACTAACTCCAAGAGGATCTGAATCAGGATTTAAAAATACAGTGAAGCGATCAATTTGATATTGCGCAAGTACACCTGCTGCAACAATTAATGCAACTACGCTAACTGCTGATGTGACAAGTCCAATTAACCACCATCTGCTCACACCTGAAACCGCCAAAATGGCAAAAAGCGTAGCCAGAATCATTAAAACAGTGCCGAGATCTGGTTGCAGCAAAATTAGCAGTACTGGCACCGCTGCAACACCTAATGCTGCGACAACTATTGAGTGTAATGGTTGATTTTCAGCATCTCGTTTTTCTGCAAGCAAAGTTGCTGAAATCACGATGATAGATACTTTTACAAACTCAGCAGGCTGAATAGTAAAACCAGCAAAAGCTAGCCAAGATTTTGCACCATTAACCACAGTTCCAACAAGCAATACCGCAATCAATCCAACTAAAGATAAAACATATACAACTGGTGCATATGCTCGCACCAATCTATGACTTATTTGTGAAGCAATCAAACAAAGAATTAAGCCAAGACCTAGATTAAGCAAATGCCGCTTTAAAAAAAACAGCGAATCACCTGCCGCACCCGCCGTTATTCGAGTTGAAGACCAAACTAAAAGTGCTCCCAGTAGCGAAAGTGATAAAGCTGCAATGATTAAAACGAAATCAAACTTGCGGTAACGTCTAAATCTTGGTGCGCCAGATACCCTTCGCCAAACAAAAGACGCATCGCGAATTGCTCCACTCATGGCTTTGTCCTGCCAATCGCTTCTGCTTCAGGAACGGGAGATCCATTAATGTCAATTGTTGGTAATTTTGTTCGAGGTTTACCGTATGGGAAGATTGCATTTGCTGGATTTATTGTGCTGCCGCGAATGCCAAAAAGTGCTTCATAGATTCTTCTAACGCTTGGGCCACCTGTACCAGACCCAGTGCCACCTTGAGAAACCATCATCACAACTACATATCTTGGATTAATTGCTGGAGCAAAAGTTGCTAGCCAAGATGTGCTTTGTTTGTTGAACACCTGTCCGGTGCCAGTTTTACTAGCAATTGGTACTTGCTCAAGTGGAAATCCTGGGAAAACCCAAGCAGTGGTGCCAGAAATTGCAGTATTAGTTAATGCTGCTCGTATGTAGCTGAGCACTCGAGGTGAAGTGTTTAATTTTCCAGTCACTTTCGGAGCAAATTCCTGCACCACATTACCATCTACATCCATTATTGCTTTAGCAATCTGTGGCTGAAACAGTGTGCCATCATTTGCAATTGCTGAATATGCAACTGCCATCTGTAGCGGAGTTACTACCGTGTCGCCCTGACCAATTGCAATATTGACCGCATCACCTGCGCGGAACAAAAAGCCATCCGCACAGTTTTCAGCTGCATATTGACGCAAGGTTTCTGCCCAAACAGGATCTCGCTTAGCAGTTTCTGGATATCCTGATTTAGCGCGTTCACACCATACATCTTTATTGCGCTCCCAGTTTTCACGCTTCCAAGCTCGGCCACCAATTCGACCTGCATATTCACTTGGCAGATCTATTCCAGTAATTTTTCCTAGCCCAAATGAGCGAGCCATCTTGTCAATTGGATCTCTACCGGTTTTCATGGTGTCTTTACCGGTTTGTTCCCATAAATCATTTGCAATTCGATAAAAAACCGTATTACAAGAAACTTCTAAAGCGCGTGCCAACGAAATAGGACCGTATGCCCGACTTTCATTATTTCTAAACACTCGAGAAGAAATTGTTACTTCGGGCGAGCAGTTATAAAGTCCAGTAAGCGGCATCCCTGCTTTTTCAGCAGCTGCTGTCATTACCACTTTAAATGTAGATGCAGGTGCATAAAGTCCTTGGGTTGGGCGATGCAGAAGTGGTACGCCATTAGCTTCTGAAATTAAAGACTTATATTCCCGATTGGATAAACCATTTAGCCAAATATCTGGTTCATAACTTGGATAAGATGCCATTGCCAGAACTTGTCCATTAGTTACATCCATCACAATTGCCGCACCACCATCGGCAACAAAATTATTTTCTCTTGCACGATTAACTGCACGTTGCAATTCACGCTCGACAACCTGTTGTAAATCTGCATCTAAAGCAGTAATTAAATAGTTACCAGGTATTGGTTGAGTTTCACCGATTTCATCAACCACTTTTCCAGAGCGGTCAACTGCCAGTAATTTTTTTCCATCTACACCACGAAGAACTAGATCGTATTGTTTTTCTAATCCAGCTCGGCCAACAACGCTGGTTCGCTTATAGCCCGAAGCCTGGTCAGCATCTGCTAACTCTTCAGCACTGATTGGTCCGATATACCCCAGTAGATGAGCTGCATTTACACCAAGCGGAGCTGGATAAACGCGTTCAGCTGCAACTTCTGCAGCAACACCTGGGAAGTTAAGCGAGTCTTCCATTATTTTTAAGGCGAGTTTGTATCCAACATCTCGAGCAACTGGCACTGGTTGCAAGGGAGATCCATTCCAGCAAATTGGTGGTGGTGCACTTCCAGTTGCCCCACATGGCGTAATTCGATCACGCAGTTCCTGTTCAGGTTTTTTCAGAATTGTGGCCAAGCGACTTAGCACTTCATTGCCATTATCGGGTAACTCATTAATCGTTTCTCGATCTACGGTAATAACCAAGGATGTGCGATTTTCAACTAATGGTCTACCTGCTTGATCTAAAATTAAACCTCGGACAGCAAGGGTAGTAACCTCTCGAATTCTATTTTCATCGGCTAACTGCGCATAGTCTTCACCTGTTAAAACTTGAATAAAGAACAATCTTGCAATGAGCGTTACTAATAAAGCCGTTAAAAACCATTTGAATACCTGCAATCTAAGTATTGATTGCTCTTTCATAAACTCACCCGAAGTCGATTTGCGCCATCAACAAGTGGTCGATCAAATCTATCCATTATGGGAACAGTAAAGGTCGCTGCAATTACACCAACCAATAATTGCCAGAGCAGCACATTGGGATATAGATCAACGAGATTTGTTCCAGAAGTTAGAAAAACAAGTATTGCTCTAACCGTTACCACTAATGCGGGAGCCAATCCTGCAGCCACAACTGGCAACCAAGTTGTTTGATGTGGTGCTTGCACGGTCTGGTTAATTAGTAAAGCTAATATCAAATAACCAACCACTGAGATACCAAAAATTCCAGTTGCCGGAGGTATTAAGTCCACCAAAATGCCAGCATAAATTGCAAAACCGATTCCAACTCGGATAGATCTAGTAAATGCTAAAGCAGCAATAACAACTGATACCAAGTCTGGCACTATTATCGACATATTTAAACTCAGCAAAATACTGGGTTGAATAACTGCAAAAATTGTTATTAAGAGCCAAACGTAGCCGTACTTACGAATCATTATTCGTCCAAAGGTTGCAACGGATCGCGCAAGACATCGCGCTTTGCAGACACAACGACACCGACAATATCTAAATTCGACACGTCAACGCTTGGCAAAACATATCCAACACGATTTAACTGGTCCAAAGACCCATCAACAGATGTAATTCTTCCAATAGGTAAACCTGGCATATAAGGCTTACCTGTTTCTGACCCCCAAGAAACAATTGTCGCGCCTAATGGCATTCGGGCATATGGATCGAATAATTGGAGTTTTAGTTCGTTTAAATCTCCAGTTCCGCTTAAATAACCAATCTCTGCTGAACCGGCTAATCGCACACCGACTTTTACATTTGGATCAATGATTAGTGATACAACCGCAAAATCATCTGAAACTTGAACTATTGAACCAACCAGTCCTGTGCCAGCAACTACAGTCGAATATAAGATAATGCCATCTGCTTTTCCAGAATCGATAGTTATAGTCCAGCGATAATCTCCTGAATTTCCAATTGCTATCACTTGTGCTGGAATCACTCGATAACTTTGTGGTGGAACTAATTTAAGTATCTGATCTATGGCAGCAGCTCTACGTCGAAGATCATCAGTTTGAGATAGCTTAAACTTCAATTCTTCATTTTCGCGCTTTAACGCTTCAAACTCTTCATCTCGACTTGCAATGCGCGATAGGTTATCTGAAATGTTTCGCACTGATTGACCAATTGACTTTGTGCCAGATTGGATCGGGCCAACTATTTCAAGCGCTGCGGCTCGCGCTGCTGCGACAACACCTTCTTCGCCCGTTCTAATTCCAATTATCAAAAAAGTAGTAGACACTGCCAATAACAGCGCTAACGCCAAGCGCACTCGCCCGGAATCGCGCATTTGTTGTTATCCCCTTTGATTTAGGACAAGCACGCGTTGCAAATCCTCAAACTCTTCAACGGTTCGACCAGCGCCCAGCACTACACAATTAAGTGGGTTCTCCGCAATAACAACTGGCATACCAGTGTCATGTCGCAATCTCTCATCTAAACCACGTAACAAAGCACCACCACCGGTCAACATAATTCCGCGATCAATAATGTCACTGGACAACTCTGGTGGAGTGCGATCTAATGTGCTTTTTACCGCATTAATGATGGCCTGTAATGGTTCTTCTAAGGATTTGCGAATCTCATCAGCCGGCAAAATCACCGTTCTCGGAAGTCCGGTAACTAAATCGCGTCCTCGCAATTCAGCTTCGGGTTCATTTGGTAGCGGAAATGCAGAACCAACGCGCATCTTGATATCTTCTGAAGTTCGCTCACCAAGAAGTAATGAATACTCATTTTTGACATAGTTAATAATTGCTTCATCTAATTCATCTCCACCAACACGAATTGAAACTGCAACCACAATGCCACCCATTGAAATAACTGCGATTTCAGTTGTGCCGCCACCAATATCAACAACCATATTTCCAGTTGGTTCATGAATTGGCATTCCGGCACCAATTGCTGCTGCCATTGGCTCCTCAATGATATAAACTTTGCGAGCACCTGCTTTATAGCCTGCTTCTTCAACCGCACGTCGTTCAACACCAGTGACACCACTTGGCACACAAATGACTAATCGAGGCTTTGCTAGGAATCTGCGCTTATGTACTTTTTGAATAAAGTATCTGAGCATTCTTTCGGTAGTATCAAAATCTGCAATCACACCATCTTTTAATGGTCTTACTGCCAAGATATTTCCTGGTGTTCGACCAATCATTCGCTTTGCTTCCAGACCAACTGCCAAGATGCTGCCATTATCTTTATTGATGGCAACAACGGATGGCTCATTAAGCACAATTCCCGAACCTCGGACGTAAACCAAAGTGTTAGCAGTTCCTAAATCAACTGCCATATCGCGTCCGATGAAACTGTTGCCCATTAACTGCCTCTCTTTTTAGTTAGCTAATTCTGGAAAAAACAAAGCTATCTCACGCGCTGCACTTGCTTCAGAATCTGAACCGTGGGTGACATTGAATTGAGTTTCAGTTGCCAAATCAAATCTTATCGTGCCTGGTGCTGCATTAGTTGGATTTGTAGCTCCCATCATTGTTCGCCAGTTTGCAATTACTTCCGGTCCTTCAATAACCGCAGCAACTAATGGTGCAGAAGTTATGAAATCTACTAACGAATTAAAAAATGGTTTATCTTTATGTTCAGCGTAATGTGCTTGGGCGGTTGCTTTATCTAATTTACGCAAATCTAATGCAATAAGATTCCAACCTTTTTGCTCAATTCGAACAAGTATTTCACCTACCAGACCGCGGGATACACCATCTGGCTTGATTAGCACCAAAGTTCGTTGCACCATTCGCTCCTATTTAGACGTAAGAGTAGTGGTAAGGATTTAAGAACCGAACCGCTGCTGACGGATTCGCTCAGCCCGGCGGACAAGTAAAAGTCCACCGCCCCAAAGTACTGCGAAAAGCGCCCCAATAAACAGCATTGGAGGCACCCAAAGGCCAGTTAAGAGCACAGCTGGCTGCAGCGCAGATCCAGCAGGAATAGCCCAACCTCGAGTGAAGCCACCAATTATCAAAAGGCAGAACAAACCCAATGTGCCACCAGCACCAATAGCTATCAAAGCTGAAATATTATGGTTTTGAATTGCTACTGGAATAGCTAGCCAAATCGCAATTGCTTCAAAAGCCAAAACACTTGACCCAATAATTCTCTGCCCTTTTTTCATCCTCGATACCTTGCTCGTGCTGCACCGGCCACAGTTGCCGAACCAGTAATCAAAACACCACTACCTGCACCAGATTGGTCTGCCATTTCTTGGGCTAACTCAATTGCCGCAGAAATATCTGGTTCAACTTGAATACGCGCAGCACCTAATAAGCCAGAAACTTCTGCTGCCAGTTCATTTGCTGGAATCGCACGTTCGCTAGGTGCTGTGGTGATTATCCATTCATCAACAATTGGCGCTAATGCATCTACTATTCCTGCTGAATCTTTGTCATCCAAAACACCCAGCACGCAAGTCAAATGACTAAATGTCATTGAATCAGCAATGCCCTGCGCCAAAGTTTGAGCTCCGTTTGGATTGTGGGCAATATCAATTACCACAGTTGGCGAACGATGCACTACTTCAAGGCGACCCGGCATTTGGAAAGTCTCAAATGCATGTCCAATGGCAGCAGGATCAAGAGGTTCATCATCGTCAAGTAAATTCTCAACTGCAACCATTGCGGTTGCAGCATTGACTGCTTGATGTGCACCATGAAGAGATAAAAATAAGTCTTGATAATTTTCACGTGGTGTTTGAATATTAAGTAATTGTCCACCAACAGCAGTTGTTGTACTAACAAAAAAATCTCGGTCTTGTAGCAATAACTTTGCTTGCATTTGATTTGCGGTGAGCTCAACTACTTCTAGGGCTGCAGCAACTTGATTTTGCACAACGGAAATTGCGCCTGGTTTAATCACACCTGCTTTATTACCAGCAATTGATTCAATCGTGTCACCTAACCACTTTTGATGATCCATATCAATTGTGGTGATTGCAGTAACTTGTGCATCAACTACATTAACTGCATCCCAAGTTCCACCAATTCCAATTTCTAACGCCGCCATATGCATTGGTGCTGCCGCAAATTCACTTAATGCAAGCACGGTCATCAACTCAAATCCGGTTAACTTCTCGCCAATTCGCTCTTCCATCATCAAAACAATTGGATAAACCTCATTGAGCGCGGACACAAATCGCTGTTCGGAGATGTGCTCGCCATCAAGGCTGATTCGTTCAGTCAGACTCACTAAGTGCGGCGAGGTGTAGGCACCTGACCGAATACCGTGCGCACGAGCTAATGCATCAACTAACCTCGTCGTAGATGACTTTCCATTTGTGCCGGCCACCACAATTGCTGGATACATCTCCTGGGGGTCGCCTAAGGCATCGAGTACCTGCCTAACCCGGTCTAAAGATGGGTTTATGCGGTGTTCAGCAGCACGCTGGGCGAATGTGGCAGTGATATCGGCAAGATCTTTTAGCACACGGCGCAGTCTAGAGTGAGATGTTCTTTAGGATCGGACTGTGACTAACGAAATGAAGTATCCGCTGCTGCCAGCAAAGCCAGGACTTGAAGGTTTGGAAGAACGCTGGGATAAATCGTGGGAACAAAACCAAATTTACCGTTTTGATTCAAAGCATTCTCGAGATCAGATTTTTTCAATCGATACTCCACCACCCACTGCAAGCGGCTCACTTCACATCGGTCACGTCTTTTCTTACACCCACACCGATTGCGTTGCGCGATACAAACGTATGGCTGGTTATCAGGTTTTTTATCCCATGGGTTGGGATGACAATGGGCTACCAACAGAGCGACGAGTTCAGAATTATTATGGAATTAAATGTGACCCAAGTTTGCCGTATGACCCAAACTTTGTGCCACCAGTAGAGCCGGGAAAAGAACAAATACCAGTTTCTCGAAAAAACTTTGTTGAGTTATGTCTTAAGTTAACTACAGAAGATGAACGAGCTTTCGAATCTACATGGCGATATCTTGGGTTATCTGTTGATTGGTCGCTCACCTATCAAACAATTGATGATAAATGTAGAGCTCTTTCACAGCGCGCATTTCTTAACAATTTAAAACGCGGTGAGGCGTATCAGTCCGAAGCCCCAACTCTTTGGGATGTGACTTTTCAAACAGCGGTTGCGCAAGCAGAACTTGAAGACCGAGAGCGACCTGGTGCATATCACCGAGTTTCTTTCAAAAAATTAGATGGTAGTGATGTATTCATTGAAACTACCAGACCAGAATTAATTGTCGCTTGCGTTGCATTGGTAGCACATCCTTCAGATGAGCGTTATCAACCGCTGTTTGGCAGTGAAGTAATAAGTCCAATCTTTGGTGTGAAAGTTCCTGTTGTTACTCATGAATTAGCAGATCCAGAAAAAGGTTCTGGTATTGCGATGGTTTGTACGTTTGGTGATTTGACAGATGTAACATGGTGGCGTGAGCTTCAGTTAGCCACTCGGCCAGTAATCGGCTGGGATGGCAGATACGCCCAAACAACACCAAATTGGTTAACTGATTCCACTGCTATTGCTGCTTATTCTCGGTTAGCTGGAAAAACTGTACATACCGCACGGGAACAAACAGTTGAGTTATTGATTGAAACTGGAAATTTACATGGTGAACCAAAACCAATTACCCATCCAGTTAAATTCTTTGAGAAAGGTGATAAACCATTAGAGATAGTCACAACCAGACAGTGGTATATCAAAAATGGTGGCCGAGATCAGCAACTGCGCAGTTCTTTGATCAAGCTCGGCGATGACGTGAAATGGCATCCAGAATTTATGCAAGCACGCTACAGCGACTGGGTGTCGGGATTAAACGGCGATTGGCTTATTTCGCGCCAAAGATACTTTGGTGTGCCAATACCAGTTTGGTATGCGATTGACTCAAATGGTGAAATTGATTATAACCAAGTATTAGTTCCTGATGAAAAAAGTTTGCCAATTGACCCAAGTTTAGATTGCCCAAATGGTTATAGCGAATTTCAGCGAAATCAACCCAATGGATTTGCTGCAGATCCTGATGTGATGGACACCTGGGCCACTTCATCACTAACGCCACAAGTTGTTAGTGGTTGGAGCGTTGATGATGATTTATTCACAAAAGTTTTTCCAATGGATCTTCGCCCACAAGGACATGACATCATTCGAACCTGGTTGTTCTCCACCATGGTTCGCTCATATTTAGAGTTTGGCGTTGCGCCATGGAAGCACGCAGCACTTTCAGGTTGGATATTAGATCCTGATCGAAAAAAGATGTCCAAATCCAAAGGCAATGTTGTAACGCCTATTGCACTTTTTGAAGAACATGGATCAGATGCAGTTCGTTATTGGGCAGCAAGCGGTAGACCCGGTACAGATACTGCTTTTGATGTTGGGCAGATGAAAATTGGTCGTAGGCTCGCTATCAAGATTTTAAATGCATCAAAATTCGTGCTTGGTTTAAATGCTGCTCCAAACAAATCGAAGATCTCTGAGCCTTATGACAAAGCAATGCTTGCTGCATTAGTTGAAGTTGTTACTCAAGCTACAAAAGCCTATGAAGAATTTAACTACACCAAATCTCTTGAGGTAACTGAGCAATTTTTTTGGACATTTACTGATGATTACGTGGAATTGGTTAAGGAGCGGGCGTATCGCGAGAACGATTTGGGAGCAGAATCTGCTAAAGCAGCTCTTGCAGAGGCGTTAAATGTGTTGTTAAGACTCTTTGCTCCAGTTATGCCCTTCGTAACCGAAGAAGTATGGGCTTGGTGGCAGGCTGGGAGTGTGCATCAGCAAAAATGGCCAGCGGCAAGCGAACTTGCAGAAGTTGCTGGAGATGCAAAGTTGTATTTTGAGTTGGGGGAAGTAATTGCTGACATTCGAAGAGTAAAAACGGATGCAAAGCAATCAATGAAAGCTCGAATCGCAAATGCACAAGTTTCAGGTCCGGAAGATGTAGTTTCTCGACTTAAAAGCGCTCAGGCCGATTTAATTTCTGCAGGCGGAATTGATAACTTAACTTGGAATAGTGCTGATTCAATTACAGTTGAAGCAGAGCTTGCGACTTAAGCCGAACGCTCTTTAGATCCAGCGCCACCGCGATGCACGATTTTTGGTGCTTGTGAGTGGGTGACTGTTGCTTGTTCAATGATTATCTTTTCAATATCATCTCGGCTTGGCACGTCATACATAACATCAAGTAACACACCCTCCAGAATTGATCTCAAGCCTCGCGCACCAGTGCCACGAGCTAGAGCGAGATCAGCAATTGCATCAACAGCACCAGGACCAAACTCGAGAGATACTTCATCAAGTTCAAACAGTCGCTCGAACTGACGAACCAGCGCATTTCGAGGCTCAGTTAATACTCGCACTAACGATTCACGATTTAAACCAGAAACCGAAGTAACAATTGGTAAGCGGCCAACAAACTCTGGAATCAAACCAAACTTAAGTAAATCTTCTGGCAATACATGAGAGAAAATTGTGGCCGGATCAGTTTGCTTTTTATCCTCTTTTAAGTTTGAAGTAAAGCCCAAACTTGATTTTCCTATCCGCTGCTCAATAATTGAATCTAACCCAGCAAATGCTCCACCAACAATAAACAGTACGTTGGTGGTATCAATTTGCAAGAATTCCTGATGAGGATGCTTACGTCCGCCTTGTGGTGGCACAGAAGCAGTTGTGCCTTCCAAGATTTTTAGCAGTGCTTGCTGAACGCCTTCGCCAGAGACATCACGTGTGATGGATGTGTTCTCGCTTTTTCGTGCAATTTTATCAATCTCATCGATATAAATAATTCCTTGCTCGGCACGTTTAACATCAAAGTCAGCCGCTTGAATTAGTTTCAGCAAAATATTCTCAACATCTTCACCAACATAGCCAGCTTCAGTAAGCGCGGTTGCATCTGCAATTGCAAATGGCACATTTAGCATTCTCGCCAATGTTTGTGCCAAAAGCGTTTTTCCAGAGCCAGTTGGTCCTAACAGCAAGATATTGGATTTAGCTAATTCAACAATGTCATCACTTCTTCTAAGTTGATCACCGGCCCGCACACGCTTGTAGTGGTTATAAACAGCCACTGATAGTGTCTTTTTTGCTAATTCTTGACCAATCACATAGTTGTCTAAGAAGGTATAAATCTCATTTGGCTTTGGCAGCTCTGCCATACCAGCAGTATTGGTTTCAACTAATTCTTCTTCAATTATCTCGTTACAAAGTTCAATGCATTCATCGCAGATGTATACACCAGGACCTGCTATCAACTTCTTTACTTGCTTCTGGCTTTTGCCACAAAATGAGCACTTGAGCAGATCGGAACCATCACCAAGACGTGCCATTAGAGATTCCTCTCGTTGGGGAAGCTTGGCCGCAAGGCTAAACGCCTAGCTTGACCTTACGCACCCATAACCGCGGCCCGTTCGCCCAGAGCAGAACTGCTCCCTACCAGTAATCCCCTGACCTTGGCTCACAAACTGCTCGCATTGGTGAAGGTATCTGATGTTTTCCCATAGCCAAACACATTAAGCCGTCATTTTCGGTTTGTGTTGCAATTGCTGTGTCATTTATCAAAACAAAGCTTTGCCCCAGAAAATCCTGCCAACCTTGCTTTCGATAAAAGTGTTTTTCACTACTTGAAAGCATCGACCATTGATAGTTCTTGCTGGCAAAATCAGAAACGCTGGCCAGTAGTTCAGATCCAAAACCTTGCTTTTGAAATTTAGGTAACACTGCTACACCCTCTAAATAACCAACTTGATGCGCGATGTCATCTAGCCAGATTCTTCTGGGCACTAATGCTGCATGTGCTACTACTTTGTTTTCAATCAGTCCAATAACTCTTGTGCCACCAAAAGTATGCTGCCAATCCTCAGCACTAAAGTCTTGTTCAAATGCCTCAATTAGTAAGTTATGGATGTATTTTAGTTCTAATTTAGATAAATTGTTGGGACAAATCTTAATTTCCATAAAAACTCGCAAATTAATTCGTCATTTATGAATTAAGACTTAGTTGCCAACACCTTACGTGAAGCAATAACTTGATCAACAATGCCATATTCCTTGGCCATTTCAGCTGTCAAAATTTTGTCACGCTCTATATCTTTCCGAACCTGGTCTTTGGTTCGGCCAGTATGGCGAGAAAGAATTCCTTCCATCTCATCTCGCATACGCAAAATCTCGTTAGCTTGAATCTCAATGTCAGATTCTTGACCGCCACCTTCACTATATGGTTGATGAATCAAAATCCGTGAATGTGGCAGCGCAAACCTTTTACCTGGTGTGCCGGCAGCGAGCAAAAGTGCTGCAGCAGATGCTGCTTGTCCTAAACAAATTGTTTGGATTTCTGGCTTAACAAATTGCATCGTGTCATAGATAGCTGTCATCGCTGTATATGAACCTCCTGGAGAGTTGATGTAAATTGAGATATCTCGCTCTGGATCAAGTGATTCAAGCACCAGTAACTGTGCCATTACATCATCAGCAGATGCATCGTCAATTTGCACACCTAAGAAAATAATGCGCTCTTCAAACAACTTGGTATATGGATTGTGAATTCGCTCGCCATTTGGTGTTCGCTCACGAAACTCGGGCAAAATGTATCTTGCCTGTGGTTGGAAAGTCATTATTTGCCTGCCTTTCCTCGAGTGCCACCGCTACCAGTTACATCTGATGCGCGAGTTACAACATGATCAATAAATCCATATGCTTTTGCTTCATCTGAGCTGTACCATTTATCACGATCTGAATCTTCTTTTATTCGCTCAACGGTTTGACCTGTGTGCTTTGCAATTAACTCAGCCATTTGATTTTTAACAAACAACATCTGTTCTGCTTGAATTCGAATATCGGATGCAGTTCCACCAATTCCACCAGATGGTTGATGCATCATTATCCGAGCATGAGGCAATGCATATCTCTTACCTGGCTCACCTGCGGTTAATAAAAACTGTCCCATTGATGCAGCAAGACCCATTGCAACTGTTGCCACATCGTTTTGCACGTATTGCATAGTGTCATAAATAGCCATTCCAGCTGAAATTGAGCCACCTGGCGAATTGATATACAAATAAATATCTCGAGTTGGATCTTCAGCAGCTAACAGCAAAATTTGTCCGCAAATTAGGTTGGCAATCTGATCATCTACTTGAGATCCCAAAAAAACAATTCGTTCACGCAATAAACGCTGCAGTACATCCTCAGCACCTGGCAGTCCACTTGCGGCAGCGCGCATAGTTGGCTCAGTTGACTCGCTCACCCAGTTTCCCTTCATTTGATGCTCAGACTTTAGTGGCAACAGAAGTTTTCGCACCTTGCTTGTTCGCCAAGGGCGAACCTACTGCGCTAACGCTCCAGTAAATTCAGATAAATCCACAACTTCACCATCAGTAGTTTTAACATTGGCACGCTCTACTACAACAGAGAGCGCTTTGCCGCGTCTAACTTCATTTAGTGCAAATCCAAGAGAATCATTCTTCACTAACTCATCAGCAAGTTGCTCTGGCGTAACACCATAGCGCGGTGCTGCTTGCACCAACCATTGCGATAGCTCCATTTCATTAACTTGAACGTTCTCTTGGTCTGCAACCTTGTCCAAGATGAGTCTGCTCTTTAAAGTCTTAATTGCATTTTCTCGATACTCTTCCCGGTACGCATCATCGCCGTGACCATCAGCAAAGTGTTGGTTCATATCTCGCTCAACAATATTATCTGGCACCGTTACATCTGTTTTCTCCAAGAGTGCATCATAAACTTTTTCTCGAGCCGCAATTGCCTGCTCGGCAACTTGAACTTTACGAATTCGCTCTGCCAAATCGGCCTTTAATTCTGTGACAGTGTCAAACTCAGATGCCATTTGCGCGAACTCATCATTTGCTTCAGGAAGTTCTCGCTCGCGTACTCCAGTGCAGGTAAAAGACACTTTAACTTTTTTTCCTTGGTGCGGATCTTCATCCGGAGTGAATTCAACTTCTCGCGTCTGATCAACACTGATTCCAACTAAAACTTCATCAGCACCTGGAACTAAACCTTCTGTTCCTAACTCATAGTTAAGTGCGGTAGCTGAGTAATCATCTGACTCTTCACCATCAACTGTGCCCTTTGCATCTAAAATAACTAAATCTTCGAGTGCTGCACTGCGTTCAACAACTTTCATTGTGGCAAACCTGCGGCGCAATAAATCAAATTGCTCGGCAACGAATTTCTCATCAATTGTTACTGGATCAACACTAACTTCAATACTTGCAAAATCTGGTAGATCAAACTCTGGCTTAACATCAACCTCAATTGTAAAAGTAATTGACTTGCCGTCTTTTAGTTCAGTTAATTTCACCTCTGGAGATGCAAATGGCTGCAGTGAATGCTCTTGAATTAGTTGAGTATAAAAGCGCGGGATTGCTGCATTGACAACTTCTTCCATTACTGCTGCTCGACCAACGCGTTGATCAATAATTGATGGTGGAACTTTTCCTTTTCGAAAGCCTGGAATGTTTACTTGTTTAGCAATTTCCCGATAAGCCGTTTGAAAATCTGGTTTTAGTTCATCGAATGGAACTTCAACCGTAAATTTAATTCGGGTAGGAGTTAAAACTTCCTTATCGGCTTTCACACCTGCTCCTAATTCTTGAATTGGTCGGGGCGGGGAGATTCGAACTCCCGATCTCCTGCTCCCAAAGCAGGCGCGCTAGCCACTACGCTACGCCCCGATGACTTAACAATCGTCAAATCGGTTCCAAGACCGCGCAATCGTAGTCGGATGAGCCAATTGGTCGTGACTGGGCGGTCAGGGTCAAAATTGACCTAGTAGATTTTGCGCTAATGCGGGTGTAGCTCAATGGTAGAGTTCTAGCCTTCCAAGCTAGCTGTGCGGGTTCGATTCCCGTCACCCGCTCCAATTACCTCGTTGATTCAAATTCAGTAATCTGACTAATTCGCCGAACGTGTCTTTCATCTCCTGGAAATTGAGTTTCAATAAATGTCTGTGCGATTTCTTTTAAGGTATTTTCGTCGTGCATTCGAGCACCAATGCCAACCACATTCGCGTTGTTATGCTCTCGTGCCAACTTTGCCGTTTCAACAGACCAAGCCAATGCCGCGCGAACACCTACTACTTTGTTTGCAGCAATTTGCTCACCATTTCCAGATCCGCCCAGCACAATTCCTAGCGAATCAGGGTCATTTGCAACTGCTTTTGCTGCTGAAATGCAAAAAGCCGGGTAATCACATGATTCTTCAGAGTTTGTACCGTGATCTACCAACTCATGACCAGCCAGAGATAAATGTTCAATCAAAATCGCCTTGGCTTGATAACCAGCGTGATCAGATGCAATATGAATTCTCATTTTTTAATCAAAAATTGGTCCGACAGTTCTTGAACGTTTAAGTTCAAAAAAACCAGGATATTGAGCACAAGCAACAACTCCATCCCAGAGTTTTCCAGCTGCATCACCTTTAGGCGCGGGCGAGATAACTGGACCGAAAAAAGCCGAACCGGCCACCGCAATCACAGGTGTTCCTACGTCTGTTCCAACTTGATCCATTCCATCATGATGGCTCTTCTTAACCGCTTCATCCCAAGTGGAATCCGATGCCGCGTTAATCAAATCTGCAGGTAAGTTCAGATCATTTAACACATCAGCAATTAGTTGATCATTAATCTCTTGTTTCTGCAAATGTATTCTCGTGCCAAATGCGTTATAAAGTGGAAGAACAATTTTTTCACCCTGTGCTGCCCGAGCAGCTTCAATCACTCTCACCGGTCCCCAGCCAGCAATCATTTTTGCTTTGTAGTTTTCTGGTACCTCTTTGTTGGCATTCAAATAGGACAAACTCATCACATGCCAAGCCACTTGAACATCGCGCACCTTTTGAACTTCCAGCATCCATCTAGATGTCATCCAAGCCCAAGGGCACATCGGGTCAAACCAAAAATCTGCCTGCATAAGTTTCCTCCAAATACTGGGACACCCTAGGGTTTACTCCACCTTATCCGCGACTTGAACCAGAAAGGTCAACTGTGACGCTCGCCAATTTTGCCCAAGCCGAAGCGAAAGCTCGAGCCACATTAGTGCGTAACGTGCATTACCAAATTGAGCTAGATCTGGTTGATCACAACGCAACTGAATTTAATAGCAGAGTGACAATTACATTTGCTGCAAAAGATGGTGGTAGCACCTGGGTTGATTTGATTGCTCCAAAAGTAAATCGAATTGAGTTAAATGGCGAAGTCATTTCAAATTCAACCTTTAATGGATTTCGAATTGAGCTTGAGAACCTTAAACCAGAAAATCAACTAACCGTTGATGCTACCTGCGCTTATTCAACAACCGGTGAGGGATTGCATAGGTTTGTAGATCCAGTTGATAACGAACGATATTTATACAGCCAATTTGAAACAGCAGATGCGCGTCGCGCATATGCTTGTTTTGATCAACCAGATATCAAGGCAAGTTTTGCTTTTAGTATGAAAGCACCTAAGCACTGGGTAGTAGTTTCAAACACCCAATGCGAACCCAGTGATGAATCGGAATATAAGTTATGGCGATTCCCAAAAACCGAAGTTATGTCCACTTATATAACTGGAATTGTTGCGGGAAACTACCATCAAACATTTGATAAGTATCAAGGAAAGTTTGGCACATATCCACTTAGAGTACTTTGTCGTCAATCATTAAAAGATTACTTAGATGCACCATTTATGTTCGAAACCGTCAAGCATGGGTTTGCAGTATTTGAACGTGACTTCAATGTCGGCTATCCATTTGGAAAATATGATCAAATTTTTGTGCCTGAATTTAATGCGGGTGCGATGGAGAACGCCGGTTGCGTAACATTTCGAGACGATTACATCTGGCGCGGGAAGGTAACCTCATTTGAACATCATTGGCTGTCCAATGTGGTGTTGCACGAGTTGGCCCATATGTGGTTTGGTAATTATGTAACGATGGAATGGTGGAATGATTTGTGGCTGAATGAATCATTTGCCGAGTGGGCGGCATATCACGCGCAGCAAGAACAACCTGGCTTTACTGATGCATGGGTAAATTTCTTAACTACTCGCAAAAGTTGGGGTTAACGACAA
>Ga0194129_10000918_pt1 | contig 52438 bp, 41 predicted proteins | sample TA2KigCa35mmetaG_FD_150862 | JGI IMG/M metagenome (GOLD analysis project Ga0194129, IMG submission 150862) | Freshwater microbial communities from Lake Tanganyika, Tanzania - TA2015038 Kigoma Deep Cast 35m | ecosystem: Environmental > Aquatic > Freshwater > Lake | place: Tanzania: Lake...
GCAAGGAGTCGGCGGCGGGAAGTCGCGCTGGCAGGTCGCGGTCGGAGCGCTGACCGCGATGATGACGACCTTCAATGGCAAGGTCCGCTTCGGCATCACCCTCTTCCCGGACAAGGTGAAGCCCGACTGCGGGCAAGACGCGATCCCTTTCCCGCCGGCGCCCGGGAACGAGGCCGCGATTGCCGCGCTCCTCACGAACTCGCTCAACTCGAAGGATCCGATGTACCCGAGCGGTCCCTGCGTCACGAACATCGACACCGGCGTGCAGCAGGCGCAGAGCGAGCCCGCGCTGAAGGATCCTGACCGCAAGAGCTACGTGATGCTGATCACCGACGGCGCGCAGTCGTCGGGCTGCACGCTCGCCGGCGGTGATGCCGGGACGACCAAGATCATCGGCGACCTCTTCGCCGCTGGCGTGAAGACCTTCGTCGTCGGGTTCGGCGGTCAGGGCATCGACAAGGCGGCGATGAACGGCTTCGCGAACGCGGGCGGGACGCCGGTCAACAACGGCGACGTCGACTACTACGACGCCGCCGACGCCGCCTCGCTCGACAAAGCCCTAAACGACATCGCGAACGCGACGCTCGGGTGCTCGTTCAAGCTCGACAAGCCGGTCGACGACGCGACCAAGCTCTACGTCTTCTTCGACAACGATCCGAAGGGCGTCCCGCAAGACGCGACGAAGACCGAGGGCTGGGCCTACGATCCCGCGACCGGCTCCGTGACGTTCTTCGGGAGCTTCTGCGAGTCGCTCAAGACCGCGACGGTCAAAGACGTCGACATCGTCTACGGCTGCAACTCCCCGTCGCCGAACTGAGCGCGGCTCGTCGTCTTCTCTTCGCGCTGCCTCTGCTGGGGCCGCTCGCGTGTGACGGCTCGAGCGTCGAACACGCCGGGGCTGGTGCCTCCTCGATGAAGGTGGAGACGTCCTCCGCGAGCCCGCTCGAAGCACGTCCACTCGACGAGGCGGGCGAACGCGACGACGCCGGCGGGCCGACGAGGCCTCTCGCAAGCGCGCCTCGCGCCGCCGTTCGTGTGCTCGTCGGCGGTGATGTCGACTTCGGGCGAAGCCGCGGAGAGCGCCTCCTCCGTGAGCCGCAGCATGACGACTTCGCGGGGCTGAGGTCGATCTTCGCGCACGCCGACCTTCGCTTCGTGAACCTCGAGTCGATGATGAGCGACCGATTCGCCGCGTCACGACGCGCACCCCGCCCGCTGGTCTTCACCGCGCCGCTCGACGCCGCCGCCGTGCTCGCGCGCGCGCCAATCGACCTCGTGTCGCTCGCGAACAACCACGCGTGGGACTTTGGCGAACCCGCGCTCCTGCAGACCCTGGACGCGCTCGGACGGGTCGGCGTCGCGGCGGTCGGGGCGGGCCGGTCGCTCGGAGAGGCGCGAGCTCCAAAGGTGCTCGACGCGAGCGGATGGCGCGTCGGCTTCGTCGCCGTGACGAGCGCGTGGAACCAGGAGCTCGAGCCGCACCCAGGCAAGGAGCGCATCGCCGACGACGACCGCGAGGCGCTCGTCGCTGCGATCACGGACGCGCGGCGACGGGGAGCCGAACGCGTGATCGTGAGCCACCACGGCGGCGACGAGTACATGAGCGAGCCCACCTCGGGTCAGCGAGCCCTGGCCCGCGCGGCGCTCGCAGCAGGGGCGGACGTCGTCGTCGGACACCACGCCCATGTCGTGCAGCGCGTGGTGCGAATCGCGGGCAAGCCCGTCCTCTACGGCCTCGGCAACCTCCTCATGCGCATGGTGACGGCGCATCCCGAGACCGAGCTAGGTGTCGTCGCGAGGCTCGTCTTCGACGCGGGCGAGACGCAGGTCGAGCTCTGCCCTGTCCGCGCGCATGGGCTCGACGTCGTCCCCGTTGCGGGCCGAGGTGCGAGCGCTGCCCTCGCCGAGAGCTTCGGGCGCTCGTTCGCGCGCCTCGAGGGCCGGGCGCGCGCCTTCGCCGACGAGCAGGCCCTGCGGCTCGGGGAATTCGACGCCGTCGGCTGCGCTCGCCTCCTCGAACGGTGATAGAAGGCGTCGCGATGCGGACCAGGGTGGTCCAGACGATGGTCGTGCTCGCAGCGACGTGGGGCTGCGAGGAGGGTGGCTCACGCCACGCGGGCGTAGCCGCGACGTCCACGCTCGCCGACTCGCCGTCGCCGACCGCGAGCGTCGACCCGGCAACGAACGTGCCCCCCGAGAGTCGGCACGAAGCCTCGACGTCTTCCGGTTCGGCCCGCTGTCCAGCGGGCGAGGTGTTCATCCCCGCGACGGGTCCAGAGGGCTTCGTCATGGGGGCCGAGTCCCTCGGCAACGCACCGGAGCGTCGCGTGAGCCTCACGCGGCCCTTCTGCATGGACGCGACCGAGGTCACGGTCGCCGCGTACAAAGCGTGCGTCGACGCGGGCAGCTGCAAGCCGCCGCGGACGTGGGGCGTGTGGCTCAACTACCCGACGAAGCTCGAGCACCCAGTCAACAAGGTGAGCTGGCGGAGCGCGCGCGCCTACTGCCGGCAGCGCGGCCAAGAGCTGCCGACCGAAGCGCAGTGGGAGTGGGCGGCGACGGGCGGCGACGGACGTCCCTGGCCATGGGGACACGAGGCGCCCACGTGCGAGCACGCCGACTTCACGCCCGGCGTCCTCGAAGGTCCCGCATCGAACGACGGCTGTCGCGCCGGCGGGACGTCTCCGGTGGGCTCGACCCCGAAGGGCGCGCGGCGCTGGCCGGGCGGAGAGCTCCACGACCTCGCGGGCAACGTCTGGGAGTGGACGCTCGACAGCTTCGCTCCCAACGGGCACATCCCGAAGGGAACGCCGGAGACGGACCCGGTCGTCACGCTCTACGAGGGCGGACTTCACGTCACGCGAGGCGGCGGGTGGAACCGCTCCGGCAAGGGAATTCGCTCACAATTTCGGGCCGGATCACCTGTCGAGTACCAGGTACCGGGGCTCGGATTTCGCTGCGTTCGGCCGCTCGAGCGCAGCTGATGGCCGCGCGCCGTGGCGACCACCCGGCGCGCAGGAGCGCCTCACGCACCGTTCTGCTGCTGCATCAATCGTCACCCGACCGCCGGATTGGATTCAATTGTGAGGCAGTCGTCGCGACGCCATGAACCTCGACGAGATGCTGGTCTTCGCCCGCGTCGTAGAGACCGGGAGGTTCACTGCCGCCGCAAGGTAGCTCGCCATGCCGAAGTCGACCGTGAGCGGGCGCATCTCGGAGCTCGAGCGTCGGCGCGGCGCAAGGCTCCTGCAGCGCACGACGCGTCGGCTGCGGCTGACGGACGTCGGTCGCACCTTCTACGAGCACTGCGAGCGGATCGTCACCGAGATCGAGGACGCGGAGCGCGCAGTGACCACCCTCGACAGCGAGCCGCGCGGCCTCTTTCGCGTGAGGGCGACGACCAACGTAGCCCCCCCCGGTCCTGTTCGAGCTGGTGTGCGTCGATCGTGTGATCGACCTCGTGCATGAAGGCTTCGACGTCGCGATCCGGACGGGCAAGCTCGACGACTCGTCGCTCGTCGCGCGCACGCTCGGGACCTTGCGCGCGCTGCTCGTCGCGTCGCCGGCCTACCTCGAGCGCCACGGGCGCCGGCGCACGCCGGAAGCCCTCCCTCGTCACGCGTGCGTGTCGTTCGGCGCGGGGCGGCGCCGAGGGGCCTGGGTCCTCGAGCGAGGGCGTGAGTCCGTGCGGGTAAGCGGGAGACCGCGGCTCGTCGTCAACGACTTCGGCGCGAGGATGGAGGCCGTGCTAGGCGGGCTCGGGATCGCACTCGTCCCGGAGTCGCTCGCCGCCGAGCCGCTCGAGGAGGGACGGCTCGAGCGCGTGCTGCCACGCTGGTCGTCACCCGCGACGCCGCGCCATGCCGTCTACCCGAGCACGCGCCACATGTCGCCAAAGGTGGCCTCGTTCCTCGAGCACCTCCAGGGGCGAACCTCGCTCTTCCGACCGAAGCGCGCGACGGAGCCATGACCAGAGCGCGGCTCATCGCTCCGGAACGATGACGAGCTCTCGCCGCGCGAGCTCGTTGCCTTGATCGTCGCGGATCACCGCCTCGAGCTCACCGCGGTCGTCATCGCGCAGCGTGTTGTACACCCAGGTCCTCCATGACCATGAGCGACCGACCTTCTGTACGAGCGTCGTTCGACGCGCGTTGCCGACCGACAGCTCGATCGTAACGCAGCGCTCACGGCCACTTCGATTTCGAAGCGTGAGGTGGCTGTAGATGCGCTGCCCAGGGCGCGCGATACTCAATCGGTCGCGCGGGTCCTTGCGCTCGACCGCGCTCGCGAAGGCGAAGCGCAGCAGCTGGACTGGCTTCGCGCCTGGGTCGGCGGGCTCGCAAGCACCACGACCGTCGCCCTCCGACTCGACGATCTCCGACTCGACGATCTCCGGCTCGTCGTCGACGGTCTCGAGCTCGTCCGCCGTCGCCGCGCTCGAGGCCGGTGGCGATGGCGCGCCCACCGACGCCGACGACGCCGGAGCGCCTGCGCTCGCCCGCGCGCCGCTGTCGGAGGTCCGCTCGCACGCGGCGAGCATCCCGCCGGAGGTGAGCGCAACGAGAAGCCACGCGCCGAGCCGCGTCGGTGCAGGCCTCACTGTGCGCCTCCTCTCGCGCCCTCTCGCTCCAGCGCGCCGATCGCTTCCTCGACGAGCCTGCCGAGCCCAGGCAAGCGCCGCTCCGCGCTCGGAGAGACGAGCCGCTCCGCCTCGTCGACACGCCCCGAGCGCAAGAGCTGCGTCACCGCCCGACGGGCCAGCGCCGTGACCAGCGGATCGCCGAGCCCGCGCGCCACCGGGCGCCCGGCGTCCTCACCACGCCCCATCGCAAGCGCGGCAAGCTCACCGAGCGGCCCCGGGACCTCGACCTCGCGTCCGAGCATGAGCGCAAGCACACCCAGCGCGTCGTGGTAGCGCTCGCGCCGATGTGGCGAGAGGAACCCGGCCGCGAGCGTCGCCTGCGCCCGTCCAACCCACGTCGCCATTGCCTCGACGCCTCCTGCGAGTCCGGCCGCGCAGGCCGCGAGGACCCACCCGTCGGGGCGATCCCCGAGCGCCGGTTGAACCTCGCGCAGCGCGGCGCGAGCGTCGCCCGAGAGGAGCAGGGCCTCGACCCGACCACATCGCGCCTCGAGCGCCTCAGTGTTCTCGGCGAGCGCAGCGTCGAACGAGGAGAGCGCGGCAGCGGCGTCGCCTTCGAGGAGCTCGACGACTCCGAGTCGGGTCTCGGCGGCCCAGCCGGTCGAGCCATGGATGAACCGCTGGAGGTGCACGGCGTCGCGACAGGCTCGCGCCGCGGCCACGTGGCGTCGCGCATCGGCGAGCCGCGCCGCGCGAACGCCAAGAGTGTCGGCGCGGAGAGCCTCGAGCTCGGAGATGCAGCCTCGGATGAAGTGGATGTCGGGCTGCGCCGCGATGAGGTCTCCGGCTTGGTCGAGGGTCTCGGTCGCACCCACGAGCTCGTCCGATTGAACCTGGAGCCACGCGCGCGCCGTGGCGAGACGCAACATCGTGAGCTCAGTCATCGAGGTCCCCGCGAGCACGACCTTCCAGCCCGCGTCCGCCGCGCGTCGCGCGGCACCACGCTCACCTGCCTCCTGATGCTCGTAGGCGAGATAGCCCCACAGCGAGGGATCGTCGGGGTTTCGGGCGCAGGCCGCCTCGAGGAGCCGAACGTTGCGCCGGTACTTGTCACGCTTCGCGCGGACATCGGGAACACCTCCGAGATGGACGATGTCGACGCCTCGAAGTATCGCGTGACGTCGGCCCTTCGAGGCCCACTCACCGACGTTCTCGTGGATGATGCCGGTGTAGCGAAGGTCGCTCGTCCGCCGCAGGAGCCGCGGAAGGTAGGCGACCTCCGCGATGCGCTCGCTCCCGTTCACGACCGCATCGAAGGCGGAGTCGACGCGCGCCGCGTTGTGGAGCGGCAGGAGGCCACAGTCGAACGCGGCGCTCTCCAACGCGAGGAGCAACGCCGCGCCCCCGGAGCGCGTGAGGCGCTCGTCGGCGTCGAGGACGAGCACCCAATCCGAGGTGCAGGCCGCGAGCCCCGTGTTGCGCGGCGCGGCGAAGTCTTCGCACCAGGGGTGCTCGAGGACCTTGGCCCCCAGCGCCCTCGCGAGCTCGCGCGTATCGTCGGTGCTCCCCGTATCGACCACGACGAGCTCGTCGACCACGCCACGCACCGACTCGAGGCAGGCCGGAAGCATCGCCGACTCATCGCGCACGATCATGCAGAGCGAGAGCATCGTCATCGCTTCGCAATGATAGCCGAAGGGCTGTGAATTTTCCTGGTCCTGCGCTACTCGAGGGAGGCGTGACACGAGTGACGTACCTCCTCTTCGTGGCGCCGTTGCTCGCCGCCTGCGCCGAGCTCGAGCCCGTTCGGACCGTCCCCGCGATCGTCGACCCCGCCTCGAGCGCGACGCCCGAGCCCGAGTACCGAGGCGGCCGAGACCCGCTCGCGCGCGGTCCACGTGCCGCGCGCCCAACGTCCACCGCGACCGAGGGTGCGTCGCGATGAAGCGAGGGCTCCTCGCGTGCGGGCTGCTCGTCGCATGCGCGCCCCCCGTCGAGCCGAACTTCGAGGCGGTGCGAGAGCGCGTCGCGGCGCGAGCAGGCGCCCCCCCGCTCTGGAATCGAGGCGGCCCCGAGGAGCGGCTCATCGAGGAGACCGTCCGTGAGCTCCTCGCAGCACCGCTCGATCTCGATCGCGCTGTCAAAATCGCGCTTATTCACTCGCCTGAGCTCCAGGCGAAGTTCGCCGCGCTGGGCGTCGCAGAGGCCGATCTCGCGGCGGCAAGCGCGCTCGCGAACCCCAAGATCGGGGTCGGCCTCGGCCTCCGCGCCGATGCGAGCGGAGGTCCGATCGTGCAGGGCGGGTTCGCCCTCGGCCTCGCCTCGATGCTGACGCTCTCCGCCCGGCGAGCCATCACCGCAGAGCGAAGGAGCGAGCTTGAGCTGTCGCTCACGCACGCCGTGCTCGAGCGCGTGGCGGAGGTGAAGGAGGCCTACCTCGCGGTCCAGCGCACGACGGCGCTCGTCGACCTCGCCGACGAAGAGTCCCACGCGATCGACGCCGTCGTCGACGCCACTGCGGTGCGTGAGCAAGATGGGACGCTCGACCCCGCGGAGGCACGTCGAGTGCTGGCGCGGCTCGAGCTCGAGCGACATGCCCGGCTCGACGCAGACCTCGCGCTCGTCGCGGCGCGCGAGCGGCTGAATCGCCTCCTCGGCCTCTGGGGCGGGGCGATCGCATGGAAGCTCGCGGAGCCACTCCGCGGCGTCCCGAGCGACGAGGTCCCCCTCGACCGACTCGAGAGCCACGCCATCAGCGCGAGGCTCGACCTCGAGGCCGCGAAGCACCGCACGGCGACCGTGGCGCGGACGCTCGCGGCCGAAGGGGACCTCGGCTGGCTGCGGAGCCTCGACGCTGGGGCGCTCGTGCGTCTCGAGGAGGGAGGCTCACCCTACGTCGGGCCGTCGTTCGAGATCGAGCTGCCCGTGTTTGACCAGGGTCAATCGCGCATCGCGCGGCTCCGCAACGAGCTCCTGCAGCGACGCTTCGAGGTGACCGAGCTCGCCGTGTCGATCCGCTCGCGCGTCCGCGAGGAGCGCGAGGCCCTCGTCGCGGCGAGGAGGCGCGTCGTGCACCTTCGCGAGGCCGTCCTACCCATGCTCGAAGACCTGACGCGCGTCGCGGTCGGAGCGAGCCCCGAGGCACGCGCCCACGGAGCGGAGGGTCGGCGCGCGGCGCTCGGCGCGCGGCGAGAGCTCGTGCGAGCCCTCGAGGAGTACTGGCGTGCGCGCTTTCGGCTGGAACGAACGGTCGGCGGACGCCTGCCGTGACGCGCGCTCGGTCGACGCGTCAGTTCGCCATTCCGCCGCACTCGAGCTTGACCTCGACCTTGGCGGTCGGGTCCGCCTCGAGCCGCTTGCAGGTCTCCGGGCAGAGGAGGATCAGCTTCTCCGCCTCGTCGATGTAGAACTTGTCATCTCCGCCCGCGCAGGCGCCCTCGGACTCGACGCGCGTGAACTCGTCGGGCACGCTCATGTCCCCGGGCGAATAGACGAGCGTGATCGTGTTGAGGTCGAGAGCCTGCCCATCCTCGGGCTCGGGCAAGGCGATCTTGCACGGGACCTTGCTGCCCGAGACGACGCCCTCGGCGACCTTCTTGAAGATCGCGTCAAAGCCGCCGAGCTCGCACACCGGGAAGCGGAGGCCGCCGGTACCCTTCGCGAGGTACTGATACCCCATCGCCGCGGACACCGCGGTCTTGCACTTGTCGGCGGTCACGCCGTCGAACGGCTGGAAGGGATCGAGCGCCATCGAGTTCGGACCGATCGGAGCGCTGGTCTGGACGTCCTTCGCGAGGTTCTTCGACTGAAGGCCGACGAGCCCGTAGAACTGATAGTTGCGCGCGGCGCTGGTGCCGAACTGCTGCGGCGAGAGCGCGAGCAGCGCCTTGTCGAAGGCGAGCGCCATCTGCTTTGCGGACGCGTCATTGTTCTGGTCGTCGAACTTGATTGGGGCGTCGCCGCCCGACCAAGTGCAGTTGGGGCGATCGTCCGAGATGAAGAGGAAGATCTTGGCGGCCTCGGGGCGGAGCCACTCGTTCCATCCGTTCGGAGCGAGGTTGAAATCGTCTTTCTTCGTGCCGTAGAGCGAGTCAAGGACGAGGCAGAGCGAGTCGTTGCTCTGGGGCAAGCTCTTCATGCTGTACTGGTAGAACTTGCCGGGGTTGTTCCCGGGCGGGCTCGCGCCGATCGCGCCGCAACCCCCCTTCGGGATCGTGCTGAGCGGCGCCTCGACGCAGAGTTCGTACGTTCCGGGGCCGTGGTCGACGAGCATGATGATGCGGTAGTCGACGCCGCTCTGCCCGATGATCTGGGCAAAGTTGAGGTTGATGTTCTGCTCGATCGCGGCGATCTCCTCGCTCATGGAGCCCGAGACATCGACGACGAAGATGATGTCGACCGGCTTCTTCGTGACGTTGGCTTCGACCACGGTATCGGCGCAGGAGCCACCGACGCCCGCACCCCCTTGCCCGCCGGCGAAGGTCCCTGACCCGGTCCCGCCTTGGCCCCCCTCGCCTCCCGCACCGCTGGACGAGGCGACCGCCGTCGACGACGAGGTGAGCTTCGTGTCGTTGGTCGAGTCGCCGCACGAGGCGCCGGTCGAGGAGACGGCCGCGAGGCCGACGAGCGAGAGGAGGAGAGCGAAGCACTTGGAAGAAGTCATGTCGGGTAGGCCGCCTTCGGGAAGGAACCGCGAGCATGCCGCGCGCGGCGCCGCGTGGGCGTTGCAGGACAATGATTATATTCCGTCACGAGCGAGGCTGTCTCGCTCGCCGCCATTCCACCAACAAAGAGTTGGGTAGTAGGGCCGCTGCTACTAGGCTAGTCGCGGTGGAGGACGGGCGCCCCGAGCCGGACAAACCGGACGCGCCCCTCGACGGCGCGGTCGGGGGGGACTCGGCCGCACGTGAGCCCGGTGAGGAGCGACGCTCGCGTCGGGGGCGCACCGGAAAATCCAAGGCGCGAGCGTCGACCGACGAGCCCGCGAAGCCAAAAGGCAAAGGCCGCAAGCGAAGCCAAGAGCGCGCTCGACCGAAGCCGGAGGAGGCCTCTGCCCCTCCCGACGCGGAGCCCGAGGTGCAGGCCGACCAAGACGCGACGGCCGCGAACCCCGAGGTCCCCGCGAGGGACGCCGAGCCATCGAGCGAGGAGCCATCGTCGGAGCCTCGAGCGCCCGAGCTCGGCGAGGGGCTCGTCGCGGACGTAGCGGCCGACACCGCACCGAAGAGCGAGACTCCCACGACCGCCCCGGAGAGCCCGGTCGCGACGCCGGTCGCCCCCTACCCCGTTCCTCCACCACGTCCGCTTGGCGCGACGCTGCCGCCGCCCAGGGTACGTCGGCGCATGGCCTCGCGGATCCCGATGATCGAGGACCGCCTCGATCCGCGCGTCCTCGAGCGAGACTCGCTCGGGCCGAGCTCCGTGCGGCCCTCGGCGAGGCCCCGAGACTCGATCGTGCCGACCTCGGTGCGGCCCTCCGCGCTCGCCCCGAGCATTGCCCCTGCGCCGCGCCTCCCTAACCTCCGAGCTCTCGACGAAGAGGCGGAAGAGGCGACCGTCCGTTCTCGGCCATCCGCCCCACCGTTGGTGGGCCTTGGCGCTCGGCGCACGCCAACGGTCGCGCCGCCGCCCGCGAAGGACTCCATCGCACCCCCTCCGCGCGAACGAGCCGAGGCCGACGGAAACCCGTTCGCGGCGCTCTTCGGGCAGGACACGATCGACCCTGGCGGCGCCCGCGACGACGACGAGCCGGCGCGCGGACGCAGCGACTTTGAGCCCCTCGACGTCGTCCACGCGAACAACCTGAAGGAGTCCGACTTCAATCCATTCGCGAGCGACTCGCGCGTACCGGACGACGAGCCAGCGGCTTCCAGCATGAACAGCTTCCTCGCGGACTCGGTGCCGGTCCCGAGCGGCCTGCAGGCGATGTTCGGGGGAGCGCTCGAGAGCCTCGATCGGACGACGCCCGTGTCACGCGTCGACACGCCTCCGCCACCGCGCAGGACCTCCCGCCCCGCGGTAGCGGAGGACGACGGCGATGCCCCCGACTCCCTCCTCGGCGGAGACTCAAACACCGGCGGAGCAGCGAGCGATGGCGCGTCGAACCGCGACGACGAGCCTGCGCGCGCGCGCGGCGAGGCTGCGCTCCTGGACGACGAGGACGAGCCGCCAGCGCAGCGTGACGCGCCGCGACTCCTCGAGGGCGATGGCGAGGGGCCGCTCGAAGCCCATCGCATGTCGTTCTCGCCGACGAGCGCCGGTTCGACCTCGATCGCGCCAAACCCGTTCGACGACGACTTCGTCCCGCCTTCGATCCTCATCGACACGAACGATCCTTCGCTCACGTCACTCGACACCGCGCTCGAAAATATCCTCGGCGCCAAGTTCAGCAGCGTGCCGGCCGCTGGCGCAGATCGAATGCCGGGTCAGCTCGACGAGATCTTGCGCGACGCCGAGCGCGCCGCGGTACCAGGACCCGAGGTCGATTTCGGTGGGCTCGTCGACGACTTCGCCGAGGACGACGTGCCCTCCTCGGCGGGCAAGGTGCCGCCGGCGGCCGAGACGCTCCGCGGGGCGGCCCACGGCGACGACCCCTTTGAAGACCCAAAGACGCGCGCCGCGCTCCGCAGCGCAGGACGCGGCTGGGACGGAATCCCGGGGCAGGTCGATCTCGCTAGGATCCGCGGCAACGCGGGCGATGAGGTGCTCGACGTCGATGGTGCCGACGTGCACTCGGTCCCACCGCCTGCGCCGCAGCGCTGGCCGGAGGCCGACTCGGAGGATTTTGCCGAGCCGGTGCGCCGACGAGGCAGCTCCTCCGCCGCCCAGTCGTCTGCGCCGCCGCCGTCTCCGAGCGATCCGCTCGACGACGAGCCCACCGCCGACTCCGTCGAGGGATCCGCACCGATGGCCTCCGAGTGGGGCAGCATGCCGCCACCCGCGCTCAGCGAGCGAAAGGCCATCCCGAACTACGAGGACTCGATCGAGAACCTCGTGCGCTCGGCGTCGATTCGACCGGAGCCTCGCAAGGCCGAGCCTCGGCCACCGTCGCTCCCCTCGACCTCGCTTCCACCGCTCGCCGGGAGGCCGAAGCCGCTCGTCCCAAACCTCGGCATGTGGCTCGCCGGGCTCGCCGTGCTTGGCGCCGTCACGGTGACCCTGCTCCCGTGGTACCTGCTGCAACGAGCAGAGAAGCACTCGACCAATTGCTTCCGAGATGTCCTGCGCACCGCCGAGGGCGACCCGCACGGCTGTGTCCCCGGGACGAGCGAGCTCGCCCTCGCGCGGAGCCTCCCGTGGCTCGAGGAGGACGCACGACGCATCAAGGACTCAAGCGAGTTTCGCGCGGCGCGCCTCGCGTACGACAAGGCGACCGCGATCGTGCCCCATGCCGGTCGACGCGACGAAGCCGCGCGCAAGCTCCTCGAGCTCACGTACCGAGGCTCTTCGAGCGAACGCACGGCAGCCCTCGGCGTCGTCGCAGGCGCGCACGCGGCGGTGACGCAGTTCGCCCTCGCGAATCGTGAGCCCGAGGCCGTGTCATTCGCGCTCCGAAGCGCGCGCGCCGTCGGTCAGCTCGAGGACATGCGCGCGCTCGCCACAGGCAGCAGCGAGGAAGACCCCTTCGGGATGAGCCTGCGCCGCGGCGCCCTCCTGTGCCTACTCGGAGACCCGAACGAGGGGGCGCGAGCGTTCGTCGCCGCCGACGTCTCGCATCAGCGCCTCAACACGTCCCTCGACGGGCACGGACTCGCGCGGCTCGGGCTCGTCGCGTGCGGCAAGCCCAAGGGTGTGAGTGGCGAGATCGATGCCCAAGCCATCGGCGATCGCATCCGCCCTTCGATGGCTGCGCTCGAGGCGAGCCTCGAGACGCAAGAGGGCTTCGCAGCGGCGCGCGCGTTCCTCGAGGATCCGAAGTTCAAGGTCGGTGGGATCCAGCGCCTTCGGATCGCACCTTGGGTGATCCGCGAGACGCAGCCGAGCGCACTCGAGGCGCTACGCTTGCTCGCCCCGCAGCACGCCGCCGCCGCGCGACTCGACCTCAACGCCACGCGTACACCGTGGACGTTGCTCGACGTCGAGGTGCCCGTGCAAGCCGTCTACGTTGAGCCGTCCGTCGCCGAAGCCGCCGCGAACTACCTGACCAAGCTCGCAGACAAAGTCGACGGCAAGCCGCTCGACTGCAGCGGCGAGGAGTGCCCGGATCCGGCGGCGTTGAAGCTCCCCGAGGCGATCTTGAACGAAGCCGCGCGAATGCTCTGGTTCGAGTCCGCGGCCGAGCACGCGCGCCTCGGTCATCGCGAGGCGACGATCGAGGCCGTGCAGCGCGCGACCGAGCTCGCCGTCAAATCGCGACGACACCTGAGTGCCACCTTGCTGCTCGCGGTCGGTGACGCGGAGGGCGCGTTGAGCCTGCTCGCGGAGGCGCTCGCCGGGCTCGACGCCTACACGCCGCAAGCGCAGACGCGCATCCGAATGAACCAAGCGCTCGCGCTCGCGCACCTCGGCCGCTTCGACAAAGCGCAGGCCGCAGCAGAGAAGGCGTTCCTTGCAGCCGGCGAGGCCGAGGAGGCGGCTCGCTCCGCGAGCGAGGGACTCGACGCCGACGTCGCGCTCCAGGACGATCGGATCTCGAGCGCGTGGCTCTGGGGCGCGATGAGCCTGCTCGCCGGCAAGCCCGACGCCGTGTCCGAGGCGCTCCGCGACGCGCGCACGAAGGAGCTCGCGGAGGTCGCCACGTGGCTGGGCCTCGCGACACGCCCCGAGGAGGAGCGCCGCGTCGAACGCTGGGAGCTCGCGCTTCCGACCCCGAGCCAGTCGGCCTTGCCGGCCGTCATGTACGTGGTGAGCCGTGCCGTCCCGTCGATGACCGACGTCGAGGTCTGGCTCGACCGCATCTTTCAGCAGGAGCACCGCACCCAGCCGACGCGCGCGATGCTTGCTCGCTCGGAGGCTGCGCGCTGGCGAAACGACCCAGAGGGCGAGCGCACTTGGCAGACGCGAGCATCGAAGGTGCTCGGCCTCGTGAAGGACTACCGAACGGCCCTCCTCGCGCACGTCCTCGAGCTACGCTGAAGCCCTGACGCGGCGATTCGCGCGGCGCATCGGCCGGCATGGTGCGACTCCAAGGCCGTGTTCGGCGCGCGTCGCTCAGAGGCCGCAGCCCGGCGTGATGCCAGACTCGGGGTCGGTCGGGTCGATGCCGCCCGAGCAAAAATCCTCGTAGTTTTTACCGTAGTAATCGCCCACGAACGCATCGACCGCGGCGCGATCGAAGCACTCGGCCTTGAGCGAGTGCCCCCAGGCCACCGCCGCGAACGGCACATCGAGCAGCGGGTCTGGCGTGACGATCAGCCGGTGCCGCGTCGGCTCGACGCACTTGGGATCTTGAGGCGCCTCGGCGACGTAATCGGTCAGCGCCGCGACGAGTCCGCTGCAGTCCCCTCCTGGCGCAAGCCTCTCGCAGTTGTAGAGGAGGACGATGCCGCTGTGCTCGGCGTCGTGCAGGTAGAAGCCGCGCGCGAGCGGCTCGTCGTACGTTTTGAACAGGCCCCACACCGGATAGTGAGGCCCGGACGTCGGGGGATTCGTCGTAAAGGCGAGCGGCTCGCAGAGCGAGACGTGCATTCCCTCTTCGAGCGGCAGATCACAACGTAGCGTGCTGCACGAGCCCTCGGGCAACGAGCACACGCCCGGCTCGGGCAGGGGGGGCGGCTCGTCGAATACGAAATCAAACGTGCTCCGGCCGCCGCAGCCAGGGACGAGCACCGCGACCACGAGAGCGCTCAGGTGAAGATGGCGCTGCACGGCGTCGTCGTCCTTCCGCTGTAGCCCGAGCCGTCGCCCCCGTACTCCGTGACGAGCTCGGGGTTCGGCACGACTGCCTTGAGGCACGCGAAGCCGATGTCGATGATGCTCTCCCCGCTCGACGAGCGGTGGTGTCCGACGTTCGCGCGCAGTCGTCCACCGGCCCGCCCGGCGACGAGGATCGGATAGTCATTCTCGGAGTGGCTCCAGCCCTCGCACACGTCGCTCCCCGCCAGCACGCACGAGTTGTCGAGCAGCGTGCCCGTCCCCTCCTGCACCGCGTCGAGCTCGTCGAGGAGCTTCGCGAGGTTCTGCATGCAAAACACGGTCGCACGGTGCATGTAGAGCTGCTCGTAGGGCAGGTTCATGTGGCTCACCATGTGCTGGTCGGCGTGGCTGTAGTCGGGCGCGCCAGGGAACTCGGGGAAGGCTGAGGGGGGCAGCATCGCGAACTGCTGCGCGCCGCTCGGTCCGGTAAACATGAAGCTCACGACGCGCGTGAGGTCGCACGCGAAGGCGACCGCGACGAGGCGCGCCATGACGGCGTTGATCGCCGCGAGCGGCTCTGTGCCGTCGGGCTCGTAGTCGAGCTTGCCGGGCGGAGGCGGGAGGTCGCACTCCGGCGGGATCGCGAGGATCTGCTTTTGCACGGTAAAGAGGCTGTCGAGGTGGCTCTCGAGCCGCTTGCGATCGTTGGCGCTCACCCTCGAGTGGAGGCGCTTCGCGTCGCGAGAGACGGCGTCGAGCGCAGCGATGCGCAACGCGGCGTCCGGGTCAGCCTCGGGCTTTGGCCCTCCTCCCCCTGGAGCGGTGAACGCACCGAACAGCTTGTCGAACATCTTCTGGGGGTCGCGCTCCATCCCGAGCGGCTGGTCGGGGCCGCGGTGGGACATCGTCTCGAGCGTTGGCCCCTGGTTCGTCACGTGGCGCTTCGTCACCCCGACCTGGAGCGAGCGAAACATCGTCTGCGGATCGATCCAGTCGACCGCCTGCTGATCGAGCGACCGGCCGCCGAACTTCGATGCGTAGGGAGCCCCCATGGGATCGAGGCCGATGAAGGGATAGCCGGAAAACAGCGCCGCCATGCCGTCGTGGTGTCCACGCCGTCCCGCGACCGGGTTGCGATAGCCGGACAGAACGGTGAACTTCTCGCGGTGCGCGGCGAGAGGCTCGAGCTCGGTTGACAGGGTGTAGTTGGGGCCGGTCGCCGCAGGCACCCACTGGTCGAGCCGACAACCGTTGCCCCACATCCAGGTGAGGAGGCGAAGCGGCAACGGCGACCCGTCGGCGTGCCGCGTCCCACCGTCGTCGAGCATGACGTCGAGCAGCGGGAGGCCGAGCGTGACCGCCGCGCCGCCGACGAGGCCGCGTAGCAGCGTGCGCCGAGGCAAGGCGAGCTCGCGCGGGAGCTTTCGTCGGTCGGTCATGGCGTCATCGCCCCCACGCGACGGAAGAGCTCGCTCGACGCGAAGTCGACGAGGAGCGGACGGAAGCTGCCCCCTCGAGCCTCCCAGCGCTTCGTCAGCTCGTTCAGCGCAGGCCACTCGCCGTCGACCTCGACGTGGCCCGTGGCGTAGCGGTGCAGCTGGCGCAGGAGGCAGCTGTGTAGCCCCTCGGATGCCGCGAGCCGCTCGGCGAGCTCACGGGGACCGCTCCATGCCCCGAGCTGATCGACCTCACCGCTCGGATCGATCGGAGCGCCGTTCTCGGTCGCGCGGTAGCGACCGACGGCGTCGTAGCGCTCGAAGGTGAGGCCAAGGTTGTCTGACAGATAATGGCACGCTCCGCAGCTCGGGTCGGAGCGATGCACCTCGAGGCGCTCGCGCAGCGTGGGTGCGGCGCTCGACGGGGGGAGCGTGGTGATGACCCCGGGAGGAGGCGGCGGCATCGTCGTGCAGAGGAAGCGCTCCATCACGAAGAGGCCTCGGTACGTGGCGGACGTGGAGGTCCCGTGGGCCTGCTTCGTCATCACCGCCGCCGAGGTGAGGAGCCCCGTGCGGCCCTGCTCGTCCGGGAGCTCGACCGCGCGCCAGCCATCGCCCTCGACCGAGAGCCCGTAGTGGTTGGCGAGCCGCGCGTCTACGAAGGTCCGCGTCGTCGTGAGCACCTCGGTGAAGGGGGCGTCGCGCGCGATGACATCATCGACGATGCGGAGCGCCTCTTCGCGCATCGACTCGGCAACCTCGGGCGAAAAGTCGGGGAAGAGCTCCGGATCGCGCGCGAGCGTCTCGATGCCGTCGAGGACGAACAGCTCGGCGAAGAAGCCGCGGAGCGCCTCGCGAGACTCGCTCGTCTCGAGGAGTTTTTCAGCCCACGTGCGCACCCCTGCAGCGACATCGAGCTCACCCGCCCCCGCCGCGTCGAGGAGCGCAGAGTCCGGCGTCCGTCCGAGCAAGAGGAACGAAAGGCGCGTCGCCATCTCGTACCCCGTGAGCACGCGGATGTCGTTGCGGGTCGAAGGCGCGACGCCGAGCTCGACCTGGTAGAGAAAGCTCGGCGCCTGCAAGAGCGCCGCGATGACGAGCTCGACCCCGCCGACGAACGTGCCGCGTGCGAGCACGCCCTGCTTGCCGAGCGCGACGAGATCGTCACGCTCCTCGGCCGAGAGTGGGCGGCGCCACGCGAGCCTGCCGAACCGCTCGACGAACGAGGAGAGGCATGCCTCGTCCGCGCTCGCGGTGGACTTGCATCCGGCGAGCGCGGCGATCCTCGCGCTGTCTGTGACGGCGGAGGCGGCGACCGCGCGTGCCGACGACTCGTACGCGTCAACGAGGCTGTCGTTCATGGACAGCTGGCTTGCCGCGATCGCGGAGAAGCCGTTCAGCTGCGTATCGGCGGGCGGCTTCGCGCTCGCGGCCGCGGCGTCTCCGAGCAGGTGCGCGACGCTGCGGACGTACTGGCGCGCGAGTAGGCGGCGCAATGCGGGCTCGGCCGGAACGGCGTCAGCTTCGAGGCCAGGTGGCTCGACCGGCGGCTCGGCGTCGCTCGAGCATGCCCCGACGACCCCGCACGCAACGAGCGCAGCGGCGAGCGACGTTCCGGGGACCCAGCCGGCGAACCTCATGGCCGAGTCATACTAGCATGAAATCCCACACCGGGCTCACGCGAGGGCTCGTTCTGCTAGCCTCGCGGCGTGTCCGGCTCACGCCCGCCCGCGCTCCCGAACCTCGTTCGACTCGACACGCTCGACGACCCGCGCCTCGAGCCCTACCGCGACGTTCGCGATCGCGACCTGTCGGCCCGCGACGTGTTCCTCGCCGAGAGCGAGTCGGTGTTGCGCGTCCTGCTTTGGCGTGGCCACCATCCGGTCCGCTCGGTGCTGCTATCCGACTCGCGCGCCGAGAAGCTCGGTGACCTGCTCGCGCTCGTGCCCGCCGGCACCCCGATCTTCGTGGGGCCCCAAGACAGGCTCGACGCGCTGACGGGCTTTCACATTCACCGCGGGGTGCTCGCCTGCGCCGCACGCGTCGCGGTACCGACGCTCCCCTCGCTGCTCGCCAAGTTGCCGCGTGGCCCGTCGACGCTCGTCGTGCTCGAGTCGCTGACGAACCATGACAACCTCGGCGCGATCTTCCGCAACGCAGCCGCGCTCGGCGCCGACGCCGTCGTCCTCGACGAGCGCTGTTGCGATCCGCTCTACCGCAAGGCGATCCGCGTCTCCGTCGGCGCGTGCCTGGTCGTCCCATACGCGCGCGTCGACGGCGTCCGTCCCGCGCTCGCGGCGCTCCGCGAAGCGGGCTTCACCACCGTGGCGCTTACGCCGAACGAGCCGGCCACCGACCTCCGCGACTTCGGGACCGCGCGTCCCGACCGCGTCGCGTTGCTCCTCGGGAGCGAGGGACCCGGCCTCGAGGTCGACACGCTCGGCGCGGCGGACGTGCGAGCCCGCATCCGTCAGCGCTCGGACTTCGACTCGCTCAACGTGGCGACGGCCTGCGGCATCGCGCTCCACGAGCTCGCCCACCGCTGAGCCCTTCGAGCCGAGCTCCGCGGGCACCCACGACCATCACTCGGGGACGTGCACGGGCAAGCCCGCGGACGACCAGGCGTTCATGCCGCCCCGTACGCTCTTCACGTTGCGGTAGCCGAGGGCCTTCAAGAGCACGAGTGCGTGGAGCGAGCGCTCTCCCACCTTGCACAAGGTCACGATCGGCGCGTCCTTGTCGTCGGGCAGGAGCGGCACCGCGACCCCGTCGGCGAGCGTGCCGAGCGGAATGTTCTCGGCGCCCGAGACCGTGCCGGCCGCATACTCCTCGGGGTTTCGCACGTCGTAGAGCGTGCTCCTCGGGAGAAGCTCGACCGCGTCCGCCGGCTCGACGATGTCGGCCGACCCGCGCGCGAACTCGAGCACCTTGGCGAGGCTCTTCGGCAACCCTCCGCTCTCGGCCGGCTTCGCGCCTTTGAAGAGCTCGGGGATGTGCTTCTGCACCGACGACATGTACTTGTAAACGTTGTCCGCGAATAACACGACCGCGACGACACCCGGCTCGTCTGGGATGTGCCTGAGCGCGCCCGCGAGGGTGAGGCCGCTGCTCGGTCCGGCGACGATGCTCTCCTCCTGGTTGAGGCGCCGCGTCCACTCGTAGGCGTCAGCATTGTTGACCTCGATCAGCCCGTCGTACTCGCTCGGCGCGAAGAGTGCCGTCTGCTGGAGCTGGCGAATGCTGCGCACGCCCGGCACGTCGTGTCCCTCCATCGGGTGCACGCCGAACACCTTCACCGACGGCTTGTGCTGCTTGAGGAACCGCCCGGTCCCGGTGACGGTGCCGCAGGTGCCAAGGCTGGCGAAGAAGTGCGTGACCGAGCCGTCGGTCTGACGCCACACCTCGGGTCCGGTCGTGAGGTAGTGGGCCTCGGGGTTCGCAGGGTTCTTGTACTGGTTGAGGTGGAAGCTACCGGGCTCCTCTCCGAGCTTCGCCGCGAGGGCGATCGCCCCCTCCGGCGCACCGGGCGCCGGGCATAGGTCGTCCTCGAGCTCTCGCAGGTCGGTCCCAAAGAGCCGAAGCGCCGCGCGCTTTTCCTCCGGCACCTTGTTCGACATCGTCGCGGTAAAGGCGTAGCCCTTCGCGTTCGCGAGCATCGCGAGCCCAACGCCCGTGTTGCCCGAGGTCGGCTCCACGAGGCGCGTCCCTGGCGAGAGCTGGCCACGAGTCTCGGCGTCCTTCAGCAGGTGCGCCGCGACGCGATCCTTCACGGCGCCGAACGGGTTGTACCACTCGAGCTTGGCGAAGACGCGGGCGTGCTCGAACGGGAGGATGCGGGAGAGGCGCACGAGCGGGGTCGGATTGTCGACGGTCGAGAGCATCTCGACGATCGACTCGTAGACGCGGGTGGCGTGGTTCATCGTGGACTCGGCATATCAAGAGCGAGGGGGCGGCGCTCTGCCGCGCAAACGGACCGTCTGTTTTAGTGGACAATAGCACGAATCACGGAGTCGTCCCGAACATCGTCGCACGGCCCGACCGCGCGCAAGAGACCCGCATTACTTAGCAAATAGTCTCTCGCAGGGGGTCCCATGTGGCCCGGGAGAGGCTCACCGGGACATCGATAACGTGTCCACCAGACGAGAAAAACCCTGCGGCGGCGCGCGGCCATCGCGGGGTCTGGGGGCGACAGGATTGGGGGGCTACGGAGGCCGACGCTCCGAGGCCCGGCCGCGTCAGCCGTCGTGCCTCACGCGCGCGACTCGATGGGGACGTAATCCTGTGAGGTGTGGCCCGTGTAGATCTGTCGGGGGCGGGCGATGCGGGTGCTCGGGTCCTCGTTCATCTCCTTCCACTGCGCGATCCAGCCGGGCAGGCGACCGAGCGCGAAGAGGACCGTGAACATGTTCGTCGGGAAGCCGAGCGCGCGGTAGATGATGCCGCTGTAGAAGTCGACGTTCGGGTAGAGCTTCCGGTCCTTGAAGTAGCTGTCGTTCAGCGCGGCCTCCTCGAGGCGCTTCGCCACGTCGAGCAGCGGATCGGGCTTGCCGAGCTTCGTCAGCGCGCGGTCGGCGGCCTTCTTGATGAGGAGCGCGCGCGGGTCGAAGTTCTTGTACACGCGGTGCCCGAAGCCCATCAGCTTCACGCCGCTCGCCTTGTCCTTCACGAGCGACAGGAACTTGTTCACGTCGCCGCCGTTCGCCTGGATCTCCTCGAGCATCCCGATGACCTCTTGGTTCGCGCCGCCGTGGCGGGGCCCCCAGAGGGCGCAGATGCCGGCGGCAATCGACGCGAACAGGTTGGCCTGACCGCTGCCGACAACGCGCACCGTGCTCGTCGAACAGTTCTGCTCGTGATCGGCATGGAGGATGAGGAGCAGGTTGACGATCTTCACGATCTCGTCGTCCGGCTCGTAGGGCGCACAGGGCGTCGCGAACATCATGTGGAGCAGGTTCGCGCAGTAGCTGAGGTCATTGCGCGGGTACATCACCGGCTGGCCGATCGACTTCTTGTACGAGAAGGCGGCGATCGTGCGGACCTTCGAGAGGAGGCGCGTCGCGGTGATGTCGAAGAGCTCGGTGTTCGTCGCGTCGAGCGCCTCGGGGTAGAAGCTCGACAGCGAGCAGACCATCGCGCTCAGGATCGCCATCGGGTGGGCGGTCGACGGGTAGCCATCGAAGAAGTGCTTCATGTCCTCGTGGATGAGCGAGTGCATGGTGAGCTTCTTCGAGAACTCGGCGAGCTCGGTCTGGTTCGGGAGGCGGCCGTTGATGAGCAGGTAGCTCGTCTCGACGAAGGTCGACTTCTCACCGATCTGCTCGATCGGGATCCCGCGGTAGCGGAGGATGCCCGCGTCGCCATCGATGTAGGTGATCGCGCTGGTGCAGGAGCCCGTGTTGCCGAAGGAGGGGTCGATCGCGATGGCGCCCGTCTTCGCGCGTAGGTCGCGGATGTCGATGGCGACCTCGTTCTCGCTGCCGACGATGACAGGCATCTCGAGGGTCTTTTCAACACCGCCTACGTTGAGCGTCAGCTTCGCAGAGTTCACGCGATCTTCCTCCTTCGACTACCTACGGCCAGGGAGCTTGTTACCACGGATCACGACCGGTCCGCACCGCCGATCGCGTCCGAGAAGAACGCGTTTAGCCGTGCATCGTTGTAGCGCGCCCAGTCGATGGCGAAAGGAAGAAGTTGCGTCTCCCTGTCGCGCTGCACGATCCGCAAAGCCATGGGTTTGACCTCGCGGTAATTGCTCTTCGTGGGAAGGTCGGCGTTCTTCTCGCCGCCGGCCGAGAACAGCGAGATGAGCTTTGCGTCCTCGAGGTCGTAGGTCAGTCGCATTCCCTCGACGACCCGCTCGTGTCCGCGCACCATCAAGCGGCAGCCGGTCGACTTCATGAAGCGCTGAAACTGGCGTCGTCCGAAGCCGAAGCGAGCTACCTCCTTTTGCAGGTCCCGCGGCACCGCGTCGACGTCGCCCGGATCGCTCCACAGCATCTCGAAGGCGAGGTCGGGATCGTTCAACGTGTCAAGGCCGCGCCACTTCGCCTCGAAGGTCGCGTCGCGCGGGATGCCGCCGTGGACGAAGAACGTGTCGCCGAACACGAAGCTCGTCGGCATGTCGTCGAACAACCGACGATACGATCGGAGGAGTTGGCTCCCGTCGACGCTCGAGAGCGAGTCCATCGCCTCGCAGGGACGCACCGGAGCGAGCACGCGCCCCGAGAGCTCGACGTAGTACTCATGGTTGCCGCGCAACACCACGACGTTGCGCGGGTACGCGGTGAGGAGCTCGAGCGCTGCCCGGAGCGTGCCCGTGTAGCCGAAGCGGCCGCGATCGATGTAGTCGCCAAGCAGCACCAGCGTCATCTCGGGGTGCCGAGCGGGGTCCTCGTCGTGACGGCGGACCTTCTCGAAGAAGTCCGACTGCAGGAGCGCCGCCTTGAGGCACGAGTAGCAGCCGTGCAGATCGCCGATGACGAGCAGCTCATGGGTGCGGAACGGGTCGGGGTTCTGCACGTAGACGCGTCCGTCGAGCCAGCGCGGACCGGGTGCGACGTCCTCCGCGGTCTTCGCGCTCGCGAGGATGCCAGCGCCACGCGCGCGCAGCGAGCGGTAGAGTTCCTCGGTGTGGGCGATGAGCTCGAGGTCGGTCTCGCACTGGCCCGCGAACACCTCGGGGGTCTGCGAGAAGTCCCACTCTCCGTCGCGCAGGAGCGGGTGATCGACGCCGCTCCCGACGAGCTTCGATGGCGCCTCGATACGCAGCTCGCGCTCACGGATCTCGACGAGGTCGGCGTCGTCGAGCTCAACCGGGGCGTCGAGGAGCGCCGAGACCTCCGCGAAGAATGCCGCCTCTGCAGGGTGGACCTTCCCGTCGGCGTGCATCAGCTTCTCGACCGCGTCGACGACCGCGCGCTGTGCATCCTCGTCGAGGCGCTCGAGCAGCTCCAGGCAACCGAGCTTCAGCTTGCTCGTGACAAAGCGCTCGTGGGTCTCGCCGTCACCGACCGACTCGGTGAAGTAGTTCTGCACAAGGCCATCGAAGTGCTCGAAGCTCGCGAGGTGACGATCGCGCAGTGCGGTCGCAGGTTCGGTGGTGCCGTCGGAGGGCTCGAGCTCGGCGCGGCGCTGTGCGAGGGCGGTGAGCTCGCCGCGAATGAAGTCCCCCTCGGTCGGGTCGAGAGCGCCATCGATGTAACCGAAGGCCACGAGGCAGAAGGTGAAGGCCCGAACCTCGCGTTCATTGGCGGAGGGATCGACGGACAGTGCGAGCATGACGAGACGCATCGTAGGACGCCTCTCGCGCCCAGCGCCACGAGGAACGACGCCGCGCGAAACGAACGCCGCGCGGGCCCAACCTGCCGCATCTCGCCTCGAAGTGGCGTGTCTGGCCTCGCCTTGGTAAGCGAGTCCCCATGAGCGACACGACGCACGCGGTGATCATGGCCGGCGGCGCGGGGACCCGGTTCTGGCCGGCCTCGAGACGCCTCCGACCGAAGCAGCTCCTCCCCCTCGCCGGCGACGAAGCCCTGCTTCGGCAAGCGGTGTCGCGGGTGTTGCCCCTCTGCGGCTCGAAGCGCGTCTGGATCGCGACAGGGGCGCACCTCGCCGACGCAACGCTGGCGGCGCTCCCCGAGCTAGGCCGCGAGCAGCTGCTCGTCGAGCCCGCCGCGCGGAACACGGCGCCGTGCATCGCGTGGGCGGCCCACGTCGTCGCGCGCACCGAGCCCGACGCCGTCGTGATGGCGCTGCCGAGCGACCACCACATCGCCGACCTCTCCGGCTACCGCGCGACGCTCGAGGCCGCCGTCGCCTCGGCGCGACGCGGCGTCATCACGACGATCGGGATCAAGCCGAGCCACCCCGAGACGGGTTACGGGTACATCGAGGCGGCGCCGACCGGCGAGCAGGTGTGGCGCGCGCGGCGCTTCGTCGAGAAGCCCGACCGCGCGAGGGCCGAGGAGTTCCTCGCGGCCGGAACGTTCTTCTGGAACGCAGGGATGTTCTTCTTTCGCGCGAAGGACATGGTGGCCGCGGTGGCCGAGCACCTGCCGGAGCTCGCGCGAGGGCTCTGCGAGTTGGACGACGCCGCACGGCGCGGCGGCGAGGCCGAGGCGCTCGCGTCGATCTTCCCGAAGCTGCCCTCGGTCAGCATCGACGTCGGCGTGATGGAGCGCATGCCGGAGCTCGCGATGGTCCCCGGCGACTTCGGCTGGAACGACCTCGGCAGCTGGCTCACGGTGAGCGAGCTCGCGGCGAAGGACCCTGCGAGCAACAGCGCGCCCGCGAGCGCGGTGCTCGTAAAGTCGAGCGGCAACCACGTCACCGATCTGCGGTCCGGAGGAGGAAAGCGCGTGATCGCCCTGTGCGGCGTGCGAGACCTCGTGGTGGTCGAGACCGACGACGCGCTGCTCATCGTTCATCGCGACGAGGCCCAAGCGGTGCGCGAGGTGGTCGAGGCGCTCGTCGGCCGCGGCGACCGGGACCTCACCTGACCGAGCCAGGAGCCGACACGAGCCGTCGAGGCCGTGCTTCGTGAACACGGTTTCTGCGAAACGCTTCGCGCGAGCGCGCGCCTGCGCTATCGAAGGATCGCCATGCTGAAACTTGCCCGAATCGTCGCCGCTGCCGCGGCCCTGCTCTTCACCCTGGCCCCTGGCCGTCCCGCGCTCGCCGAGACCGGCGACGAGTACCTGGCGAAGATCGACCAGTCCCTCAACAACTGGAAAACGCTCGACTCGCAGTTCACGGTGACGACCAAGTCCGGCGGCTCGACGACGGTCCTGAAGCTGCGAAACCGCATGCAAAACAAGGGCGCGTTCAACAAGCAGTTCGTCGACATCAGCGAGCCGCCCGACATGGCCGGGACCAAGGTGCTCACGAAGACGCCGCAGAAGATGTACATCTACCTCCCGTCGTTCAAGAAGGTCCGCCGCATCGCGAGCCATATGAACGAGCAGGGCTTCCTCGGGACCGCGCTCGCCTCGAAGGACATGAACCTCACCCACTACTCGGGCGAGTTCGCGCCGACGGTCGTCTCCGACGCGGGCAACGTCCTGCAGTTGAAGCTCGTCGCAAAGAGCGAGAAGGCGCCGTACCCGCGCCTCGACTTGACGATTGACAAGGCGCACTGGGTGCCGACGCAGGTGAAGTTCTTCGGTGAGGGCGACAAGCACCTGAAGACCGAGACGCGCACCGACTACGTCTGCGAGGCGGGCTACTGCATGCCGAAGACGCTCGAGATGGTCGACCACACGAAGAGCGTCACGTCATCGCTCAAGCTCGTGAACTACAAGATCAACCCGGAGCTCGAGAAGGGGCTCTTCTCGAAGCGCAACCTCAAGTGAGCCCGCGCGGCCTCGCCCCGTGAACCGGCGACGGCCTGCCCTCTCACGCGTCGCCGCGGCCGTCGTGGTCCTGCTCGGACTCGGCGGCTGCGAGCCTCCGCCTCCGCGCGCGCTCCGAACCCCGACCCCTGACGCCCGGCCCGCGACGTCGACCCCGGCAGAGCCCCCGCCCGTCGCCTCGAGCGCGACCCCACGCCGCGAGCCGCTCCGCCTCCCGCGAGCCGGCGAGCGTGCGGCGCGCGGACGCCTCGGCATGGTGTCGAGCGAGGACGAGCTCGCCTCGCAAGTAGGTCGTGACGTCCTCGCAGCAGGCGGCAACGCCGTGGATGCCGCGGTGGCGATGGCGTTCGTGCTGTCGGTAACGCACCCCGTCGCAGGTGCGCTCGGAGGCGGCGGCTTCCTCCTCGTCCGAGCCCCGAGTGGCGACGTGAGCGCGCTCGACTTTCGCGAGGAGGCCCCCTCCGCCATCACGCCCGAGCGGCTCGCGCAAAAGACGAAGCGCTCCGCCTACGGCTACGCGTCGGCACCGGTGCCGGGCCTCGTCGCCGGCCTCGCGCTCGCCCGAGAGCGCTTCGGCTCGCGCCCGCTCGCCGAGCTGGTCGCGTCGGCGCGCCGCCTCGCCGAGGACGGCCACGAGCTGAGCGCGCGGCAAGCCAAAGTCCTCGGCTGGTTCTGGAATAGCGTCCGCGACAAGCCGCTTCGAAGGCTGCTCGGCGAGCGGAACCGACCGCTGAAGAAGGGGGCGCTCCTCAAGCAATCTGCACTCGCGCGAACCCTCGGCGCGATCGCCGAGAGAGGCGCCGACGGGTTCTATCGAGGGCCCGTCGCGGCCGCGATCGCGCGCGCCATGGCGCGAGGCGGCGGGCTCGTCACCGAAGAGGATCTAAGCCGCTATCGGCCGCGCGAGCGGACACCGATCCGCGTCGTGTACCGGGGACTCGACGTCTACACGATGCCCCCACCGTCGATGGGCGGCGTGGCGCTCGCGGGGATCTTGAGCGAGCTCTCGACACGCCCGCCGTTGCCTCCCGATGCCCCCGACGACGCGCACGCGCACGCCCTCGTCGAGGCCGCGCGACGCGCCTACGCGGACCGCAGGAGCGTCGGCGCCGACCCCGAGGCGAACGACCGCGCACGCCTCGACCCGCTGCTCGCAAAGCTGCTCGATCCCGAGTACCACGCTCACCGACAGCCCGCGTTCGATCCCGCGCACGCGACGCCCTCCTCCGAGGTGAGGCCGCTCACCGACGAGCCTTCCGGCGACGAGTCGCCCGAGACGACGCACCTGTCGGTCGTCGATCGCGAAGGGCGAGCCGTGTCGCTCACGCTGACGCTGTCGGCAGCCTTCGGCGCGAGGGTGCTCGTGCCCGAGGTCGGGGTCATCCTCTCCAACGCGCTCGGCGCGTTCTCTCCACGGGGCATCAACGTCGTCGCGCCCGGCAAGCGCATGGCGAGCTCGATGAGTCCGACGCTGGTCGTCGCAAACGGTGCGACCGTCGCGGTCCTCGGCTCGCCGGGAGGCGACACGATCCCGAACACCGTCGCGCAGTTGCTCGTGAGCATGGTCGATCGGGGTATGACGCTCGAGGGCGCCATCGACGCCCCGCGCCTTCATCACCAGCACCGCCCCGATCGCGTCCGCTTCGAGCGCAAGCGACCGCCGCAGCAAGCGCTGCTCGAGGCACTGCGGCGGCGCGGCCACGAGGTGCGGCCCGGGCCCGATCAGGGCGCCGCCAACTGCATCGTGCTCGATCCCTCGACCGGGACGGCGTTCGGCTATGCGGACACAAGGAAGGGTGGCCTCGCGACAGGCCCCGAGGACATCTTCCCCACCGCTCCGTAATTGACGGCCATCAAGGCTTCGGGTGCGAGAGCAAGAACTCGATCGCGCGCGGCGCGAACTCGGGGCTCAGGCTCGGGAGGTGTCCACCCTTCGCGATCGTCCACAGCTCGGCCGCGCCGCCGGGCTTGCAGTCGCCGAAGCGCTCGACCGTCGTCTCGGCCCCCGCGAGCTTCATCTCGAGATCGATGGACGGGAGCGACGTGTCGGGCGTCGCAGCGCAGGCGTTGAGCTTGCTCCACTGGAGCACGCTCTCGCGCGCACTCGGGTAACTCGCGCTGCTGAACTTGCCGCCCTCGTAGACCACGGTGGCGTCGGCGTCGCCGTGGATGTGGAGCACGCTCACCGGCTCGGTCGCCTTGCATGTCCTCGGGTCGCTCGGCATCGCTCCCGCGAGGCTCACGATCGACGCGACGACGTCGGCGTGATCGCACGCCATGCGAAACGACATGAAGCCGCCGTTCGAGTGGCCGATGAAATGCACGCGCTTCGCGTCGACGTTGTACGCCTTCTTGATCTCGTCGATGACGCTCGTGAGGTAGGCGGAGTCATCGACGTCGATCTTGCCGAAGTTGCAGCAAGCGTCGCTCGCGTTCCAGAACTTGAGCCCACCGGCGTCCTCCGTCCCCTCGGGGATCGCGTAGAGGAAGCCATGCTTCTCTGCCTGCGCCGTCAGCTTAAAGTAAGCCTCCTGCACGAAGCCGCTCGCGCTGTAGCCATGGAGCAAGATGACGAGTGGGACCGCCTTCGTCCCGTCGTAGCTGTCGGGCACGACGAGCTTGATGGGTCGCGAACCGCCGATGACGACCTCGCCGCTCCCCGAGGTCGCGCCGCTGCTCGACGAGCCGCCGCCACCCGACGATGCGCTCGACGAGGTCGTCGCCGACGACCCAGAGGAACACGCCGAGGTGAAGAGCAGGAGGCCGAGGGCGAGCATTCGCATGACCGCACGCATACACCAGGACGAGGTCGCGCGTCGCGACCGAGCGCATCCCCGTCGCCTTGACGCGAGAGGAGGCCTCGCCCACGGTCCGCGCGATGATTCCGAGGTACACGCCCGCCGAGTTCGCGGACCTCTGGTCGCCGAGAGCGCGCTACGACGCCTGGCTCGCCGTCGAGCTCGCGGCCTGCGAGGCGATGGAGGACGCGGGGCTCGTCCCCGTCGGCACGGCTGCGCGGCTGCGAGCGCAGGAGCTCGTGCTCGACCCGTCGCGGATCGACGCCATCGAGCGGACGACCAAGCACGACGTCATCGCCTTCCTCACGCATGTCGAAGAGCTCGCCGGACCGGACGCGCGCTGGCTCCACTTCGGGATGACCTCGAGCGACGTGCTCGACTCGAGCTTCGCGGTGCTCCTCGCGCGCGCCGCGGACCAGCTACTTGTCCGAGTGGACAGGCTGGTAGACGCGCTCGGACGCCGCGCCATCGAGCATCGACGCACGACGCTCATGGGCCGGAGCCACGGGATCCACGCCGAGCCGTTGCGATTCGGCATGGTGCTCGCAGGTCACCTCGCCGAAATGAAGCGGGCTAGACGTCGGCTCCGGGGCGCGCGCGCGGAGATCGCCGTGGGCAAGCTCGCAGGCGCGGTCGGCAGCTACGCGCACCTATCACCGGCCATCGAGGCGAAGGCCCTCGCGACGCTCGGCCTCGCACCAGAGACCGTGGCGACGCAGGTGGTCGCGCGCGATCGTCACGCCGCGTACTTTGCGGCGCTCGCGCTCGTCGCCGCCGGGGTCGAGCGGCTCGCCACCAACGTGCGGCACTGGCAGCGCACGGAAGTTGCCGAGGCCGAGGAGGCCTTCACCGTCGGCCAGAAGGGCTCGAGCGCCATGCCGCACAAGCGGAATCCGGTGCTGAGCGAGAACCTGTGCGGGCTCGCGCGCGTCGTTCGAGCCGCGGTCGTGCCGGCGCTCGAAGACGTGGCCCTGTGGCACGAGCGCGACATCTCGCACTCGTCCGTCGAGCGAATGCTTGCGCCGGACGCGACGTCGACCCTCGCGTTCATGCTCGAGCGCGCCGCTGGGCTCGTCGAAGGACTCGTCGTCTATCCCGAGGCCATGCAGCGAAACGCCGACCTAACCGGGGGGCGTACCTTTAGCGAAGGCGTGTTGCTCGAGCTCGTGCGGACGGGGCTCGCGCGGCAAGAGGCCTACGTCCTCGTGCAGCGAGCGGCGATGCGCTCGTTCGAGGGGCACGGGGCCTTTCGAGACCTGCTCGCGAGCGACCCAGACGTGACGGCTAGGCTGTCGACGGAGTCGCTCGCGCGAGCGTTCGATCTCGAGCACCTCCTGCGCTGGAGCGACGAGGTGATCGATCGCGCGTTGGAGGAGCCGTGAGCCGTCGCCTCGCACGCGCGCTCTCGCTCGGCGCGCTCGTCGCCCTGTCCGCCTGCACACAGCCGGCAGTGAAGACGCCCGAGGCCTCGTGCCCGCCTGCTCCCTTCACCGCCAAGACCGACGCCATCGTCGACGCCTGGCTCGAGCTCACGCCTTCGTGGGGCCGCGCGGTCGGACTGCACCGCTACGACGGGCGCGTCCCCGCCATGTCGCGTGATGCCCTCGCCCGGCGCGTCCGCTGGGTCGACGACACCGTCCGCTCGCTGAAGTGCGTCACCGAGTGGTCCCTCGGCCCGGAAGAGCGGCTCGACCGCGCCCTCTTGCTCGGCCGGCTGCGCCTCGAGCGCGAGAACCTCGTCGGACGAAGGCTCCCAGAGACCGACCCACGCTTCTACGAGGAGCTCTTCGACGTCTCGGGCTACGTCAACTTCGAGTACGCGCCGCTCGCGGTCCGCGCCGCCCGCCTTGTTGAGCACGAGGAGGGCGCCCTCGCCGAGGCCCCACGCATCACCGAGAACCTCGCGCCTGTCCTGAGTCGCCCGGTGGTCTCCACCGCGATCCGCGTCTACCGAGGCTACGCCGAGTACCTCCGCGGAGACGTCGCGAGCCTGGTCCGAAAGGTCGGAGACCCGCCGCTGCTCGAGCGCTTCGAGCGCGCGAACGAGGGCCTCGCGCGGGCGGCCGACGAGCTCGCGCGGCGCCTCGAGAGCGAATGGCTCCCGCGCGCCAACGACACCGCGCACGTCCTCGGGCGGGAGCGGTACCTCGCGTTCGTCGCGGCCCAGGAGGGGCGCGCCGTCGAGCTCGACGCGTTCTCGCAGATGGCCGAGGCAGACCTCGCCGCGAACAAGGCGGCCTACGAGGCCCTGGCGCCGACCGTCACGATCACGCGCCCGAAGGCGACCGAGCTCGTCGCGGAGGCGACGCGACTCATGAACGCATCGCGCGACTTCCTCGTCGAGAAGCGCCTCGTCACCCTGCCTTCCGACGAGCGCGCGGTCGTCGAGATCTCGCCGCCCTACATGCGGTGGAACGCCGCGTTCCTCAACATGCCCGGTCCCTTCGACAGCGTAGGGCGCGGCTTTTATTACGTGACGCTCCCCGACCCGAGCTGGCCCGCGAAGGAGCAAGAGGAGTATGTCTTCCCCCTCGGAACGCTGCTCGCCACGACCGTCCACGAGGTGTACCCCGGGCATTTCTTGCAGGGCCTCTGGGTCCGCCGCGCACCGACGCGCGTGCAGCGAATGACCGACAGCTACTCGTTCGTCGAGGGGTGGGCTCACTACGTGGAGGAGCTCATGGTGGCCGAGGGCTTTGGCGCGAGCGATCCGCAGAATCGCCTGGGTCAGCTGTCGGACGCGCTGCTGCGCAACTGCCGCTTCGTGGTGTCGATCGGCATGCACGCGCGCGGCATGTCGCTGGCCGAGGCCGAGCGCCGGTTCGTCGAGGACTGCCATCAGGATCGCGCCGGCGCTCGCGAGCAGGCGATCCGCGCGACCTTCGACCCCGGCTACTTCGCCTACACGCTTGGAAAACTCCAGATCCGCGAGCTCCGCCGTGAGGCCGAGGCGCGGCTCGGCGCGCGCTTCGACGTTCGAGCCTTCCACGACGCGCTGCTATCGCACGGGTCGCCCCCGGTAGCGCTCGTGCGCGAGCGGGTGCTCGCCGACCTCGAGGCCACGTCCTCCGCAGCACGCTGAACGCGACGCCGCAGCGCCAACCGTCTTTCTCGTCGCCTCAGGGCCTCGAGGCAACGAGGTTCATCGACTCCGGCGCGCGCAACATCATCGTCTGCGTCGTACGCGCGACGAGGCGCCCGCGATCGTCCCAAAGGTTTGCCGACGCTGTCGCATAGCCACCGTGCGCGCGCTCGCAAGACTTGTCGACGAGCAACCACTCGGAGCGCGTGGCTTCGAGAAAATGCACGGTGAGGTCGAGGCTCGGCGCGTAGAAGCGAGCGTCGGGCCCGAGCGCGTTCGCGAGCGCATCGGGCATCGTGTCGGCGATCGGCGGGAGCGCCAGCGGATCGAGCGACCCATCCTCGGTGAGCTGGGAGGTACGGTAGCGGTACCAGAACGCCGAGCGCGCCTCGCCGCGAGGCCACCCCGCGCGCTCCCATAGCGGAGCCCCGCTCGCGAGCCGCATGTCGTAGTTGTCGAAGAAGGGCCGCGCCGGATGCCCCGCTGCGATCCGAGGCGCATTGCCGGCGTCGGGGCAGTCCTCGGGCAGCGAGGTCGACGGCACGGAGAGCCCAAGGACGTCGGCGCCGTCGCGCGAGCGAACGTAGGTCGCGGTGACCTCGAGGCCTGGTCCAGGGGTGCTCGTCGACGCGAGGGCCGCTCGGAGCTGCACGGCGGCCCGCCCAAGGCGTAGGACCTCGACGCGCACCTCGAGCGGACCGGCGGGGACGGGGCTGCAGAAGAGCGCGGTCGCCGACAAGGGTCGGAGGTTCGCGTCGCCGAGCTCGTGAGTGATGGCGCGCATCGCCACCGTCATCAGGACGCCGCCCGACGGCATGACGTAGCTCCACGCCTCGTCGAGCTCCGCGACGTACCGGCCGCGCGCCCCTTCGAGGCGCGTCACCGCCGTAGACCTCGCGAGATCCTGGGACATGCGACCAGATTTAGCCGTTCGACGTCGCCCCCGGAAGCCTCCTCGAGGGCCGCGCGAGCTTCGGATCGACGAGCGAGCAATCCGTTGTAGAGTCCGCGAGGAGCGCCATGCGTCACCTCGTCGATGTCTCGCCGGAAGGCGGCTCACCGTACCCGGTGTACGTCGGCGGAGCGCCGGACGGCATGCTCGCGGCGCTGTGGCGAGACCGCTGGCGCCAAGCGGTCTTGATCGGCGACGAGACGACTGCGAGCCTCTTCGCCGCTCCGCTCGTGCGGGCCCTCGAAGCTCGCGATGTGGAAGTTCACGTCCTTCGATTTCCGGCGGGCGAGCGCTCGAAGACGCGTGAAACGAAGGCGCGCCTCGAGGACGCGATGCTTGAGGCGCACGTCGAGCGCGACGCGTGCATCGTCGGCGTCGGCGGCGGGGTCGCCCTCGATCTCGCGGGCTTCGTCGCCGCCACGTACCAGCGCGGCATCGACCACGTGTTCGTCGCGACGACGCTCCTCGCGCAAGTCGACGCCGCGATCGGGGGCAAGACGGGCGTCGACACCCCGCGAGGCAAGAACCTCATCGGCGCGTTTCATCAGCCGAAGGCCGTCCTCTGCGACTACGGCGCGCTCGCGTCCCTCGACGTGAGTGAGCGGCGGAACGGGCTCGCGGAGATGGTGAAGCACGCGGCCGTGTGGGACGCCGCGCTGTTCCGCGAGCTCGAGGGCTGGAGCGGTGAGGAGGCGCTACCAAGCGAGGCGCTGGTGGGGCGCTCGATCGCGGCCAAGGCCGAGGTCGTCTCGCGCGACACGCGCGACCGCGGGATCCGGCAGGTGTTGAACTTCGGGCACACGGTCGGCCACGCGCTCGAGGCCGCGACGGATCATTCGCTGCCTCACGGACAGGCCGTGGCGGTCGGGATGACGATCGAGGCCCGCGTGGCCGCGCGCGCGGGCTGGCTCGCCGACGACGACGCGCGTCGGCTGGCGGCCCTCTTGGCTCGCCTCGGGTTACCGACGGCTCCGCCGGTGGCGTTCTCTGACGCGTCGTCGTTCCTCGCTTCCGACAAGAAGACCGCGAGGGGCGCCGTGCGGTGCGCGCTCCCATCGACCCTCGGCGGCGTGACGCCGAGCGGCGGCAGCTACACGCGCGAGGTCTCTTACCAGGCGCTCGCCGCGGCCTGGAGCGAGCCCTAAGCATGCTCTGCGTGACCGGCACCGAGGGCACGCTCGAGGCGCTCCGAAGGCGCTTGAAGCGTGACGCCGAGCTTGCGAAGCATCAAGCCGTAGACGTGCCGCTCGAGGAGATCCGACTCGATCACCTCGTCGCCATCGACGATGACACGTTCGCCTGGCTCGCGAGCGTCGCGTCCGAGCGCACGCTCGTGGCGACGTGCCGCCCCGTGCGGCAAGGCGGCGCCTTTCGTGGCAGTGAGCCCGAACGGCTCGCGCTCCTTCGGCGTGCCTCGGCGAGCGAGCTTGCGATGGTGGACGTCGAAGCCGATGTCGACGATGCGTTCCTCGGCGAGCTCGGACGCACCGCGGCGGTTCGTCGAGGCAAGGTCAAGCGGATGCTCTCGTGGCACGAGCACTCCGGGTTTCCGAAGGGCTGCGGTGAGCGTCTCCGTGACATGGCGCGACGCGACGTCGACCTCGTGAAGCTCGCCGTGACGGTCAGCGACGCCTCCGAGCTCGATGCGCTCGACGCGTGCCGCGCGAGAACCTCGAAGCCTTGCGTGCTCGTCGCGATGGGCACGGCCGGCGTGCTGACGCGCACGCATTACCCAGCTTTCGGCTCGCCCTTCTCGTACGTCGCATCGCAGGCGGACCTCGCGTCCGCGCCCGGGCAGCTCACCTTGGAGCAAGCCCTCGCCCTTGGGCTTCCGCGCTCGTCGACCGCTCCGCTCTTCGGGCTCGTCGGAGGCGCGCAGGTGCAACACTCTCCCGGGCCGCGCCTCATCAACCGGCTGTTTCGAAGGCGCGGCATGGCATCGAGCTACATCCCGATCGTGACGAGCTCGCTGCGCGCGACCCTGCCGCTCCTCGAGCGACTCGACGCGCGCGGGCTCGCGGTCACCATGCCCCTCAAGCGCGAGGCTCTCGAGGTCGCGCGTCCCGACCCTCTCGCGCGCGAGGTCGGCGCGGCGAACTCGCTCCGGCGTCGCGAGGGGTGGGAGGCGACGAACACCGACGTGACGGGCGTCCGCGCCCCGCTCGAGAAGGCCCTCGCGAGGCTCGACGCTCGATGCGCTCGCATCCTCGGGGCAGGCGGCGCCGCGCGAGCCGCCGCCGCCGCGTGCCGGTCCCTCGGGCTCACCGTCGAAGTCGCCGCGCGGAGACTCGATGAAGCAGAGGCCGTCGCCAGCGGGCGTGGTCGCGCGCTCGCCTGGTCGGAGCGTACGCGGGGCCCCGAGCTCGCCCGGTCGGTGCTTATCAACGCGACGCCGCTCACCGGCCACGCCTCGCCCTGGCCAGACGAGGCTCCGCTCGACGTGGCAGCCGTCTTCGACACGGCGCTCGGATCGATGCGCTCGTCGCTGTTGGTGCGCGCCGAGGCCTCGGGCGCGCAGGTCCTCGGGCCGATGGACATGTGGCTCGCGCAAGCCGCCGAGCAACTCTCCTACTTTCTCGACGCTCGCGTCACCGTCGACGAGCTGGAGGACCTTGCGCGATGAGCCACGCGATCGCGGTCCCCCCCAGCAAGAGCATGACCCAGCGCGCGCTCGTCCTCGCCGCGCTCGCCGAGTCGCCGACCACCGTGGTCGGACCGCTCGACTGCGACGACTCGAGGCGACTCCGAGAGGTCCTCGCTGCGCTCGGAGCGACCATCGAGGCGTCCGCGTCCGGCGACGCGCTTCGGATCCTCCCTGCCCCGTTGCCCCTCCGCGGCTCGGAGCGGGCGCTCTTCTGCGGAAATGCAGGCACCGTGGTGCGGTTTGCGGCGCCGCTCTCGCTCCTCTGCGAGGGCGCGCTCCACCTCGACGGAGACGAGCACATGCGACGACGCCCGCTCGGCCCGCTCACCACGGCGCTCGCAGCGCTCGGCGTCGAGGCGCGGCACCTCGCGGCACCAGGCTGCCCTCCCGTCATGCTCCGTCGCGCGAGCGAGGTCGGAGCCTCCGTCACGGTCGACGCGTCGCTCTCGAGTCAATTCGTGAGCGGCCTGCTCCTCGTGGCCCCGCTCTTGCCCCAGGGCCTTCGGATCTCGCAGCTCGGCGAGGCCGTCAGTCGGTCGTATGTTGCGATGACGGTCGCGATGATGCGCGACCGAGGCTGTGCGCTCATCGAGCCCGACGCGCGAACCTTCGTCGTCTCGTGCGGTAGGCCGCAAGGCGGGACCATCACCATCGAGCCCGATTGGTCGGCGGCAGCCTTCATCCTCGCGGCCGCGCGCATCACCGGACTCGACCTCACCCCCGCGAGCGCCCTCCCCGCGGCGGCCTCGCTGCAAGGAGACGCGGCAGTCACGGGCCTCCTCGAGCGCCTCGACGCCGGCTCGGACGAGGTGTTCGACCTGACGGACGTGCCCGACCTCATCGCTCCGCTCACGGTCGCGGCGCTCTTCGCGAGCGGCTCGACCCGAATTCGCGGCGCAGCTCACACTCGCGTGAAGGAGTCGGACCGCGTCGCCGTCCTCGCGCGAGAGCTTCGCAAGATCGGCGCCACGATCGAGGCGCATGACGATGGGCTCGACGTCGAGCCGCTGCGGGACGCGCCGTCCGCTCCGGTGGAGCTCGACCCCGACGGCGACCATCGGATGGCGATGGCCTTCGGACTCGTGTCGCTCGCCTACCCTCGCGTCACCGTCTCCGACCCGGACTGCGTGACGAAATCGTTCCCGACGTTCTGGGCGGTGCTCGAAGAAATCCGCCGCATGCGACGCTGAGGCGCCACGCTTCGACCGCCCGCGCTCCTAGACCGTTCGCCTCCAACGCTCCCCTCGCGAAGCGCATCCGATGGTCCATCGGGCCGCGCACGAGCCACGCAAGTCACGACGAGGCGCGCGCAAGGCCAACGCGCGACGAGGCGTCAGCCGAAGAGCCAATCAAATCCGCGCCGAAGCGCCAATCAAGTGAGCTCCGTGGAGGTGAGGACGGGATTCGAACCCGCGTGTGATGGTTTTGCAAACCATTGCCTAACCGCTTGGCTACCTCACCACCGCTCGGTTTACCCGAGCGCCGAGGGTAATAGCACGGTTGGAGTCGCCGAGAAAACCCACTATAGCGACCCACCATGAACGACGTTGATCGCCAGTGTCTCGACACCTTCCCCCAATGGCTCAAGTCGCTCGGTGAGGACGCCAAGAGCGCGTCCGCTCTGCTCGAGGACACGTCGATCCCCGAGGGTGCTCGGCGTTACCTGACGGGGGCGCTCAACTACCTCTTCAAGTCCCTCGACCTCATCTCCGACGGGATCGAGGATCTCGGCTTCCTCGATGACGCCTTTGTGCTTCGCGTCGCAGCAGCACTCGCGCTCGAGGAGGCCCCATCGCTTCGCGAGGCGGCGCCCGCGGTCGCTCGACTCGCGGACGATTCGGCGCTCGTGCGCTCGCTCCTTGACGCGCTCTACCCGCGCCTCGAGGCCTACGTGAAGCGCCTGCGCACGGGCACGGCGCGCGGTCGCGCGGTCGACGACATCCTCTCGGACGAGGCCGTACGTCGCGACTTCCTGAACGAGGTGTCCGGCTGGTCCGTAAGCTACGAAGCGCCGACCTTCACGCGCGACGAGAAGAACCTCGTCAAGCTGAAGTCGTTCCTGTCGACGCAGCTCCCCTGAGCGCGACTCCGAACGTCACGACCGAAGGAGCCACGCTCGCGCGATGGCGTACGCCGCGGGAGGCGCCGCTCACTCGGTCGCGTCGAGGCGGCGCTTGCTCGGCGGAGGCTCGCCTGCATGGCTCGAGGGGCCGCTGTCGGGACCATCGGGCCCAGGGGCGCGAGGCGCCTCCATCCCCAGCTCGGGCATGAGGTCACGACACTCCGGCTTGTCGCGCAGGTGCGCCAGCAACCGCAGACACGCCGCAGTGAAGTCCTTCTCGAACTTTAGGCCCTCACGCGACCGCTCCGCGACCTGAGTGCGGCCGCGCCCGAGGTCCTCTTCGAGCGCCTCGGCGTAACGCGAGAGCTGCCCTCGAAGCTGCTCAATCTGGCGCTGCAGGCCGCGAGCGACCTTCTCCTTGTCCTGGCGGCGGAGGCTGTAGCGCTCGTGTTGTTCGCGCTTCGCCTGCACGGTCGCGGCGGCAGCCCCCGCGCGCTCGTAGATCGTCGGGTCGAAGCGGGCCGCGCTCAAGGCTGCGTCGGCCTCGGCTCGAGCCGTCGCGGCCTCGCGCTCGAGCACGACCTGCTCCTCCTCGATGCGCCGCTCGTCCTCAGCGTGAGCGGCCGCCTCGCGTGCCGCGCGCGACGCCTCCTGCGCCAGGTCCTCGACCTTTCGGCCGATCTCTGCGCGAAGCGCGCGACCACGCCGCTCGAGCGCGTCGAGCTTTCGCGTCAGGCTCGAGACTTCACCCTCCAAGCGGCTCGCCTTCGCCGACAGGTCCCACGTCTCACGCAGCGCGAGGAGCACCTCTTGCGGCGTCTCGCGGCCGTAGAAGGCGCGCGACACCATGCGCGTGAAGAGCCCAGCGCGACTCGCCCACTCGCCGACCGGCATCGACTGCGGCGGAGGCGGGGGTGGGGGCGCAGGCGCAGGCGGCGGGGTATCGCCACCCTTCACCTCCCACGCCGTCGACGACGGCAAGCTTCGCTGCAGCTTCTTCAGGTCTTCCTGGAGGTGATGCGCGTCGCGGTAGCGGTCCTTCGGAGCCTTGGCGAGCAGTCGGAGCGCGATGGCCTCGGCCACCGGGTTCACGTCGGAGCGAATGTCGCGAGGGCGCTGCGGCGTCGCGGTCTGCTGCATTTTGAGCAACGTCTCGCGGTCCGAAGAGCGGAACGGCAGTTGGCCGGTCAGCATCTCAAAGAAGAGCACGCCGAGCGCGTAGAGATCCGAGGAGGGCGTCGCGTCTTCCCCGCGCGATTGCTCCGGCGACATGTACTCCGGCGTGCCGAAGACCGCGCCCTTCGGCGCGAGCCGGGCGTCTCGCTTCAGCGCCGCGAGCCCGAAATCGAGGATCTTGACGAAGTCCTTACGGCCGCCGCGCTCGGTGAGGAGGATGTTGTCGCTCTTCAGATCTCGGTGCACGACGCCGAGGTCGTGAGCGCGCCCGAGCGCAGCGCACATCTGCTCGATCACGTCGACGCTTCGCGCGATCGCCATCGGCCCGTTCGCCAGCTCGGCCGAGAGCGGGGTCCCGACGAGGTACTCCATCACGAGGTAGAGTTCGCCCTCCTCGGTCTCGCCGATGTCGTGGATGTCGATGATGTGCGCGTGGTCGACGCGGTTCGCGGCCTTCGCTTCGCGGAGCATCCAGGCGCGGAGGTGCGTTTCGGCGCGCAAATCCGGGCGGATCAGCTTGATCGCCACGACACGATCGATGAGCACGTGGCGCGCTCGATAGACGAGCCCCATCCCGCCCTCGCCGAGCCTCGACTCGAGCCGATAGCGCCCAGCGACGACCTTGCCGATCAGCGGGTCCTTCGAGACCTTCTTCTTGAGCGCAGAGCTGCTGGGCCGGTCGGCGAGGATGCTCATGGGAGTGGGGATGCTAGCAGGGTCGCGTCACGGTCTGGAAGCGCGCATTCGCGCCGCAGCGCGACGCGGTCGTGGCGCTCGCAAGCCTCTGGTAGGACACTCCGGTGCGCGCGACTCACCTCGCCGTCTTGCTCGGCCTTCTCGGCTGCGGAGAGCCACGCCCCATCGCGGCCGAGGCCGACGCCCGCGTGCGCCCGCGGGCCAAGGAGGGCGAGGCGCCCCCGCGTCCGCGGGCCGGGCCTGCGCGACTCTACAGCGTCGCCTCCCGCACCTGGATCTGGCCGACGCCGCGAGTGCCGAAGGGCAAACCAGGGGACGGGGCCTCGCGGAGGTTCCTCGGCTACGTGCGCGTCGGCGGCAGCGTGCCCCTCGTGTCGAGCGAGCTGGTCCAGGGGACGAACTGCCGAGGGGGCTTCGTCGCGGTCGCGCCGCGCGGCTACGTGTGCCTCGACGCGACCGTGACGCTCGACGCGTCAACGCCGTTTCTCGCGAACGATGCTGCGACGCGCCCTGCCGAAGGAGCGTTCCCCTACCGCTACGCGCTCTCGAACGGCGCCCCGATGTACACGCGCTTGCCGACCGCACGCGAGGCTCGCCGTAAGGAAGGTCCGCTCGGCCCCGCGGGGAGGTTCCTGCCGCTTCCGCTCTTCCAACGCGGCCACGAGGCGCTCGCGACCCTCGACCCGATCGCGGCGGTCGATCCGATCCCCGACCACGTGGCTCGACGCGTCACCGCCCGCGAGAGGCGCCCGCTCGAGGTGCTCGCGCGAACCATCCCGCACGGCTCGATGCTCTCGTTCACGCGCGCGTTCGCGGCCGACGGGCGTACGTGGCTGCTCTCGACCGACCTCACCCTCGTGCCAGCCGATCGGGTGCGTGAGTTCCGACGCAGCCGGTTCGTGGGGACGAGGCTCGGGAGCGGCGTCGAGTTGCCGATCGCCTGGGCCCGGACCCGCGCGCGCCCCCGCTACCGAAGGCTCGACGACGGGCGATTTCTGCGCTCGGAGCAGGACTGGCAACCTCGCAGCTTCGAGGCGCTGACAGGCCGCGAAGAAGCGCGCGACGGGAGGCGCTACCTCGAGACGCGCGCGCTCGACGGGGCTTGGCTCGACGCCGCAGACGCCACCGTCGTCACCCGCCGCGAGGAGCGCCCGCGCGGGGTGCGGCCGGGCGAGAAGTGGCTGGTCGTCAGCATCACGCAAGGCACGCTCGTCGCGTACGACGACGCGACGCCCGTCTACGCGACCTTGATCTCGCCCGGGCAGGGGGGAGTGCCGAGGAGAGGCGGCGATCACGTCCGCGACTCGACGACGCCGCTCGGCAGCTACCGCATCACCTTCAAGGACCGAGCGAGCACGATGTCGCCGAATACGGACGGCACGCCCGACGACGAGGCGCGCCGCTTTTGGATCGCCGATGTCCCGTTTACCCAGTATTTTTCCGCACCATTTGCGATCCACGCGAGCTACTGGCACGAGAGCTTCGGCGAGCCGATGAGCGCCGGTTGCATCAACGCGTCCCCCTCCGACGCCGAGTGGCTGTTCGACTGGACAGGGCCCAGCGTGCCCGAGGGTTGGCAGGGTGCCACCGGCGCCGCTGCGCCCGAGAACGGCGGAGCGACGTGGGTGATCGTCACGCGCTGAAGTAGAGTGTGGCCATGCGCGCTCACCTCCTCGTCCGAGCCTCGCTCTCGCTGTTACCCTTCGCGTGGATCGCCTGCAGCGGCCGCGGTGAGCCGAAGGGGCCAGCGCCAGGAGGGACCAGCGGCTCGGGCGTCGTGCAACAGACGAGCGCGGGCGCTACCGGGACATCGAGCGCCTCGACGAGCGGAGCAGGTGGCGCAGGCGGAGGACCGGTCGGCCCGGTCCCGGACGAGGCGGATTTGCCCGTCGCGCTTGGCACCTGCCCGAAGCTCATCAGCGGGAAGGTAACCTTCAAGATCCCGGGCCTCCCGGATCGCACCGTCGAGCTCCGCCTCTCGACCAAGTCCTCGACGCTCGACGGTCCGCTCGTCGTGGTGTGGCACGGCGACGCGCAGACGCCGAAGGCCGCGCTCGACGAGGTGCTCGGCTCCAATTACGTGGCGAAGATCATGGCCGCCGGCGGCATCGTCGCCGCGCCGTACAACGACACGCAGGCAGGGCCGCGCGTCTGGCACTCGAGCGAGGGAGACTTCAAGGTCGACGACGACTTCGTGTTGTTCGACCAGCTCGTCGCGTGCGCGAGGAGCGAGGTCGGCATCGATCTTCGTCACATCCACGTCGCGGGCTACCAGCGAGGAGGATTTCAGGCCGCACACTCGGCGATCCTGCGCTCGGGATACGTGGCGAGCGCGGTCATCTACTCGGGTGGCATCGCGGGTGAACCGCTCGAGCCGAAGACTGGCCTCGCCTATCCTCTTATCGTCGTTCACGGCGGCGAGACGCTCGACGTGACGGACCTCGCGCTCGGTGAGGCGAGCGACGCCCTCGCGAAGAAGGCGTCACAGGGCGCCGCGCCGTTCACCGTCGAACACTTCACCGTGATCTGCGACCACGGGAACGGCCCGACGCTGCCGACCGAGATGCACGCTCCGGCGTACGAGTTTCAGACCGATCACCCGTTCGGGACGATCGAGTCCCCGTACGGCAAATCCCTCGATCCGCCCTTCCCGGTCTACTGCTCGATCGCCGGGCCGTAAGGGCCCTCCCTCCGACCGGTCGACTCAGCGTCGGCCGAGCGCGAGCGCATCACGAGCCATGTCGTCGGCGCTCTGCAACACGGCGACGCTGGTCGAGACGGTGAGGCTCGCGCGCCCGAGCTCGAGCATCGCGTCGAGGATGTCGACCTCCGAGGGTACGCGACCGCCGAGCCGCCTCGCGTCATCGGAGATCGACACGGTCGCGGCGGCATCCGCGACGCCCGCGGACGAGAGCGATTCGGCCGCGCGCGCCAGACGGGCGAAGCCCTCTCGCACGCCAGCCGCGCCGGCCTCGGCCGCGCCGACGTATCCGCGCTCGGGGATCCTCATCACGTTGAGCCTATCCGAGCCGCGCGCGAGCGGGAACCCTCGTCCTTCGCAGCGTGCGACCGAACGACGGGCGCCAGCAGAAACTCCTCGACCCGACCCGCAAACGGCTCGAGGTGCGTGGCTCCGAGCTCATGCGAATCGCCGTCGAAGTAGGTCAGCTCCGAGCCGCGGATCCCACGCGCGAGCAGGCGGCTGTTCTCGGCGGGGACCAACTTGTCGTCACGACACGAGAGCACCAGGGTCGGAGCGGTGATTGCGTCGAGCTCGCGCGAGGCGTCGTGCAGCCTTGCCGCCAACGCCTGAAAGACGAGCGCGCGCCGCGAGACCGGATAGCGCTCGGCGATGTCCTGCCACTCGTCGAGCACCGCGGGGTGCGTGCCCGCAAACGACTCTCCGAGGACGAAGCGCGCATCGGTCCGCATCGCGTCGCGCAACGAGCCAAGCCTCGCGATGGCCATCCGTGCGAAGGCTCGCGCCTTCGGCGGGGCGGCGGCGCGACCTCCGGGCGTCGTCGAGACGAGCACGAGGCGGTCGAGTCGCGGGCCGTGCTCGATCGCGAAGCGCATCGCGACCATGCCCCCGAGCGACGTCCCGAGCACGTGCGCCCGCGCAACTTTGGCCGCATCCATCACCTCGGCGACGTCGTCGGCGAGGTCGGTGACCGAGAACGGACGGGCCACGCGATCGGAGCGCCCTACGCCGCGGTTATCGAAGAGCAACAGGTAGAAGCTCCGCTCGAGCCGCGAGACGAGCTCGCCCCAATGGAGCGCGTTGCGTCCCAGGCCGCGAATCAGGACGAGCGTCGGCTTCGCCTCGTCACCCCGAAGCTCGAAGTAGAGTCGTCGACCAGCGGCGCGCGCGAACATGGCCCTTCCAGACTAGCGCTCCCGTCCGCCCCCGTCAGCCGCGACCGTCGGGACGAAGCGAACGACGCCAAGCCGCTCCTCGTGGAAGCGCAGCCCGGCACGGCGAACTCGGACGAGCTCCTCGAGCGCGCCGCCGACGGGCGCAACGAGGAGGCCCCCTCCGGCGAGCGGGTCGAGCAGCGACGACGGCAGGCTCGGCGGTGCGGCAGTGAGCAACATCCGGTCCAAGGGCGCGCGCTCCGGCACTCCGCGGGAACCGTCGCCGAGGTGCGTTCGGACGTTGGGTCGAGCCGCGAGCCGGCTCGACCCGTCGCGCCACAGCTCCGCGACGACCTCGATGGTGTCGACCTCGGCCGCGAGCTCCGCGAGCACCGCGGCTTGATAGCCGCAGCCCGTCCCGAGCTCGAGGACCCGCGCCTCGGCGCTGACCCCAAGGGCGTTCGTCATCAAGGCGACCACGGTCGGCTGCGAGATCGTTTGACCGTCGCCAATCGGCTGCGGCTCGTCCTCGTACGCCGCCTCGAGGTCGAGCTCCAGGACGAAGGCGTGGCGCGGAACGGCTCGTAGCGCCGCGAGCACGCGAGGGTCCCAAGCCGCTCCGCCGCACGCTGGCTCCGTGGCGAGCCGGTCGACGAGCGCGTCCCTCAGGATGCGCGCCTGCTCGTCGCGTTCCATGCGACGGAAGTATGCGCCGCCGAGCGTCCCGCCATCACTTCACGCCGACGATGTAGACGAGCCAGCCCGGCTGGTTCTCTTCGCTCTCGGAGAGGCGGTACTCGTCCTCGTCGGTCGGGTCCCACCAGACCTGGGTGTCGCGGAAGCCTGCTTCGAGGAGGCACTCGCGGATCTCGGGGATCGTCCAGAGGCGCCAATCGTACGTAAAAGCCTCGCGAATTTCCGAGCCGTCACGGAAGCGAAAGTGGATGTGGCAAAGGATCTCGTTCGCGATCGGGTTGTAGCGAGCGTGCTCCCACACGTAGGTAAAGCCGCCCTTGCAGCGCCGGCTCTCGACGCTCGGGACGATGGCCTCGGTGCCCCCGAACAGGTCGCAGAAAAAGAGACCGTCGCGATCGAGGGCCTCGTACGCCTTGCGGAAATACGCGACGAGCTCCTGTCGCTTCTTGAAGATTAGGTAGCTGAAGTTGAAGGCCCCGACGACGTCGACCTTCGGGCCCGCGTACTCGAGCACGTTGGCTCGTGCGAGGGTCACGCGCGCCTGCACCTGCTCCGGCTCGGGCGCGAGCACGTTCGCGCGTCCCCACGCGAGCGGCTCGGGATCGATGTCGACACCGATGGCCGTCCGCGCGCGATGGCCCTTCGCCCAGGCGGTCGCGAGATGCGCGGTCGCGCAGAAATCCTCGCGGAAGCTCTGCGCGGCGCGTCCTCGGGTGCGCTTGAACACGCGCTGAATGAACGCGATCTCGGGCTCTGGATCCTGCACCGCGCGCTGGTAGAGGACGTAGCGGTCCGCGCGGCTCGCGAGGGTCGGTCGGCCCTTCGCGGTTCGGGCAGTGGAGCGGGTTCGCGCGCGCTTCGAGGGTCGCTTCGGGCTCATCGGCTGCGCACCCTAACCGGAAGGTCGCGTCGGAGGAACCGCTCGCTTCGGTCCTTTGCCACAACGAAAAAAGGCGCCCCGAATCCCATCGCTCTTGGGACCCGAGGCGCCTCCCTCATCGTGCCGAGCATGCGTCGCAGGCCCATCCCTGTCGGGACGCTTCACCCGGCTCGATGCACCGCGCGCGGTGACGCGCAAGCCAATCAATCAAGAGAACGGAGTACGAAACAATCAAACGAGGGAATACGAAACCAAACGATCACACAGAGGGGTTCGACACGGATGCCACTCCGTGACGTCTTGGGTGGTCGCGCGTCAACGCAGGAGCGTGAGCGCGAGCTGCGGGGCCTGGTTGGCCTGCGAGAGGACCGAGGACCCCGCCTGAAGGAGCACCTGCGAGCGGGCGAGCTGCGACGTCTCCTCGGCGATGTCCACATCGCGAATCGCGCTGTTGGCCGCCTCTATGCTCGTGCGAATCGTCTGCACGCTCGAGATCGCGACCTGCAGCCGGTTCACGACGGCGCCAAACGTTGCGCGGTTGGTCAGCACCGACGTGAGCGCGGCGTCGACCGAGTCGATCGCGGCGAACGCCGTCGAGCCGTCGGAGCCGCCGATCGACACGCTGCTGAGACCGAGCGCGGAGGCCGACACCCCACCGAAGCCGAGCGCGATCACGTCGTTCGAGGTCGTGCCGATGCCGACCTGGAAGTCGATCGACTGCGCCGTGCCGCCAAGGAGGACCGTGCCGTTGAACTGGGTGGTGTTGGCGAGGCGGTCGACCTCGTCCTTCAGCAGCTGAAACTCGGTGTCGAGGTAGCCGCGGTCGGTCGAGGAGAGGTCACCGCTCGCCGCCTGGACCGCGAGCTCGCGCATCCGGACGACGATCCCGCCGATCTGGCCGAGCCCGCTCTCCGCGGTGTTCGCCATGCCGACGGCGTTGCGGGTGTTGCGCTCGACCACGGTGTAGCTGCGGATTTGAGCCCGCAGGTTCTCGCTCACGGCGAGGCCCGCGGCGTCGTCCGACGCGGTGTTGATGCGGAAGCCGCTCGAGAGGCGCGTGTAAGTGCGCTGGAGCTGCTCTTGTGACTGCCCGAGCGCGTACTGCGCTCGTAGCGACGCGATGTTGCTTGTAATGACTACTGGCATGACTCGACCCCTCCGATCGTCGTGCGTTTCGTAAATGGCTGGTTCATTGACTCGTTCCCGTTCGCGCCGCGGAGCGTCGCGGCGAAGTCTGCGCCTCGAGGAGCGGCGCGCCCTAGCCGACGCGTCGCTGCCTCGAGGTCGGAGGCCGAAAGCGACTGGCGGTACGCTGCCTCCTCGGATCCGGTATTTCCGGGTCCGCCACGACGGACGCCGGTCTCCCGTCGTCCGCCGCTCACCGCCCCTTACACGCCTCGCTCGGCCATCCCTGTCCGGCGGGCCGCGCGGAGCGGCTCCCGTGGGCGAGGTCGTGACGCCATCCCTGATCGTCACGCCGCGCGCCGCGGGCTTGGTCTCTCCCCCGGGGTCTCGGTTCGTCTTCGAGCGAGAGCTCGAGCGACCTGCCTCGGCGGTTCTTGTTCCACCTCGTCGCCCGTCGCCCTTCGAAAGGGCGGGGGAGCTACGCGCCGTCACCCTGGAGCGGCGCGTAGCGTCCCGCGGGGAGTGGTGGGAACGTGTATGGGGTCAGCGGCCGAGCAGCTGCAAGGCGAGCTGAGGGGCCTGGTTCGCCTGGGACAGAACCGAGGCGCCGGCCTGGAGGAGCACCTGGGAGCGCGCGAGCTGCGCGGTCTCCTCGGCGATGTCCACGTCGCGGATCGCGCTGTTCGCGGCCGCGATGTTCGTGCGGATGGCCGCCGTGTTGGCGACCGAGATCTGGAGGCGGTTCGTCGCGGCACCGAAAGCAGCGCGAAGGGTCGACACGCTCTGGATCGCGGAGTCGACGAAGTCGATCGCGGCGACGGCCGCGGTGGAGTCCGAGCCGGCGACGTTGACGTTGCTGAGGCCGATGTTCGACGCGGTGACGCCGCCGAAACCGAGCGTGATCACGTCGTTTGACGTCGTTCCGACGCCGACCTGGAAATCGATCGACACGGCCGTTCCACCGAGGAGGATGGTGCCATTGAACTCGGTCGAGTTCGCGAGGCGGTCGATCTCGTCCTTCAGGAGCTGAAACTCGGTGTCGAGGTAGCCGCGGTCCGTCGACGTCAGGTCGCCGTTCGCGCTCTGCACCGCGAGCTCACGCATGCGCAGCACGATGCCGCTAACCTGGCCAAGGCCGCCTTCGGCCACGACCGTCATGCTGATCGCGTTGTTCGTATTCCGCTCAGCGACGGCGTAGCTCCGGACCTTGCCGCGCAAGCTCTCGCTGATGGCGAGGCCCGCGGCGTCGTCGGCGGCCGTGTTGATGCGGAAACCGCTGGAGAGGCGATAAAACGTCCCCTGGAGACGGCTTTGAGTGTTGTTCAGGGCATCCTGCGCACGCAGCGATGCCACGTTCGTATTGATGACGAGCGGCATGTTTCGAACTCCCTCTTAGAGTTTCGAACGGTTCGGCCGTCATCATGACGGCGGTGGCGGGGTCGAACCGTTCTCAGGGAGTTCGAACGACCGCTTTCCGAGGTCCTTGAGAACTTTTTTTAAAACAACACTTCTAATTATTCCGCACTCTTACGTGACAACGCCTCGCCGAGCCGCCCGCTTTGCTATGGTCGCTCCCATGCTTCCGGGCTTGGTCGCCGGGTCCGAGGACCACAACCGCAGCTTCCGCCGCATGCTCTATCTGCTCGTCTGGCTCGTCATCGTGCCGACGGCGATGCTGCTCGCGCTGTCGATCGTGACGCTGATCTTTTGGGGCGCGAACATGCGGATGCTGTTCGGCATCCTGGTCATGACCTTTGCGTCGTGCGTCGTCACCGGCGGCATCCTCCTCATCGTGTTCGTGCGCCGCGAGGCGAGCCTGTCGAAGCTGCAGCTCGACTTCGTCTCGAAGGTGAGCCACGAACTGCGCACTCCACTCACCTCGATCCGCATGTTCGCCGAGATGCTCGAGGACTGCCGCGACCCCGAGCAGACGGCGACCTGCCTCGCCGTCCTTCAGAAGGAGACGACGCGCCTCAGCGAGCGCATCGAGCGGCTGCTCGACTGGGGCCGCATGGAGGCGGGGCGGCGGGTGTACGAGCTCCGACGTGAGGCTCCGCGCGCCGTCGTCGACTCCGCGGTCGCGGCGTTCGAGACGACGCAGGTCGGGCGCCCGCGGCGGCTCGACGTCGACGTCGCCGCCGATCTCCCCGAGCTGCTCGCCGACCGCGAGGCGCTCACCGACGCGCTCGTGAACCTGCTGACGAACGCCGTGAAGTACTCGCACGAGGAACCGCGCATTCGGCTCTGGTGTCGCCGCGAAGGAGGTTGGCTGCGCTTCGGCGTCTCCGACCAGGGGATCGGCATCGCGAAGCGAGAGCACGGGCGCGTGTTCCAGAAATTTTACCGCGTCGATGACCGGCTCTCGCGAGAGGTCGAAGGCTCGGGCCTCGGACTCGCGATCGTGCGCCACGTCGCGATCGGCCATCGCGGCAAGGTCGACCTCGAGAGCGAGCCGGGCAAGGGCTCGACCTTCTCGCTGCTCCTCCCCGTCCCGACCGACGCCGAGCTCGCGGAAGGAGCCTCGACGTGACCGAGGGTCGAGAGTCGGCTCGGATCCTGGTCGTCGAAGACGACGCGTCGATCCAGCTCGGGCTGCGGATGGCCCTCGGCAAGGAGGGCTACGACGTCACCACCGCGGAAGACGGCGTTTCGGCGCTCGAGCTGCTCGCGAGCGCGGGTTTCGACCTCGTGCTGCTCGACGTCATGCTGCCGCGCCTCAACGGGTACGAGGTACTGCGCACGCTCCGCCGGGAGGGCCTGACCGTACCGGTCGTGGTGCTGTCGGCCCGCAGCGCCGAGTGGGACAAGGTCACCGGCCTCGACCTCGGCGCCGAGGACTACATCACGAAACCCTTTAGCGTGCCCGAGCTCCTCGCGCGCGTTCGCGCGGCCCTGCGCAGGCGAATGAGCCCGCTCGCCCTCACCTACGGCGACGTGTCGATCGATCCCGAGCGGCGCGAGGTGCGACGCGAGGGCGAGCTCGTCGAGCTCACTGCCACGGAGTTCAACGTGCTGTGGTCGTTGGTGCAAGCTCGAGGCCGGCCGCTGTCGCGCGCCCAGATCTTCGAGGCCGTGTGGGGCCCGCAGCACCACGGGACGCAACGGACGATCGACAACTTCGTCGCGCAGCTACGCAGCAAGCTCGAGGCGGATGCGACGGCGCCCCGGCACCTGCTCACGGTGCGTGGCATCGGTTATCGACTCGAGTGAGGCGGGCCCTCTCAGCGCGGAGCTGGACGATGGCTCCTCAGGAGATCGAGCAGCACGGCCTTGGCGCTCGGCGGAACCTCGGGCTGCTTTGCCGCCAACATCGCCACGACGAGGTCTTCGCCGCCGCAGAAGATGAGGGTCGCGAGCGCCGCGACCTCGCCCGGCTGCCCGGTTCCGTGCGACGAGGCGCCGTACGCGCCCTTCTTGCCCTCGAGCTCGAGCCGCTCGGCGTCTTTCATTCGGCGATACTTGAGGCGCTCGGGATCGGTGTCGTCCTTCGCGGCCTGCATCTTGTCCCACTCGCGGTCGAGCGCGGAGGCGCAGGCCTCGGTGCCGTGGTCGAGCTCGTTCACCATGAGACGGGCGTCCCCGGGGAGCTTGAAGACCCGCGCGGATTTGACCTCCTTCGGCAGCTCGCCGGGGGAGTCGACCGGGGTGAGGCCGGGCGGCAGCATCAGGGTCGCTCCGCTCGTCAGGAGGAGTTTCGCGGGGACCGACGTGGGACCCGCGGTCGCGCCCGACGTGGGACTCAGCGCAGGCTCCGCCGTCGACGCAAGCGGCCGACGCTGGGCTTCGACCGAGGCCGCGGCGTCGGGGACGCGGCGCTGCTCTACGGGCGTGTCGCAAGCGGCGAGGGCGAGGAGGAGGGCGAGGGCGGCGCGCATGGTCGCATCCTTCCTCACGGGTAGAGCCGTGTCCAATCGACGACGGTGGCGTCAGCGTCGGACGCGCCGCGCGAGGTCGTCGAAGGTCGGAACGCGGCACGTCGCGAGCCTCTCGATGAGGGCGCCCGGCTCGGTCGCCGCCTGCAGCATCTCGCGGTGTGGCGGCCGCACGAAGCCCTGCTCGGCCGCGTGCTCGAGGAACGCGAGGAGCCCGTCGTAGAACCCGTGCGCATTCAAGAGCCCGACCGGCTTGTCATGGTAGCCGAGCTGCGTCCACGTCGTCGCCTCGAAGATCTCCTCGAGAGTCCCGAAGCCGCCTGGAAGCGCCACGAACCCATCGGAGCGCTCGGCCATCCGGAGCTTCCTCTCGTGCATGGTGCGGACCACCTCGAGGGTCGTCACGCCCTCGTGCGCGAGCTCGAGCTCGAACAGCTTCTCGGGGATCACCCCGTGCACCCGCCCGCCCGCCGCGAGCGCCGCGTCGGCGACGGCACCCATCAAGCCGACGTGGCCACCCCCGAAGACGACGTCGATGCCGCGGGCCGCGAGGGCCGTGCCCATCGCGCGCGCGACGTCGAGCCAGCGCGGGTCCACCTCGTTGCTCGAGCCGCAGTACACGCAGAGGCTACGAAAGCGCCGCTCGGCCACGTCGCACCTCGCGGGTCATCAAAAAAAGTAGCGCATGTCGAACTGCGCGGCGAAGACGAACGCTCGGGGATCGGTCTCGGCGTTCTGCATCGAGCGCGCGGAGTCCCGGTTGAAGTTCGCCCCAGCGATCCAACCGAGCATGAGGTCGCGCCGCCCGGTGTAATACAGGCCAGCGTTCATGCGATGACTGCCCGCGCTCACCACGGTGCCATCGACGACGCCGAACTCGGTGTTGGCCGAGTACGTGCTCTTGTCGAGCTGGTAGCGGTACTCGAACGTCAACCCAAGCGGGACCTTCGGGTAGAAATTGAGCGATGGAGCGACGCCGATGTGAAAGGCGAGATCGCTCGCGTCGAGGCTCGTCGACTCCCCCCCGCCGCTCGGCAGGGTCACCGCCGTGGACGCGCCCTCGAGGCCGAGCGACACCTGGAAGCCTGCGTAGCGACCGAGCGCCTGTCCGTACGCCACCGACGCGCCGCCGCCGTTGCGCTGCCGCTTGGCCGTGATGTCCTCGTCGGTCACGACGCAGACGATCTGGGCGGCCGCGAGGCAGTTCGCGAGGTCCTGCGCGGCAGTCGGGTCCGAGACCACATCCTCGAGGCGCTCGCTCACGTTGACGAGCAGGCCGAGCGGCAAGGCGCGAATGCCCTGCTGAAAGCTCGCGTGAGCGCGGAGGGCGAGCTGGCTGCCCGTTCGCTCGCTCCGAAGGACGCGGATCTTCGCGTTGGGGCGAAAATCGAAGCTGCCGCCTCCACCCCAGGTGAAGAGCGAGAGGCCGTTCGAGCCGACCTCGGCTAGGTAATCCGCGTCGAGCCCGAAGCTGAAGTACTCCGACGGACGAAAATCGACGCCGTAGTTGAGCTTCACGAACGAGATGTTGCGGTCGAACGTCTCGGTCGAGGTCCCACCAGGGGTGGTCGGCGACGGGATGCGGACCGACACGCCCGGCTGGTGGAAGAACTCGACGCTCGAGCCGACGTACATATTGCCGACGACGAACGGGCTGTCGACGAGACGCGTCAGCGGGAACGTGTGACCGAGGAGGGTACGACCGCCCGCTTGCTCGGTCTCGCCCTCGACCATCCCGGGGAGCGGCTTCGCAGCGGCCACGCGATTGACATCCGTCAACCCATTCGCGGGAAGCGGCGCGAAGGCTGGCGGAGCGGCAGGGTCGTAGGGATCCGTCCCAGGTGCCGTAGGGGCCGGCGCGACCGTGGCCGGCGCGCCCCATGGCGCCGGGTTGAATGGCGGCGCGGGTGGCACGGCGACCGACGGCGGGGCCGGCGGCGAGGCCCACTGCACACACCTTCCGGCCGCGTCGGAGAGCACGCAAGGGTTCGGGGCTTGCAGCGGTGCCCCGCCGAGGGGCGCCCAGCCCGGGAGAGGCGCGGCGGGGGCGGGCACGGGCGGCGGCGCGACGACCGGGTCGACACCGGGCGCTTGGGCGAATGCCGGGGAGGATACGACGAGGCCCACGACGGCAGAGGCGGCGAGGAGTCGGGACGACGTACGTTGGTGTCGGCGCATGCGAAGCTCCGAGAGGTGGGCGTTCGAGAGGAGGGGCTGCTGGGACCGTGGGATGTGTCGATTCCGACGAGCGTTCAGGGAGTGCCCGCGATGGTGAACTCGTTCAGCTTCTGGCAGGTGACGGGATAGGGGCGTCCCGCGCTGAGCCAGAGCGGTGGATCGGAGGGCTTTGCCTGCGTGCCGACGCGCAAGAACAGCGGCTTGTTGCATGGGATGGTGATGGGCTGCTCGACCTTGCCTAGGATCCGCGCGAAAAAGTACACGTCCGCCGCCGGGTTTGCGGCGAAGTGGACGAGCAAGATGGCCTCGTTCGGCGCGAGCGAGGAGGTGTCGATGGCTGGCGCGGATGGGGGCGCGCTCGGGGCTGCGCTGGCCTCGGCGCTGGGAGCCGCGCTGGCCTCGGCGCTCGCGGTTGCCTCGGCGCTGGGAGCCGCGCTGGCCTCGGCGCTCGCGGTTGCCTCGGCGCTGCTCGACGCCGACGCCTCCGGGGCAGCTGAGCTGGACGCGCTCGCGCTCGCGGTGGCCGCGGCGGTCGGAGCCTCGAGATCGCTGGGGGTCGGAGGCGGCAGCTGCTTCGCGCGGGTGAGCCAGAAGGCGCCGCCCGCGAACACCAGAAGCGCGGCCCCAAGCCCGAGCCCGAGGGCCCTCGCGAGCGACAGCGGCCTGGATGCTGGGGCCGCAGACGCGACCGCCGAGACCGCCGACGAGGGCGGCGCCTCAGCCAACGCGGCGGACCTCGCCGAGGGCGGCGAGGGAGGAGGAGGCGGTGGCACGGGCGCGGAGGTCGACGTCGGGGGTCGGTCGATGAGCCCCCCCTCGAGGCCGAAGCCGGCTCGCGACGACGGGGGTGGACCGAGCTCCAGTGACGCGAGCGAATCGACGCTCGGCGGGGGCGCCTCGCTTGGCGACGAGGGCTTCGTCGACCCGGGCTCGCTCCGTCCGACCGCGGGCGGCATGCCGACGAGATCGTCTAGGAGCGCCGCGTCGACGGCGGCGGCCATGTCGGCCGTCTCGCCGCCACCCCACGAAATTTCGTCCTCGACCGCGAAAGGGGCCTTCGCGGGGCGCGCGGTGACGGACGCGATCGACGGGAGCCTCGGCCGGATGGAAGGCGGCGGCGGCGGAATGTCGATGTCTCCCGGCGGCGGCGGCGAGGGGTCGGAGGGCGGCGACGGCGGTGGTGCGGCCAGCTCGAGATCGTCTGCCGGAGGTGGGGGCGGGAGCGAGTCGGAGCTCGAGAGCGCAGGCGACGCGGCGGG
>Ga0194129_10000919_pt1 | contig 52374 bp, 31 predicted proteins | sample TA2KigCa35mmetaG_FD_150862 | JGI IMG/M metagenome (GOLD analysis project Ga0194129, IMG submission 150862) | Freshwater microbial communities from Lake Tanganyika, Tanzania - TA2015038 Kigoma Deep Cast 35m | ecosystem: Environmental > Aquatic > Freshwater > Lake | place: Tanzania: Lake...
TGTCCAAAGAGCAAAATGACTATAAACACATCCAATTTGAGTTGGAGTTAATGTACAATCGTGAAGTCTTAACCACTTTAACCACGACTGTCCTTTTAATTCTTCCGGAACAATTACTTCTCCACTACTTCCATCAAATCCATTAAAAATCTTATAAGGTTGACCAACGAACTCACAGGATTTGGCACATCTTTTTGTCAAACCCTGCGAGATTTCATTATCTTTCAAACTTATAATATATGCACTTTCTATATTTAAATCATACGAATTGCTATAATTGAGCATAAAGAATAAAGAATAAATCAAAACTCAGGAGTATTTATCTTTTTTCTTTTGCTCCATGGAAACAATGATACCCAGAAACATTATAATGTTGTTGATTATCAAAGACTGTGTAATTTGAACCAGGTGCTTGAACTGGAGAAGATGTGCTTAAATTTCTTCCCCATCCAAGAGCACCATGACCATCATAACCAATTCCCCACCATGTTCCATCAGATCTAATTCCATTTATAGATCCATATGAACCAAGTTCCGCAGATAACCATCCTGTTCCTGGAACTTGAATTGGAGATGAACGATTCGCTCTATCACCACTTCCTGTTTGTCCGTAATGGTTATACCCCCATGTCCAAAGAGTGTTATCTGATCTTAAAGCTACTGAAACACGATATCTACCAGCTTTTCCACTGATCCAAGTTCCAGGCATAATTTGAATTGGAGAAGATGCATCATTACCAACTGCAGGTTGACCACCCGCAGTATGGAATAAGTTTCCATTAGCGGCACCAGTACCCACACCTGAGGTTGTTGAATAATTTGGGATATGATGATCATCTGGATGCATACCCATTTGCTGAAGGGTATTATCATTTTTAATTGCAAATCCAGTTTGCCAGTTTACCGCAAATGGTTTTCTTGAGATGAAGTTGGTGTTATTTTCAGCACCAGTGAGATCACCTACCATTTTCCATGTCCCTGGAATTTGTACAGGAGATGAATAATTAACATTTAAAGATTGACCTAACTGGTAATTGTATCCCTTACCCCATGCCCAGAGAGTACCATTAGTTTGAGAACCATAAACTTGAATGACTCCAAAGTGTCCTCTGTCATTATCATCGGATTGATACATGTCGGTAATTGTCATGTTTGACCAAATAGTACCTGAAAGTTGTACGGGAGATGAATAGGATACGGTATTTCCAACTCCAAGTTGTCCATCATTATTTTGTCCCCATGCCCATAGAGTTCCATCATTTTTAAGAGCCCAGGTCTGATTATATCCACAATGTGCCTGTGACCAAGTTGATAAAGAACCTATCTGGATTGGAGAAGAATAATTGGTGGCAGTATTGTTTCCAACTTGACCAAGATTATTGTGCCCCCATGCCCAAAGGGTTCCATCATTTCTTACCGCAGCAGCGTGATTATGACCAATAGAAGCATTTCTCCATTGGTTACTACCTACTTGTTGCCAGCCGTAATGGAGTGTTGTGTTATTAAGTCCAAGTTGACCGTGGTTATTTCTTCCAACGGTAAACATATTACTGTCGTTCTGTACGACAATTGAGTTATCTCTCCATACATTCCACATTCTTACATTACTTCTTGTTTGGTGGGGGGTGGATCTATCAGAAGCATCACCGAAACCATGTTGTCCATGGTTGTTATGTCCCCACATCCATAAGGTATCGTCAGTCTTCAATGCGGAGCAATGATGACCAGCTGCTTGAACTTGTTCCCATCCACTTCCTGGAATTTGTGTGGGTGATGATCTGGGTATAGTGTCATTCATTCCCAATTGCCCATGTTGATTTGCTCCACCGAAAGACCATAGAGAACCACCAGATGTTACGGCATACATGTTTCCACGATGACTTGCTGCTACAGATTGCCATAAATCAGAATTCATTTGTATTGGAGATGAGTTCTTTCTTGCCCAGTCACCACGAACTTGACCATGATCATTATGCCCCCATGCCCAAAGACTATCATCAGACTTTGTTGCTAAAACATGATACACAGTACCATGATTTCCATTCCATCCTTCATGTCCATAAGAAGTTCCTACTGTTTTCCATGTCCCTGGAATTTGATTCGGTGATGATCGTGAAGTTGTATCATTTTGACCTAAGTGCCCATGGGCATTGTGACCCCAACTATATAAGGATCCATTTGTTTTTCTTGCATAGACTCCATGATAATTAGTTGAAACAGTATCCCAATCAGTATCAGATCCGATTTGAATTGGAGAAGAAGTATCGACATTATATCTATTTCCACCTTGTCCCCATCCACCGGTTCCCCAGTGCCACAGGGTTCCGTTAGTTCTTATGCCAAAAGTGCTGTAAAGACCACTAGTAATAAAACTCCAAGATCCAGGAATTTGAATTGGAGAACTTCTGCTTTCAGAGAAAACATCTAGACTTTCATCCCAACCCATACCATAGAGACGATTATTACTATTAATTAAGTATACTCTTCTAGGAGAAATTGAAATTTTAGGCCAGTTGTTAGTTCCTCCAGGTGCCATAACTTGAACTGGAGAAGAATAATTAATATATTCTTCGTACTCTCTATTTGGAGTTACGACAGCACCTGCTGGGTAACTATGACCCGAACCAAGAAGTCTTCCGCCGTTTCTACCCCATCCCCAAATACTACCATCTGATTTTCTTGCCCACACATTAGTAGCGCTTCCCCAAACATTAGTCCAAGTGTCAGCACCAATTTGTTGTGGAGAAGAAGCGTTGGCAGTGTTATTAATTCCAAGATTAACATGTTCATATCCTCTACCTCCATGCCCCCATCCCCATAAAGTTCCACCAGTTTTAATACCAAAAGCACATCTTCCAGCACCTACAATATCAATCCAACTTCCTGATACTTGCACTGGTGATGCAACACTATTTGATGTGGAATTATTTCCAATTTCTCCTACAGGATTATGTCCCCATGCCCATAGAGTATTATCGGTTTTTATTGCATAACATGCATGCGACCCTGCAGAACATTTACTCCAATTGGAAAGAGTACCTACTTGAGATGGAGCACTTCTGCTAGTTGTATCATTTTGACCTAATTCTCCATGGCCGTTGTAACCGCATGTCCAAAGAGTTCCATCAGTTTTAACACCAACAAATCCTGTATAGAAAGATGCTAATTTGTCGGACCAGTTGAGTCCAGTAACTTGAACAGGTGAAGATCTTGGCGTTGTTGTGCCGTCTCCCAATTGCCCATGGTTATTAACTCCCCATCCCCATAAAGTTCCATCAGTTTTACCTGCCAACATCCAAGAAGCAGAGAAATCGTCCGAATACCCTTCATGTCTCTTTACAAATGCCCAATTTGTATCAATACCTACTTGAACAGGTGATGAAAACTTTATTTGTGAGTAGTTTGAATCTACTCCACCAACACCATGGTTATTAGATCCCCATGTCCAAAGAGTTCCATCAGTTTTAATTCCCACTCCTGCTGATGCAACTGCATTATGATCTTTTGTTGTGGCAACGTCTAACCAATTATAATCAGAAAATACAAGAACTGGAGAAGTTCTTTTTTGCCCCATGCTGGATTGTCCAGTTATACCAAGTCCATCATGTCCCCATGCCCAAAGAGTATTGTCATTTTTAATTCCAAATTGTGCATGATAACCAGAGTTGGTAATTATTTTCCAACTTGGAGAACTAAGTCCAAATGCCTGAACAGGAGAAGAGGAATCTCCTTCTTGACTTTGCCTTCCTAATTGGTTATGTGAATTACTTCCGGAAGTATATACATTAAATACGCCGAAATCGTCATTCAAAGTTTTGTTATAGTGTCCTGACAAACTAAAAGAATTTCTCTTGTGATAACTCTTTGGCATTATACTACTCTTTGGTATTAATACTTTTTATTATTTATCAACTAAAAAATTCATCTTTAGATATAATCTCTTCGCACTTGTCATAAAAAATGGAATTCCAGATTGATAATCTAGATTCAAACAAGTGAAAAAACATTTCTTCACCATTTTCTCTAGAAAACGTAGTTCCTATTCCAAATTCTGTTTTACCTTCTCCTAAATTCCAAATAGTTCCATGTCTAGGTCTTCGCACAAAAGAAGAAGGCATAAACATTTCAATTTTTACTCCTTTTTCTTCAGCAAGATATGTATATTCTTCTCCAATATCTCCCCTATCAGTAATGGCAAATTTTAATCTATTGTATTTTGAAAATGTTTCTTTAGATATACAAAAACATGATGGTGCAACATATAAGTGTTCATCGTTTTTAATGTGACATGATCTCTGAACATTACCAACCAAAATCCCTTTTTCAGCTTGTTCAAAGGTATATTGGAGTGCCTCTGTACTTAGGGGAATACAATCCACATCTAAGACAAGAATAACATCATATTCCTTATCATAAAACAGATGAGACACTGCATAGTCCATAACTTTATCTGGACTAATTTCATATTCACTAGCATTGTACATTAATGGTTCAAATGTACAATCTTCTAGTGTATTAAATTTATCAATAATCTTTTTTTGATGCTTTACTAGTTCCGGATCAACTTGAAAATTATAGTAAGTAAAAATTGCTTTTTTCATTGAATTTTATAGAAATGTAATTATGAGTCTTGAATCAACTCAGGTACTAGTTTGAACAATTTATTTATTGCCTCCGACCAATCGTTATATTTTGTTTGCCTTATTACAGTTACATTATCACCATACCATTTTATATCATCAGATGCCCAAATAAAATATGGAACTAATGGGACTAAAACAATAGTTTTTTTACCCATAGCAGCTGCTAAATGAGCTGTTGATGTGCAAGAAGTTACAATCAAATCCATCTGAGAAAAAACATCATAAGTATCTGACCAGTTTCTAATAAGATGTCTCAAATCCCAAACATTTTCATTCTTTTTCAAATCTTCTTTATCATCAATTTGAATTGAAAATAACTGACCATGTTCTTGTAATTTTAATAATGGTTTTAGGGGAAAACTTCTAAATTGATCGTGCTCAAATTGAGGATTTCCCTTCCATTTTATACATATTTTTTTCTTGCCTTTTGCGATCTCGTCCAGTTCTGGAATATATTTTGATTCTTTTATAAGATAAGGTTTATGGTCATTGACTACAGGAGAATCTAATTCCAGTAAATACGGTGCAGACATTGCAGGAACAAATTTGTCCCATTTTTCCTTTAAAATTTCTTTAATGCAATAAATGTTTTCATATCCACAATCATGAAAAAATGCAACAAGATTTTTATCTGCGAATATTTTTACATTTTTTGCATATTTTTTAAAACATTCCGCATAACGAATGAATATCATCTCATCGCCAAGACCACCTTCAAGAGTAAATGCTATTGTATCTACATGTTCTCCATTCCATCGTCTTTCTTTTGTAATACCATAGTCTCTTTCAAGAATCCACTCATTTCCCCAAACATGTAGATCTGCACCACTTACAATATACTTAAATCCATCTTTAAACCTATTGTGACCTAAACAATGCCAACCATAGTTAAATCTTGCTTGCGGAGAAATGTCTACTAGTTTTCCAAGTCCTTCATATGTTTCTTCAAACTTTCCTTGAGCAGTTTTGTAAAGAAAGAGGTCGACCTGATTATCTGGAGTATTCAAAAATTCTTTGGATATTTTGTTTTCTAAAATCCATTCTGCTTTATTAGCTTCTCTCAAATAATAAAAACAACGCGCTCTGTTTAAATGATATGTTTCTTCATGTGGATAATATCTCAAAATTTCATTAAGACAATCTAAAGATTTATCAAACTTTTTTAAGTCGAAATAATTCTTGGATAATGCGTGTAAAATATTGGGATCTTTATGTTTTTTCAAATAAACTTTTGCAAGTTCTTTGGATGCCTTTGGCTCATTTGAATCAGTCAGATCAAAAATTAATTCTCTAATCAGTTCCATTTTGTTTTTGTGTCAGAAGGAAGTCCTAAATTTGGTCTAGTATCAAAAAGATTATCTTTGAATTGTCCTTGAGCATCTACATAATGCATGAACAATTGATAATGTTCTTTTCCATCATATTTCTCTCTCCAGTGAGATAGTTTATTTCCTTTGTAAACTACTGCATCACCTATTTCTAGGTTGATACCAACAATTTCGTTACCTTCATTTTGAATATAAAGTGGCCATTCAATATTTTTTTCTTTGAATAAGCACACAGATACTGAATGTTCACATTCTGGTCTATCGACATGAGGAAGTAATTCAGAGTCATTCAAATATATTCTAGCATAAGTATATGTTGGAAACAAATCTACTTGAATTGTTTCTGTTAAAGAACCACAGCACATGGATAAGAGAGTGTCAAATGCAGGGTCTCCATAAATTGATTTTGATTTATCAACTTGCCCATCCCCATTTTCAAGTTGTTCATTTTTATTCAATAAGTCCAAATAATTTGCAAGATAAAGTGCAAATGGTTTTGGTATAAAATTTTTAATGACAACATATCCATCTCTAAGATAATCTAAGTGTTTCATATACTTTCTTCTCCGTTATTATCCATGAAACAATTGTGTGCTTGACTCCCGAAGTTACGGGATGAACTTTATGTGGATATTCTTTGTAAGCAGGAAATGCCAACAAAGTTCCCTCTCTGGGTTTAAATTTTATCCCCAAACTAGTCAATTCTATTTCACCTCCCTCATAATCATCATTTAAATAATACAATACTGCAATATCTCTTGGAACAACTCTTTCCCAGACACCATTTTTAAAAAATTCAGAATCATTATGTTCAATATAGTGTCCTCCTACAGGATATTCTAGAAATTGAGGAGGTTCTATATCAATTAGAGTTGAGTTATATTTTGGCTTTAAAAATCTTTCGTGAGCTTGATAAATTGTAAAATTTAGTTTATTCCGTAAATCTTCAGGAATTGGATACCAAAGAGTATTTCTATCTTTTAATTTAACACTTTCAGCGTCACTAGAACTATTACCAACTGTAGCTGAAGAAGGTTCTTGATTTGTTAATTCACGCAAAATATTAATATTTTTACTTGGAATGTAATTAGGTACAATTACAATCAAATCATAAGGATTAAACATTTAATCATACTGCATTATTTAAAATACTATTTATTATGCGTATTAATACTTGGTTCCGACAACAAAACTCTTTCCAACAGAAACATTAACCCAAGCATTTCCGGTAATTTGAACTGGAGACGAGATAAACTCTGGTAAAGATGTTCTAGAACCACTAAGAGGGAAATTAATATTTCCCCAATTCCAGACTGTTCCATCAGTTTTTTTGGCAACAACTGTAGTTTCACTCATATCAAAACTTTCCCAAGTTGTACCTGGAATTTGAACAGGAGATGAATGATTTTGTGAAAGATTAAATCCTGGATTTAATTCTATTCCCATAAAGTATAATTCACTATCTTGAGTTTTTGTTACGAAGATTTTTCCTGCACCAGAGGAAATTTTTGTATTTGAAGTGAAGTCCCATCCAGTTGATCCAGATGCAATTTGAACAGGTGAAGAATAGAATAATGTAGTGTCATTTGAAATGCCAAATACCCCATTCGTATTATCTCCCCATCCCCATAAAGTTCCGTCATTTTTAATTGCAACCACATATGTAGGACCTGCTTCAACTCTTCTCCAATCTGCACCTGGAATTTGTGTGGGTGATGATCTTGCCATCCTGTCAGACTGACCTAATTGTCCGGCATCATTATTACCCCATGCCCAGAGAGTTCCATCAGTTCTCTTTGAAACGCTAAATCCGTCTCCTGCAGATGGGTTATCATAACCAGTACCTAAAACTAAAGCTGGACCAATACCATTAGTTCTGTTATTTGTTCCAAGTTCTCCGTTAGTATTAATTCCAACCGCAAAGAGAGAAGAATCTGATCTTAGTAGAAGAGTATGATATCGTCCCGGAGCAACACCTGCCCATGTTGTTCCGGGAATTTGTGTTGGTGAAGATCTATTTGCAGTATCACCTACACCAATTTGACCAAGATCATTTCTACCCCAAGCATACAGAGATGCATCATTTCTTAGTGCAAATACTCCACTATCTCCATTAGCAAAAACTGAAGCCCAAGAAGTTCCTGGAATTTGAACAGGTGAAGATGAATTGATTCCAACTCCACCATTATTTCCTATTTGCCCAAAAACATTTGCTCCCCATGCAAACAAAGTTCCATTTTGTTTTACGCAATAAGAATTACTTAATCCAGCACCGGCAATTGCCCAATCAGAACCGATTATTTGTGTAGGTGAACTTTGTGTCGAAACATCTCCAGAATAATTTAATCCACTTTGTCCAAAGGCATTAGAACCAAAATGGAATAGTGTATTGTTATTTTTTAGTGCTAGTACATGACTTCCAAACTTTGAGGCACTAACAGAAGCCCATGCTGTACCAAGAACTCCTACGGGAGAAGTTTTTCTAACAATTAAATCTTGTCCTAATGTTCCATAAACTCCATTTCCCCATGCCCACATTGTTCCGTCAGTTTTAATACCGACTACTACGGATCCACCACCCTTTACTTGCTTCCATCCTGGTGAAATGAATATGGGAGATGCAGCATTTGTAGTATTATTTCTTCCTAATTGCCCTCTACTATTGCTACCCCAACAATATAAAGCATTATTTTGTACAGTGATGCCTAAAGTTGACTCTCCATACATTTGGGCAAATTTCCATCTTCCAGGAACTTGAACTGGGGATGAATAGTGAGTTGTATTTTCCATAGACCCAAGTTGTCCGGAGTCATTTCTTCCCCAAGTGTATAAAGATCCCTCTCCTCTTATTGCTAGGGATGACCATGCACCAGCAGAACATAAAGACCAATCGGAACCAAAAATTGAAATAGGTGCAGAAATATTTGTTCTGCTGAAATAGTCTTGTGCGTCTGCATCTCCAGATAATCCCAATTGTCCATAATCATTAAGTCCCCATGCCCAAAGAGTTCCATTGTGCTTAATTGCCAAAGAATGATTTCCTCCTTCTTTGGATGCGGAAAGGTATCTCCAATAAACGTCACTACCAACAATTTGTGTTGGAGAAGAATACGATCTAGTATCTTTTGTTCCAAGTTGCCCATGATTATTTCTTCCCCACACCCAGAGAGAACCATCTGATTTTGTCGCTAAACAATATCCATCACCAGCACTAAAATTATCCCATAACTCACTACCTATTTGTGTTGGAGAATTTTTGGATTGCCTTAACCCATTTGCAAGACTTCCATTTACATCAAATCCAAAAGAATAAAGAGATCTTCCTTTGGATTCATCCCAAGAATTGAGATTTATCTTATCGGTTACTTCATTGAGTGCCCAGACTCCTTTTTTACTGTAGTAATATGACATAGGATTTTATTCTCTGAACGTATGGGAGTTGTTTAATATAATATGTTTTTAGGTTGGTACTTCCATCAAACGAAGTCCAATTTTTTCTTCATCTGTTCCGGTTTCTTTAATTCTTTCTTTTTCAATATAACTAAACCATTCCCATCTAGACGAGAAACTTAAATTATAATAAGGAACTCTTAATTCTGATCCTGCAAAAGAAAGAACTTCCATTCTATTATCCCACAAGTTATAACTTTCAATAGGATCAGTATCATCAAAAACAAAATTTTGCAATTGTTCAATAATCTTATTTTTTAAAGTAGTAACAGTTTTTTCTATTAAAGATACTGAATAAGGTCTATATGGATCTTCGGGCGCGATTCTTTCAGATTCTCTTTCTACAAATGCAGATACGTGCTCTTCAAGATTTGCAATTCTTTCTTCGGTTATTTGGTCAATTTTCGTTTTAATTTCAAAAGCAAATGTTCCCTTTGAAATTTCAAAAATATTATTGTCTTCATCGGCAGTTGCAGTCTCCCCTGCTTCAGCATAAACCCATTGTCCGTCTTTTGAAAAAGTAATTACTTTTAATTCTGGGAGGTTGGGATGTGTCAGCCCATTAACTGCTGGTTGTAGTCCTACAGAAACTCCAGTTACAGAATCTACTTGTTGGTATTTAAAAAATTTAGCCATCTTTATGAAACCTCTTTGTTTTATTTATGTTAAATTATAATGTTTGCTTGGGTTGATTATATCTATAATAATTCACGAGAGCAACATGTTGTCCCCCACCGGAAGCCCATCCAGAACCTGGAAGTTGAACGGGAGAATTTCTAGAGCTTCTATCAAAAACTCCAAGATTTCCATCATGATTATAACCAACGGATCTTAAGGAATAACCATCTTCTTGTAAATAAGTAGCAATTCGTCCACCAGAAGCATATCGAACATTAAAGTTCCTTCCTTGGAGTGGGTATTCTAAAGTGCTTGGGGAAGTCAATAATCCAGACTGTCCATGATTATTGTGCCCCCATCCCCAATAAGTATTATCATTCTTCATGGCAAACATGTGATGCTCTCCACCACCTACAAAATTCCAATCTCTGTGACCAACAACTTGAGTTGGTGAAGATAAATTTATAGATCCATATGGTCCAAAATATTGTGCAAGAGCTCCATGTCCATTATGCCCCCATGTCCAAAGAGTTGTGTCTTCTTTTATAGCAGCACAAGATTTTCCACCAAAAGCTCCAATTTTTCTCCAATCTGCACCTGGAATTTGTGTTGGTGAAGAACGATTATTCAAATCATTTTGACCTAATTGCCCATGATCATTGAGACCCCATAACCAAATCGTGTTATCTTCTTTCATAACACCAGACCAACCAAATCCAATACTGAGATCTCTCCATCCATATCCCACAATTTGAGTGGGTGAGTATCTTGTCAGTTTATCATTTAATCCCAGTTGTCCAAATTGATTATCCCCCCATGTCCAGAGAGTTCCATCTTCCCTAAGAGCAAGAGTGTGTCCAGAAGTATTTCCTGAAGGTGATAAAATATCTTTCCATGTTGTTCCTGGAATTTGTGTTGGTGAAGAACGATGAATTGAATCACCAAGACCAAGTTGTCCAACGTCGTTTCTTCCCCATGACCACAAAGTTCCATCAGATTTTAATCCTAGTGTGAACTCATGCCCACATGTTGTTTTAATCCATTGAGAACCTGGAATTTGTACAGGAGAACTTCTATTAAATAAATCAACACACCCTAATTGCCCATAATTATTAAGACCACAAGTATATAATTCGCCAGATGAAATAATTTCTTCATATTTACTTTGAGGTTCTGTATCATCATCCGATAGATAATATTTTTCTGTCATATTTGACAAAGACAATGCACCCTTTGTCCCTTCATATCTTTTATACGAGATAGAAATATTTTCAAATGAGTCCATTTGTTACTCCTGTTAGATGAAACTTTAAATTATTAATTATGCAAGGGTTCTTGCAGCAATTGTTGCATTGAGTCTATTTGCATCTCTTGCAGAAACTCTTACTTTAAATCCTGCAGGGACAAACTTAGGTCTATCTAAAACTTCAACGGTAGCAGCATATGGAATAATCATGTCAAAAGTATAGTATCCTTGGATTGTATTAGAGGCATTTGTCCAAACAACAGTAGCCTTTACATCAGCAGCAGAATCAATATTAGTCAATAGAAGACTCTCAACCATATATTTTGAAGCATTGCTATAAATGTCGGTATAAGTATTTGCTAATGAGACAGAAGTTCCGACCCCAACAAAAGTAGTGTTACTTAAAACTTCTTCAACAGAAATTGTTGCGTGCAGAGCAGTTGCATTATTACTTCTTAACTGTAGATTTTGACCAGTCACTAAAACTTTTGGTTTTCTTAACAATTCTACAGTTGCTCCAGGTGGTACTGGAATATTATCAGCAATAAAAATATTATTAGAATATAATCTTGCATCAACAATGCAGTTATGCTCTCCTGTTATATTGCTAACCTGAATAGATTGAACAAGATACGTTGATGATGCTGTAACTCCTGCACTATATGCTGTACTAAATCCTGTGGTTATAGCATATCCAACTGCACTACTGAGTCCAGTATTGAAAAGATATGCACCTGCAGATGGAAGGTTCGTAATTGCGGCACCATTACCAACAAAACCACCAGTTGCTGTTACAACACCAGTTACATTAAGGTTGCCGCTTGAAACAACATTAATACTATCTGCAGTAATAGAGGTTGCCGTTAATACACCAACACTTGATGGTCCTGTGACTCTAATTCCACCTGCACCAGTAATTAGTTTTCCTGCTGGTAAAGTAGCACCTTCGGTAAGTTCTGGAGCACCATTTCCCGCTAAGTTTACAATAGTGTTAACTTTTAACTGTGACATTTTTCTTCTTTAAATTAGGTTTGATTACTTAAAATTATATATGTAACACTCGATCCTACTGCAACAGTTGCTCCAGCAGAAACAGATACTTCGCCAAAATGAGCATATGTGTTTCCAACTTGATCTAACACAACTGTACTCTGTACAGTAGATGGGTGTGTGTAAATTGTTGCACTGACAATGCCAACAGATACATTAGAACCAGAGAGATCCAATGTATCACTTTGTGGTAATTCTTGTATTTGGTTTGCGGTGGTATTATATATTAATGGAATTCTTTCAGCCATGAATTTTAACTCCTTTTATTAAAAATAGATTGAACCTATACCATCACGAAGTTGAATCGTGGCAATTCCAGAAGTCACATTCAAATTTTGTGCGCCAGATCTTAATCCGATTGTAAATGTTTTGTTCACAGTAACATTTGCTGTAGAACCTTGGGCAGTGACTGCAGCTCCAACAAAATTCAAACTAGTAAAGTTTCCTTGAGAAACACCAGCAGAAGAAACACCAACTTCACCTGTTCCACCACCTCCACCACCGCCGGTGATGTTAATAGTGGCAATTCCCGCAGCAACAGTGACTGTAGAAATTCCAGGACCTCTAAAGTCGATAAGAGTTGCTGCTGTTCCAACAAGACTGCCAGAACTACTAATTCCAACGCCTTTTACATTTTGAAGATATTGACCATCACCATAGTAAGTTACAACACCAGAAGTTGCTGTAACTACACCACTGTTAACGACAACAGTTCCGAGTGTAGAGATGCCTGAACTGTTGATGTTAATTACATCAACAATATTCCTACTGTTGTCTACAACAGTAGTTCCTCCTATCTTAATAGCCATCTTCGTGTCTCCACTCGGCTGTATCTTTTAATATTTATAAATTTTTATTTCTTAATTGTTTAACTTCTTCTTGAAGTTCTACAACTTCTTCTTTTAATTCTTTAATTGCTTCAATTAAAACAGCAACAATACCATTATAATTAACTCTTTTTATTTCTTCGGTGGATACCAGTTCTGGTATTACCTCTTCAATATTTTGTGCTATTACGCCAACAGATGGTTTTCCATCAGTAATCCAATTAAATCTAACACCTTCAAGTTGCGATACTAAATTTAAAGCAGTATCTATTCTAGAAATATTGGTTTTTAAACTAATATCTGAGGTTGAATTGAAGTCTGAAGCACTTACTGTGCCAGAGCTCTTAATATTTCCAGATACATCTAATAATTCAGTAGGAACATCTGAACCAATTCCTAATCTACCATTTGCTTTCTCAAAGGTAAATTTTGGCGTAGATGAAGAACTAATTACAAAGTTAGTGCAATCAGTTTGCAAATCCAATACTAATTTATTAGATCCCCCATTATAAGAAAGTTGAGCATCATCTGATGTTCCGAGTCTAAGAACATCGGAATCAGATAAATCTATAGCTTCATTTACATTTAAAACATTAAAATAACCATTAGACCAATATGTACTAGAACTTCCCACATTTCCAGTGTTGTTTACTGGAGAAATAACATCTTTTACAATAAAAGATGTTAAAGTACTAATTCCAATAGTTGCTTGACCTGCACCAAAAAAACCAGAAAAATTACTGGTAAAATTTATTGTACTTGCAGTTCCAAGTGGACTATTATTAATTAAAATTGGAATTCCTGCGCTAGAAGTGGCAACAATTCCAAATAACGCAGACCCATCAAGAGCAGGAAGTGCTCCATAAAGTGAAGATGATGGAACACTGGTTAATCCAACTGCACTACCCTTAAAAGAAGTTGCAGTAATAATTCCTATAGTGTTTATATTAACTGTCGATGATAAATTATCAACTAAAGCAGATCTAAAATTTGTTTCCGTTGTAGTATCTATACTTGTTATATTTTTTAATTGTCTGCCACTGCTTATCACTTGAGTACTTCCAATAGACAATGAGGATAGAGAAGTACTTGTTAAGTTTGATAAATCTGCTCTTGCTAATTCGTAACCACCAACTTGAGAACCATCATGTACCCTCAAAGAGTTTGTAGAGGAATTAACAGACAACTCACCAGCAGCTCCCTGGAAATTGTTATTTTGTGTCCCAGTCCCTCTTCTAAATTGAACTATAGTTGGCATGAGTTTTTTCCTCTATTTATTTAAGTTAGGACTTCAAAGTCGTAAGAAGCAATACTTCCTGCTGGTTGTGTTAAACAATCGAAAGAAGGGATCAAAGGAATTCCGAATGCATCAGTGGTTTGATTTAAATTTCCATAATCTCCAGTTGGGAAAGTATCAATTAATAAAGAAATAGTTGCAATTCCAAGAGTAGATGCTGCTGATATTTGAGCACCAACTATATTTAATATAGTTACAGCGGTGCCAACTAAAACTCCTTCATCTTGAATATTAATACCAGAAATTCCACCAGATCCACCTTCAATATTAATGGTAGCAATCCCCGCAGAGACAGTAACCGTAGAAATTCCAGTCCCTTTAAAGTTGAGAATAGATGCCCCAGTTCCTACATTATTACTATCATATTGAATTCCAACGTCTATTCCAGTTAAGTTAGATCCATCTCCATAATAATAATTGGCGGTAACATTTCCATTAAAGATTCCACTACCCTTTACATGAAGTTTAGTGGTCGGTGTAGTTGTGCCAATACCAACTCTATCATTAATAATATCGACAAAAATATTATTATCAGAAACTAGATTAGCACTTTGCCTGTTTTTACCTGCCATTACTTCATATTTCCCTACATTTTTTTAGTGACAAATAATATTTTAACTATTTATTTCACCTAAAATTTGGTGTTTTAACATTTTAATTTCATTTTGTTGTTCTTTAACACACTCAATTAATAATGCAATCAATCCATTATAATTGACGGATTTTGTTTCTTTGTTGGAAACAATATTAGGAAGAACTTTTTCAACCTCTTGAGCAATAACGCCCATTGAAGATCTATCATCACTCTTCCAATCAAAAGTAACTCCTGTGATTTGAAGAAGTTTTTCTAATGGATTTTCAATCTGAGCGATATTTTTCTTTAAATTAATGTCAGAAGAAGAATTAAAATCAGTTGCTGTTACGATTCCACTTACAATTGCATCACCATAAACATCAAGTTTTGCTGTTGGCACCAATGTTCCAATACCGACGTAATTAGAAACTGTAGTAATTATAGTTCCGCCGACCCCAATATTAAAACTTGTTGCAGTTAAAACACCAACAGAAATACCATTAGAAGTTGTATTATCTCTTCCAGTAACTGAGTTTAAAGTATCAGTTTCAGTGTATGATGTTAAGTATGTGTTGGTATCTTCAGTTCCATTTGCTTTTAAGAATCCACCACTATTTGAACTCTTCACAAAAGAATTAGCAGTTACTATTCCTGTGGAATTGACATTACCAACATTTAATGAATTGAGAGTTCCAACAGAAGTTAAAGAAGATATAGTAACACCAGAACCAAGAGATGTGGATGATAAAACATCTACCCCATCAATTTTATAAGTTCTGCCAGATGAAATATTTAAGTTTTCACTGGATTTAAAAGCAGTATTAGTATAGTCATATAAAAATGTATTATTTGGTCCAATTTTAATACCAGCTCCATCTGAAAGTAAATCAGTTGTTGCTGTAGAAGCAATACCAATAACAAAATCTGCAAGTTCTATAGTTGTAGAATTGATAAATGTTTGAGATCCATCAATAAACAAATCGCCTTTAATTCGCAATACACCGGTATTATCTCCTATACCTGCAGGATCAATTACAATTTCTGATGGTCCAGTAATTGTATTATTAGTAATATTAATTCCTGTACCAGAATTGCCCGTGGATAATCTTGATGCAGTAACAATTCCTGTTGTATTAACATTGGAATTTGAATTTAATGCTGTTGCTATTCCTGCGGAATGTGCATATGTAGCAATTCCTGCTATATCTGCATATGGTGCAACAGAAGCCACTGCATTAATTGTTATTTCTCCATTGGTTCCATTTATAGGACTAATAGTTATATTAGTTCCAGCCTTAATCGCAGTTACAATTCCAGTTAAATTGGATCCACTTCCAGAGAATGATGTAGCAGTAACAATTCCACTTGTAACTGTGAGTCCTGACGAAATAGTTACATAACTTGTCAATCCTACTTGAGGAGTTGAACCTTCTCCAGTGCCATTATTAACGATAATTTGATTTGATGTTCCACTTAAAGAATGTACATAATCTCCGGATGTATGATCTCCGAGAGAAATTGAATTTGCAGTAATTGAAGAAGCAAGAGAAACATTATTTGTACCATTAAAAGATACTGCGGTTGCAGTAATCGGTCCAGTAATATTAAAATTTCTTGAATTTTGAAGTTTAGTTGCAGTAGAAGCAGTTCCTATTAAATCACCGTAAATAGTTGTTGCTGTTAAAATTCCACTAATATAGGTATTTCCATATACAGTTAAAGAAGAATTTATTGATGGACTTCCAATTGTTACTGGAGAAATAGTAGATATCCCAGATCCTTCACCAGGTTGCCCCCATACGGGATCTACTCTAATGATATTGAGAGTATATGTAATAATTTCAATAATGTCTCCTTCAGATGCACCTTCAGTTAAAATGACAGATGTTTCATTAGTGGCGGTAAAATCAGAAGAACTTAATTTTATACCATTCAAATATACATCAGCATACCCAATACTATAAGTAGCAGCAAATGTAGTTTGACCTGCAGCAGAAGTATAAGTATAAATTACTCTCGATGTTCCTGGAATATTAATTGTAGTTATTCCAGAATTAGTAGTAGAATAAATTGTAGATATGCCACCACCAGTGAAATTAAAAGTAGTTGTGGCAGTACTAACTAAAATATTATTGTAACTGACTGCAGATTCTGCTGCTCCACCTTCAATTGTGATAATACCTGTATTATTTTCAATAACAACTGAAGCAATTCCACTTCCTCTGAAATCTAGAGTAGTTGCTCCAGTTCCTACAAAAGTAGAATTAATTCCTAATCCAACTCCAGTAATTATATTTTGTAAATATTGACCGTCTCCATAATAAGTTATAATTCCAGAAGTTGCTGTTATAATACCAACAGTACTAATTGATACTTTTCCTAGTGTAGAAATTCCAGTTACATTTAAATTATTAAATGATGGATTGTCTGTTAGTTCAATTGTCGCTTGTCCAAAAACACTAGATGATGCTGTAATATTATTACCAATAAAATTTAAAATATTAAATTCATTAGGAGAACCTATTAAATTACCTTCGTCATAAATCGAAAGACCTGTAATAGCATTTGATGGAGCAGCATTAGCCCATACAATTCCATTTGCTGTAGAACTTACTACTTGACCAAGTGCACCTGGACTATTATTAAAATCATATAAACGACTACGAATTCTTATATTACCATTAACATCCAATAATTGTGTTGGGGTAGTTGTTCCAACACCAACTCTATTTGTCGTATCATCATAATAAAGATTTAAAGAACCCCCAATTATTCCATTATTATTATATTGAAACTGCCCATCAATACCAGCCGCATTTATTGATGTTGCAGAAATTCCAGTTAATTTACTACCATCTCCATAATAAACTACAGTTGTAACACCAGGATTAGTTGATGTGATGATACCTGTTGTCGAGATAGAAACAGTACCTATCGTTGTGATACCATTTACATTTAATTCATTAAGAGTCCCAACTGAAGTTAGAGAAGATATAGTAACACCAGATCCAAGAGTTGTGGAACTTAATACATCGGTGCCATTAATCTTATAAGTTTTACCAGAGGAAAGATTGAGGTTCTCACTTGATTTTAGTGCGGTATTCGTGTGATCATATAATAAGGTATTGTCTGGTCCAATTTTAATTCCAGCACCATCAGCAAGTAAATCAGTCGTTGCGGTGGATGCAATACCAACAATAAAATCAGCAAGTTCAATCGTTGCAGAATTAATGATGGTCTGTGTTCCATCTACAAATAGATCACCTTTAATTCTGACGGCACCAGTATTATCACTAACTCCAGAGGGATCGATAGTGATTTCTGAAGGACCACTGATTGTATTTGCGGTAATGTTTATTGCAGAACCGATAACACCAGTAGAAAATTGAGATGCTGTAATAATACCAGCATTAAAGTTTCCAGATGCATCTCTAGATACTAAAGTTCCTGCGGTGTTTGTTGAAGTTGCGTCAGTGTTAACTGTAATATAATTATCAGTAACTGCAACTGATATATGAGTTCCACCAACAATATTTAATGTATCGGTAAGAAGAGATATTGCATCTGTACCAGTATTGCCGGCAATATTCAATGTTGTTGCAAGAGCAGTACTTCCTGCAGATGTTAAACGACCTCTAGAATTAACAGTAAATGTTGGAATCTGCGTTGTAGATCCATAGGTTCCAGAAGTTACGCCTGTGGTTGAAAGACCTAAAATAACTGCTGCAGTTTCTACACCAGAATTATTAACTACAATGTCAGAAAAACCAGAATCTGAAATTGTAGCAACATAATTGCCGTAAGTATCTGTGCCAAGAGCAACACTATTTGGTTGTACAGACGCTGCAGTTGATGCAATACCAGTAAGATTTCCTACAAATCCACCCGTAGCACTAATAATTCCAGATGCACTAACATTTTTTAAATTAAAAATATCATTATCTGTAAATTGTATGTTACCTACTGCAAGTCTTGTGCCATAATTAAGTTGAGTTGAACCAATCCCAATCGCATAGTTACTTAACCATGCATCAGTGTTAAGACCTGCAAATGCATTGGTCTTAAACCACATGAATTTTTTATATGTTGGTGGTAAAGTTTCAATACCAACAACAGTTAAATTAACTAGTGGAGTCCCCTCAGTCGAAGCAATAGCAACACCACCATGATTTGATGTTGTGTCGGTTGAAACATCATTGCCATATGAATCAGTTGTAAATCCAAGAATTATATCTGCATCTTTGACCTTAAAATCTTCTGTAATAAGGTATCCAGTTGTTCCACCAACTGTAATATTTCCTGTTACATTTAAATTATTATTAACTTGGAGATCATTTCCAATAGTTACATTTCCAGGAAGTGTTGGATTTGTAACAAATCCAACAGTTGGATTTGACCTTTCTCCAATTCCCCCAGTAACAACGATTTGATTTTCTGTACCGGTAATAGTCTCTACATAATCACCAAAAGTATCAGTACCCAATCCAACAGAATTTGGTAATACCGATCTGGCAGTAGACGCAATACCGGCAAATGCAACACTTGCAGTTAAAACTTGTGCGTTTATTTGTTTTGCAGTTAAGATGCCAGTAAATTCGCTATCACCTATTACATATAGTGACGGTTGGTTCTCAGTATAAGAACTTACACCAATTCTAGAATATTTTTGTCTACCGCTCAGGAACCTTGGCATTTTTCGTATTAGTTAAGTGTTTCTAAGATGCTACCGATGAATTTCAAATTAGTGTTATCGCTTCCAGATAATACTAATACATCACCAGTTTCAAGAACTAATTTTCCATCAAGTATACTTGCAGTGTCATTTCCTGCAATTGCAAAATTTTTAACAATTTCAGTTGTTACTGCAATACCAGAAACAGATCTTTGATGAGAAACTGTCACATTATGAGATGCAGAATCAATGTTTGCTACTTGAGCTAACAAAACAACTCCAGAATAACCTACAGGTGCTGTATAAATTCCAACTGGATTTGTTGTTGCTACTTTTGTAATTGTTTTAAATACATTAAGTGCTAATGCCATTTTATATTAACCTCCTAGTGCGAGAATGAATGGTGTCACATTTGCGAATAAACTCTTGGAATAGAAGTTTCCAGAAATAGTTCCAGTTTGTTGGTTAATCACAACACCATCACCAATTCGGAAGTTACCTGATTGGTCTGTACCTGTATAAACAACTAATCCTCCATTGCGAGCGTCAGTTTCATTTTCTTGAATAGGAACTCCTCCTGTTGATGGAAGAGCAGACGCAATTTGAGTTCCAGAACCAATGTATTCAAATGAATGTCCAGATGCTAACACTCTACTTTGTTTAAATATAGGAACTGTTGTCCCAACACCAACGGCATATGGAACGTTCTCAGAAAGAGTAATTGTGCAAATTCCAGAAATAACTGGTGTTGAATTTTGAATAAAATAATATGTAGGTATCATTGTTAATGTTGCTGTAGCAGTATTAAATCCAACATTCGGAGCAGAAATAGTAATGGTTGGTGTGGTTGAGTATCCTCTTCCACTAGAAACTAAATCAATTTCTGTTATTGAACCATTTGATACAGATGCAACTGATTGTGCAGCAACACCCCAAGAAGTGAGAGGATCAGAAATTGTTACAATTGGTTGACTAGTATATCCAGTTCCACCAGATCCAACAGTAACTTTTTTAATTGTGTAATAAAGTTCACCAAAGTATAAAACTTGACCATCGAAAGGTCTTACAGTATTAATTTTTACTGTTCCACCAGATTGATATGTATGAGGAAGAGTTGATGCACCAACATAAACCGAGAAAGAATTTGATGATGGAACAGATTGAATTTCAAAAATATATCCTCCACTTCCTGATGGATAAGTTACAATTCCAGGTCCAGATGTACAAGTAAAAGCAAGACCTGCGATTGTAAGACCCATTCCAACATTAAAATTATGATTAGAATTTACAGTAATTGTAGTTAAACCAGTTGCATTATCATAAACTGCATTTGTAACATTATAGGTTGGTGTGTTTAAATCTAAAGTAAATACATCAGAATCAGCAGCAGCAGAACTTGTAACAATTCCAGTAAATTTTAAAGGACTTACACCATCAGCAACTAATCCATAATTACCAAATGATGAATTGGAGTTAGTTAAATCACATGCACCACCAGTTCCACAATATACAGCAATATCATCACAAATAGTAAACATAGATACTAACTGAGCATATCCCTCATGAGTAATTGATGCTCCAATACCATTTTGATTGTATTGAGTATAACTATCCAGAACCATTGATTTGAGTGGTCCAATTGCTTTAGAACCATCAACTTTTAATCCAATACTATTAGAAATAAAGTTGGTACAATTTTGAATATATGGTGATTGTGCAAAATACTTAACCTCATTTGGATTAAATGTAAATATGGCCTTTCCAGAATTTAATGTTCCTGTGTAAGACATTTCTGCAATATAATTTCCAGGAGAAACATAAAACAAATCTTCATCTGCATTTTGAGGACTTACAGATACTTCTCTTAGACTATCACCAACTATTGAAACTTGTTCTGGAATAATGAGTGGATTATTCTCTACATAAGATCCAGCACTAACTTTAATAACTGTTCCTGTTGTTGCTTCTGTAAGTGCTGCTCCGATTGTTCTTTTTGCGTCTCCAATTTTTTTTCCTGTATTGGTGTCGATTCCGTCTGCTGTGACATATAGAATATTAGTAATTGTTGTTCCTGCACTGACTCTTACAATATCGGAACCAATTCCTGCACGGTTCCTTTGGATGTAGAGTTCGGCATCATGTGTATTAAGAGCTAATTCCCCCAATGGTAATTGTTCTACCGTTGGTTTCTTACCAGGAACTGCTGATCGTTTAATTCTGATTATTGGTGCTGCCATTCAACCCCTCATTGATGGTATATACCGCAAGAACCGAATATATATTCGGTGTTATTATTATTTATTTAAGTAAAATCTTCTTCAACTTTTGGTGCTTTTTTATTTTTGAGTTTTGTTAATTCAGTATCAAGTAAATCAATTTTTTTATTTAATTGACTCACTTGAGTTTCTAAAACTATATTTTGATTAAACAATTCAAATGCTTTTTGTTGATATGTTGCTATAACTGATTTTAAGTCATCATCAGACATAAAATAATAGGAGATAAACTCCTCTTATTTATGAATAGGTCTATAATTTTTAGAATGTTCCAGCGTCTATGGTTATATTTTGAAGATTGAGTTCTGCCCCAATACACCCAATAACTTCTTGAGCCCCGCCAGTACAAGTATTGTTCACCCATAATGCACCAATTTCAATAGGTGCATATGTCGTCACTGAAAGTTGTGGAGTTCCTACTGTTGTTCCATCAGTATCTGCTGCAAGAACAGTAGCAAATTTAAAGATTGAAATATTTGACTTACCAGCATCTGCAGATTCCCATACAACTGCAGATTTTTTAGCAGAACCATCATAATAATTAAAAAGAACACCCAAGTCCCAAGTTGTGGCAGAACTTGGTGCATTTCCATCAACTCTTCCAAGTTCAATTGTGCGATCTTCAATAGTTAATGCTGCAGTATTAACTTGAGTTGTAGATCCATTTATAAATAGATTTCCAGTAACTGTTAAGTCATCATTAATAATGGTATTTCCGTTGCCAGAATCCAAAGTCAGTGGACCAGTATTTGTATCAATAGTGTTATTATCGGTAACACCTATTTGTATATTGTCAATTGTAGCCTGCCCCATTGTGCTGCTACCATTAACAACCATGTTTCCTGTTATAGTTGTTAATGATGATTCAAGATACAAATCATCTGGTCCTGCTGCAGTAGTTCCATCATCATTTCTAATTCCAATGTGAAGTCTAGCATTCTCTCCACTTTCTACATAATATTGAATAAAAGCAACATCTCCAGAACCACCGCCTGGATCTGAAGGCCAAACAATTCCATATCCATTTGTTATTCCATAACCAACAGATGGAACTATTTTTCCAGAAAAATAAGAATTTCTCCACCTCTGAGTCGAAATGCCAATATCATAACTATTATCATCATTTGGAACTAAGTTAGATACAAATTCTCCTCCAACATTAATATTATCGGTGTTAGAATCACCAATATTAATTGTACCACCCCTAAAAGTTACTACACCGACAAATTCTGATGTTCCCCCTACATAAAAACTTCCACCAATTGAAACATTTTTATTGATACCAAGACCACCATCAATCTGAACAGAACCAGTATCTGGATTTCCTAAAGTGTTATCTGTTGTATCAGTAAATGATGTAATTCCTGGGAGAACAGTGCTAGCAGGGAGAGAATTGGTCCAACTTAAATTACCAGTTGCATTTGTTGCTAAAAGAAAAGTGTTAACAGGAGTTTCAGGTAAAGTATAAGTTGTAACTCCTACAAGAGTATCAGGTGATTTAATTTGAATATTGTTGGTTCCATCTTTATCAACTAAAGACAATCGCAAAGATGATGTTCCATCTTCTCTTCGCCAATAACGATGAGAACCAAGAAATTTATTACCGCTTACAGAAGTGTCAAATCCAATAAAAAAGTCAAAGTTGTTTAAAGAAAGAGCAGGTTCTCCGGGTCTAAGTGCAGGTACTGTTCCCGCTGCCCCAGCAGAACCTCTCTTAAACTGAAGAACTGGTGCTGCCATTTCTTATTCCTTTGTCTTGTATTAATATTTATCTATCAAAAAGTTCCGCCATCTAAATCTATTCTACTATCAAGATCAACATCGAGAGTATTAACAAAGTCTCCTGGAAGACCTGGTTGAGCACTTACTGTAGTTGATGCTGCAGAAAGAACTGCGTCTGGATCAACAATCACAAATTTATTTAAATTACTGTTGTATGCAACAACATAATTTTCTTTTTGTGGATTTGGTGTAATCTTTGAGATGTCAGGAACACTTACATCAACAAGTTCTTGGAAATAGTTTGAAGGCATTGTCGTCTCCCTAGTGACTTTAAAAGAAGATTTTGGTGCAAACTTAACAGTATACTGGATTCCGTTTGTTATTGAATTACTCATTAGATTATACCGATATTGATGGTGTTACTAATGCCATACCTTCTATAACTCTAGATTTTATTCCACTTCCAGATGTAATCACTATATCATAATAGTTTCTTCCTTCCGACAAACTTGCAGTTGTAGTATGTGCCATTGAAACCTGTATTTTACCAGTATTTGCGGTAATAGTTATACTGAAAGGATGTGATGTTAGGGAAGAATGGTGCTTTTTAATTTTAGCAACAGCGTAATAACCAGTTAAATTGAATGGAGTTCCATCAGAATTGTTAATTGTAAAAGTATTTTCAAAATAAGTACCTTTTTCAATTGTTATATTGACTGTTGGAATTGTCATTTGTGGTTATGAATTGTGAGATTTACTGAACTTACTACCACCATTTTTTTAACTATTTATCTTCAATATTTTTATTTTGTTTTATGAGTTTTAAAAGATCCGATGTTGATCCAACAAAAAGTGCATTTGTTACATTTGTTGGATTTTTTGATTTTGTTTCATCAATGTCTTTCAACTTTTTTTGTAAATCTAATAATTTATCAGTAGCATCAGCTACATTTTTAATAAGTTGTCCTGCTACCTCATATGCCCTTGGTTGGTCAGTTTCTTGAGCTAATTCTAAAATAGAATTTATTGCTTCTTGCCCCTTTTCTATTAAAGAATATAAGTTTCCTCTGGTATATTGATAATCTTTATCTATATCGTCGTTTGATTTATTGATTTCAGGTCTAGTTGATATTACTTCAGATGAAACTTCTATACTTAAATTTTCGTTTGAATCTTCAATATCAAAAGTTTGGTTTAATTTTTCAAATTTATCTTTCATAATTATATGTCAACATTTTGAGATGGACTATATTCTTTAAAATCTTGAAGGAAAGTTGTTTCTTCGTTAAATCCAAAATCATCTCCATATTCAATTAAAGTATCATCAGATGCATTAACTAGATTTATCTTTGTCCCCGCCACATGACCTTCAATTAAGGTATTTTCATAACCTCTAATGACAACTAATTTATTAGAATCTTTAGATTCAACATACATTAGTTCATTATGTAAATAAATTCTAGATCCTGTTTCAATAGATGAAGCATCTATAACATTAATATATTTTGTTATTTCATCAATGTTATCTGCAAGTACAGTTGTGGCATCATCATTGTAATCTTTTGTTGCTCTAGGAGTAACAACGTAACGCATCTCTCTTTTTTTGGTGTCTACTCCAGTCATATAATCCAAAGTAACTTTTTTGATAATTCCGGTAGAAGAGGATGGAATTGGTCCAAATAGATAAGTTTTTGCTGTAAATCTCAAAGTATAAACTAATGATCTTCTTTTCGTAAAATCACCTTCATAATCGTCAGTAAAAGAAACACCGTCTAATATTACTGGAATATCTTTTTTTTCGTTTATTGGATCAACCAAATTAATTGTCATGTTAAAACTTGGTTGAAAATAAGGCAATATCTGTTCAACAATTTGAAGAGCATCATCATTGAGTTTTGTAATTATATTTAATTCAAATTGCATATTATATGGAACGGGCATGTAAACTTTTTTACCGGTTTCCGATACAAAACTTTGTGTTGTAGTTACTTTTCTACTAGCATCATAATTTAGACCATTGAATTCAAATGACATTCTTGGGAGTGTCATTTTTACTGGTCTTAATGCTGAAGGGTCTTGCTCAATTCTTGCAAGAAACTTTTGAATTGGACCGTAAGCTAAAGGAACTTTAACAACACTAATTGTTTTATCAGAGTTATTAGTATGTCTAATTTCAATATTATTGAATATATTTCCAAAAGATATAATTGTCTTTCTAAAAATTTCGTGATAAAAATAACCAAACATTTTAATGCAATCCTTTACTTATATTTAACAATTAAACTTCCCCAAAAGGATTTATTTCATTAAAATCAGTTATAGAATCTCCTTCAGATTCAAATAAATCATTTTGAGCATATGGATCTTCCAAATCGTTGGTTTCTATAGAAGTAATCATATAAATTGCCGATGATGCTAAACCAGTTAAAGTTTCTCCTTTATTAAAAGACCCATTTAGGATTGCTACTTGCAGTTTACTTGTTACTTTATTCCAATCTCTAACTACTGCAGTTGTTGAAGTTGCAGATCCGATAACATCTTCATCATATATATAAGTTCCCGTACCAATTATGGATGAATTGGAAATTGTAATTACTGGAGAAATTGTGTAACCAATACCAGCATTAGTTAATCTAATAGCAGATATGGTTCCAGCTGAGGAAACAACAGCAAGTCCTGTTGCAGTAACAGCATAAGAAACATTCGATGGTGCTGAAAAAGTTACTGTTGGTGTGCTTGCGTATTTAGTTCCACCATTAGTAATGGTAATTATTCCAACTGAAGCAGCAGAAGTTGCTATACCTACAACTGCCTTTGCTCCTGTTCCATTGCCACCAATAAAATATATTTGAGGGACTTCCGTGTATCCATATCCAGGATTAGTTATTAAGACTTTATCTATTGAGTATGCTTTTGTTAATCCACTTCTAGATGTCATTATGGCAACTGCTGTTGCTGTTACACCCACTCCTGGTGGTGATATATTAACTGTCGGTGTAGATGTATATCCCTGCCCATCATTTATCAAAGTGATTGTTTGAACTCCACCTGTTACATTTGTAGTAACAGCTGTTGCTGTTACTCCTATTCCGGCAAGAGTAAGAGTTGCAGTATATCCTTGATTTTTAATAGTTTCGTCAATTTTTTCTACACCAGTATCTATATCCTCGTTTCCATATTCAAAAAGTTCACATCTAAATTCATAAACATAATTTTTTCCAAGTTGATAAAATGGTTTTTCTCTCTCCACAAATTTAATTTCAAATAATTTATCTCCCAATGGGAAAAAAATTAAATCGCCTTCATTTGGTCTAAGAGAAGACTTTATATTTGGTTGACCTTTTATCAAATTACGTATGTATAAATCATATCTTTCTGCAGAAACAATTAAAGTTAATTCATCAGAAACCGTGACACCAAATTTTGTCAGAACATCAGAATTTTCAGCATATCCCTCATAATTTGCAACATATGCTTCTAGTGGGTGAGCATTATCAAAAATGGATTCTACAACCTCTTTTATTATTGTTTTTTCTGTGATGTATTTTCTGGGTAAATAATGAATTTCTACTCCAAACATTCTCAGATGTTCATTAATCAAATCTTGTATTAATCCCTGTTCTCCAAAAGAACCTTGTAAAAAGAAAGGATTTAGCATTATCCTATCATGTCAAGAGGTGGTAACTCAAATTCAGTCATCATACGTTTTTTAATATCTTCTAATTCGTTGATTGCATCTTCATATATTTCTCTGCCATTTAATTCAACACCACCAGGTAATTTAACTCCTCTAAATTTAATTAAGTTTTGTCCCCATTGTTTTTTAATTAAATAAGTTAAATATGGTTTTAAGAAAGAGTCATTCCAAACTCTAGGAGCATCTGCAGGATCTAAAACTCTATAACAATCAATAATTAAGTATTGTCCAACTTTTACTGATGCCCAATCCATATCAATATAAAGTCTATCTTGCCTTTTATTGAATCTGATCATCTTCTCTGGATTTAATAACCAACTAATATCTTCCAAATATCTTTTTACCATTGTGTAGCTTAAAAGTTCTATCGTGTTAAAATAATATACATCATTAAGCATCAATTGATACTGAATATTAAACATTCCCTGTGATATTGTATTACTTCCATCTACCTTAAAAATTTTATTAACTCCGATTACTGCTGGAGGAATTTGTATATAATTTGAAGTTTCTTCATATGAAAATGTAGTAGCAGCTCCTACTATTGTAGAACTTGCTGATGTTGTTGTGATTCCAGATGAAGTAGTTGTTTTTGCCCTTCCTCTATCAATATCTTCCTGAGTTACTTTATATTTCAAGTACATTTGCATTACACCATCAAAATGCCTTTCTTGAAAGTATTGAATGGCATCGTCAACAAGATCTTCAATTTGCTCATCAGCGACGTTGATTTCTAAAACTGGATAACCCAATTTTCTTTTGCAATAATCTATAAGTTCTTGTCTTGTAGATGGTTGAGCCATTATGATTTTGCCCCTATAGAGGTATTTATGGTTTGTTAATTAATTCGACAAGTAAATTTTTTATATCCATTATATCTTCTTTAATCATATCGAAATCTTCTTCCAGTTTTTGTAATCGCATTTTTTCATTCTTAACTTCTTCTAAATGCTGCATATGTTGTTTATATGCATTATAATTTGTGTTAATGATTGCACCAGATTCTAAATCTCGATAGAGATCAGTCCTTCCTTCAACAGGTATCAAATTGTCCATATTATGCTAATGCAATAGCTCTCAATTCTTTAATTAGAGGAACATTTGCTTGATCAGTTCCTGTCATAATAATTTTAATTGAAAACTTGTTGAATGATGGTAAATTGTCAATACTATATTCATATTCTGAGAATTGCTTTTCTTTATTATTTGGATTAATTTTTACATTAGAACTTGCAGTATTTTTTGATGAATCTATAACTTGTCCGTTTACATCAAGATTTTCATATCCAGGGAATGGTTCATAGAATGGAGAATCTGTTGAACTATCATCTCTAAAAATTCTATACAGAACTTTAATCTCAGATGTTTCTGGTCTATATGCACCAAACAAAACTTTAAGTGAAGTTGCTGGATTTGCTAATTTAATATCATTAGAAACGTAAACTGCAGAGTGAATATCGTTTAGAGGATTTCTTGTGCTACGAACTCTTTCTGTATTAGCAGTCCAATTATCAACTGGGGCATCAATTTTATTGGACGTAAAGATAACATTAGCTCTATCAAGATCAATAACTGGAGAAACTCTATCATCACCTGTGAACATATCAATTGCACAAGTAAATGATTTATTACCGGGTAAATCAGTTAATTGGGATTCTTCATTTTCCGGAGAGGCAATCATTCTTAAAGTAGTTAAGTCAGTTAGTGCTCCTGAAGTAATGTCTATTGGTTCAAATCCTTGATCTAGGAAAGAAATTTCACTTCCATTAACACTTGTAGCACTGATTGTTCTAATTCTTCCAGAAATCCCAGTTCCTTTTGGAGTAAATGTTTTTATATTTGGTGTGATTGTTGAGAATACAATGTTTTGGGAAGCGGTAAATGTATCTAATCCTTCTCTAGTATAATTTGAACTTGATCCATTCTTTGTTTGATTAAAGAACAGATCTGGAAAATCTGGATTTCCGGATCTACTAATTCCTCTGGTAGTATCACTCATATCAAGTTTAATATGATAATTATCTAGATTGATAGGAGTAGGAACGGTAGCTAAAGGTGCGGACATATTATGAATCCTATTAATTCTTCTTAGTGACACTCCATTAAATTCATACTTATAGACATTATCGTTAACTTCGTGTTGCTTTGCTTTGAGTTCTTTAAAGTTATCAGAATCAATTGCTCTTGTAATACCAGTTAAAGTATTATTAGATGAATTAGTTCCAGTATACTCAATAATTTCTTGTTCAATCTTAACATAACCTGGATTTGTGCTAGAAACACTTACATTTTCAAAAGTTGTAAAAATACCAACATTTGAAACTTCAATTGAAGTAGTTGCATTTGTTGCATATCTTGCTAAGAGAGTTGCTGGTTTAATATCTGATTTTACTCCACGAATAAGAACTAAGTTGTTCGTAGAATTCATTCCGTGACTTGGGTTGGAAATTCTAAAGTGAAGACCATCATTCGTTGCATTTTGCTTGCGATAAGAAATTGTTGCAACTCCAATAGCACTTGTAACTCCAGCATTTGTTACAAATGTAGCAAGTTTTCCAAGGAGAGATGAAGTCGTACCTTGGACATTATCCAAAAATAGTGTATTAACAGAAGACAGAGAACTAACAGATAGTTGTGCGGAAGTGCTGCTAATAATTGAAGAAGGAATTCCAACAATGTCTCCAACACGATAACCAAATCCACCATTAACAACTGATGTAATTCCAAGTTGATTTGAAGCAAATGTAACATTTACAGTTAACCCTTCTCCTTCTCCAGTTATTGTGTCTAAAGGGACATTATTAATTGAGGTATTTGTATATCCACCTCCAACGTTTGTGGTTGTAAGTCCAGAAGGAGAGCTAACGGAACCAGCAAATCCCACTAGTTTTCCACTTAAGTTTGTGTCCGTAACACCAATACTTACGCCTAAAGTTAATGGAATTGCTGAAACACTCGTAGATAATCCAAGTACAATTTTATTTGAAAGTGCATCAAGTGAACTAGGTTCTAAAGAAATTCTCGTATCATTTATAACTTTATCATTATCTTCCTTTGCTGTTCCAGGAATTGGGTTATATAATGAGAAGGTTGCTGGAGTTGTATTAAATTTAGCTCTGTACAGAGTAAACTTAAGATCTTCATACCCACTTGGTTCCCAAGTAGAACCATTCTGAGATTTAAACAGTGAACCAAGAGTTGGTTGTTGTGCAACAATTCTTTTTGCAGATTCTGGTAAATCTCTAGTTTGAATATCTTCTTCACCCATTCTAGAAATCCAAACTTGATATTCTGTAGAATCGGAAAGAAGAACAATGGCATACTCTTTACCATTTTCTAGATAAACAGGAGCATCAAATTTGACTTCTGTTTTTTTAGATGCATCTGTAGATGGAGTTATATCTGCAGGAAGAACCTCTACTTCAGAACATGGAAGAGGTAGAGATGTTGGTATACCATTTTCAACTGTTCTTAATTGAACTATGACTGGTTTTTTAATTTGTACACCATTAACAGTGTAAACACCAACATCTTTCTTAAAAAAATACAAGTCTAATTTTGTTACAAAAACTCCATTAGGTTCTGAAATTGTAAAACTCTGAGCTAAAGGATCTTTTGTATTACACTTTGCAGCTGGTGTCGATTTTGATTTAGTAACTCCGGTGGAGGAACTAACAATATTTGTAGAAGAATTTACTGTAGAATCTACACTTTGAACTGTTCTAGTTCTAGAATCTGGAACTACAGTTCTAGTAACACTCGCATTTCTGATACTTAAAATTGTTGTTTCTTTTTCTTGAAGAAAACCCTGTGCAAAATAATCTTGCTGAGCAAAAGAACTTACAGTGCCACCAACGGGATCATCTTCATCGGAGTCAGTTAACTTGAAATTTCTAATTCCAGTCTCAAATTTTCTTTCTCCATTATTGGGAAGATAGAATGAACCAATAAGTGTTCCCACTTCGTCAGAAATTAATCTCTGACGAGTTACTGTTGCGGAAGCACCACTATCTTCACCACGTAACTTACAATTTTTTCTTATTTGACCCCAGAAGGTTCCAATTGCTTCTTCTGCTAGAGATGCAGTATCTATGTTTAAAACAGTACTAGACAGTGCGTATCCGCTACCTAAACGGTCCCCAGTTTCACTGTATGGATTTGTATCATAAGTATCTGTTGGTGCGTCATATGGACCATATTTATGGTTGTGTTTTGCTACTCTAAACTCACCAATCACCTTACCAGAAGGATTAAAACAAGTTACCGTTTCACCCACTTTAAATGGACGATTACCTGTTACATTATCCATTTCGATTTCCACAAGTTTAGGGAAACAGTAAGTACCAACTCTTACATTATCAAAAAATGGATAAAATTGTGTATTTGGTTTTAATTTTTTAGCAGTAAATTCAATATCCCTTTCTCTCATGTCATAAATGACGCTGGTATTGATAACTCTTTCACCTAAAGATTGTTCATCTTCAACTGGATTAACTTCCCAAGAAATTCCCTCTCTTGTTTCATTAACAGATACTTTATTCGTCCCCTTTGTCGATTTATTTCCATTTGTTTGATTTGCATTTATAGAAGAATTGACGGGGACAGCTCCTGTCCAATCAGTAATCCAGTCTCCCCAAACAGTTGCTTTGTTTTTTGCTCCTCCTGTTATTCCTTGAACAGTTTCTAATGTAGATTGGTAACTACCTTCAAGTTCTATTTTATTTGTTTTTGGTTTGCTCGAATCAAACCAAGTATCTGATGATGGATTAAGTTGAAGAATTCCAACGTAAGAAGTTACTAAGAAAGGTGTTACATTTTCTACTCTAGTTGCAAATTCATTTTTAACCAGTTCTTCATGTGTATATTTGATTGTTACAATCTTATTTTTATGTCTCCTATAATTTTCATCTTGAGATTCTTCTTCATAGGTATAATCAACTGAACTATCTTTTGATGCAGCAATTCCAATAGCTGCAGACTGACCTATTAAATCTAAAGCTACTGTATTAGGTGATGGTCTTAAATAACCTTTTACTTTATCAATACTTGCTTTAAAAATAGGACTTTTTTCATTGTGTGAGACATGAGACTTAAAGTTATCTACAAAAAATCCAGACTTAAATCGATCAAGTCCATTTGTTTTAACTGATAAAGTATCTGCGGCAACTTCTAATAAAGAAAGTTGAGTATAGTACTCAAGATTTTTAATTCTACCCTCAAGTCTTGAGATATCTTGCATTCTATATCTTTTGTGGGTAGCCAAAGATATTTTTACATCATTGATATTATACAAATATGCTGGAATATTAACCGTAGCAACTTCCAACATATCATCCATGTTTTTGGCTGGCAATGGATTAAGTGATGGAGTTCCCTTTACAACTTGAATATTACCTTCTTTACTTAAAAATATTTTATCAATTCTTGGTAAGTAATATGTAAAACTTACAAAGAAACTTTCATCTGGTGCAAGATAATATTGATTTGATTGTCCTTGCCCAGAAAAGTTTCTTGCTGAAAACTCAAATGGGGAATAATTAGAACTCATATCATATGCAGAAACTCTTGGTCTGATGTCAAGTCTATCTGAAGCTCTATCTGCGTTGATAAAAGGTAAGTTGCTATACTCTTCGACTGGATAACTATCTACAGTAATAATATCTCCAGTATCTGATGCTTCAATATAATAATTCTGGAAAATAACTTTTATTTTGCGAGTTGGACTAAATCTATCGTCTTTTTTAATAAGACGGGAATAATCATAATAATTATTTTTATATCCTTCGTCTAGTTCATATCTTGATGTGATGTTTTTATCACTTAAAGTGAGAGTATCACATATTCCTGTTATATTTGAATCTGCAAATGATACTATTTCATTAAAACTAAATTCAATAGAATTTAAATAAACAAACTCAATTGTTGAGTTTGAAGGTGTGGAAACTATAATTCCTACTGCACCACTTGTCTGACCTATAAACTGCTCTCCAATTAAAAGATCTGTAGTAACCTTGTTAATTCCACTTAAGGATCCTACAACAAATGACATAGTTGGCAATGTAGGATTATTTGTATCGTCGGATTCAAATATTGCTAAAACTTTAGTCACATCTGGGACATTTAGTGAAATTTGCTCATCTTGAACTCTAGTGCCATAAACTTGACTATAAGTAAGTCCATCGTTTAGGGTAGTTGCTCCTGTTCCGGACTCTTGTTTATTTGATCTGCCAATAATAAGTGAATTAACCTTGTTAAGTTTTTTTACTTTCGCATTAAGATTGGATTTCTTAACGGTGACAATTAAAGTAGCATTACTTCCACTTGCTTTAGTTAAATTTTTAATTTCTAGTTGCTTCATTCCATTAAGGAATGAAAATTGAGAAGAAATTAAAGGTTCAATAATACCATCACTGTAGGATAAAGAATATCTACCTATTGCATGTCCAGTGTAAATGTAATCAGTTCCCGTTAAATCTGGGCCAGTTATAGTGTTTCCGGAAAAAGAAGCAATATTATACTGTCTTCTTAAGATTACTTCAGAATTTTTAGAATCAACCGATTTAACATTTTTTTGTGTCAGTTTAGCAGTATAAGTTGAATCTGAGACATCAAATCTTTTGGCAGTTTTTAATGTTAAATCAGAAACAGTAATTTCAGCATTAGATGTATCACCATCACATATTCCAACAACACTAGTAACGGGTGATAATCCCAAGACTCTTCCACTTGAAGATATTGAATTAATTCTATTAAAAGTAACAGTGCTAAAACCTGGTCTATTGTAACTAATAATATTTCCTACAGTTACAATTCCAATAAAATTAGTACTTGAAGAAGTTAAAGTGCATATTCCTGTTCCATCTTTGGCTGTTATCGTATATGATGGAATAGGAATTTTTGATCCAGACGATCTAATAGTAACATCTGGTGAAGAATCTATATTAAGAAGAAAATCTGCATTAAAAGTTTTTGAACCTTCAGTTTGATGAACAGAATATACATTGCCTAATTTATAATCATCCACTGATTTAATAGTATGCCCAAAAGTACCTATACCATTTACAACAATTCCTTCATTTTTTACAAATTTTCCATTTATTTCATAAAGAGTTAATGAGTCCGTAGCAGCTGCCCCAACTCTTAAATATCCCTGTGCTCCACTTGAAGTACCTTCAATTAAAGTTGGCACTGATAATGTAATATTTGTACTTAACCCAATTTTAGTAAAAGTTTCTACATCAAAAAAACTTAATTCCCAGTTAGTAGTGACACCAACTGTTTGAACTTGTCTAAAGTCATATGCTCTAGCCACACCAATCTCATCACCAGCAGCAACTGAAAGATTTGTACCTAATCTTCTATCTCTAAGACTTAAATAAGATGTTGTTCCCAGTCCAACTACAGGTTGACCGTAAATGTTGTTAACATAAACTGATCCACCAGCTTTAAAAGCTACTCCTTCGTTGGTTACTGTATTGGTGGTTCTTGGTTTTTCTATATCAATTAATGTTTGTCCATCTTTAATGACTTCAAATCCCCTAACATAAGCCTTTCCTGGTGAAATTTTATACACCAGTAAATCATCTGATGCTTGATTGCCATTAGTTGTCAATTCATTTTCAAAAAATAATCCATTATTACCCAACCTATCATTTAGTGAATTTTGGGAACTAATAGTAAATGGATTGATATAGTAATCGCCAGACTCATCATACGTTCTTCTTGCCAACTCTTCGGCAATTACATTATATTGAGTTTTATTTGCAAATTTTTGTACAACTCCACTATTTAATCTTAATAATTCAATAAAATCTTGATCATTGAAATCATCTAGTGGTTTTTTAATTAAAGTTGTTGAAATTTTTAATCTATCAGCTCCTGGTGCAGAATAATTTGAAAATCCTCTTGAATTATCATATAAAGATTCATCTTGATCAGCAGAGACTATTTCTTCATCAATAAAGAGTCCAATTCTATGCGAGGGTGTATTTGAAAAATTGTCTAAAACTAAAGTTTGAGATGAAACTCTTACAAAATATCCTCTTATAAAATAAACACCCTCTGAAATAAATGCTGCTGATCCAGAATTTGTGGATGAAGTGTTAATTGCCTTTGCAAAATTTTGACCAGAAGAAATGATATTTGAAATTCCAAAAGTAATATCAGAAAGTGTAACTAAATTTTCCCCATCAACAAATTTAACCACACCGAAGTCTGTACCAGCACTTTCATAATTTATATAAAGAATTATATTTCCTGTATCCTCATTAATTGCAGTATTAGTAATTCCTGCAACCACTCCACTAATAGATCCCTGTATTTTTACTCCTATCAGTTTATCTAGATATAAATTTACGGGTAAACCTAAAAAGTCAGGTTCAATTTGTACACTTTCATACTCTAGTGTGAATGTTATGCCACCGGGAATGACTCTGGCACCCTCTTTGAAAAAATGACTTCCAAATTTTTCAATTTGATTTTGAAGGATAGACTGTAAAGTAGTTAATTCTCTAGCTTGTACTGAATATCCTGGCTTAAAAAGAACTTTATGAAAATCTTTATTTGGATCAAAATCGTCAAAATAGGGAGTTCTATTTAAATTAGTTTCCTGTGGCATGATTGTTAAAACTGCAGTATGATTTTGATGTCTTCTTTCTGATTAGAAGTTCTAATTACTGAGGGTCTATTATCAACATATAGTATATCACCAGAATATTTTTGAACTTCTGGAGAAGATACACCCTCTATAAAGGATTGTCCAAGGTAATAAGTAAAATTATTTATCACCGTAGAAATACCTGGATTATTAGTGGTCCCAAATGAAGTGTCTATTGTTAGATTATTGGATCCACCAAAAATAGTTAGTGCTCCGCCTGTTCCAGTTGTTGATGAAAAATGATGCTGTTCATATCCATATTGTGGAGAGATTGGATTGTCATAAGCATCTCTTTGAGTAGAAATTGAAACACTGGATTCTTGCCAATACTTTAAAACACCAGTTGTATTATTCCATGAAGCAACTTTACCTATTGATGTTGAAGCAACTCCTACAGTTTGTGTTATTTGAGAATCTAAAGTATAAGTTGTTGATGTTACTTGCCCAGTCAATTTGAGAGCGTATAAAGCACTTGCTTTTTGTTTAGTTAGAATAGTGGTTGAATCGTAAGAAGTCGGATTTTTTATGATTCCAACTCTGGCAAATTGATTTCCAGTTACAAAATCTGGATCTACTGAATCATTTTCAAATCTTGAATAGATTAGAGTCTTTGTAGCACCAAGTTCTTTATAAACATCATATCCATGCCCTCCTTGAGGAGGAATAACTACTAAAAATTCAGCATCTTTATCAGAAGGACCATTAGTAATTCCAACAGAGTCTAAATCAACAGTTCCAAAAGTGTATCCAGAACCTCCATTTGTTACAGTTACAGATAAAACTTTTTGATCTGCCCCAACGACTATGGAACACAAAGCTCCACTACCATTTCCTTTGATTGGGACATCATTATAGATATTTGGTGTATATCCTTCTCCTCTATCAATTACAATTGCGGTTTTAATCTGCTGACTTATTGTAGTATTATCTCTTACTGCTGCAACACTTGTATTTGTTGCCCAATCTGATGGAACAGGCATGTAGTCTGTAGAGTCAAACTTAATTAACTCTGATGGTTTGATAGTATAAAGATACTTCCACAAATATCCATCACCACTTATCCCAGCAAATCTTGGCTCTAAATCAACAAATGTTGGTTCATCTAAAGATGGTTTTCCATTAGGATTTTCTGGATCTGCACCATTGTTAATACAGATATAAACTCTATAATCACTGTTTACAATATAGTAGTTTGCGTTATATAAATTTGTTGCTCCACTATTGGGTGCTATATTATCTGCCGAATAGTCATGACGATACATATCATATGTTGTACCAGACTCCCAGTTAATTTTTCTGATAACTTTTGAAATATCTGAAGAATTTAACTTCTTCATTGCAATTATAGTATCCCAAAAAGAGTGATACTGGTCAAAATTATCTACAGGTCCTGGTGGGTTAGTGTCCCAATCCGCATCAACTTCATTTGCATTAGGAAGACCTAGAAAAATATAATAACTTGAAGTCACTGAAGCAATTCCAGTAACTAAATTATCACAATTTAATATTCTAAACTGATTTGTAATTATCGCAGACATTTAAGGTTTTTTATTTATTTATGAGGTATATAGTGATCTGATAGAGTTTAATCTTACAATAAGTGGAGCTGTTGATAATCCAGTGATTCCATTAGTCAAATCAACATCAAAATTAGTTGGATTTGGTCCTCTATTAAAGTTATGAATTCTTCCCCAACTAAATCTACCAAAAAATGCACTATTTCCCAATCCTGTTAAATTATTAAATGATGTTACACTAGTAGTTACACGAACTAATTCTGATGTGGTTCCAACTCCTACAGCATCTCCTGTAATTTTTTCAACCTTGTGCGCTTGGTATACGTTGTTAATATATGTGCTACCAATTCCTAACGTGGTATTGCTCATATCAATAGAAGTCAATCCACTACCAATCACCGATTCTGAAACAACAAAATAATATCCAGTTTGTATTCCAGAAACTGTTTGTGCGGTTCCAACTTCATTTGAATTCCTAAAAACAGAATCTTTAGGGATATAAAAATCAAAAGTTATTCCAGTAGTAATTCCAGATATGCTCGTGGTTCCAACTCCACTGATAACACCCTCATCCCCTTGATAAGATACATTTAAGATCGTTTCTGTTTTAAAAGTATCAAATTCGATAAGAACTCTTGGTGGATTTATAGATGTATAACCAGACCCTGGACTTGTTACTGATACTAAAGATACAGTTCCAAGTCCACTAATTGCAGCCGTTGCTATTGCTACTGTTCCTGATGTTGGTGTGGAAACTGTTACCGTAGGTGTTGTAGAAAATCCTACTCCACCATCTTCAATAACAATACTTGAAATTGTACCAGCTGCCGAAACAACTGCGGTTGCTATTGCAGATCTTCTATCATTTTGAGAAATTATTTTTATGTTTTGTTTAGCCATTACTAACATTTCTGGACTATAATTAAACAAAGGTCTTACACTTTGAACAAAAATAGAGGTGGATGCAATTCCTACAGAGTTTATAAGTGTTGTAACTGGGAATATGTTTGAGTTCAATTCATCTCTACTTTTTGACACTAAATTAGAGTCAAGATAAAAATCATCTTTTTGTTTGCACCATTCTACCGTTCTTACAACAGATACATCTGAAGTAATTCCTGGTCCAAAATATTGAGTTGTGAATACTGAGTCTACAGTTAAAATTTCAGAAACAATTCTTCTATTTTGGGTATATACATCTCTTATAGATCCAAGTTGATCTGTTAATTTTAATTTATCTCCAACTTTAATTGTGGGGGTTATATTAATATCTAATACATCTGCAGAAGAACCCTTGAAGAATAAAAGTTTTGAAGAGTCTTCTGCCTTAGGTGCTTCTAGAAATTCAATTTGAGATCCACCATCAAAAATGTAAGACTCTCCTGGAAGTTGAAGGACATCATTGATAAAAACTAAGAGATTTTGCTCTGGTTGTATTGGAGATCCTTTTTTAACAACAAAATTTGCAATCACACCATTTTCTTTTAATGTGAAAACTTTTTTAAATCCATCAAATTCTTCATTAATGTCATCAATTACAACAAACTGCCCTGGATACCAAGCATTAAAACTGTCATTATAAACTTCATCAACAGTAAGTTGGAATGGTCTATATGACAGAGATGTGTCAGTAGGAATACCAGTAGAACCTCCAACATTTATAGTCAATACATTTCCTACAGTGTATGCGTACCCTGCATTGTTAATTGTGAATTCAGTTACACTATTTCCAAATCCAACCACTATGTTTACAGTAGCTTCTGTTCCGATACCACTATTTGATGCATCATACACGAGTGGAATGTTTTCATAATTCAACGGTGAATCAATAATTATTTCAGGTGGATTTGTAGATGTGTATCCAGACCCTGGATTTGTAACAGCAATCGAGACAATAATTCCATTGACTGCTTTTGCTGTTCCTATGGATACTTTTCCTTCGGATGTAGCAGCAGAAACTGTAATAGATGTTTGTATACCTGGTCTATATCCAGATCCACTATTGCCGATAGAAACCGATTGTATTGTCCCCGCTACAGAGACTATGGCAGTTCCTCCAGCAGATACAAGAGGTTGGAACCCATATCCTTGTGTTGAACCAACTGAGACTATAATCCCACCTCTAGGAACTCCACCACTGTTGATATCGAATTTCATTGGACCGGTTCCAACTGTGTTTTGACTAAATACAACACTTGAAATTCCAGAATTTTCTACTACTTCGTATGCATATGTTTGACCAACTGAAACAGGATATTTTGGTTTTTGGAAAATATTGTTAATCAACAATATTCCCGCAGAAACTGAGTTTAAAGTCACAATTCCACTTACATTTTCACTATTTGATTTGAGGGTAAAGGTATCTTCTAACCCATTAAACTGACTGCTTATATTGTCAAATATAAAATTATTAGAGTAAGATGTATTTGAAGATCCTATGGGTGATGTCCTTAAGAATATTCTTCCTTGAAAAGAAGAATTTTGTTCAGTATTTGTTTCATCACCATGAGGAGCTTCAATAAAATAAATTTTATCATCAACAATATTATAAACACCTTCATATTTTGTAATTATGGATCCAGTTGTGTGAATTTGAGATATTGTTCCTAATTGTTCTCTTCTGCAAGCAACTTTATTTACACCACCAATACCAATATCGGTTATCAACATAAATTCATCATCAATTTTTATTAAATCTTTAGCATAAAATCCACTGACATTATTGAATTCAATCAATGAAGTTGTCGAAACATCATCAGTATCTACTGTAACATGAGTAGTTTTTGCCGTAGAAACAACTGGAGTTTGTATTATATTATCAATTGTTATAAGTGATTTTGAATTTGATTTAAAGTTTGATTTAAAAATATGAGAATTTCCAACACCTACAGAAGTAATATCAAAAACTTCTGGTTTTGGTTTTAAAGATTTTTCCGGAGTTTCTGCAAATTTAACTAAGTTTTCACTAATTTTTACAGCATATAGTGTACTTGGAAGTAAATCAGTTGATCCTACACCAGTGACTGTTGTGGTAGCAATTCCAATTCTTGTTCCAACGGTAGAGTAATCAATCTTTTCTCCAGTGACAAAGAAATGGTTTGGAATACTTATTGTATCCTTAGCAATATTAACTTCACTTGATGAACTACCATTAACTATTTTTTTAAAGATTGGGAAAGATTTATGAGAAAGATTGAAATCTTTTGTGAGAGAAATTTGTGTTCCTTCATATCCAAGTGAAATAGTGTCAGATCTTATTAGAGAACTTAAAAGATCTACTTCTATATTATTTTGTTTTGGTGATAGTTGTAATGTTTTTTGATATACTCTAACTTGAGTGGCAATATTTGCATTTGGTGTAAATGTTAAATGAGTTTCAGTTGTTGATTTTGCTGCTCCGATAGTTCCGAGAGAACTATTTGACATAATAACAGCATACTCAGAAACTTGTGGATTATTATTAAAATCATTAGTTAATACAACTTCAGAAAGTTGTATTTCATTATTTGTTATATCATGGATTTGAATATAATAAAGAGCGCCTTCATGGGTATTACTTGTAAACCCAGATACTCTATTTTCAGTTGGTGTAGGAGACGGTCCAATTGAAACGTAAGATGAAGAAAGTTCTCCTTTATATAAAACTAATGTTCCAATGCCAGTTGAAGAAGTATTACCCATTAAAGTTGACAATCCTCTAACATTTACTCCTATATTTGGGTTTGGAGTAAATGTTATAATCATATTTCCAGAAGAGGTTGTTACACCAAACTCACCTACAACTCCACTTCCAAATAATGGAGTGCGATCACCAGAGTCTACATCTCCGAATATTTCATAATAAACATCAGAACCATCACTAGTAACATTTACTTCAGTGAATTGAACATTTCCATTACTTGCAGAAGCGGAAAGTAGGACTTTTGCTGAAGAATAAGTATTAGTTGATATTGATACGATATTACTTGTTGATGGTGAGGGTGAAGAAGATATCGAAATAGAAGTGCTTGCGAAACTTACAACATCACCCAAGGAAGAAGTTCCTATTCCAGTGATATTAGAGTCTGCCAAACAAACATTGATATTTGACATATTATAACTATTATATTCATATTTTGTTGGATAGAAAAGAATCTCTGCATTATCTCCAGATCTTCTGAAACTAAAACTTCCAAGGTCTAAAACAGTTTCATTTCTTCCATAAGCGGTAAGGTATCCATTGGCACCGTCATAAACAACATTAACGATTATAATTTCCTTCTCTCCAAAATAACGAGCATCTTTAATTAAGATATAAAATTGTGCTGCATTATATTTCGTAGTATCAAAAGTTCCAACAACAGTATATGCAAAAATATTTGGAGTGTCATCAAAATATTGACTAATGTCATCTATTTTCAAAACACGATTAGAAACAAATTCTTTATAATCCAATAATCTTAAACTATCAAAATTAATCTGATTGGATGTTAGTGATGACTTAAACGAACTAGTAGTTTCCTTCGCAATTGCATAATCTTCATAACAATCAAAATCTTTTTCTTGAATTATATCTATTAATATATCAGTATCAGACGATAAAACTTGAAGATTATCTTCTGGATTAATTGATACAACTTCCGATTCAACTTGAAGATCAGAAAACTTTTTAAATCCAACAGTGTGTGTTAATGCATCAACTTTATCATCCCATTTTTCAATAGGAACTTTGGATTTTAAAGAATAGGAGAAGTTTTGATAGTAATCACCATCTTGCAAAACTTGTAAAGTTGTACTTAGTTTTCCAGTATCTTTTTCATAATCAATTTTTGTTTTAGTGTATGGGCCAACAGTGAAATCTGCACTAGATTGATAATTCTTCACTACAAAAGATTTATTATTAGTCGTACCACGAATAGTTTCTAAAGGTTGTATTTCTCTAGTAGAGTTATTGATTTTAAGTAATTTAAAAGTTGGATCCCATTTTACTACTACTCCAATTTTTTCTTTTCCTATGTAAATATCTTCACCAACATTATATTTTGACTTTCCGGATAATAATTTGGTATCAAACTTAGGTAAATAACTTTCAGGAACTATTCTTCCAAATGAATTTGTTCCGTTTTGGATTGAGTTTGATTTTGAAAATTGACCCGGATTTTCTCCTATATCAAGTTTATATTGAAGAACACCTTTACCTCCTCCAATATTAGGAGTAATACCACTTAACGTAAATAATTCATACCCATAATCTGCGGAATTATATCCAGATCCGCCGGTTAATGTAATTCCAATTCCCTCAATAAAAATTTTACTTCCTAGTGGGAACGGCCAAGATTTTGCGTCACTGAATCCTGTTGCTAAATTAATCGTAACAACTTTCGTACTGGAATTAAAACTTATATTTGTAATTCCAATGCCATTATTGTTATTAATAGCAACGATATTTGGTTTATCGAATAACGAATTGGTATTTGTTAAAATTTTAACATCTGTTACTACATTGCCGGATAATTGAGATTGTAGTTCGCACTCAGTTTTAACTTCTCCTGTAACAGGATCTATAACAATTAATTTTGGTGGAATAGAATATTTTTTACCACCATAAGTTACTTTTATATTATCAATACTATAAAGTTCTTCTACTTTTATTTTTTGAGGAAGTTGTGCAATTGGTTTTAAAGTAGGATCTGATGGATATTCAAATCCAGGTGTCTGAATATTTGTTTTTAATATTTTTCCAATATTTGAACTTTGTGCTAAGAGAACACCATTATACCCAGAATCTGATACAATAGAAGTTATACCTGGAGTTGATTTGTATCCCTTTCCTCCGAAAATAACATCTACATCGTATATTGATCCCAAAACATTTTGTTCTTTTGTTCTATACTTAGTCCTAGAATTATTTTTTGTATAAGAATTATTCTCTGGATATGATTTTAAATTAAAAGTAAAAGAAGTAGTTCCAATTCCCGTTATTGTATGTCTATCATTAAATTTACTTTTTACTCTGCTTATACTATTAAATTCATAAACATCTTCATCTATTAAAATTTCAGATTTTTCTGGGGTTAAGTATGATTTTCCAGTTAGAGGTGTTAATTTATAGAATAATTTTTGGGGGATATCTTTTGTAACTTTTAATGTAAGTTTTGCATTATTTGTAACTCCAACTGTTCCTGTTCTTGTAACTTCAAATTGAGGATTTTTTAAAGAAGTTGTAAAAATATTAGAAAAATTAGATCTATCATACAAATCAAAATTAAATGCTTGTACTAATGATCCACCATCAATATCAGCTAGAGATGAATCTGACAGATCAAAATTAACTGTGTAACCTTCAGTGAAAGTTAAGGGGGGATTTACGGATGATATTTCGTGATTAGAACCTGTGCTAGCAATACTAACACAAGATGGACTTTTTAATGTAGACTCAAAATAAGAATTGCTTAGTTTAAATCTATCTTTATCAACTTTTACTACAAAATAAATTTTATCTGATAATAATCCAGATGCTGTGTTTGTTGAACTGTATATTACTTTATTACCAGTTGAATAATTGTGATCTGATAAAGTAATGATACTTGTAGAAGTGTCTATTCCAGATCCACCAAAACTTCTTGGATTTACAACTAATCTTCTGTTTGCTGCATTATATTTTATAATCACATTTGTGCTAATTCCAGGCTCAACCTCTACTTGAATTACATCATCAACTTGCAAACCGTGACTATTTTTTGTTTCTAAAGTTGCAACATTTTTTTCTACTTTAACAATTACTTGTTCTTCTTGTGTTTTGAAACTATGGAAGTCACCTGTTCCGTAAGATATAAAATAAAGAACATTGGACGTGGATCCTATCCCAACAAACCCTCCAGTAGAACCAATTCCTACAGGTGTTGTTGAAATACCAATAGTATCGTCTGTAAATTTAGCAACATATACAAAAGAATTGTCGGTTAAAGTAGTGCTTCCAATTCCAGTTGCAGATACTGAGAGAGAATTTCCTCCCTCATTAAAATATAAAAGTTTTTGGCCAGTCACTAATTTATGTTGAGGAATATAAATTGATTTTAAATCAACTATTTTTTCTACAAAAGTAGAACCATAAGAAACTGATATTGTTGTGGTAAGTCCAACAGTTCCAATAGCTACAGAATGTTGTGGATCAAAGAATAATTTTCTTTGTGAATTTGTACTTACATTCGTAGAAAATCCACTATTGTAAGTAAATCTCCTGGGATCATCCTCTACAATTGTTCCAATACCCACAGAATTAAGTCCAACTGCCCCATCATATTCTCTTCTAACCTTTACTCGTCTAAAGGTATTATCAATGTTGAGAACAAGGAATTTTTCTGTTCCTGTTCCTGGTTGTTGTATTTTTAAAATATCGTTTTCTTTAAGTGTATTGGAACTTAAAGAGTTTTGGAAATGTAAGAAAGTTGTTAATCCTGTAACACCAGTTGTTCCTAATCCAACTGCTAATGTGAATTTATTAGAAGGTACATCAATTTGATAAAATCCACCAAAATCAGAATAACTATTCGAAGAAATTCCAGATATACTTACAAAATCTAAATTCTTTAATGAATGTGGAATTGTCGATATTCCTTCAACTAATCCTAATGTATCTAAGACATTAAGAGAAACATTTTCTACTGTAACAATAGATGATGCAAGAGATACTATTCTATCTTCAAAAATTTCAGTAACTCTAGCAATAGAACCCTCCCCATCAGTATCTGTATTGTTAAAGGATATCTTATCACCAACTTCATAATTATATCCAGCACTAACAATGCCTACAGAATCCACCTTACCAATAGAAGAACTAGAAACATCTATTAAATGATTTGTTACTTTTTGAGGTTGTATGATTGATTCGCATTCAGATCTATCGAAATTTAATTTATATGGATAAGAATTTCTTATATAATTTCCTACTGTCAAATCAAAATCATTTTGATTTGATGATGGTAAGTAATTAAATTTATTAGGTAGAGACTTATAACTGTTTCCAATTACATAAGGGAAAACTGGCCTTCTATATTTTTTATATACATTGTCATATCCATTTGGTATATTATTAATAGTCGTAAAATAAGCATAAACTCCATTTGGATAATCTGGAGTTTTGCAAAATCTTCCATTATGTTCGTCAAGATCTCCATTGTTTGTAAAAACATAATCTTCTACAAAAAATCCCTGATCAAAACCGGAAGGACGATTTGGTTGAGTAATTAACTCATATCCAGACGATAAAGCTTTTATGTTTCCGCCAGTTGCATTAGTGTAACCATATGGACCATAAATTGGATGTCCATCATAAGACCAACCTAAGATAGGTGAGTGTTTTGTCGAAAGAACTTCATTATTATTAAATATCAAATCATTTTGCTGATGATTATTGGATCCATCTGTATTTTTAGATGGTAGGTTTTTTCTTAATTCTCTTGGTGCAAAGAGATTTACATATTGCAATTCTTCAACAATACCTGGAACTATCAATCCATCATCATCAGATGTTGCAAATAAATCTTTATATTTTTCAACTAGATTAACAGTCCATTTCTTTATGTTTGCTCTAAACTTTGCATTTTTACCACTAGAGACAACAGTTATCTCACAATTATCTGTTCTAAATCCAACTCCACCATTTTTTACTTTAACAGACGTAACTTTTCCATCAACAATTACTGGCGTAAGTTTTGCATATGCTCCACTGCCAGCAAAACTAAATGATGGAGATGAGTTGTATTCACTACCGGAATTTAAAACAACAATACTTGATATTTTTTCCCCAGAAATAATTGGTTTCACAACAGCATTTTTACCACTGTTCAAACTAATTTCTGGTTGCTTATCAAAATTAATTATATCGGTAGATCCATAACCCATCCCATTATTAGTCAGTTGAATTGATGTAATTTCTCCTTTAAAAATAGGATCTATTTGTGCCTGAAACTGAGAGACATTGGTTGTACCAACTCCAATTCTACCATTAACAGTAACACTAATTGGAGGATAGTTAAACGAGTGAACACCAGATCCTTTTGATTGTAGGTCAATATATTGGTTTGTTAGATAAAAATCTTTTGTTATTGATGTAGTGCCAATTCCTGTTGGACATAATCTAAAATTATTATCATCAAGTTTAATAACAAAATAATTTCTTGAAGTATCTAATCCAGAAATTACATTTCCTGTCGTTTTATAAGTTACTATTTCTCCGGATTTAAAGTCATGATTTTGTATATTGATGCTATCATTAAAAGTATTGATACCAACCATTTCAACAATTCTTTTTTTGTTTTCGTAACCACTACCACCATTTATGACTTGAATTGAACTAATAATATTTTTTTGCTCAGCAGATCTAAATCTTTGATTTCCAGTCCCCGAACTTGTGATATTTATTTCATTGGTTTGATTGAGAGCATCATCCTGATTATTATAAATTTTAATTGATTTGTCGTTAATAATCGAAACATAATATGCAGTGTCATCATTGAGATAATCTTTTGTTATGTCATCTCCAGAAGTGGTTCCTATACCAATTTTAGTGCCACCGAAAGAATTGTATATGACTTCTTCTCCACCACTAAATCTATGATCTGTATTGAATCCAATAAAATTAGAAGTAGTGCTTATAAATCCACCACTAGACGTAGAAATTCCAAAAGCATTGAAATAAACATCATTATAAATTTTAGATAATTTTGCCTCAGCGATTGCTCCAGAACCATTTCCGCCAGAAATTAAAATTGATGGTATGTTGATATACGAAAATCCACCATCAATTACTTTAATCTCTTTTAATGAACCTTTTACGGCGCAGTTACCTGTAGCACCAACTCCTGTGGAGTCTAAAATTTTAACAATAGGTGGGTTAATAACATCATAGTCTTCACCACCATCAAGAACCTCAATAGATTCTATGGGTCCATAACAAACAGAATCCTCTCCCTTATAGTTTAAAATCTCAACACCATTTATTAAAACACCAACTCTGGTTTGGGGTTTAGTTTCTACATTTATGTCTTTTGGTGAGATTGGTTCTTCTATTTTTCTTACAATCTTTTGAGATAATAAAGACTTGCCAGTATTCTTTAAAGGAGTAATTGTTATTGATACTAAATCTTCAATATAATTTTCAAAGGTAACAAATAAATTATTTTTTATATTTGAATTGCTAAGAGACAATTTAAATGTATCGTTATCTATTTTTTTAACAACATAGTTTTTTACATTCGTTGAAAAAATATCTGGATCTGCAGTTAACCTAATTACATCTCCAGTAAAAAATTGATGATTTGGAACAATAAAATCTGTTGTTACAGATGAACTACTTAGTGTTAAAGTTTTTGCTCTATTGGTTGTTTTAATTGCGTATGAAGGTAAAGATGATGATGTAATAACAACACTTCCTTCATTATCATAAACATTCTGAATGTCGGAAGTAAAATAATTTTTTGTTATTGTAGTATCCGTTAACTTTACCAATCTTCTAATAAAATGTTGATTGGAAAAAGTATTTGCATTCAAAAAACTTATATTGGCAGATATTTGAAATTTTGTATCGGATATTACTTTCTCAACCTTAGCTTCAGTGATACCGTTGTTTACTTTATTAACAAAATGGATATCATCATTTGCAGACAGTAAATGGTCATCAAAAGATGTTACAACAAAATACTGTCCATTTTGAGAAATGGATTTAATATCAAATTTTGTAGAGGTATTGAATTTCCAAGAGTTAAATCTTACATCTTCTTTATTTTTTATAATTCCTAAACTTTCTATTAATATTGGATCTCCAGACTCATAGTAATATTCATCTTCATCATTTAAATTTATTTCTTCTAAAACTCCAGTAATTCTAAAATCAATCCTGTTTCCATTTTCATCTAATCCGTATGATTGATATTCTGCAGATTCAATGTCATCTCCAATTGTAGATGTTGGAACATTTGTACAATTTAAAAATTGATTATTTGTTTTATCAGTATAAGTTACTTCTGTTTCATTAATTATTAATGTTCCAGACTCGGGAAATCCTATTGTAGAATCAACTGTCAAATCCGATCCATTAACTTGTACTAATTTTGTTTTTGGATGTACTTTAAAACTTCCGTAAATTGATCCAAAAGTACGTGTGTCTTTATCATAACCAAAATCAATATCAAGAATATAATACAACTCTTGATTAAAATATTTTATTTCGACCTCTGATACTGATGCATAAGAGTTTGTTGTTCCAGATACTGTCGTAATATCTTGGAATATTGATGATCCTTCTAAATCTAGAATATTACCACTGATTGGTTTTACAACCATTCTATTAACCACCCTATAATCATTTGCGGATGGTTTTAACAAATAATCTTGAGGTTTTATTGTTTCTGCATTTTCACCGTATAAAGCTTTAAATAAAATGCTGTTAGCTTTTGGAGTTCCTTTTGTAGAATAAAAATCTTTAGATTGAATTAAAAAGTTTTTTTGATCTAATCCAGAATATAATTCAACATCTTCAAATCCAGGTAAAAATTGTATTTTTATTTTTCTAAAAAATTCTTTAAGAAAAAGTGTACTTAAATTTTCTACTTTAGATCCAACTTCATGAGTGTCATTTTCTGTAGTCTCATATGACACTTGTTGTCCAGAAAAATTATAAGAAGTAATTCCACTAAATCCCCTGATGCATCCTTCGAAAGATGTTTCTGTGATGGAAGTGTAAGTAATAACTTCATTATTAATTTTTAGTAGACCATATCTAGCAGGCCAACCAAAAGTGCTTTCAACTTTTATAGAAGTATCTGTAAAATCAACAAATTCTGTAGTAACAGTGCTGCTATCGTTTAAAACTTTGGATGTGTAACTATCAGTTTTAATTAAACTATCAATATTTTTTGCAATATTGATAGGTTCAGAAAAATTTTCTTGAGATTCGTAATACTGTTTTAAGAATGGTGCAAATAAAGGATATTCCTCTTGCATAAAAAGAGGAATTTGGGATTCTACGTTATGCTTAACAGAAATTTTTGATTCGGTCATATTACCTGCTTATTGGTCCGTTAGAAAAACTTGAAGTTCTTACATATGAAAATCCTGAAGTATCAGCACCAGATGAAATTGTATCGGAAATCATATTAACATTTAATGATTTTGAATCTATTTGTAAGAACAGATCTTGCAGTCCAACTACATCGTTTGACTCTGGAATTGCTTCAATTTCTATAATATTTTCTGGAGTTTTTATTTCAGTTTCTATTATATTTAATACATTTAGAATTATCTCCCCTTTTGAATAATCGACTGAACCAACATTATCTCTTACAATCTCATAGTCATTAGTTGATGTTTTTTTGAATAAGAATAATTTTCCCTTCTCTCCATTTTGATCTGGATAATCCGACAAGTAAAGGTCTCCTGTAATACCACTAACCTTAAATGATGTAGATTTTATATTAAATGGAGTTCTTTTTCCTGTAGTATCATACTTAAGGTGAAAAGGATTTCCAAAACATATTTCATAGTCTGCAAAAGTATTAAGAGAGGCTCTTAAGTCTCTTCTAATTTTAATTTTAGTAATGTTTGAAGTAATTGCTGGATCTATATCATCAATTATCTTTAAGAGTTTGCTATATTTTAATCGACTACCAAATTGATTTAATTCATTCGATCTAGAAAAGGATGTGAGATTATTAATCACCTTTGTCTTTAAATCGTTTGGAGATATAGTTGAATTGGAATTATAATAAACCGAACTGTTGACTTCAACAAAAATATATTTTAAATCTACAATTTCGGGGAGAATTCCTGCTACCGAATATTGCTTTAAATCTTTTACAATTTTTCTTTTAACAATGTTTGAAATATAATTATAATTTCTTGGTTTAATTGCAATAAGAACTTTTCCATACTGTGGTGGATCTAAATCTTCTCCACCAAAAACAGTGACAGCTTCTGCTTCGGGAAAAACTTTTGGAACAATAGATTCATAGTCAGAAGCAGTAACTGCTCTACTTTGAGCTGAATAAAATTTAGGTGCATAATTACGAACTGATGAAATATTCTCTATGTCATCTCCACCCGCAGAAGATTTGAGAGTTGTTAAATTTGATATTCCGGAAGAAATTATATTTCCATTATTGTCAACTATTTTTCCACTAAAAGAAAAAAGTGAAATGCCGTTTCCCAGTTTTCCTTTTGTAATAATATAAGATACTGTAACTAAATTTCCATTTTCTAATTTTTTACCAAAATTACCATCACCAAATAATAATTCATATCTCTGATCTTCTATTTCTTGCAATAAGAAAATTTTACTTTGACTATCTGTATTTGAAATATTATCTACAAGTTTGAACTTATTTTTAACTATATCTCCAGAACTATTCTGGACTGAAACTCTAATTGTAGAAGTATCAATTCCTGAATTGTCCAGAATAAATCTTTGATTGTATTGTGAGGTATTTACGAGAAAAGTTTGTGTAATTAAAGTTCCTTCGATTATTTCAACATCTTCGAATGTTGCGATATTATTGGTAACTGGAACAGTAACATCATCAGGAATACAAAAAGAATAACTTTCTGTACCAAATGTATTTGAAGATGCACACACTCCTTTCTTAAGAGTCAAAGTAAGTGGAGTTACATTAAGACCACTTGTATCAACAATAAAGGAAATTGAAGAACGCGCAGCTGCCTTTGACTTTGGAATATATCCTATATTTCTAGCTAAAGAAACAACATTCTCTCTTAGTGTAGCACTGTCAATAAAGACTTCATTGCAAACCATATTTGCACTGAAAGAATTCAAATATGTGTTGTATGCTAAGATATCAATCAAAGTTGATAAATTAGATCCTTCATAATCAAAATCAGTAAAGTTTGGATTTACTCTCAGATAATCTTTAATTGTAGATTTAATCTGATCAAAATCTAAATTTGAAAAGTTTATCTGTGGCATCTATCGAACCGTTTGGAGTACAAAATTAATTTTTTGTGGAGGTATTGAAGATCCTATCACTTCATAATCAAGTAAGACATGATAACCATTTTGATCAAAGTCGGGTGTGACTATAACTGATCTTAATGAAACTCGTGGTTCAAAGTTATTAATCACATTCCTGATTTCATTTTCAATATCGGTGGTAACACGAGTATCTAAAACTTCAAATAAGGTTCTATTTAGTCCTGTTCCCAAAAGTGAGTTAAAAGGACGTTCACCATTTAACGTAAGAATTAAATTTCTTAATGATCTACTAACAGCATTGGCATCATTAATTGAAAGTAAGTCATAAGTAATAGGATGAACCTTAAAGGAAAGACTTATATCCCTAAAACCACGACTAATGTTCTCTAAAGGCACTGTTATATGCTAATACTGACTTATTTATACTAAAAAAGGGTAGTTTGACTACCCTTTAAAATTAAAATTTAGTCTCATAAAGAGGTTCGGTTCCATATTCCCAATCATCATAGTCATCATCATTACGAATTTTTTCATGAATTTCGTTTTGAACGTGAAAATCATGTTTTTTTGGAGTTAAATCATCATTTGCAATCTCACGAAGCATTTTCTGTTGTTGAATTTTGTTCTCCCAACCATATTCACTTGCCAAATATCGAGTTCCCCACTCATTTTTCATGAAATTTTTGTCTTTGTCAACCTTTTTGGTCATTTTTTTGCTCCTGATTTGTTAAATCAGAACTTTTTACGGGGTTGCTATCCCGTGTTTCAATGATATCATAATCATCTTCAAGTATTTCCTTCAAATAGTTCTTATCCCACATCTCATAGTATGATGTTT
>Ga0194129_10000922_pt1 | contig 52275 bp, 42 predicted proteins | sample TA2KigCa35mmetaG_FD_150862 | JGI IMG/M metagenome (GOLD analysis project Ga0194129, IMG submission 150862) | Freshwater microbial communities from Lake Tanganyika, Tanzania - TA2015038 Kigoma Deep Cast 35m | ecosystem: Environmental > Aquatic > Freshwater > Lake | place: Tanzania: Lake...
CACTCACATTGTACCAATGGTGTGAGCAATTTAGATTTACTGCTGGTGTTGAGTTTTTAAAGCTAAGACGAGAACACCCACAACAATGGGAGGGGATCATTGTAGGTGGTTGGCTTGAGGATATTCAAGAGCCTATTGATGAGAAATACATCATTGACAAATGGGGTGGTGGAACATACAAGATAGATGCTATTCAATTAGATCGAAGTGGTAGACCAAAAATTGCAAAGAGAAAATACACAACAATTAGTGGTGTTCCAACACAATTTACAGATGATAAAGGCAATTTACATACCCTACAAAGAAATAACAAAGCAAGTCATTCATGGCGAGAAAACAATATGAACGATAACAAAGGAAGAGTTATGCATAGATACAAAGAGTATATCAATCAACGTAGTGAATCTGATTTTGGATATGGCTATGATGATGAAACACCACAAAAACCAGCACAAGCGATTCCACAAGGTCTTTCAGCAGCTGAGATGTTGAAAATGCAACAGCTAGAAAGTGAAAAGCAAAAAGAAGGTTCTAGGGCACTTGAAATTTTGAGAGCAGCACAAAGTGATGTTCAAAGTCAAATGACAGAAACTGCCAAGCACCAACAACAGCTTTATGCTGAAATTTTGAATACCCAAAGACAAGAAATTAGTCGAATGAGACAAGAGCAAGATGTTTTGTTTGATAAAGCCCAAAGACCTTTAAGTGATGCATTGAATGTTATTAATGAAAGAGCAGAGAAAGAGAGTTCTATTTTGAGAGAACAATTACAAAAACTTGAGGGTGAATATAGAGATCGCTTTGGCTCTATCAAAGAGGATCAAAATAGATTTTTCATGATTCATCAAAAAGAAAAAGATGATCTTAGAAATATGCACAATACACAACTTGAATCTCTCAAAAATGAAATGCAAAGACAATTCTTAACATTCCAAAAAGAAAAGGAAGAGTTGAGAAACAATCATTTACAGCAAATTGAAATCATCAAAGAAGATCACCAAAAGCAATTTACCTTCATGCACAAAGAAAAAGAAGAGTTGCGAGTATCATTCAACAAGCAAATTGAGATGGCAAAAAATGATCAACATAGTCAAACTATCAATTTCCAAAAGGAAAAGGATGATTTGAGATCAGTATATTTACAACAAATTGAAAATTTAAAGGGGGATCATCAATTACAATCTGCCAATACTCAAAAAGAAAAAGAAGATATCAAAAATACTTTTTCAAAACAAATCGAGGCCATGAAGCAAGACCATGCTAATTTGATTCAAATCCTACAAAGAGAAAAGGAAGAATTGAAGGCAACTAATCAAGCACAAATGGAAACCTTGAGACAAGAATTTAGGCAACGAGAAAGTGAATTAAAGCAAACTAGCCAAAGCACCACATCTGAAACCTATCAAAACCTAAGAACCCAAATGGATGGTTTAAGAGATTCACACCAAAACCAAATTGGTAATTTACAAAAGGAATCACAAAACACAATCAATACCTTGTATCAAGAAATCAACAAGCTAAGAGAGGATGCAAGGGAAAGAGAAAGTAAAGCAAGAGAGGAAGGCTTTAAGAGAGAGTCTGAATTAAGAATGACATCTATGAAAGAGTTGGCGGATCTAAGAGCAGACAATCAAGAAAAGATCAATCAAATTAGATTAGATTATGAAAAGAGAGAAAAGGATTTGAAGGAAAACTTTGCAAAGATTGAAAAGGATTTGAAAGAAAACTTTGCAAAGGCAGAAAAGGATTTGAAGGAAAATGCTGAAAAAATGGATAAGGCATCTAAGGATAGATATGAGTCAAATCTAAAGGAAACCAAAGAGAGATATGAATTACAAGAAAAGACCTTGAGAGAGTCTTTGGAAACTAAGTATCAAGGCACAATTGAATCACTCAAGGAAAAAGCTGATGTCTACAAGATCAATTCTGATGAGAAGGTGAGAGATTATATCAAGGACACAGAAAGAAGAGAAAAGCAGCTACAAAGTATGCTTGAAACCAATCATAGAGCCCAAATGAGTATCTTAGAGGCTGAACGAGATCGCTTGAAGAATGAATTGGAATCCAATAAGAAAGAATTGGATTATGCTAGAAAGGAAAAGCGAGAACTTACTGATCCTATTGCCAAGCTAAAGGAAATTAGGAATTTCAAAGAAACACTACAACAATATGGCTTTGTAGGTGAGAATGATGGCGAAAAGGAAAAGAGTGATATTGATGAAAAGCTAGAGAAGATGGAGAGAATGCTTGAATCAAAGAATAGAAAGGATGATGACGACGAAAAAGAGCCACCTGCACCAAAAGACTTTTTAGGTAAGATTGCACATTATGGTCCTTCAATCGCTCAAAATATTCTAGCACCAGTCTTGAGTAGAGTGGATAGTGCAACAAGAGTCGCCAATGATGCACTTGAGGCACAAAAAATGGAACTAGCAAACCAAAATAGAATGTTAGAAATCCAATCTCAAGAGATGGAACAAAACAAGAAAAAGCTAGAGATTGAGGCTGAGGAAAGAAGAATTAGACTAGCACAAGATCGAGAAATGAGATTAGAGCAATTACAATTAGAACAGCAACAATCTCAAATGCAACAACAAAGACTAGCTAATTTACAATCTTTAGGTGGAATGGGTCAGTCAAATAGAATTCCTAGACAGTCAAGAAACACGATTGTAGATACACAATATGAGGATGTGGAAATGCGAGCCAATGAGGGATTGAATAGAAGAAGGCAGGCATTGGATGAAAAACGATTACAAAAGGAACTAGAGGAAAGAAAAATCAAAAAAGAAAGAGAAGAATTTATTAATTTACAACAAAGACAAAAGCCTAATGATCAAGATTCCAAGGATGTTATGAGCAATACAAGTGATGATGTGAATGATGTTGTTCAAGGCGATAATGAAATCAAGATTCAACCCAATGCCTTTCGTAATAGAATGAGAAATCCTGATGCAACACCACCTCCATCATTTAGACAAAATAGAGTAAACATTGATACAAGTAGTAGCAATGCAATCAATGGTAGAAAGATCAATTTAGGTGGGATGAGAAAACAAAATACCAATATTAACAACAAAGATTTGACTAACGAAATAGAATATAATATAGATAGTTCTAGTCAAAATTTTGAACAAAATAATGGAGATACCAACATGCCTGCAAATGAAGGTTATATTAGATTAGCAGAATTTATTGATGGGGAATTAGCTTCTAAAAATTCACCTAAAGATTCAGCTAACAAATTGAAAGCTGCTGTAACATGGAAAATGCTACCAAAAGAAGTATTGGATGATGCTTTGAATCAATCCTTTGATAGCTTATATACAAATGTACAAATGGCATCACAACAAAAAAGCTACAATAGAGTTTTGAGCCAACAAGGATTAGAATTTTGTCAAGGCTTATATAACGAATTGAAAAACAAATAAAAACTTTTGAAAATCTTTTTCAAAATATTTTTCAAGAATGGAAAAAAATGAAAAAACCCACACCACCTAGAGATGTAATTTCTCAAAGAATTGAACAATTGCAAAATGTTGAAATTGTGCAGCAAGCGATTACACAAGCAACACAAAATGCACAAACAAGTCAAAAAGCTAATGCTAGTACATTGAACATGAACGATCCATTTGCACTTTCACAGCCATTACCACCACCAAGTAATTTTTTTGAATTGATGGATCAGCATTTTGATGATGTTTACATTGATGACAATATAATTGAGGGTCAAGACATTGGCACTCATGATACACATATGGTGCCTGATGGCTTTTCCAAGCTATGCTTGAATTGCAAAAACTATTGGAATTTGACAACACTAGCCCCTGTAAAAAATGTAAAGCCTGATGGTTCACCATTTCATAGAATTGAAGAGTATTGTATCTTCTCTGACAAGTTGTTTACTTTGTCTGAGAGAAGTGTAGTGTCTTGTACTCGATTCAAAAAGAAAAAAGACGAATCACAAAAACAAAAAAGCTAAAAAACAAAAAACAAAAAAACAAAAAAAACTTTTCAAAAAAGGAAAAAAAATGGAAAATCAAAATCCATCTCAAGTATCCCCAATCAAAGCACTCGTTGAACAAACACAATTGTTGGATGAGAGCATTGAAAAATTAATCAAGCAAAATGGTTTAGAGGTTGTAATCAAGGATTACATCGTACCTATCATCGCAACACTTACACAAGCTGTTGATCAAAATTTCATCGCTATGAGCAATGTTGCACAAACTGCGAGTGTTGCACTCATGACTGCTGAAAAGACAGTTGCTGCTGAAATTTTATCAGATGTTGCTGATATTTCCAATGTATTGGTTGATGATTTTAGCACATTTCTAGACACTATCAAGGATAGATTGTCAGCTGAGGAATTAGCAAAGGCTAAAGAAATCCAAGATTTGCATTTGGAATTACAAGAATTGGTTGAACCATGGGATAGTCTTGATGATTTAGATGATGAAGAATTAGATGATGATGTAGATGCAAGTGCTTCTGATGAAGAATCTGATGAAGAATCTGATGAAGAATCTGATGAAGAATCTGATGATGACCAACAATAAAAAAACAAGTGAATGTTGTTCTTTTCAATTATAATCAAAGCATTACTTGATACAAATCAAAAAATTAAAATAAAGTACAAAATAAAGTCAATCAAATCGAAAAAAATATTTGACAAGACATTCAATCTATGACATACATACTACAAAGTATCTTTTGTAGGTTTTGAGGCTAAAGCAATAATCTATCAAAAATACAAGTTTCCCAAAAAAAATCAACAAAGCAACAAAAGGAAAAAATATGTTGTTAGTTCTAAATTTGTGTCTGTATTCTATTTTGCTATGGATTGCTAATAGTGGCAATCAAAAAAGCAATCCATTCTATGATGCCCAAAATCGTGTGGATGTATTAGCTATTGTGTTTTCTTTTTGTCTAGTTGGTATCTTGATTGCATTGATGTATGCTTTACCAATCATTATGCTATTGTGTTTGTCTATGTTGATTGTTGTCAAATATCAAGACAAGCAAAACGAAGTGAAATACTATGCTAGTGTTTACAAAGACAGCAAAACCCTATCAAAAACAACCTTAAAGTAAGGAAAAAGCCAAATGGTTATGTCCCAAAATGATGTGAAATATATTATCCACAATTTTTATTTTGATGTCAGTGATGAAAGACATCGATTCTATTTCGAGCCAAGTGATTACAATGGTGATGTGATTACCAATGAAAAGATTTTTGAAAGCATTTTTGGTTATATGTCAAAGACATTGAGCAAGCCAATGCTAGAAAAACCTGAGCAAGCAATCTTGAGTGTAGAATCATTGATCAAGCATTTGGATTCATACAATGTAGCAATTAGCTATCTTTTTTGCTATGGCTTTGAAGCACAAGTTCAACATCGTTGGTTTGTCCAAAAGATTGAAAAATCTAACCAAGCGAATGACTTGAAAAGCAAGCAAATGGGTGAATTTCTTGATGAAGATGGATTTTTTGATGAAATGAATGGGTTTGTTTCTTGTGAAATTGAAAGTCATGAAAGTGATACTGTGGCACAATCGCTATCTTTGACAAAAGACACAATGTTTCAAAGTGCTAAATAGATGAACACACAAATAGATTGGATTACCTTTTTTTTACTAAGTGTATGCACACAAACATTTTTGTTAAAAATGTTTCAATCAAGCAAGAATAGTGATGTTCTTGAAAAGAAATATAGCACGATTGAGTTGCTCGCAGTGCAATGTGGTCTTATTTTTTGGCATGCTTTAGTTTCTATGCAATACCAAAGCTACCCATACATTGTGACTGCATATACCTTGTTTAGTTATATGGTATTAGTGGCATTGGTGGATGATGATATTGAGAGTGCGATACAAGACAATTCAACAGATGATAGTGATTTTTGATGATGAGTGAAAAGATTTTACAAAAGGTAATTAGCTTTGATTGTGGCTTATCTTATGTGGGTGCTGCGATTTTTGATCGCACTACAAAAACTTTAGTTGATTGTCATTATATTGACACAGGTATTGATAGTAGAGATGGGGCAGAGCAAGTAGCTGATCTTGTTTTAAAAGTTTTAAAAGTTTTTGAAAAGGATTTAAGTAATGCTTTGATTGTTGTTGAATATCCTGAGCAATATGCACAAACACCTGCCCCAAGATCATCAGTTCAAGGATTGGCTTGTACAGGTGGGGGGATTGTGTGTATGCTCAAAAGAGAGGACAACAAGGTAGAGTTTGTTTTACCAAAGGAATGGAAAAAGCAAGTTCCCAAAGATATCATGCTTGAGCGAATCGTGAATAGATTGAGTGATAGTGAAAAAGCTATCCTAGAAAGCAAAAGGCTAATCAAGAGTAAAAAGCACAATGTTGTGGATGCGATTGGTTTAGGCTTGTATAAAATTGCGCGATTATAAAATTTAATTTTGGTTTTTAGCTTGACATTATTGAATAATGTAAATAATACTACTTTATCACAAAAAGCATAATTGTGTTTTGAAAATAGTAAAAGTTTTTTGTATAAATAATTTGGTTTTATTTCCAAAAAGGAGTTTCAAAAGCTATGAGCACTGTTTTATCAAGTATTTTGAAGATATGGGATCGAGTTCCACAAAATGGCAAGGAAGCATTGATTTCTAACTTAGGAATCAAGGATCAAAATGCTTTGAAATTAGGTGGGGCAGTTTTAAGGCACTATATAGATAATGCTAAACCCATCGACCCATATTTGGAAAGTCAAAAAGCATCGCTTGCTAATGCACAAGAAAAAGAGCAAGTTGCAAGAAATCTTGATGAGGATGCAAGTGCACAAAGGGGTCATAGTTCACAACATGAATCAAGCCAACAAAAACAACAGGCAACAAATGTTTCTCAAAATATAGATGATGACATTCAAAGCACAAGTGAAACATCTAAACCAAAGAAACAAAGAAACACTAGCAAAGCGAGAAAAAATACTTACCAAAACAATAATAGTAAGAATGTAGATGATGATATTATAGATGTTGAATGGGTTGAGATCAAAAAGTAAAAAAACTTTTTGAAAATATTTTACAATATCTTATGATGATAATATGAAAAAAAAAAAATCAAAAAGGATTTGTAGAAATGATGATAGTATCTGTTTTCAATTGGGATAATCTTTGTTATGATTATTATGAAGTAGACATGAAACCTGATTTTGGTGGATGGAATGAATTACAAGGCTTAGGTATTCAAAGGAATGCACAAGGTAATGGTGTTGGTATAGACATAGAGGATTTACTACCTGAATTACCAAGTAATGCAAGATATGTAGGTAGTGGTGATGTTGCTAAAAATAGAATAATGGTAATCAAAAAAAGGCAAGGTATGAGAGGGTACACCCCCCAAAATTATTCTATATTAGAAACTGTTCCATTTACACAAAGACCTGAGTTTTACCAAAAGAAATTCATTACCAATTCTATATCACCTTACCAAATCAATAGGGATATTGAAAACAAGGCTAATCGAGAAAGACTCAAAAAATTGAATAGCTTAGGTATTCACCCAATTGGTTTAGGTAATCCTACACAAATCACTGAAATGGATGCATCACAAAATGTAGGTGCGAACATACCAAGTGGAAATCAAGAAACAAGTAATGCTAACACAATAGTGCCAACAACAAGTGAAAAAAATGCTAGTAGTAATGCAACAAATAGTAGCAATACTTTACAACCAACAAATACACAAGCACCAACCCAATCAAATCAAAATACACAACAAACGAATCAAGCTAGTCAAAATACATATGGAGAAGATGTAGGTATTCCATTATCTGTGTTTTTAGTACCTATGCTTGCAGGAGCAACTGCTGGATATTTGGCTGCATCTCGTTCTTTATCAAATAAAGATATGGGGAAATTAGGGTCTTCCATATTAGGTTTTTTTGGTGGCATTTTAGCTGGTATAACTGTTGGGAGGGAATATGAAAGCTATAAAATGACAAGTATTGCACAAAACAAATCTATTGAAACTATGCCAAGTAAAGATACAACATCAAGAACATAAAAACAAAGAAAGGCGAAAAAAAATGAGAAGAAATTATTCCAACAATGAACAAGAAAAGATTAGGAAGGTTTTTACTAATGATGAATTGAAGGAAAACCCCAAAAACATAGAGGGTATGCTAATGGGCTTCCATGGTAGAACCTTGAAATATGAAGAGGATAGAAATATTGAAAAAGTTTTTCAAAGTCCATCTATGGCAAAGCCTTTTGGTGTGGCTAAAAAAGTATATTATGATTCAGACAAAAGAGATCCAGGTTCTCCACAAGGTGATGGTAGACAAGGTGTTAACAAGAGATTTGTGCATGATCATGACAAGAAAGATGTTTTGATATATGAGTTATCAAACGATGAATTGAGAGATTGCTTTAATGAGTCATCACATAGGCAATATGAGAAAAAAAACAATGCTTATAAGCTACCTTATGAGTGGCCTGAATCATGTGGTTGGTTGGGAAAGCTAATTAGTATTGAATATGTGGGGTTAGATGGTCATATAGAAGAAAGCTTTGAGGATTTTGATTTATTTGTATGGAATGATTTGAAAACACTAATGGCAGTGCCAAGTAGAGGTTTAATATATCAAGCATTGATATGGCGAGGTCCTGATTTGAAGGTAAATTGGCGAGGTATCATCCATTGATATTCAAAAAACAAATCAAAAAGTTTTTTAAATACACAAAAAGAAGATAATATTGAGTATCACATATCAAAACATTTGACAAAAATCATATTTGACCACATAGATTTATGAGCAAAATATTTCATTCATAATTTTTATTTAAAAAGAGTTGTAAAATATGAAACAAAAAAGTTTTTCAAATACAAATACTAGCAATGAAAGACAAAAAATAATGTCAGTGGCTAAAATGAAAGAAATAGCTACAAGTAGCAATGATTCAACTAAAAGTGTCATTGAGAACAAAAGAGAAGAAAAGGTAAAAAATGTTGTTCAAACCAACCTTACCCCTATTAGATGTGGTAGTTGTAATGCAATGCTTGCACAAGCCACAACAGGAAGTGTTGTAGCGATTGTTTGTAGTAGATGTAAATCATTCAATTTTATAGAGGTTGTCAAAGAGATGAGAGATAATCATGTACCTAATGGCAACAATATTTTGAATAATTTTGAAAAAACAAATCAAGAAGTCTTGGAAAAATTAGATTGACGCCATGAATATTCAAAAAAAATATGAAAAATCCTATGATTCCAATTCAAAAAATACCAAAAAAACTTTTACATTTACATTAAAATCACCTTGACTTTTTCAAAAAAGTTTTTTAAAGTAAATATTGAAAAGGCTAAGACCAACATATTTTATTTTGAGGGACACGATCCCCAAACAAGTGTTTTTTAACACATATATTGGGGGCATTTATGAACATTCGTGAAAATCCTGGTGTCACTATGCTTGCAATCGCTTTACCCAATCCTACTCCAAAATCAACAAAAAAACCCAAAAAAGTTGGGGTTGTTCCTAAAGATAAAAGGAGGCGCAAGCAAATGTTGCGAAAACAAGTAAAACACCATGAAATTGGTGGCTACTCCGATGAATCTATGGGTGCACAAGACGAATCAAGTGCTAGAAGATACAATCTAGAGCGAGCGATTCGTGATGTACAAACACAGATGAATCAAGGTGGTCAACAATATTCTAGTGAAACAATGAATAGGTCTAAGTTGCTATCAAGTAGATCGATTTCTGATTCGGATGATAGTGATGCAATTAGCAATCCATACACAGCACCTAAAAAAGTAGGTACACTTCGTGGTAGAAAAAAGCTATCAGGTGCTGGTGGTACATCAGCTACTAGATATGCTGCTACTCAAAAACGAAGTGCAGCATTAGTAAAGCCTTCTTTAGAACGAAGAGGTTTAAAGGAACTGGATGATGGTGCAGTTGATCCAAAAACAGTTACCAAGATTGCTAATGAAATCAAAAAATTGAGCAAGGAATATAATTTAACAGGTAGTGCATCTGCCAAGAAAAAATTAGATCGTGCTCGTAAAAGACTACATCAATTATCTACATTAGTAGAAAAAGATATCAAACGATTACAAGAATGCCAAGATATTTTGGAAAATCCATCTACAAGTGAGTCAACCATGGCTATTTCAAATCCAAGACGAAAGAGTGGGCGTAAAGCCTCTACTCGTAAAGCATCAAGTGCTCGCAAGACCACAAGTGCTAAAAGAACAAAGAGAAGTGCAAAGAAATCTGCACACAAGAAGTCATCTTTAGCACAAAGAATTTTGAGTGCTGCTAAAAAGAGAACAACCAAATCTCGCAAGAGCAAAGTTGCTGCTTCTCATGCTGTAAAAAAGAGAGTAGCTACTCGTAAGAGAGCATCTCGCAAGAATCCTAATGATGTAGAAGAATCATTTGCTATTGGTAATCCTTCTACTAAAAGACATTCAGTTAAGAGAAGAAAGACAAGTTCATCTATCAAGAAGGCACATGGCTTAACTCGTTTAGTAGCATCAGCACTCAAAGATCATAGTGCAGATTCAGTTACTATCATTCGCAATGGTAAAGCACACAAGCTTAAGGCTAACAAGAATTCATCTGAATTCAAGAAAGCAAAAGTAAGTGGTTTAACTGGTAAATTTACTGCTCTTTGTGGTAAAAAGAATCACCCACACTCATTAAATGTTCGTTGTGTTAGTGCTTTAGTCAAAGGTGGCAAAGCATCAATCAAGGACATCCAAGCAGCATTGAATGCTTGGGCAGGTGCTGTTGCAGGTGGTCATGTAAAGAAGGGTCGCAAGAATCCTGCTAAGAAGGTTTCTACATCATCTGCTCGTAGAAGAAAATCAGTTGTTCGTAGAAGATCATCAAGCAAGAAAAGATCAGCATCTAGCAAGAAGAGAGCATCTTCTAGTGCAAAAGCAACCACTAAAAGACGTCGTAGAAAGTCATCAGCAGTTGTTGGTGCAGTTCATGCTAAGAGACGTCGTAGATCATCTAAGGTTTCTGCAAAGAAGAGAGCAACACACTCAAGAAAGAGAAGAGCATCTACTTCTAAGAAGAGACACTATAGAAAGAATCCTGCTGAATTAGAATTACTCAATTTAGCAAGAATCAATGATGGCTCTGAAGAAGTTGGTATGGGTGCAAAGATTGGTTATGGTGCATTAGCATTCACAACAGGTCTTTTCGCAAGTAATCTTCTCTCAGGTGTTGGTCAAGCCTTAGTTAATCCATCTTCATCTGGTGCAAAATTAGGTGTAGATGTTGCAGCACATGCAGTTGTGCTTACAGTAGGTGCATTAGGCTATCATGCTTCAGACAAGTCTGAAAAAGCAAAGGCTGCTATTGTAGGTCTTGGTCTTGGTGTTGTAGGTGCAGCATTGGCAAGAAATGTATCATCTATCGAAAAGGGAATTGGTAAGATTCCTGGTTTTGGTAAATTGATGCAAATCTCTGCTGAGGCTGGTCGTTTTGGTGCATCAACCACAACCACTACAACCACTCCTGCTCCAACCACTCTTGCTCCAACCAATCCTGTTCCAACCAATCCTGATCCAACCACTCCTGCTCCACAACAAGGTTGGGGGCGTCTACCAAATAGAAGAGGTGTTAGAGGCATGGGATTATTCATTAAGCAAAATCCAGCAGATATGTTAGAAGATTTGTCAGGCTTTGGTGTAAATCGTGGTCGTTCTCTTCCATCACATAGATCAACTCGTGGTGTAGGCTCATCAATTGTTGGTGTAGGTAGTTCTTCTCGTTCTATTCCTTCACATATGATTAGAAAATCAGTACATGGTGTAGGCTCATCAGTTGTTGGTGTAGGCTCATCAGTTGTTGGTGTAGGTCGTTATGGCTCAGACCCACAATTCAAGGGAACATCAGGCTTAGGCTTGTATGTAAACGATCCTGCTAATCAAGTTCAAGCATCACAAGGCACAAGTGGTCTTGCAGGTGGTAGAAATTTATCAATTAAACCTTTACAATCAAGGACAAGTCAAATGCAAACAAGAAGAAATCCTCTAGGTGTTACTTATGAAGTAAGTGCTAGACATGGTGTATCTCAACAAGTGTTACAAGATGCGGGTCTTGCATCATTCGTTCCAGACAACAATGATCGTGTAGGTAGCTTCACTGATCGTGCTGAACGATCAGGTGCATATGTTGGCGATAGTGGTCGTGTATTATCTTCATCAACAGTTCAAGCACCTGCTCAAAGAGTAGATGCAACAGGTGTTAGTATTGATGCTTTACAATCAGAATTAAGAAACATTGATCCATTAAGCACAGAAGAATTACTCGCTGAAGGTGTACCAAATGTTGCATCAGCAGATGTTGCTGTTATTCGTGCTACCCCTTACTATGCTCGTACCATTGCTAATTCACAATTAGGTTATATTTTAAAACCATCTGATCGTATGCCAGGCTCTTACCTTGTTGGCTTATATGTTGCTCCAGACAATGTAATGTACAACACAGGTATTGGTGTTCCTGATCTCAATGTACCTGTAGGTGCTCGCACTAGACCAGCAGGTCTTTTCACTAGCTCTATTTTCTCATCAGTTCTTCCAGCGATCGATGGGAATCCTGTTTGGGCAGGTGGTGATGATGGCGATTTCTAAGATTTAGAAAAAACTTTCTAAACTTTAGAAAAATGCCTTGTTAATCCCCCTTGTCTTTCAATTAGGAGAATTTAAAAAAAATGACTAGAAGAATCCATAAGAAATCTCAAAAGGCTTTTGCTGCATCTCAAATTGAGTCCACAGTAGCAAAAACTCGTAGAGATTTGGTTAATATGAAACGTATCATCGACCAAGCAAAGCGCGAGGAGATGAGTGGACAAGGGGGTAGAGGCAAAAGTGCCCCAATGTTCATTGATCAACCATCTAGCTTAACAGGTGGTGGTAGCGAAAGCTATTTCAATACAATCATATCAGCCAAGGCTAAACAATTCGGAAAAGCATTTGGACCTAGCAAGGGAGCAACTGAATTATCTTTAGAAATGTACAAAAAGTTCAAAAAGAACATTGATACTGATTCTAAAGAGGATTCAGATTATATGACACTTGCAGCATCTATTGGTGTTGTAGCTGCATATAATGCTGCCCAAGCTGTTCAAGCTGATCCAACTAAATTAGCACAATTACCTGCAGCCTTGAAAGAATATCAAGATGAAATTGTTAGACCTGCATCAGGCTCAACTGCTAGAGGCACTATCACAAGTGCTTTGAAAAAGATGCTTGCACATAGTTCAATTTCTGGTGATATATCTGATCTTGCTGAACTTTGCTTTCCTATCAATCCTAACTTCATTGCTATCAAAGATAAGGCAAGAAAAGAAGTTGGGGTTAAGAGAGATAGTAAAGGCGAGTTCTTAAAGAAGAGAGAAGTTCAAGCTGCTTATCGCAAATATATTTTGACACAAAAGCCAAAAGACTCTGTTGCTTTACCAAAGCAAATCAATGAGCAAGCTACTGTGACAGCACTTGTCAAATGGTTTGATTCAAACCCACAATATTCACTTGATGATACCTTTGCTTATTACAAAGATGCTTACAATTCATCTACAAGTAAGACCAAGATCAAGAGTCAAGATTTGTTCCAAAAGGGATTGACTGTTCTTAGAAAGTCATTTGATCACTTTATTGATACCTTGAGAGATTCTCTTTATATTGATTCTATTGCTGAGGCAGAAGAATTAAGAAAAGATTTTTTCGAATTAGTTCATGCTAGAGCAACACCTGACGAGTATTTGTTAGCAGAATTGTTGTTAGTTCAAGCTACAACAGATACAGCTATTGAAGACTTAGATGCACTTGGTTATGCAGTATTCCACAATGATGTTGATTTGATCAATGTTTTAGCAACTACTGAAACAAATGCTAAGGATTTAAGTCCTGTAGATTATGATATTTGGAATGCTTTTCGTAAGATTAGATTCTTGTATGATGATTTGAAAGCTATTGTTTTGAATTCATCAGAAATCAACGAAATCAAAAAATCACTTGCACAAGCGATTGTAGATATCGATGCTTTACCTGATACAATGTATGATGATAGCTTTAAATCTTTCTTGAATGAGAAATTGATTGAAGAATTGAAATTCTTGTGTGAAGATTTCAATGAAGCTTTCAAAGACAATGCTAATCCAACAGGCACTGATTCAGAAGATTGTGGTCATGCAGATATTAGAGAAAAAGTTGTCAAGGTTCTTAATGCTTTGTTTGTAGGCTATCTAAAAGATGACAAAGAGGGTCTTAAAGCTAAGGCAACAACAGATGTTGACAACTTTGTAGAAATGACTACTCCTAATGTAGAATTTACTGATTCTGTGATCGAACAATTAGCTGATGGTTCTCGTTTGTCATTCTATGATGAGGGAACAAATGAGTTTGGTACAAAGGAAGTAGATTATGCCTTGAGAGACTTATTAAAGGAATTCAAGACTAAAACTAAATCTACATCTGTATATCAAGACATGGAAATGGCTGTTGTTCGTATTGCTGAAAACCTACAAGCATCCTTTGATGCAGCCTTGTTTGAGGCTGAGGCAAATCCAGATGTAAAGGTTTTGAGAAACAATCCAAGTATGTCTACAATGCATAAGGTTGGTGTAGGTGCATTAGGCTTTGGTTTGGCACATGTAGGTTCATCCTTATCCCAATCCTTTATGAATAAGGGTGGGGCATCATCAGGTGGATCATTCTATGCTGCTGAATATCTTGCCCCTGCTTTAGTGCTAGGTGCAGGTGCATACCATACCTTTGGTAAGGACAAGAACAAGGAATTAGGAACATCTTTGATGATAGGTGCAGGTCTTAGTGTTGCACTAAGAGCGATTACACATAGCATGAAGAATTCCAATAGTCCTTTTGTCAAGTATTTCTTGAATCCAATCGTGGCAAAGCCTGCTGGTTGGTTAGGTGATAACACCTTCAAGAAATCCTTACCTGCAATTCAAAGTAGTTCTCAACCAACTCTAAATTCAGATGGGTCTTTGACTATTGATGGTGTAGTTTTCTCATTGCTAACTAATAGTGTTCCAAATAATGTAGTGTACAAGTCTGCCGATGGTAGATATTATGCAGCTTCTACCAAGAAGGTGCTGACTGAGGCTGAAGCTAAGGTAGCATTCCCTACCTTGTTCCAAGAAATTGCACCTATAACTCCACAACCTACAACTATTAAACCTGATGCACAACAACCACAACAAACATTGCCACAACAACAAGTGCCACAACAAACAATACCCACTTTTGTTTTGAATGGATTAGTTGCTAGACATTTAGCTGATGGAACTGTTGAGATCAATGGGGTTATATACACACCAACAAGTATGGGAACAAACGAAATTACTGTGTATCAAAATCTATTTGATCCAGGTAGTCCATTCAAATATTACATTGAATGTATTTATTTGATAACACTAAATGATGCATCGGGTATGGCATTTGCAGGTGACCAAGATTTTGCTGCGGTATTTGAATCTATTGAGATACAATTGCGCACTAAGTTTGAAGGTCCTACACAACAAGTAGCTTTAAGACAAGTGCAAGAACAAGTTCAATCACAAGCACAAGTTCAACCACAAGCACAAGTTCAACCACAAGCATCTACTCCAACAAGTGGTGTTGGTCGTTTTACCCAAAGAGGTAATGGTAAAGCTGCTGCCCCATCATACCAATATACACCAGCTGAAATTGAAAAATATGAGATTGCTCGTATGACTATGGAGCAAGAACAAGGTGGACCAATTTATGCTGGTGCTGCAGGTATGGGTAAGTATGTTTCTACCCCAAGACATGATCCTTTGTACACCTACAATCCACCCACAGAATTGGATTATGATGGTTTAGACCAACTTAGTCCATCTGCATCTATGGAAGAGATTGAAGATGCACTTGATATTTTGAGAGATGCTGATCCTTTGTCAAGTTCTGAAATGGCAAAAGAGGGTTTGTCTGGCTATGTGAATGACATGGTTCTTCGCACAACCCCTCAAATGGCTAGAAAACTACAAAAGACAAAATTAGGCAAAAAGATCAAGGATTCATCAAAGAGTGATGGTAGTGTTTTGGTAAAGATTGAGGCTGCAACCTCTGGCGAAGGTCCAATCGAGTCAGAATACAATCCAAGTTTACCATCAGGTGATTTTGGACCAGAGCAAATTAATTTTGCACCATCTATTGAAATCCCAACATCAGGTGTCTTTGGTCGAGGTGCATTTGCCACTCGATTACCAAACATTGATGGTGGTCAAGATTTCTAACAAAAAAATTGAAAAGCTATATATGTGATAAAAGGCTTGTTCAAAAAAATTTAAAATATAATTTAATTTCACAATAATTTTGAAGCATGATTTATAGGTCAAAAAACCAAAAAAACAAATACATTTCTAAAAAGTCCAAAAAACTTTTATCACAAAATGATTATAAGCCACACAAAAAATGGTATTGAAAAATATATTTGAAAAAGATGAAAAAATTTTTTGAAAAAAAATAAAAAAGATCTTGCTTTTTGTTTTTGAATATCTTATTACTAATAATAAGTGATTTGAATACAAAAAACTTTTTCAGTTTTCAGTTTTCAGTTTTTGTTTTTGTTTTTGTTTTCATTTCATGATTTTTCTCATTTTTTTCGTTGATGTTTCATCAACAAGGAGAATTCCAATGGCTAAAGTTCTTGGTCTTCGTCAACAAAGAGTTCAGTTCTTCTATGATACTGACTTTAAGTGCAATGGTGCAACTGCATCTTCTTCTGCTGATTTTGCTCGTAGTGAAAAGATCCTTTTCGCAACCACCACAGGGCAAGGCGATCTCTCTCGCACCAATCTCGTAACACCTGGTCAACTCTCATCAGATCAGACCTTTTTGACTTTTGCTGTTCGTCATGAACTCAATTTCTATGGTGTTGACACTCGTATTGCTCCTACTGCTGTTTTAACTGGTTTTGCTAGTATTGCACAACTTTATATTTGGGTATTAGCTAACTGCTCATTCCAATACAAAGTTTCTGAAAAGGTTGAATTCGAAGGTCCTCTCACAATGACACCTGCTGGTGGTGGTGCTTGGGGCTTTGTTTCTGACAGTGCAAGTCCTTTAATCGTTAATGGCGAACCTGCATCTCCTTCAATCTATGTATTGCCTTTACCAATCGCTGTAACCAAGCGTCAAGCAATCCAAATGATTGAAAAGAAAGCTACCTTCCAAGCTGGTGGTGGTCTTGTTGCTGGTTCAAGCATCAACATCGTTGATTCTATCAACAATTATGGTGGTGGTAAGATGCTTCGTGCTTATATCGATGGTTATAACACTCGTGATGTTCTCTAAGATTTTATCTTGGATTATCATGTGGTGATAAACTCATCAATATGATCAATAGTTTGGTTTGTCTAAATAGAGTAAAATCTAGATAGTAAACCAAATAAACAAAAAAACATTTTTGTAGGCAGCTTGAAAAGGCTGCCTTTTTTATTTTTGTTTTGATTTTATTTTTTTATATATAATTTGTTTTTAAAATTGAACATTTTCAAAAAAAAGGTTATCATCCTATATTGTAATGTTCAAAAAGTTTTTTTGTTATAAAAGAGATATTTGTATGAGTTCTATGAATAAAAACATGAATCTAGATGCTATGCCAAGCAATGAAGAGATTCTTAAAATAGATGATTTGGAAAATCAAGTAAAAGACTTAATGGAATCTATTCAAAAGCAAAGCATTTCTCAAAACCAATTTCAAATGGCAATGTTGAACATACAACAGCAACTTAATTTGATGAAAACTAAATTTGATACTGAAAAGCAAAAGCAGCTTGGCACATTAGATCAAATGAAAAGAATATTAGAATTGTTGAAAACAACGATTACCCCTAAATACAAAAGCTTAGAGGAAATACCAGGTATTAGAATACCAAGATGGTATGATGTAATTCTTGATTTTAGCACAAGTACTGGATCAGATGTTGTTGTTAATACAACTCAAACGATGAGCATTAGCCCTGATGGCCCATTTATTGTTACACAAATAACACCTATATTACAATTACCTACAAAGCTAGATGGTAATTTTGTATCTACTAGCAAAGTTGTGCCTGAAAGGGGTAGGATTATACCTACTACTACATATATGCAATTTTGCAATAATTTAGGTAAAACAAACACTGGTGGGGCAGGCTATAATACCCCAAGTGCATCTCAACTCACATATCAATTTTCGACTATTCCATCAACAACAGAATGGGGAGTATTGGGGGATATACCAGAGTTTGATGTTCTAATCAAGGTTGAGGGTAATGGTCGTTTATGGACAAATAGACCATTAACAACAGCTGGTTTATTTGGCACAAAGGGTTATCCATTGTTTACAGGTGTTCAAGGTATTTTTGAAAGATCAGATAGAATTTCAATCAATGCTCGCTTAAAAACACCATTCTATGCTGGTGTTGTAGACAACCCTCGTGCTAGAAAGCTAAGAATTTGTTTTCATGGATACCAAATATTGAATCCAATTACAATTTGTGATTTAATAGGATATTGATACTACAACAAAATAGGAGAAACCAAATGACTATAAATATGTCAACAGAAGAAATTGATTTTCATTTGAAAAAATTGAAGGATTCCTTTCAAAAGCAACAAATTACACAAGGGCAATTACAAGCTAGTTTAGCCAATTTACAACAACAATTATCATCAACTAAAACTATTGCTGAAAATGAAGTCAAAGGGTTAGAGGATGAATTGAATAGATTGGTGGATAATTTGAAAAGATTATCCAATAGTATGAATCCAAAATTCAAAAGCATTGAAGATATTCCAGGTATTAGAACACCAAAATGGTATGAGGTAGATGTTCCATTTGATTATGCTGAGAATGCAGAAAAAATAGGGTCAATACAAATCAATGCTGAAGGACCTTTTGTGATTACTCAAATCACAGTGTTTTGGGAGTTCAAAGATACTAACGATGAACATTTTGCAAATCCTGTTGCTGCAGGTTCTACACCAAATGCTAGAATTGTGCCTTGTACAGCATTCCCAATGATTGTGAACAATTTAGGATATACTAATTCCACAACTGCATATACAACACCTAGCTTGTCACAATTGACAAATACTAATGGTGTTAATACAACATGGGGTCCACTTAGCGATATACCTGAATTCAATTTCCAAATTGAAATAGGTGGCAGTGGTCGTTTTTGGACGAATCAACCAATACCTGCTGCTGTTTTATATGGCTATGGTGGGCAACCATTATATATGGGTATTCAAGGATGGATTGAAAGATCAGATCGTTTGATAGTTCATGCAATACCTTTGTTTGCTCTTAGAAATACAGGCAAGGTTAGAATGTGTTTTCATGGGTATCAAATACTATCACATGTTAGCATATCTGAGGCATTAGGTTATTAAAATCTATGTAATAAACCATTCTACAAAGAGAGTGAAATATGTCTAACGATGACAATACAAAAAGTTTTTCAAAAGAAATAAATGATGTTTCGAGTAATATCCAAACACAATTGCAAACACAAGGGCAAATGCAAGCATCCTTATTAGATTTGCAAAAAATGATATTTGATTTCAAATCTGAAATATCTAATTTGTCATTGATAAATAGGAATCAAATGGATGATTTCGATAGAGATATCAAAGCATTGACGAATAGTTTGTTGCCTAATGTTAGAGATTTAGATAGTATTCCAGGTGTAAGAACCCCAAAATGGTATCAAGTTGTTATCAATTTCGACATCAATGATGATAGTGAAAAGTTTTCAACTGTTGATATTAATCCTGAAGGACCTTTCATTGTTAAGCAAATAACCCCATTGTGGATGGTAGGTAATGGGAATGATGTGGCTGGGAATAACAAATATAAATACTTTGCAAATGGTGTGGCTAATATCGTACCATCAGGTAGAATTTTACCATGTAGTGCATACCCATTGATTTTAAAAACATTAGGCTATACGAATAGCACATCAAATGGCTATGGTGTACCATCTATGCCCCAATTGTTTTATAGAGATGAATATCTTGGTAATACAGAAAGGTGGGGTCCTCTTAGTGATATACCTGAATTGTTTTTTCAAATTGAAATTACAGGTACTGGTAAGATGTGGACAAATCAACCTATTTCAGCTGCTGCTTTCTATGGGTATTTTGGTAGACCTTTAGATGTTGGTGTGTTAGGATGGATAGATAGAGGAGATAGATTGACAATCAAGGCCATTCCATCTGTTACGATACCACATGTGGGCAAGGTTTTGTTCATATTGCATGGATACCAAATACTTGGTGATGTAAATATTAGCAAAGAACTAGGCTACTAAGGAGTTACCAAAATGAATGATATCATAGATAGTTTAAAAAACTTTTCTAACCAATTGGTTGAATTACAAAAAAGCAATACGCTAGTATCAAGCACTATTGATTCATCACAAGAGAACTTAGAAATTCAAAAAATGAATTTACTATCTAAAGTAAATTATTTAAGAGAAAAAATGCATCATATTGATGGTGATTTACGATGTTTGGTAAAAAACAATCGCTTTAAAACGATTGAAGATATACCTGGTGTGAAGATACCTAAGTGGTATGTTGTGGATATTGAATTCCCTGCACAAACACCAATGAATACTGTAATCTCTACTGAAACCATTATAAATGCAGAAGGTCCTATTGTTATCACACAAATGAATCCATTATGGCAAATTACACAAAATGAAATACCAGCTGGTGGAAATATAAGTGATTACTTTGCGAATCCTGTGGCAATTGGGGGTGGTGATACAAGTTTACCAACCAATCGTATTTTACCTTGTACAAGCTATGCAAATATCGTGAATACATTAGGGCATACAAATACAACAGGTTTTGGCTACACTAATCCTAGTTTGGTTCAATTGTTAGGAGTACCCTCACTTAATCCTAACCCTTCAACTGGAATACTTTTAGACATTCCTGAAATCGCATTTCAAATTGAAATTATAGGTAGTGGTCGTTTTTGGACAAATGAATATATACCTGCTGCTGCATTTTATGGGTATGATGGGAAACCATTATATTTAGCAATATCTGGATATATTGATAGAACTGACAAGATCAAAATAAATGCTAAAACTTTGAATCCTACCTTTGCAAGTGGTAAAGTTCGTTTTTGTATTCATGGTTATGAGATTTTAGGTAGAATTGATATAACCAAAGCATTAGGCTACTAAAAGGAGATTTTAAAATATGACTAATCATAGTAATCCAACATTACCTAATCAAACAAAAGCAAAGCAAAGTCAAGAAAGCATAGATATATCTTTAAATGATATGGAAAAGTTTTTGAGAGAAAAACATGATGAAAAACCCCAACAAGTAGAGAAAATCTACCCAATGAATGTGGTTACTCAAAATACTTTTTTTTCTAATTTCTCACCAATCTCAGCAGTGCCATTTAGAAGAGGTTTTTCACAAGATGTTCTTACAAGTAGTATGGGGGGAACAGCGAGTTTTGATTTTTTCCAAATCCCACCAAGAAGATTTTTGTTAGCGAATTCTTTATCTTGTAAGCTATATACACGATATTCAACTGGGCCAAATGTCTTAGGGACACCATTGGGCGAAGATGCTTTGTTTCAATTTGGATTTGGATTTTCTTTGTCAGGAAATCAATTAAACAATGCTTTTTTGTCAGCCTTCAATTATGGAACATCCTTTTCATCATCAACTGCACAAACACTAACTGGATCATACACTATATTCAATCAAAATGCTTTAGCTAATGGAACACAAGCCCCTGCATATTTGATGTTTAGTGAAAACCAAAGCTTGACCTTAAACATAAATTGGGGTGCATTTCCAACAGGTGCTGATTTCCCACCAGACCCTACTTATGGGGCTTTTGCAGGTATTTTACCTATATTCAATGTAAGTGGATATCTCATTAATAGTACAGATTATTATAGATTCTTAGATAGTATCAACACCTTAGATCTAAAGGATGATCAAAAAACAATAAAGTAAAATATTTGTATTTATTGTATGTTGATTGATTTTATTGAGCAATTATTATTTTTATGTGAAAAGACACATTTTGTATAAAAGTTTTTGACTTTGTATCATATTAGTGCTAAAAGTTTTTATCAAATCTTTTCTAGTAATTAAAAGAGTTAAACACACATGAAATCACATATCCCTAATCTAGGATTAGATTTTTACAATTCATCTTGTAAAATTGAGCATATCAATATTTCATATGAAGACAAGATAATTATTGCAGATGCATATTTGTGGCTATCACCAAATGAAATGACGATTTGTACAAATATTGTAATCCCTTGTCCTAAATGTGAATATCCTATTGTAATCAAGCCTGATCAAGTAGCACTTACATTAGAAAAAGGAAACATATCTCTTAGTCAAAAAATAGCTTGTCCTTCACATTGGAAAAAAATGGAGGATGGTATTGTTGATGTAGATATTGAGGGTAATCCAATCACATTGAGATGTGGTTGGTCATGTAAAGGAATCCACCAATCAAAAATAAGGAGTTGAAAAAATGGGAAAGTCTGATACTTGGAAGCTAAAAGACCAAATCAAAAAGCATGATGTGAAAAAACAAAAGCAAAAGAATGGTTTAGCACTCAATGCTTTTGATCGTTTAGAGGGGATGTTTTTTTATGGTAATGATGGAACATCTCAATTAGAATTTGCAACAGATTTAGATTTGGGGCAATACAATGCTGGAACGATTGAAAATCCTAGAATTGAGATTGAAGCAGTTGGTATGCAAATGCTTTGTCCTAGATGTAGTGCACCCTTGTATATCAAGGGAAAAACATCAAAAAACATGGATGGTGGCAAAGAAATTGTAATTCATTGGGATAAGCTAATGAGAGCTGAATCTGATGGTTTGTTAAGACCTTTAGTAAGTGTTGATGGTGTCATTGGTTGTGATTACTATGATACTGAGTGGACAGGTAATAGTTCTGTAAAGGGGGCTAACATTATCATGAGATGTGGTTGGAAGGGTGGCATTATCAATGGTCATTGCTTTGACCATGTTGTGAATCAAAGTTTAGGCGATGGGAAAGAATCATCACAAACACACGAAGATGTTGAAAGTTTACTAAAGGCATTCAATGAAAGTGATTTGTTGTTGAAGAGTAGTGTAGTAAATCAAGAGCAAGATACCAAAGCTACACAAGAGGGTATAGATAGCAAGATTAGTGTTGCAAGTGTTGGGAATGACACTACTAGCACAACCAATGTTGTTTCAAAAGAAAACACACCACAATAAAACACAACACAATAAACCACACCAAAAACAAAAAAGGATTTGTTAAATGGCAACATTTGTTGGACAACTAGACAATATGTCTATTGGCTATGCACAAGCAGGCTTAAATTACTTGATGGCATTGTATAGTGTACAAGAACCTATTTGGCTTATGCCAGTGACTGGAATGACGAATTGGCGATTATTACCTAAATGGGCTGATCCATTATCATATTGGACAGGTAAAACAGGAACACCTACTAATGTTGGGTTTCTACACCATACACCTGACACTTTGACATCTTTACCTATGGCTGCACAAGTTAACATTGGGATTACAACACTTGAAACTTCTAAAGTTCCTCGTTGGATTATTGAAGATTTGAATGATTCACATATCCCTTGTTTGGTTGTACCATCACAATTCAACAAGGAACAATTTGAAAATTCAGGCTATGAAAAAGAAATTCATGTAGTTCCTCATACTATTGGAAAATGGTGGTGGGAAACAAATGTTGATGTAGAAAAGGATAGACCCTTTACATTTTATTATGTAGGGGGTTGGAATAATAGAAAAAATCCTGAGAGTGTTCTTAAAGCATATTTAAAGTCTTTCCCTACACAACAAGAAGATGTAGCACTTGCACTTAAAATTACTGGTGGAAAGAGTGTTGAGAATTACATCGCACAAATTCTCAAGGAATACACAGGTAAAACGAGTAGAGATGATATTTGGGTTTGGGTTGAACAATGGGGGGAAAGCCAAGTTCAATGGTTGCACAATTTTGGTGATGTGTTTGTATCTGCACATAGGGGTGAAGGTTTTGGTTTAGGTCCATTTCAAGCAAAGCTATTAGGAAATGAGTGTATTGCAACAGGATGGTCTGCACCTATCGAATACTTATCTGAGCAAACAAATGATATTTTGTTGCCTTATGAACTAGTACCTGTTGAGGGTATGGATCAAGGACAACACCATTTTAGAACAAGTCGTAGTCAAAAGTTGATGTGGGCAGAGCCTAATGAGGATGCACTTGTAGGTGCTATGCTTCAAAAATACAAAGAAGGAAGAAAAGAGAAAACCTTTGATGGTATTGATAAATTTAGAAACAAATATGAGTGGTCTACTATCGGTAATATGCTAAAAGATGTTCTTGATAAGTATAGATAAACTTGACAAATGTGTATAAAAAGTATTTCTTATTTGTGTGAAATGGCAACAAATAAGAGAGATAACAATGTTAAAAAACAATGTGATTTTACAAAAAAAGCAAGATTTGAATCAAGTAGATGGTAAAGCATTTGTAGACGATGTGGAATATGAGTGGAATAGGCTTGGTATCTTAGATAACCCTTGTGAAATAAAAGAAAAGCAATATTTAGATTTTTTGTATTATGTAAAAGGAATGAATAGGTTTTCAGAATCACATTTTGAGATATATTATGTAGATTCTTATTTTTTGTTTCCTACCTACAAAACATACAAGCACTATTTTTTGGTTAGCTTTAGTGGGTATATATTTGATTTGTTAGCATGGAATTTACAAGTGCCGATTGATTATGATAACAAAAACAAATATGTTGAAACAAATAGAAAAAATCCTATCAATAATGTGTATGTATCTTTGACACAAGATGCACCATACTTGTTAAAAAAAAGAATGGTGGATATCATCCTACGATTGTATGAAGATATCATGCAAAGCAATAGCTTAGATGTAGATTACATCGTATTGGTTGTTGTTGAAAAATACAAATGTCGAGGTAAATCAAGGAAGGATATGTTATTAGATATATATGGAAAAACTTTATCACAGCTTAGATTAGAGGGTTTTGTGAAAAAGAAATCATTAGAATTGACAAACATAGGTAGGAAAATGAATTTTGACTTACAAGATGCTATGCTTTTAAATGCAAATGGTGATCATGATTACTTAACAATAGAATATGTAAATTGTATTTACGATACCATTTTGAAAGGGAATAGGGAATAAAGAAATGCTTGATAAAAAAAACAAAATCAAAAAAGTTTTTGACAAAGAATTAGCAAAAACTATTTTCGATATGCTAACACCAATAGCACATATTGACAAGGCAACTAAAAGTAGTGTCAAACCACTAATCAAAAGAGATAGTCTTGAATCCTTAGTTGCAAAAGGGATAGATGCTTATGAGTCTTATCATGTAGTTAGCTACAATAGAATACCAACCGATAGGGCAAGGGATGTAATTGTTTATTTTATTGAAGATGTTTTTGGCACACTAGATGAATTGTATGAATCAACAAGTGGTGATGATTTAGAAAGATGCTATTTGATAGCGAATGATTTAGATGGTGCATTGTGTAGATTGGTTGTATCACATTCATTTCTAAGAGTTGAAATTAGAACTAAAAGACCTAACCAAAGCAAATCTACATTGAAAAAAAAGCCAATGTACCAAAGGTATTGGCAACCAATTAGAGCAAGACAAGACAATGGTTTTTGGCAAATCTTAGATTTCCCAAACAAAGAAGTAGTGGTTCAAAAATCAGGAAATGTTGTAATTGTAGATGGTGATTCCAACAAAAAAGAAATATGGGATAATGGTATTCAAATAGGTAAAGTCAATCTAGTGGCACTTGTGAGTGTTTTGAGATGGGTTTGCTATGAAATATTGTTTGAGAACAAAAATGCTTACCAAACATTGATGGAATCATCATTTATGAAATATTTCAAAATCATAAATGATTTACTATATGATAAGCTAGAAAAGGATGTTTTTGGTTTACTAAATGAAAACATAGTTGTAGCAACAAGTAAAAGAGATAGAGAAATCGACTCACCATTTGATAGCAACCCAATGGCATCAAAATACACTATATTGAGTGGTGAATTTTACAATGGGGATTATAAGGAAGTGCCTGTATACCAAACAAGTGCATTCAATCCAATAATGGTAGATAGGGCATTAAGAATAGATAGGAGTTTAACTAAGCAAGAACAAGATGATTGGATTTTGGGCTTGAAAAACTGCAATCAAAAATATGCATTTGATGTAAATTCTTTGTTCAATATTCCATATTTTAGCTTGTTTCTATTCCCAACTACATATATCAAAATGGATGTCCAAGAAATAGATTTCTATAAAAAAGAAAAGCAAATATTGACTACAACATATGAAAGCAAAATCAAAGATGCTTCAAGTATAAAAGCACAAGTAAAAAATGAGTTTTTAGTTTTCTTAAAGCACAAAACGAAGAGAGAGATCGTTTTTTATTTTGGTTTGAATGACATAGGTGTTGATTCATACTTGGTCAATAATCACCTTAAATTGAATATTGATCAAGAGATTGAAAAGCACCTACCAAACAATAGCTATTGCTTTCAAGGTGTTATAAAATTGAAATATGATTCTATTTTAGACAATGTACAAATGGGCAAGAGCCACTTAGAGATAGAAATCAATAGTATTATAAAAAACCAAACAGGCAATAAAAACATAGTCCTTGAAAATATGGCTAAAAACTTTTTTGATTTCATGTCTCGCTTTTGGACTATTTACCATATAAATCAAGATGGTATAGATAATTTTTTGGTTTTAGACATTGTTCAAATGAAAAAGCAAGCATTAACTAATTTGACACAAGTAGAACTAGATGCTGTTATAGATAGCTTAGGATTGACTAAAAATCTTGATACTTACAAGCGAGATTTGGTTTGTGATGATTACATATTGAACTTGGATGCAACAAGCAAGGGGGTAGGTAAAAAAATAGAAATGGGTGAACTTGATGTTGAGAGTTTGGCGATTGTAGAGGACGAGGTTGAAACAAACGAAAAGATTTATTTAGAAATTAGATTCGATAGTATTGCCAATTCCTTTGAATCTTTGTTGGTATTGAGTGTTTTTGATAATCAAAATGATCCATCATTGGTATGGGCATATAAAAAGCAAATCAACAATGAGTTTAGGGATGATATTAGAAAGGAATTGAAAGAGAGAATCACATTCAATACAAAGCAAAAGTTTTTAACAAAGGTTTTGAATGATTTGTTTAACCAATTAGATGTGGATTTCTACAACATACTTTCATTCAATTTGTTGAAAAAACACCATGAGCATTTGTCATATTTTGATTTAGGTGTATTAGCTATTCAAGAAGAGATTACCAATACATTTGAAAATGATTTTGATATAGAAAACATAATAGAGAGTATAAAGGCAGAGCATAGACTCAAGAACAAGAAATTGACAAAATTCATAGATGACAAGATCAAATATGTAGTGAATATGGGTGGTATTAGATTAACACATATAGAAAAAACATTTTTAGGTACAAAAAGCATAGAAAAGGTAAAGACAATCAAAGAAACAAATGACACAATGTTTGTATCTGAACGAATAGATGGATTAGAAGGCTTGTATTGGGTAGGTCAATATGCTTTTTTAGAATTGATTGTACAATCCTTGTAATATTCTACTTTGTAATTCAAAAAACTTTTGTATTATTGAAATATAAGATATTATGAATCTTGAATATTAAAAAGGAGTTCCTATGTCTATTTTATTAGTGGTAGATAATTTGAATAATGATGAAATGAATTTTGTTCAAAAAGTTTTTTCAAGACTTGAGCATTTGTCATTCCACACAAGTGAAACACCTAGCGATGATATGATAAACATTATACATGGTGAAGAAACCAAGCAATTAGATATGCTAAAAATATATGCCAAAAGATATTTAGAAATACATTTGAATATCTATCCTATAAAGCACAATGATATTAAAGCAACAAGCTATGAGGATGGAACATTTCATTATGATGGTGATAAAGGTACTATACATATTGATTGTGTATCTATCGATATTCACAAAAATGATAGTGATTTAGAAATGCTTGTAGATAGGCTTGCAAGTAAAATAGAAAAGACCTTTGCAAGAGAAAACCCAAAGACTAAATGTAGTTCTTGTAAGAAAAGAGCATTTCCTAAAATTCCTAGAATACCTAAATGTCCTGACCTAAGCACTGAAAACTCAACCCTACCACAGCTACTAAATGCAGATGGTATCACTGACTTTCCTACTAAGGGTGAAAACAAAAAGATTTGCTTTCAAAATTCACAATTCCCTGTATTTCCCTTAAAGGTAGCATTTGATATTATTGAGAAAATGCCAAGTACATGGTGTAAGGGAGGTAATCAATTTGGAAACAAGGCATTCAAATATTGGATTGAAACAGAAAAGGCTATGCATGAAAACAAACCAATACCTAAGGACTGCCAAAGATGGATTAAAAAAAGAGAGGGTTATATAGCTAGACATCGAAAGGATTGTCGTTTAGCAGGCACAATTGCAATGATCAAATGGGCAGGATATGTAGATGGTCAAGGTGCTAAATCTAAAGGTGCAGAAAAGGGTGATTCATTAGATTTCATGCTTGATGTAATTGGATACAATGATTGAAATATATTGACATAGTGTAGAAATTATTTGTTTTTTTAGGTTGAAAGTTGTAAAAGATTTTTGAAAAGCAAATCCATAATTAAGAAAGGATGCAAAAAAATGGCTCACCCTTATTTAGAATATTTTGATAGAACTTACCCACAATACTTGAAGGGCAAGTTTGCAGATTATAGAAGAATTTTCGAAGGTATTTTAGCCAAGAGAAAAAACAATTTTGTATTTGTTGTGATTGGAACTTGTAGTGAAGATCAGGATGGCAATCAAATCCACTCTATCGTGAAGATTTTAGACCAATTCTTGAATTTAAAGGGTGTAGATGGGCAGCTAATTGTTGCTGATATACACCAACACAATTTTGATGATTTGGCTGCTAAAACCTCAAACAAGACAACATTAGTGCAAGACGATATTACAAGTGTTTTACAAAGCTTGGCATCAAATGTTGACAAGGAAATCGATTTGCTCTTTATTGGCGATGAAGATGAAGAAATCGAATCTAAAGGCACTATTGCTAAGAAAACTATGAAGCTATTACCAATCTTAGATGAAACCTTGTCTGAGAATTCATTGCTTGTTTTAGATTGCAATCAAAAGAATAGTAATGTAGGTAGAGAGATTATGGGTTTTGCTATTGATGAAGAAAAAAAGGCATTTGTGAATGGTGCAGTTGTTGGTTGGGTTTGGTAATAACTCACTTGGGTAAAAATAATTAGTCAATCTAACAAAAAAATTTCACTTTTGTTTTATCTTATGATAATGTGGCTCATCCTCAAAAGAAGAGAAAACAAATCTTTTCAATACCCCTAAAAACAAAAAAGGTTGCACTATGCATATTCAAATTGCTTGTGATACACTTGGTAAGATTTTACATCGCACCCAAGATTTTTTGAACAAAAACACACCAGAGTATTTAGCATTCGTTTTGTTCGAAACAACACCAAATGGCTTGTTAAAGGTTGCAGCAACAGATTTAGAAACATCATTTGAAGGCACTGTTCAAGTAGATAAGATTACAAGACAAGGTAGGATTTTACTAGAAGGTAAAAGATTGTATTCCTTTGTGAAATCCTTGAGTGTTGAAATGATTGAGATCAATGTAGATGAAGGCTTTGTGGCATCCATTTCTTATGGGAAAAAGGCATCAGTGAAATTTCATGGCTTAGACCCAGAGCTTTTCCCAAAGATTGATGCATCAAATGTGAATGAAATGGCATGGACTGAGATGTTTTGTAGTCCAATCAAGGATTTGTTCAAAAAGACGATTTTCTCTGCAAGTCAAGATGAAACAAGAGTTAGGCTTACAGGTGTCTTTTTGGAAGGTAAAAAAGGCGACAAAGAACTTACATCTGTGGCGACTGATGGGCATCGTTTAAGTTTAGCCAAAAGACAGGTTTGTGATAATGGCTTGAGCAATGATTTCTCTATGATTATTCCTAGAAAGTGTGTTGCGATTGTTTCTAAACTGCTTGATTCATCAATCACAATGCAAGTAGCACACCACAAGGGTGCTTTTGTTGTCAAAACTGATTCATTTTTGGTACAAGTTCGTTTGATTGATGAGGAATTTCCAAATTACAAGTCGCTTATCCCAACCAATGAATCAACCTTGTACAATTTGCCAATCAATGAGATTAGAAACATTTTGAAGGTCATGCAAACTCTTTGTGAGAGAGGTGATAAGCAAGATGATGTAATCAATTTGAAGATTGTGGGTAAGGAATTGTTTCTTACATATTCATCTAGCGAAAGATCATTTGTGGAAAGTGTTGATATTGAAAACCCAAGCAATAGAGATTTGAGAATTAGCTATAGTGTCAAATACTTTGTTGAGGCAATGAATCAGATTGATGGTGAATATGTCAAGGCATTGTTTGGATCAACAGAACTAAAGCCTACAATTTACAAAGATCCAAAGTATGATGATGATTTGTTCTTGCTTATGGCACGTAAGGGTAGTGAATAAATACAATTTGATATGGTAGAGATTTGATTTGTTTCTCGAATTCAAAATATTATATTATCATTCAAAAAAGTTTTTTATAAAAAGAATAGGTAATCAAATGAAGGTATATCAAAATGAAAATGCAACTATTTATCATGCGAATTGTTTAGATGCTCTTAGGCACATTCAAGATGATTCTATTGATTTGGTATTTGCTGATCCCCCATACAATATAGGTAAGCAATATGGTGATTTCAAAGACTCTTGGTCATCTGAGAAAGAATATGTTGAATGGTGTTATGAGTGGCTTTCTTTGTGTATAAAAAAGCTAAAGCCAAATGGATCAATGTATGTTATGACAAGCACACAAGCTATGCCATATCTAGATTTGTGGTTGAGAGAAAGACTTACGATTTTATCTAGAATAGTATGGCATTATGATAGTTCAGGTGTTCAAGCTAAAAAATACTATGGTTCTTTGTATGAGCCAATACTATTTTGTGTCAAAGATGCTAAGAAATACACATTCAATAGTAAGGACATAGAAGTAGAAGCTAAAACAGGTGCAGTAAGGAAAATGATTGATTATAGGGGTAAAGTCCCTAAGCCATATAGTTCTACAAAAATACCAGGTAATGTTTGGTATTACCCTAGAGTAAGATATAGAATGAGTGAATATGAAGAGCATCCCAGTCAAAAGCCTGAATCTTTACTTGAAAGAATTATTAAGGCGAGTAGTAATGAAGGTGATGTAGTGCTTGATCCATTTGGTGGAACATTTTCAACAGGGGCAGTTGCTCAAAGGCTCAATCGTAAGAGTATTAGTATTGAATTACAAGAAGAATATTTAAAAATAGGTTTGAGAAGATTAGAGATAGCAACACATTACAATGGTGAAGAATTAAAGCCTTTTGAAAAAAGTTTTAAAATGCTTGATAATGATATTTGAAAAAATATAATGTTTATATTATTAGTCTTGGTTTTTCAAGTAAAGAGATGAATTCATTTCATCAAAGGGTTGGGCATCTATAGGATTGGATGTGTCTAAGATTAGGTTAGTATTATCGACATCATTATTAGCATTTGCATCTAAAGAATCATAGCTTGATGTCTTTTTTGATCTATTTCTTTTGTATATAGAAACTCGTTTCATGAACTTTTTAGGTCGCCCCTTTTCATGCAAGGGTCTACAAGGAATATTGTAGGTAAGCATCCAAAGAGATACTGCTTGATATGAAACCCCTTGCAATCTTGCGATTTCTCGCAATGAAAGCTGTTGGTTGATATACAAATCCTCTAATTGAGCCTTTGTCAATTTAAAGTTTTTACCAACTCTTTTTAGTGTTGTGGGGAGTCCATAGACCTTCATATATTTGACAAGTGTTGGGATGGAGCAATTTAGGTTGGATGCCAATTCTTTGAGTGTTTTGGCTGAATCCATACCTAACTGGATTTGATATTCTGTTAGCATTGAAACTCCTTAGCAATGAGAACAAAAAAAAAATTTTGAAAGTTTGATAAAACAAAGTAGAATTATCTAAAAGTCAAGCATAAATTTAACTAAAAATAGGAAAAAAGTCAAATGGAAATGCAAATTAAAAACAACAAAAATATGATGATTGCTTTAGTTTCAGGGGGAATGGCTTTATTGCTATTGAGTGTTGCATATGCTGGATACAACAAAAAGAGAAATGAAAATAGTGATACTACCAATGATATGGGTTTGAATACAAATACAAATGATACAAACACAAATAACGATAAGGATGAAAATAAAAATAAGGAAAAAACTTTTAAGGATATTATTAGTAATTATTTATTGGAAAACACTAAAAAAGGTTTATCAAAAGCGATTTTGTTTGTAGGGGATTCACAAGTAAATGGAAATATTGGTGGTATGGGTATGCCAATATTCAAAAGTACATTTGGGATAGATGCGAATAGGTGGGGCAAAGATGGAACTACACCAAGCAAAATTATGGGCTTAAAAACAAACGATCCAAGTAAATTTAATGATTTAAAATCAAAGCTACAAGGCAAGCCATCTATTGTATTTGTTCAATTAGGTGATAATCTTGTATCGAATTCATCGTCTGTGGTAAGCTTGATGGATTTCATTATGTCTATGTACCCAAGCAATGTAAAGCCTTTGGTTATATGGAGTGGTGCTTTTCCTGTTTGTATTCCATCAAGTGGTAGTGAAAGCTATGTACATAAAACACCACGAAATTCAAGCGATGTTAGGTATTTACCTAATTATAATGATGAAAAAAGAAAAACAAATACAACAATTTTGAGTGGCTTGTCTAAATATGAAAATAATGTGATATTTTTTGATCCATTCGTATTTTACAAAGACAATGATGTATTTAGCCCTAATACACCTTTTACAAGAGATGGCATTCATTTACTTGAAAATACTGCGAAAAACTATTTAATAGAATTATTGAAAACAGAATTAAATTGAAAAAAGAAAGGGTTTTTAGATGAGAACAAAAATATCACTTGCTGACATAGGAGTTTTGAAAGATTCATGGTCTATGGTTAGAAGATCAACAATAAAAATCTTAAAGGAAAACTTAAAGGAAAAGATAGAGGTATCATCATTGATACCAATGTCTTTTGATGATAGTTTGATTTTAGGGCATGGTAAATGGGGTTTAGTGATTGGTTTACCATCAATAGAGGAAATTGTACTTAAAATAACAACAGACCCCTTTGAATTTTATTTGATTGAGATGCTAAGGCATGATGAAGAATTAAAACACCACGATGCAATTCCTGTGTTATTAGGCTCTACAATTTTGAATATGAATGGCGATACGAAAAATCCTATGTATTTGATCGTTAGGGAAAATCTAAATCCTGGTGTGCCTTTGGGTAGTTCAAATCCATTGATTCGCATGAAGGATTCATTGATTGATAATTTCATTGTGCCTATGGAAAAGATTGAGAATGAGATAGCTAGAACAATGACAAAGAAAAAGAATTTGTCTATGATAGATGTTTCAGTGATTTACTCAATGATGTCAGGGCATATCAAAAAACAAGTATCAAGAATGAAAATAAAGCTACCAAAGGTTGCTAGTAATTCTAGTATTAATAATGTTGTAGATTTACAAAAAAAACTTTTAGACAAAGGTATAGCACTTGTAGATATACACCCTAACAATTTGGCATATAGAGAATTTGATTTATCACCCTTGTTCAAGGATGTTAGAAAAAGAGATATGACAAAGGTTGTTGTATCTGACTTGGGTATGGCGTATGGTACACCAATATTTTTGGAGTCAGGTATGGCGTACAATGGTTTGGATGATATGATTTCTCATTTTAGCACAATCCTAAAGGATTATACATATACGAAATCACATTCAAAGGAAACAAGAAATAATCCTGAGATAGATTACACATTCATTATTGAGGATATCAAAGATTGTTGTAGAGAAAGCACATCCAAGAATACTAATATTTTTATAGATGTTGGATTTCAAGACATGATTGATAAGATTGTGGATTACATTATTTTATTTATGCCTAAAATACATATTTCAAGAGAGTCCATAAAGATAGCACTTAAAAATGAAATCATCTCTGAGATAGCATCTTGGATGATGCTAGATGATGTGATTGAGGAAAAAGAGGATTATTATATTATTCGTTGTCATGTAATTGAAGCAACAAATAGTGGAACATATAAATGTAAAATGTTAAAAGATTTGAATATTGCAGATGATTGCCCAATAGGTGAGTTTAAAATACCTAAAAACTATGAGGGTATTGAATCCTTAATAAACCCATTGGTATTCAAAACAAAAAGAAATGCTAGTTTTGATTACTCAACACAATATATCCCAATCCAATATACATTAAAAATAAATGGAGTAGACCATGACAATTACTAAAAAAATATTTGTTGCACAAGAGCCTAAATGGGAATTTGATGCATTTGAGCCTTATGTTTCAGAAAAAGCTATGTTTGTGCATTGGGATATGCTACATAAAAGATATGTTAATAATTTGAATGAAATGCTTGTAGAATATCCTGAATTAGTTGATATTCCTGCATCACAAGTTTTGAAAAACACATCATTTTATTTGAACTCTGAGGATGACAAACAAAAGTATTTGAATAACATGGGTGGGCATTTTTGCCATACATTGTTTTGGTATGTTTTATCACCCAGTCCATCTAAACAATCTAGTTTTTTCGATAGGATTGGTATTTCACAAAAGCAAATGGAAAAGGACATCATTGAACAAGGTATGAGTAGATTTGGCTCAGGTTGGAGTTGGTTGGCTATCAAAAACAATGCTCAAATAGAGTGCTATTCAACACAAAACCACTCAACACCATTTATGCGATTACACCAACCAATACTTTGTGTAGATTTGTGGGAGCATGCTTACTATCTTGATTATTTAGGTCAACGAAAGGATTGGCTAACAAAGATTGTTAGATTTATTGATTGGGATAAGGTTTCTCATATTTATGATTATGCTAAAAAATACAATACACATTTGATAGATGGTATGCTTGTTGGTAAAAAATAAGATATTTTACTACCCATTTATTTTTTGTTTGAAAAGTTTTTTAGGTTTAGACATTTTATAATATCGTGTTTTTCATTTGGGTGGAATGCAATAATATCTAGTGATTCAGCATCATCTCTTTGTGATTCATTATCATCTATCAAAACATCTACCTTTAGCTGTGATAACAATATTCCTTTCAAATCACTATCAGTATAATAAATATCAGTGCTTGGGTAAATGAATGGAGCATGATAGCTGATGACATCTTCAACCATTGGGAACACTTTAGGGTGTATGTTTTTTAGGGCGAATTGTTCTACCTTGTTGTGATTTCTACAACCACAATGTCTATATGTATGCTTGCTCGTTAAGGGGCAACGAGCAGTAACAATAATTGCTTTATCCCCTCTGGCACACAGGTGTCTAATCATTCTAAACAAAGCATAATCAATATCCCACTCAAGACCACCATATTTGTATTTGACTAATGTATCATCGAAATCGAAAGCAACAATCATTTTTTTCCTTTACTAACTCACTATTTACCATATTTGTTCATTACAAAAATAAACAAGCTAAGACCAACTAGAGTACCAATCAATACACGATTAGTATCAGAAGTCAACATTTTACTAGCATTTGTGCTTGTTTGGTATTCCTTTGAAAAATAAACATCTTCTACACAACAATACCCATTTACTAATTGAACAAAGCAGTAAACAAGATTCAGCATTTTAATATCATCTACCTTTTTGAGAGAGTTTTGATATTTTTGAAAGGTAGGAAATTGTTTTTGCTCATGACCACCTCTAAACAATTTATCCACATAGCCAGAACTTAGTTCTATAAACAAATTACCCTTTTTCAAATCATCTTTACCTATGTGTCTATCCACATATTCTTTAAAATAAACATCTTGCTCATAGGGTTGCATATCAATGGCAAGTTTTTTCTCAAAAGGGATTAGTTGTTTAGAATCTACAAGTTTTGTGAAAAAATTGAAAGCCATTGTTGCAGATTCATCATCTAGTTTTGTAATGTTTGTTCGATATGCTTTGTTTGATAGAAATGATTGCTTTGATAAATAACCATTTTTTGAGATATCAACAAAAACATAACTATTTACAATGGTAAAAAAACTATTGAAAGTATCTAGAGTTTCATCAATAGGTGTTTTCTCATACATCATTTTTTGCCACAAAGCCCAATTCAAAGTATCAAGATGTGTGTCAAAAAACAGTGTGCGAAATGTTGTAAAAAAAAACAAATGATAAAGATATTGATCTTGTGTGAAATTGTATTTTGAAAAAACTTTTGTCAAATCCTTTTGGCTCATCTCTATCATTTTGTCTTTGAGTGTTGTGGATTCACAACCCATCAAATCGAGCATATAGTCTAGTTTACTTGGATTGACTAAAAAATACCAAAACATAGATATTGCTTGAGTATAAAGAGTGATGTAAATATTGTCTTTTGTTCTTTCATGTTTCTTTATATTGTTCATCAAATAATTCAATAGCTTGCTTTGAAATATTTTACTTAAGTTTAGTTTCTCATTCATTTTATAAAATCCAAGTCAAAGATTGGCATCTTTTTTAGTTTAACCCAAATGGTTTTTGTTGGGCAATCAATAACGATTGTTTCGATTATTCCAATTATTGTTCCATTTTTCATTTTGATTCATTTGATTTTTTTTGCGAAAAAACAAATAGTATGAGCCTAAAACAAGTCCAGTACCTAATAAGAATTTGAAAAAAACTTTTGCAACATTAGCACTTTCCATCTTTTTAGTTACTTTGGAAACTCTAAATCGATCTAATTTATCCATCATTTGATCGCTAGGTAATATTTGTCCTAAATTATCCCTTGTTGTTTGTTCAGCTTTTCGCAATCTAGCTAAGTCGTTTTCGATATCCTCAAACTTTTTTTGTATTCTAGCCCTATCTTCTTTAGATGGCTTTTTGATTTTCTTATCCCCATTGGATACACTTAATACAGTGGTTGCATCTTCTTTAGCTTTTGCTATTTCATTTTCTGCATCACCAATAGCATCATCTATTTGCTTTAATTTGTTATCAACAACCTTTGCATTTTCATTAATACGATTGTAGGCTTCATCAAATATTTTTTGATCAAATTTTTCGACACCTCTTTCACTAATATCTACAATATCCGCTGGTTCTAAATCTTCCTTAGGTGGTATAATGCCATTATCAACCTTGTAGTCTTCTTTAGAATATGGTGTTCCCAACTCTTTGATTTGCATCTCTGTGATAACTTCAGTATCTGTTGCTATTTGTATTGTGGCATTATCAACGATTCCTACATTTTTTGCAATTTCCTTTAAAATAGCATCAAGGGGTTGCATGATAATAGTACCCACATTTTTTTCACGAGATGCATCAAATATGTTCAAATCCTTTGCAATATCTTGAACTTTGAGTTTCGCTTGCTCTACTAAAACATCCAAGCCAAATACATTCAAATTGTATGTAAGAGCATCCCTAATTGAAGCATCAAGATTATTTTTGAAATTATCATAAAGTGCTATTGTAGCAGTTGCAGATAAAGACAAGGATGATCCCTCTTGGTTTTTTAATGATAGTGGACTTATTAGATTCAAGTTATTTGATGTAGTGCTAGAACTAGAACTATTTGGTGGTGTGAATATTGAGCCAATACATTTGTATTTGTTTTGCAAAGGAATTTGTTCATACAAAATAGATGATCCTAAATTTTGTATATCACTTCCCATTTTGAATTCTAGTTCACCTAAGTCCTCTAAGACAGGTATAGAACTAACACCACCTTGTGATTCAATAGGCATTAAAGTTTCATAGAAAAAGGATTCACATTGTATTTCAAAAAACTTTTGAACATCCCATATAAAAGAAACATCCATAGCAAAACCATCTTCATCCTCAGTTAAATTGGAAAATGAATAATTATTTGCCTTTAAAGTTCCCATTTCAGATATGAGTATTGGTTTTTTACTATCAACTGCACTAGCCATTACAAGACCATCGATTAGGCTTTGTAGTGGCAAAATCAAACTATTTTTGAATACACTACTACACAAGTCTGATATCATATAACCAATAGTTGTATCTTTCAAAAATGATACCCCAATGAGTGCAGCCTTACCCAATTCTTCATAAGAGTCTATGTTTAAGGTTTCTACACCATTTGCTACTTTAGTTGCTATGTCTTTCATATGACCAATATCTAAAGAGAATGTAAGGTCTTGATTTTTGTCAATAATATCAAGCATTTTTGAACTTTGAATTGATAATAAATACTCGCCAAGAGCAGTGCAAAGTGAATTGGTCAAAGCAGTTGATAAAATACTACTAGGGAGTAATGCTTTACCCTCTTCATAAAATATTTCATCAAAATCAATTTGATTCATATTCAAGACATAATTACCATTAGAATCGATTGCGAATGGGTGCATATAAGGATTCAAATCTGACATTTGCACAAATTTCTCATTTGTGTTTTTAGCAACATCGCTAGTAAACAAAGCTTTTATTTCACCAATATTAGCTACATCATGTATTGACATAGGCTCTTTGAAAGGGATTACATATTGGAACAAACCCTCAGATGCTTTTTCTACAGAATCGTCTGATTTGAAATAAGTAAAATAAACCTTTGAGAAAATGTTTAAGCAAGGTCTAAATATTGGCTCATTATTAGCATCTGTGCGAATAATTTGGGTGGGATTGAATGAGTAGGAATTCAAAATTGAAAGAGTGTTTTGAGTTACTCCATTGAATATTTTTACACCTCGTTCAGCTATATTTGACCCTTCTTCAAAAATAAAATCATTGACATCACTAAATGATATGGGTAATGCTTTGATATCATCAACAAAGGTTTGAATTTCTTGATTAATACTTAATTTTGGAAGTGGTTGGTTTTTCATTGCATTACTAGCAATACCATTCATACTTTTTGATTTTCTGGGGAATAACATAAAATATATCTTCCTTTCGATTTCATTCGTCTTGTTTTTACATATAAATACATAATAAGATAAAAATGAACAAAACAAAAATATAAATTTCATTTTTATATTTGAAAAAAACTTTTTAGATTGTATGTTTTTTTTAAAGTTCAAAGATGTTGAATGAATTGAATATTAATTCCCATAACCATAATCATTATTATTTTTTTTCTTTGAAAAAAGTAAGCGATATGCACCATAAGTTAATGCACCACCAATCAAAAATTTAGCAATGATAGAACCAATAGAGTTTTTCCTACCCTCTACTGCCTTGTTGAAATTCTTCAAGCGATCTCTTTGAGACAACAATTGTTGAGCATTTTGTTGTGCTTTGATTGCCCCTTGTTTAATGCGTAGATTTGTGTCAATATTAGCTTCTAATTGTGAAACTACTACTTCTTTGATCGGCTCAGGAAGATTGGTTGCATTAATGTTAGCTTTGGCTTTTTTAGTTTCATCAATTGCAATGATAGCTTTATTTTCTACTTGTTTTGCATTATTGATCACATTCTTTACTAATTCCTCAGCTTTAGTCATTGCTGATTCAATTTTCTGTTTGTTTTCGATTTCTTGTTGTTTTGCTACTTCAGGTGTTGTAGGTGTTGTAGGTGTTGTAGGTGCTGTTTCTACATCAGGACCCATAGCAACCTCCATGCTTTTACTTTGAGCCTCTTGTAGTGCAACAGCAGCACCTTCTGCATCATCTTCAATCTCTATACTTTTTTCAAGAATCTCTTTTTGGTTTTCCATACAAGGTCTATAAATAATATCTTGCATCATTTGACCAAGCATAGCTTCATCTTCTTGAGCCTCTCTAACATTTCTATTGACTTGTGCATCGTTATTTATTGGAATCATGTTTTCAGCAAGTTTGTTTGTGCCATAGTATATAGCAGGCTTTAATATTTCATAAGCAATTGCAGCTTTATTTACCCCTTTCTTCTTATCCATTGTTGCATCTCCCACCACACGACCAACCATTCTCAATGTCTTTTTTGATGTTTCATCAATAGCATCTAATTCTTTTATTGCTTTCTCTGCAAGTATGCGAAGTCCTAGCACATTGAGATTGTATGTCAAACCATCCCCAAGAGATTGAGTTAGGGCAATTTCAAAGTTGTCCATTAAAGAATTCATTATTTTTGGCATATCATTGAGGGGGATAGCAGTTATTGCTTGTTCGGATGATATTGCTGTGATTTCAGTTGGGTTTTCCATATTACTATCAATACTAATGATAGTACCCACATCTATAGGTGTGCCTGATGTATTGTTTATTTCAACTAAGACATTTTGCAATTCTATATTTTTCATAAATGCTCTAAGAGCCTTAGCACCTAATAATTTGAGATAATTACCAGCACGCCAAACTTGAACTTCTGTATCGAGAGATGATATAAACACTTCAGGAAGTTCACCCATTAGAACCATATCTCTAATTATAGTGTTGATATCTTTGTCCCTATCTTCTAAAAGATTTCTATCGAAATCTTTCATAATAGCTAATATAGCTTCAATACCTGAGCCCATTTCATAAAAAAGGTCTCTTGTAAAAACATCAATCATTTGATAAATGGCACTTGCCTCTGGTAGCATACTACCTACAAGCATTGCCTCACGACCTTTTAGAATGTAATCCTTTTGAGATAAAGTAACTCCTTGTGGGTCTGCGAAAATAGGCATATCATAATATTCCTCTATTTTACCCCCAATAGTACCACCTATATCATCTAAGGCTTCATTCATATTTTGAATTTCTAATAATGTAACAATCTCACCAACAGCCATAGCCAAAGCATTTACAATAATGTCCATGAATCTACTACCTGCAAGCAAGGCAGAACCTTCTTCATAATATACATTATTAAAATCTAAGTTTTGGGAGTTTAAAAGTATATATGAACGAGGTTTTTCAATTTTTTCAACACTAGAAAAATCATCGAAACCTAAAAGATCAACAATGTTAGGATCATTGATTGCAAGGCATGAAGTTGGACCTGATATTGATACTTTAGATGGTTCAAAACCATTTTGGGTTTGAGTAGTAGCATCTACTTCAAAGGTAAGATATTCATTGTTGTGAAAAGGAATACGAAGAGAAAATAGCTTTTCCACACCTTTAAGATGGCGATCCTCTGGATCAATGTAATCATATGCACTGCTCATAACAATGTTCAAGCAAGGTCTAACGATTGCTGCACCTGTTGAATCATTACCTAAAATTTGTTGTTCATTGAATGATAAAAGTGCAGCATTTGTGTTGATTGATGGGCAAGTTTCTTGAAGAATAGCTTTAGCACGAGCAACTAGGTGGTTTTCATTACCCTTGATTAGTGCTGCAACATTTTGATAAGATACAGGAACTTTTTCTAAATTTTCAACAAGTTGTTTGAGTGAAGGGTCTAATTTGACTGGTGGTGCTTTTTTGTCACCAAACATATATTGTATGTTTCCTAAACCCCCCATCGCACTTTTTTTGTTTTTTTTTGTTTGGAACATATTGAATCGCCTTTCAAAAATAAGGATTTATTTAAAAAGTTTTTTGTGTTTTGTTTATTATAAGATCATATTACAAAAAAAAATGATAAAGCAAAATGACAAAATGAATTTATTGTATAAATTTGAACTTTGAAGATATTTGATATTTTTGAGTTAATAGAATTTTTTATATTTTATAGGATTCTATTTGATATTTTTACCATTGTTTCTTTTTCTTGAAGAAATAATGATATGCACCATAAGTCAAAGCACCACCAATCAACAACTTGAAAATAGTAGAACCTGCTGAATTACCTTGTGACAAAGCATTTTTTTGGAAATTCTTGAGTTTGTTTTTTTGGTTGGTCAATTGTTCTACATTTTGTTGTGCCTTGATAGCAGCATCTTTAAGTCTTAGATTGGTATTGATTACATTATCTAATTGTGCTTTAGCAACTTCTTTGATTGGTTCTGGGACATTGGTAGCATTGATATTATCTTTTGCTTTTTCTGCCTCTTGTCTTGCGATTTCAGCATTGTTTTCAACTTGTTTTGAAGTATCTTTTGCAGTAGCAATAAGTTCGGAAACCTTTACTAAAGCCATTTCAACATATTTTTGAGCCTCACCACCAAGTTTCGGTAGTTGGTCTAAACTCAAATTACTCAAGCTAAAATTTTGAAGTTCTTGAATAGTGCTTGCTGCCTCTTGTGCTACTTGCTCTGTTTTTTGGCTCAAATCTAGTGCAACATTTTGTGGATCGAAACAACCCCCAATAGATGAATCTAGTAATTGTTGAAGGAAATCTGGTTGGATTAAGCTAGGATCCCATGGTCCTGGTCCAAGAACAGTTGGGTCTTTTTGAATCTCAGCTGCTACTGCTTCTACCACTGGTTTAATATTAGCTAATTCATCAACAGCTCTTCTTGCAAGAATTGAAAGACCAAATACATTAAGATTGTATGTCAAACCATCACTAATAGATTGACTAAGACCAATTTTGAAATTCTCAGATATTGTAGACATAACATTAGGCAATTCGTTAAGAGGAATTGCACTTAATCCAGATACATCATTCACACCAGACAAAGCAGCATTTGCACTAATCTCAATTGAACTAATGGTACTTGGGTCAAGCATTTGCCCCATTGTAGAACCTGACAATCCAAAACATTGTGCACCAACAGTTGGTAATTGAATGCCTGCGATAAGTGCTCTAGATGCCTTAATCGCTAATATTTTGAGATAATTCATAGTTGGCCAAATTTGAATTTCTTCACCAATAGACAAAATGTTAACATCAGGAATTTGGTTATTTTCAACCATTGCATCAATTACACTATTGATATCTTTGTCTCTCATATGTGAAACATCTCTAGTAACATTTTTCATGGTATCGAGAATTACTTCTACACCTGTACCAATTCGACCAAATAGGTCTCTTGTGAACAAATCAATCAATTGATAAATTACATGTGCCTCAGGTAGCATAGATGCCACTAGCAATGCTTCTCTACCCTTAAGGAGATATTCTTGTTGAGATAGAGCGAAACCAGTGGGGTTTTGGAAAACTGCATTGGTTGGTTCTATTGCATAGATTTTTGGAGCATTAGGATCGTTTGCAAGTATGCTTTGTAAAGTAATCATTTCTTCAAGAGCAACGATTTCACCAACTGCAATTGCGATAGCATCAACAAGAATATCCATGAACTTGCTACCTGCGAGTAATGCAGAGCCTTCTTCATAATACACATTGTTGAAATCTAAGTTTTGAGAGTTCAAAAGCACATAGGATGCAGTACCACCCTTAATAACATCTGAATTTGGATCACTATCACTTTCTGTTGTCAATGCAGTATTAGTTTCCATATTTTGGATTTGCAAAAAGCTTGTAGGTGCTGATATGCTAAGTTTGATTGGTTCTCCCAATCCAAAACCCAAATCTGCACCTGGAATAGGACCTGGTAAAGCTGAACCAAAGCCTTTGAATCCCACACCACGCATGATTGCATTTACATCAAGGTCAAAATCAAGTTCTTGATTTGGTAAAAAAGGAATACGAAGAGTGAATAACATTTCTTCGCCCTTAATTTGTTTACCATCAGGTGATGTATAATCATATCTTGTACCCATAGTAACATTCAAACAAGGTCTAACGATTGCTGCCCCTGTTGAGTCATTACCAACAATTTGTTGTGTATTGAATGACAAAAGTGCTACATTAGTGTTTAAATTAGGACAAGTTGCTGAAAGAATAGCTTTTGCACGTTCGATAATTTTGTTTTCATTACCGAAAACCATATCAGCTACTTTTTGGTAAGACACAGGCACTTTGCTCAAATCTTCAACAAGAATATTTAAGGATGGGTCTAGTGTAAGTGGAGGAGCTGATCTAGTGCCAAACATATATTGAGTTGCCCCTAAACCTCTCATACTCGTTCTTCTTCTTTGTTTATTTGTGCGAGTCATACGAATCACCTTTCATTATCAATGTCAAAGCATTGTAAAAAAACTTTTAAAATCTTTATGTTTTCAAAATTTAGTTTAAAATAAAATAAAAACTTTTTCAACAATAAAATGAAAAAGATTTTTGCATTTCATCACATAGAATTTGTTTTTTGTTTTTCAATGTGTCTTTAGTATTTGAATTTTGTGTAAATTTGAAATAAAAAATTGAATAGGCATAGTTGAAATATGATGAATTACTTAGATGCCTTAGATGATGGTCTTTGTGCTAAAGCATCTGCTCTAAGAGATGTTAATAAATGTTTCAAATCTTGTGATATATTACGAAATCGTCTATTAGCTGCCATATTACCTTTATCTGATGCTAGTGCCTCTTTTTTAAGAGATGCAATTTGATCATCGATATCACTTAGCTTTTCTGCTAAAACAATACTACTTTTGACTTGACTTTCAGCCATTTTTTTTCCTTTGTGTAGGTAGTGTGAATTCAACAACATCAAAATCAACATTGTTTTTTCTTGTTTAAAGGTGAGAGTCTTAGGTTGAAATGCTGACTCTCAAAGCATGGAGCAACTTGCCTAGACCTTATAAATAGACAAGTATTCAACTTAGACATTGTTTATAAGTCTTTTTAGCGAAATGTCAATAGTTATTTGTAAATTGTGTGTATTTGTTTTACAAGTAGTATGCTTCGAGTAGTGTAAGATATAAAAGGAGAGAGTGGGATTCGAACCCACGATAGATTTCTCTATGTCGATTTTCAAGACCGATTCTTTAAACCACTCAGACATCTCTCCAAGATATTTATTCACATTTAGTCAAATGTTTTTTTTTGCTCAAATTTTAATGGGCCCGACAGGGTTTGAACCTGTGACCACAGGTTTATGAGACCTATGCTCTAACCAACTGAGCTACAAGCCCAAACTCTAAGCTTTTACCCAATCACTGCTTAGAAAGTGATGAAAAACTTGTGTCCCTACAAGCGTGGATAGGAAATAGATATACCCTTTTTTGTAAAATTGTCAAATCTTTTTTGCAATATTTTTGTGTGTTTTTGCTTGTGTGTTTTCAACACTTCTCAAAATCAAGAATTGTAATTATTCGTTATCATCTTCATCATCAATATTATCAAGGAATGATAAATCCATTTCACATATTTTCTTTACTGTCATTGGCCACCACTTACCACCTTTTTTGGTTTTAACACCATCGGCACTAAGTGTATCGCAAATTAATTGGTATGTATAACCCTCACTTCTTAAATCCTTTATCTTTTGTATGACCTCCAATTCTTCTACAATCACAACTTGTCTAAATCGCCCTTTACCATCAATAGAATCTATTCTTTTCCAACCCCAAGACTCACCACCAAGTCTAACACCTTCTTTTTTGACTTGTTCTAAACCATCCTTAGTTCTCTCACTAATTAGGTTTCTTTCAAGTTCTGCAAAGGATGCAGAGGTGGTGAGAAATGCCTTACCTGTTGCAGTTGTGAAATCTATCCCCATATCTAAAAAGAATATTTTTACACCCATATCTTCCCACTCTTTAAGTGTAGTCAAGCAATCTAAGGCATCACGAAACAAACGATCTAGCTTTGTGGCAACCACCATTTTAGCTTTGTTTTGTTGTAATAATTCAATTAGCTTTTTAGCACCATCTCTTTTTTTCAAAGGGGTAGAGCCTGATACACCCTCTTCCATAATAATTTGTACAAGGTTCAAATTCTTATCTTCTACAAATCGTTCAATTCTATTTTTTTGAGCTGATAAAGATACACCCTCGTCAGCTTGTTCTCTTGTGGAAACACGACAATAACCAACAACAGAGTTTAAGATTTGAGAGTTTGATAGTGTTTCTTTTTTTCTTCTTCCCATTTAAGCAACCTCTTGGTATTTCATTGAGCATAACAATATAAGTGTTTTTTTCATTTTATATATCTTTGTTTTTGAAAATAAATCAAGCCAATGCCTATTGACTATGATAAAAATCTATTTATTTATCTAAATAGTAGCTTAGAAATTCGTCCACAGTATTGATATCTGAGGTTGCTCTTGATACTAGCATTAAAACCCAAGGTGGTAGATTTGTTTCATTTTTTACCATATCCATAATATGTGCTTGACGATATCGTGAACTATGTATAAGATTGCGAACTGCCAAACCATTGGGATATGTGTGTAATTGTGAGAAGTCATGTGAGACTGCACCATTTTGCATTTGGTTTGAAATGGATTTGGTTTCTTGACAAGGACAACCAAGTCCAGCTAACTTTTTTTTCATTTTGATATCCTTAAGAAAAAGAAAAAAGATATGATTTTAAGATATTGTATAAGAACTTGCATCCAAAGAAAAGATGTTTTTGAAAAACTTTTTGCAAATTTAAGAGAGCATTTACCTAAAAATATCGAGATAGATGTTGTAAATGATGATATTGGTAGAAGTGCAATCATTGTTTTTGGTAGATACATCAAAGACTTACTTGAGAAAAATATTGCATTCGATTACCTAGTTGTACTAGAAGATGATGCTTTGATTAACGATCATTTGCACTACAACATATCTACTTGGGATGCTTTGACCTATGAAAACTTTGGGTTAGCACATTTGGCAACACCTAGTATTTTGTATTTTTTAAGGGTAAATGACACAGACTTTGATCAAGATATTTGTGAGTATTTACGAAGATCACGATTACATTATAGTGCTTGTCAAATATTTTCAAAAAGTTTTTTAGGTAAGCTAAATGTTGATGAAATGCTATCTCGTGGTGGTAAAGGTTATGATATTTATATTTCTGAGCATTGTCTAAATTTAGGATTTGATTTTTATTTACATTACCCATCCTTAGTTGCATCGCAACCCATAAAATCAAGCTTAGGTAATGATCATTATGTACCACTAGATGATGCTTTTTCAAAGGATTGGAAAAGGGGGGTTAAAGATGATGCTTATGCCAAGATGAAAAATATGGAAAGATTGTATAGGACTAGACTTTGAAAATCTTGGATTCACATACAAAAGCATAATTTTGAGTCCAAAGAAAGAGATAAAATAAAATGAAATTGAATATCAAAAGATATGTTAAGAATTTGAATGTAGATGTAATCGAGTCTAAAAACTCAATTTTTGTTAGTTTGATGCAAGATCAATCTACACCAGGTGTTTTTTTAGAGCCTTTGTTTTTGAAAAAAGGCACATATGAGGCTTGTATAGATGCAAATGCTAGTAGGCAAAATGTATTTTGTTTTCACCTATATGATGAATTCAAAAAGCAAAGAATTGTTAGAAACAAGAAAAAGATGTTTGAAGGTAGATTTGAAAATATTATTGTATTTGACATCCCAAAGGATGATGTGTATCTACCATCTATACTTGGAACTGAGTGTAAAATAGGTGATTGCATAAGCATATACAATGTTGATTTAAGATTGGTTTCTAATTCGATTGAAAGCAAAAAAAATGAGTATTTACAAATTCTTGTGAGTGCAATACCAAATGAAAAAGCAATTGAATATGATGAGTACAAAAGTCAAAGAGATGGATTAAACATATTGTTTTTTGACAATGGAAATAAATTTGGTGTGGGTTCTTTTTTATCAAATTTGAAAAAGTTTTTTTTTTTAAATATTATTACAACCTATGAAGCCTTTGAAGATGCATTGAAAAATGGTTTAAATGTTTATACTAATGGCTATTTGAAAAAAACACAAGATTTGGCAATGATATACCCAAAGCAAATACATTGCTTTTGGCACTCTAGCTTACTAGGGGTAGAGTTGATGGGTGAAACTAATCGTTATGTGAAGTTTTTGTCCGACATTAAGCAAAACATTGTCAATGGTTATTTTTTGAATCAAAATGAAATAATACCTATCAATGGTAAAAGATTTTGGTTGCCCTTTGAGATACAAAAAAAAGAAAAGGTATCATCATCTCATAAATTTGATTTTGCCATTCCTTTGGGTTCGCCACATTCACTTGCTTGTAAGAACATACTAAGTGGCATTATGTTTTTGTTAGAGCATAATTACTCATTTGTTTTACCCCAATGGTACAAAACCTATTTTGATATTGAGAGCCTTAAGGATTCAATTGGTTCTCAATCTGATTTTCAATATTTCGATACACACACAAACCCCATAGAGAGCGAATATTTCCAAGCATCTAAATTTTATTTGGCTATATCAACAACAGACACTATGCCATATTCTTGTATTGAAAGTCTAAATAGTGGAACTCCTATTTTACTATTCAAAAATATTGATTGGTCAAGTTTAGTAGGTCTTGATCATATTTATGTGTTAGATGGTTTTGATAAACTACATACATTCTCAAAGCAATATATGAATGAAAGCTATGTTAGAGATTCTATATTCCAAGACCAAATAAATGCTTTTTCCAAAATTAGCCAATCAAACAAAAGCAAATTGAAAACCATTTTTTTGGAATCGATTGACGAAAAAATAGATATCAAATACACAACAAGTAAATTTGAAATAAAAGACCTAAATGAATCATTTTTGAAAAGTTTTTTTGATTTGTCAAATGAATATTCTTTTTGTAAAATAGATGAATTAAATTTAGCATATGATGATTTTGAAAAAAATTATGTAATCAACATGACTTGTGTGTTTGCTACAAACCAAGTGGATTCATTTCATGATACTAAAACGATTAGGGATAGATTTGATAAGATTTTGAATATGTCTACAAAAAGCGATAGTAGTTTTGTATGGGAAATAGCGAATGCAATGTCTATGTTTTTCAATGCATTAGTTCAAAATAAAAAAAGTATAGATTTAACCAATCATATATTTTTGGCGATCGATGTTAAAAATTGGGCATTCCATAATATTTCAAGACAAATTCTGAAGCATAGTGCATTACCCAAAGCTAAATCTATGTTAATTGTAGAGTATTTACATTTGCAGCTTTTGATGTCTGCTTTTGACATAGAAACAAATGTTGTTTGTTTTTGGTGGAATTCTATACCAACATTAGAAAGATATAGTTCAAAATCAAAATATATTTTGATGATTTATGATCATTACTCTTGGATTGGAAGTAAGTCTAAATCCTTACTTGTAGAGATTTGTCAAAAAACTAATGTTATTGGTATAGGTGTAGCCAACAATAAATTGAGAAAGGATATGAAAAAAATTGGTATTGATAAGCCTTTGTTTGTAGTAAAGGATGGTGTAGACTTTGATATGTTCCCACTAAAACAAAAAGAAAATGATGATTTTGTGTTTGGTTGGATAGGTAATTCAAAGATACAAGAATCGGCTGGCTATGGTAAAAGCGATTTGAAAGGCTTAGGCATTATCAAGGATGCAATACAAAACACTAACCAAAATATTTTGATATGGGATGTATCTGAAAAAGATATATTACCTCAAAGTGAAATATTTGAAAGTTTCTACAAGCATATCGATTGTTGTATTTGTATGTCGAATTGTGAGGGAACACCAAACACTGTGTTTGAAAGTCTTACTTGTGGAATTCCTACAATCACAACAGATGTAGGCAATGTAGAAGATGTAGTAGTAGATGGTGTAAATGGCTTCATTATTGATAGAAATGAAGAATCCTTGATTAAGGCAATAAATAATGTATTAAGATTAAAAAACTTTTTTAGTATTAATAGACAAGAAATTAGGAATAGTACTTTAGATTTTGAATGGTCAAAGAGAACAAAGCAATGGGATATGCTATTGAGTATGTTTGATGCTTGATTGATTTATCCTTGCCAATTTCCAAAGCAACCTTGACAGGTTTTGTGGTTTTTTTGATCGCCCACCACATTCATAAGTAAATTAACTCTCGATTTGGAAAACCATATATCGTTTTCCATAAAGATACCATTCTTTTTTTCTGGTGGATCGATTCGCCTACAAAAAGAAACACTACCCTCAGCATCAACACCTATCGAAACCAAAGGACTTTGACACTTGTATGGGTTTTTATTGGAAATAGGTTTGATCCATGTTTTTACCCTATGTGCGAAAGGGTGGTTTTTGTAAATTTCAATCATGGCTTTTTCTTTTACACAATCCTCAGTGATCACACTACTTAGGAAATTCAAATCATTAGGATTACCATGTGGTAAAACATTCAAAAAGTTAATGAAATTAACATCTAATTCATTTGCAAGTTCTAAATAGTTAGGGATGGTTTCTACATTTTGTCTAGTAATCACACAACTAATACCTACATTGACATTTTCTTGCTTCAAGGCTTTGATTCCATTCAATACCTTGTCCCATGTTTTTGTTTTGGAATAATTTTCATGTAATTCTCTTGTATGAGCATTGAGAGAAATAGATATATAAGATATATTGTCATGTTTGAGAGTATCCATTTTTTGTAGAATCAAAGCACCATTAGTGATGATACCTACAAAAACTTTTTTATTTTTCAAAATATCTATCAAATCCTTTAGCTTAGGGTGTAATAAGGGTTCGCCATAGCCTGCAATACAGCAACCCTTTATAGATGGAAACCTATCCAATATTTGTTCTAGCATTTCAATAGATATATTACCACTTTCAGGTGTGCCAGTCTCAGATTCTCGCATACAAGGATTTCCATCAAATACACATTTGAAATTACATTTATCAGTAAGATAAAGTGTCATTTCTTTAGGACCTATGGAATTATCACCTAAAAGTGATGAATACCTACGATAGCTTTGGTTTTCCACATTGTAGTTAGCTTCATTGTCGTCAATATTAGCTTGACTTAATCCTGACATTGCACCAAAAACCTTTGCCTTTAGTATTTGATTGTTTGGGTCTTTCGCTAATTGCTCATAGAATTGGCTTGGGTATTTTGCGAGCCATGTCATCCACTCAAGTTTTCTCATTTTTATCATATTTCGTTCCCACCTACGAAAAGCCATTTCAGGTGTTTGGCATGGGTAATGAATACCAAAGCAAGATTCCTTGTTGCTTGGCATATTCATTACATCTATTACATAGCCATGCTTTTCCATATCCTTAACTTGTGTCATTTCACAAGAGATTGAATCCTTGTAGGGGAAATGCACACATATTTGGTGGTTGTAGATTTTGACACCTGTGATTTGTCTTTCTACATCGTTATCCCATAGCCATCCCACAGAAATAGCATTCCTTGTAGGGTTTTTAGTAATTTGTGTGTAAAGATTTTCAATCGCTTTTGGGTATAAAAGCATATCTGAATCTACTTGTACAAAATACTTGGTATCACACTCATCTAGCATTCTTTGAAATGCTTTCCACATGGGGTATGTATGTGAGATGATTTTGATTTCAATATTTTTGTAGGATTGATTTTTGACTTGTTGTAAGCATTGTTGAAAGCTAGGCTCACCTGTTTCAATGATAAAAATAGTTATTTTTTCCATACTATACATATAAGAACTCTTTTTGTTTTTTAGTTTGACAAAACACCAAGTGTATTCTATACCATTTATTACTTTTTTCAAATTTATAGGATAAAAGGAATAAAGAATTAAATGTCTAACTTGAAATTATTACCTGTAATTGGTTTGGCTAATGATTATACATTTGTGGATACACTAAAAAAACATTTGACTTTTGATATGGTCAAAAACGAATTTGTGAGTATCATTATCCCATATTTCAAAAAAATGGAAGAATTGAAAAACACATTATTTGGTTTATCATTACAAACATTCCCTTGTGAACGAATGGATATAATGGTAATCAATGATGGGAGTGAAGATTCTTTCGATCATTTGATTGATAAATATAAAAAAACTTTTTTCTCTTTTCGTGTGATACATCAAGATAGGCAAGGGTATAGGCTTTCTCATGCTAGAAATTTAGGTATGAAATCAGCACATTTTGATAAAATGATAATTTTAGATGCTGATATGATGCCAACCAAAGATTTAGTTTTAGAGCATATCTATGTTTTGGCATTGTCAAGTAATGTATTATCTATTGGCTTTAGAACTAATATTGATATGTCTAAAGAGGATGCAAATGGTAAGATTAATTTAGTCCAATCTAAAATTGAATGCAAGGATTTAGATTTTAGGTATCAAAAGCATTTTAAAAATGAAGATTCTATAAAGACTTTGAAATTTGGGGATACTTATTGGTCTATTTTGTC
>Ga0194129_10000923_pt1 | contig 52230 bp, 43 predicted proteins | sample TA2KigCa35mmetaG_FD_150862 | JGI IMG/M metagenome (GOLD analysis project Ga0194129, IMG submission 150862) | Freshwater microbial communities from Lake Tanganyika, Tanzania - TA2015038 Kigoma Deep Cast 35m | ecosystem: Environmental > Aquatic > Freshwater > Lake | place: Tanzania: Lake...
TTTCCCCTATCTCGCAATGCTCAGCATGAGCAACAATGTGATGAACATCAACATGTTGCAAAAGTCATTTTATTGTCATTTGTTTTCTTTCATTTTTTTGGGGTGATTTATACCTTGATTTTTCGTTTATCCAACAACGCTGCTCATGTTGTATTTTTGCTGCGCATGAAAACTGCACTCATTACCGGGATAACCGGACAGGATGGCGCCTACCTCGCCGAATTTTTGCTGAAAAAAGGTTACACCGTACATGGTATAAAGCGTCGAAGCTCGCTGTTCAATACTGAGCGTATAGATCATATTTATGAGGATCCACACATGCCGGGGGCTAAAATGCACCTGCACTATGGCGATCTTACCGACTCTACCAACCTCATCCGCATCATACAGGAAGTACAACCTGATGAAATTTATAATTTGGCAGCACAGAGTCATGTGCAGGTGAGCTTTGAAACCCCGGAATACACAGCCAACAGTGACGCACTGGGAACCTTGCGCATTCTGGAAGCTGTGCGTATTTTGGGATTGACCAACAAAACCCGTATTTACCAGGCCAGTACTTCTGAGTTGTATGGTTTGGTACAGGCTGTTCCGCAGAGTGAAACCACGCCGTTCTATCCGCGTAGTCCGTATGCTGTAGCCAAGATGTACGCCTATTGGATTACGGTTAACTACCGCGAGGCCTATAAGATGTATGCCTGCAATGGTATTTTGTTCAACCATGAAAGTCCCATCCGCGGAGAAACTTTTGTAACACGCAAAATCACCCGGGCCGCTGCACGAATTGCACTGGGATTGCAGGAAAAACTATATCTGGGAAATTTAAACAGTAAACGCGACTGGGGCCATGCCAAGGATTATGTAGAGGCCATGTACCTGATTCTGCAACAGGATAATCCCGAAGATTTTGTCATAGCCACCGGACAAACCACAGAAATCCGTGATTTTGTGCGCAAAGCTTTCAGCGAAGTGGGTTTGGGTATTGAATTTCATGGCAATGGCGTGGAAGAAAAAGGCGTTTTGGGTTTTGGGAAGAAAAAGGCGTTTTGGGTTTTGTAGACGAACAAAAAGCTTCGGCTTGCGGCCTTGATACTGCCTATCTGAGGCCCGGAAAAGAACTGGTATGCGTGGATCCCCGCTATTTCAGACCCACCGAAGTGGATTTGCTGCTGGGGGATGCCACCAAAGCCAAAGAGAAACTTGGCTGGACACCCCGCCATTCGTTGGACGACCTTGTAAAAGACATGATGCAGAGCGATTTGCAGCTCATGAAAAAAGAAGATTACCTGCGCAAAGGGGGCTTCTATACACGCAATTATTTTGAATAATGGCGGGGATAGAGATTTGAAAACTTTGCAAAAGTTGTCAAATCTTGCAAAAAAATATACCTGCAGTGCGCTATATTAAGAAAAAAGCATTATTTTCGCAGCCCATTTGACGAACACATGCATCTGACAACCCAACAGAAAAAAGAAATCTTTGCCAAGTTCGGCGGTAATGAAAAGAATACCGGCAGCACCGAAGCACAGGTTGCCATGTTTACCGAGCGTATCAACTACATCAGCGGCCATTTGAAAGGTCAGCGCAAGGACAAAAGTGCCGAGCGCGCCCTGATAACCCTGGTAGGTAAGCGTCGCAGTCTGCTGAATTATCTGGCCAAGAAAGACATTTTTAAGTATCGCGCACTCATCAAGGAACTAGGCATCAGGAAGTAATATTCCCGCCTCGTCACCTTTGACCCCTTAATAAGAAAAGCCCCGCACGCCTTCCGGCGTATCGGGGCTTTTTACGTAAATAAAACTATGCTAAATATACAAAAAACCCAATTTGACACCGGCGATGGTAAAATCATCGAAATAGAAACCGGTCGTCTGGCCCGCCAAGCCCATGGCAGCTGCGTACTGAAAGTAGGCAAAACCATGATTCTGGCTACGGTAGTAAGCAACTACGATGCCCGCGAAGGCATTGACTTTTTACCGCTGAGTGTTGATTACCAGGAAAAATTTGCCGCAGTAGGCCGCATCCCCGGCAGTTTTCACCGCCGCGAAGCCAAACTCACCGATTATGAGGTGCTGATTTCACGCCTGGTGGACCGTTGTCTGCGCCCGTTGTTTCCCGAGGATTACCACGGTGATACCCAGGTGAACCTGTTCCTTATTAGTTCCGATGAGAACATTCTGCCCGATACTTATGTGGGCCTTGCCGCCAGTACCGCTTTGATGTTGACCGACATTCCATTCCAGGGCCCCATCAGCGAAGTGCGTGTAGGCCGCATCGATGGTAAGTTTGTGATCAATCCTACCAAAGAAGAACTGGAGAAATCAGACATCGACATGCTGGTTGGTGGTACCGCCCACGACATCAACATGGTGGAAGGTGAAATGGACGAAGTTTCTGAGGCCGACTTTCTGGAAGCCCTGAAATTCGGTCATAATGCCATCAAGCACCAGTGCGCCGAGCAGATCAAGTTTGTGGAAATGCTGGGTGGTCGCAAGCAAGCCCGCGAGTACAACCACGAAACCAACGACGAAGAACTGCGCAAGCAGGTTATTGCCGATTGCAGTGCTGAACTTCGTAAAGTGGCCGAGAGCGGCAGTGCCAAAAGCGACCGCCACGAGGCTTTCCGTGCCATTTTGGATCAGTACCTTACCCGCTTTGAAGGTGCAGAAGATGCTGATCTGAAAAAGAGCTTGGTAAAGAAATATTTCCACGAGGCCGAATACCACGTAATGCGCGACATGATACTGGAAACCGGCCGCCGCCTCGATGGCAGAAGTTCTACCCAGATTCGTCCTATCAACTGCGTGGTGGATTACCTCCCCGCAGCGCACGGCAGTTCGGTGTTTACCCGCGGTGAAACCCAGTCGCTGACCAGCGTAACACTGGGCAGCAAAATGGATGAGCAGTTGTTGGATGCACCTATGCTTTATGGCTACAGCCGTTTCATGCTGCACTACAATTTCCCCGGTTTTTCTACTGGTGAAGTTCGCCCAAACAGAGGCCCCGGCCGCCGCGAAATTGGCCACGGTAACCTGGCATTGCGCGGTATCAAGAAGATGGTGCCCAACGATGTTCCTTATGTACTGCGCATTGTGAGCGACATTCTGGAAAGTAACGGTTCCAGCTCTATGGCTACCGTATGTGCTGGTTCTATGGCCCTTATGGATGCCGGCATTCCCATCAAAAAAGCGGTGAGTGGAATCGCCATGGGCCTGATCAGCAAGGAAGGTTCTGATAAATATGCAATTCTCAGCGACATCCTGGGCGATGAAGATCACCTGGGCGATATGGACTTTAAGGTAGTAGGTACAACCGAAGGTATCACCGCTTGCCAGATGGATATCAAAATTAATGGTCTGAAGTGGGACATGGTTTACCAGGCACTGCAACAAGCCCGCGAAGGCAGACTGCACATTTTGGGAGAAATGGGCAAGGCAATTACCGCCCCACGTGCTGAGATGAAGCCCCATGCACCCCGTCTAGAAGTAATAGAGATTGAAAAAGAATACATCGGTGCCGTAATTGGTCCGGGTGGTAAGGTAGTACAGGATATTCAGGCTAAATCCGGAGCCAAAGTGGCCATAGAAGAGCGCGACGGCAAAGGATTTGTGGAAATATTCTCCAGCAATGGCGAGGCCATGCGCATCGCCAGCGGCATGGTAAGGGCTATTGTAGCCGTGCCTGAAGTAGGGGAGACCTACCATGGAACTGTGAAAAATATCATGGATTTCGGTGCATTTGTGGAATTTATGCCCGGCAAAGACGGCTTGCTGCACATCAGCGAAATTACCTGGGAACGTCTCGGTAGCATGGAAGGCGTGCTGAAAGAAGGCGATAAGCTGGATGTGAAACTTATCGAAATTGACAAGAAGACCGGTAAGTTCCGTCTCAGCCGCAAGGTGTTGCTTTCAAAGCCTGAAGGCTATGTGGAGCCTGCACCGCGTGAGCGCCGTGAAGGTGGCGGAGATCGCGGGCCCCGTCGCGAGCATCGCGATGATCGTGGACCCAGAAGGGATTCATAACCATACAGATTACCAAACAAAAAAGACTGCTCTCACAGCGGTCTTTTTTGTTAATAATTAATTTATCGTAATATTGCGGTATCTATCGTATTATTGCGATTATATAATCATGGGAACAACCAAATCTGAAGAATTTAGCGTACGCGACAATCGCATTGCTGATTTTGCCAAAGCCCTTGCTCATCCGGCGAGAATTGCCATATTGCGGGTGTTGGCAGAAAGAGAAAAATGTGTATGCGGAGACTTCGTGGAAGAAATTCCCTTATCGCAAAGTACCGTTAGCCAACACCTGAAAGAACTCAAATCTGCCGGTCTCATTAAAGGTGAAATTGAAGGTTCCAAAATCTGTTATTGTATCGATGCTGAGAACTGGAAAAAAATGAATAAGACATTCAAAAAATTCTTTAAAACCTTTGACCCGGACTAGTCCCCTGATTGCTGATGAAAAAGAAGATTTTGGTGTTGTGCACGGGCAACTCCTGCCGGAGCCAGATGGCACATGGTTACTTGGTGATTATGGGTAACGAAAAAGTGGATGTTTACAGCGCCGGTGTGGAAACCCACGGAGTAAATCCCAAAGCCATATCCATTATGGAAGCAGACGGCATTGATATCAGCGGTCACACCAGTAACCATTTGGATGAATACAGAAACATTGAATTTGAATATGTAATTACGGTTTGCGACCATGCCAAAGAGCGGTGTCCCTGGTTTCCCAACAGGGCTGTTCTTTTCCATGAAAATTTTCCGGATCCGGCCAGGGCCAAAGGCTCGGAAGAGGAAGTCCACAAAGCATTCGAACACACCCGTAACCTGATTAAAACCTATTGCAGGGAATTTATAAACCAACACATAAACATTTGAAAACATGCCCGGCAATAAAAGACTTGGATTTTTAGACCGTTATCTCACTTTATGGATTTTTCTTGCCATGGCAGCAGGTGTAGGCATAGGTGTTGTTTTCCCTTCAGTTCCCGAACTTATTCAGGGAATGGGAGACGGCACCACTAACTCACCGCTGGCTATTGGACTCATTTTAATGATGTATCCGCCGCTGGCGAAAGTGCGCTATGAGAAAATTCCGGCTTTGTTTGCCAATAAGGGCTTGTTTTTGTCCAACATGATTATCACATGGGTGGTGGGTCCCTTGCTCATGTTCTTCCTCAGCGGACTGTTTCTAAACGATTATCCTGAATACATGTCAGGCCTGATTTTAATTGGAATAGCACCCTGCATTGCCATGGTAATTGTATGGAATGAACTGGCAGATGGTAACCGTGAATACATTGCTGCGCTGGTGGGAATAAATAGTGTGTTGCAGTTGTAATACATTGCTGCGCTGGTGGGAATAAATAGTGTGTTGCAGTTGTTGCTCTTCAGTATTTACGCGTGGTTTTTTCTGGGAAAACTGCCAACAGTTTTTGGTCGGAATTCCATTCAGGTAGTTATCGGCATTGGTGAAATTGCCAAAACGGTGGGCATTTACCTGGGAATACCTTTTTTAATGGGTGTGGTTAGCCGTTACGGCTTGATTGCATTAAAGGGAGAGGCATGGTTTAATCAGAAATATATTCCTCGAATTTCGCCTATTACCTTAACAGCCTTACTTCTTACCATCGTTTTAATGTTTTCCTTAAAAGGAGAACTCATGGTTAAACTTCCGCTGGATGTGGTTCGCGTAGCCATTCCCTTGGTGTTGTATTTCTGCATCATGTTTGGGTTGATGTTTTTTGTAGCCAAAAAACTGGGGGCTGCCTACCCGGAAACAGCATCGGTTTCCTTTTCTGCTGCCGGCAATAATTTTGAACTAGCCATTGCCGTTGCGGTTGGTGTTTTTGGTTTGAACAGCGGACAGGCGTTTGCCGGGGTAATCGGTCCGCTGGTGGAAGTGCCGGTGTTAATTCTTATGGTGCGGCTGGCGTTTGTGCTGAAGAAACGCTGGTTTTAACTTTATCTGCGAGAAGCTGGTACATACAAATCATCCAGATTAGGATGCAGGGAAACACTTTGAGTTGCCAGGTTTCTACAATGAGCATACGCAAGGCTTTTGGGTAAATATCTGAAGGTCCAAGGCAGGTGAAGATCATCACCGTAACCAAGATGGCAGTATGCCACGTTTTCCTTTCGGCAATCGTAAAATACCACAAAAACACACCCGCTACCGCAATAATAAATGTAGCGCTTTCAGCCATATGGTTAAATATAACCAGCCAGATAAGCCAGGATGCGGCATAAATGGTTCTGAAACTGCGATCACTGAATCGTTTCCAAAACAACAATGGAATAAATTGGAGGAGAAGCCCGCCCAGCACGATACCATTTTTATCGGGTTGCCAGCCAAACCAGCTTTTAAGCCATCCCATGACGCTGTATTTAACAAAAAAGCCGTGGTCGCCGGAAATGAGTCCGAAATATTCGCGGTAATGCTGAATAAGTCTTTCCCAGCCGCCAAAGGGTAGGGGCAAAACAAACAATCCAAGCATCACAGCTGCCGCTGCAGGCAAGGCTTTCAGGCGTTGCGGATACAGTAAAACAAGGGCAAAAAACAATATGCCGAACAGCTTGATAAAAACAGTGAGCGCAATAAAAAATACCGGCAAAAGCGTTTTGCCTTTTTCCAAATGTATATAAGCCAGTATCAGAAGTCCGGCTATCAGTAAATTGCTCTGGCTATTGGTGGTGGTGGTAAAAATTTCAGGAATGGACAGCAAGCCAAATCCCAGCTCACGAACGGGTGGTAGCTTCAACTTTTTTATGGCAAAGAGAAATACCAGCAAATTCAGCAGGTTCCAAAGTGTGAGTCCAACTCCTAGCGGCAATAAGGAGAGCGGCGCAAAAAACAGGGCAAATGTGGGCGAGTACTTAAATACATCGTATTGTGCCGGGCAGATAAAAGAGTGCGTTTCGGGATATTGTGCATATAGGTTTTTACCGTCCAATAAGTGATAAAAACTATTGCTGAAAACGATGTAATTATTATACGCTGTAACTTTTCCTTCAAATCCGGGCATGTCTTTTCCCGGAGCATAATATCCACGAATGCTGATAAAGGTCGCCAGCAAGGCATATATGGCGACTAAAAACCATCTGCTGAAAATGATATTCTTTCCCGACAGCATCCTGCGGCAAAATAACGGTATTAAAACAGAACTGCCATAAAAGAACAAGACCCGGCCAAAAGACCGGGCCTTGCAAGCTATGAAAACTTAAATCTACCCCGCTGCAAAATTGGGGCTAAAACATTGATGTTAGAACAATTATGGTTAAAATCCATAGCTTATATGTTACACAAAAAACCACCTTTGTTCAATTTATTACTTCAACGTTTTGCGAATGATTGCTTTGAAAAATTAAAATCATCTTTGAAGCAACATAAGTTACTTTTAAAATCGCTTTTTCATGCTGAAATTCGCAGTCACATTCGGTCATGGTTTCAAACAATGGTTGAATGTCAATTGTTAAATAAGCTAGAACACAATAAACAATGGATAATCAAAATCATAGCAATGGAGAAAGCAAGTGTCCTTTCTCAGGAAAAATGGTAAGTCCCAGCGCAGGACGTGGAACGCGCAACCGTGATTGGTGGCCCAATCAGTTGCCTATGGGCATTTTGCGCATGCATTCAAAACTGTCCAATCCCTTGGAAGATGGTTTTAATTATGCAGAAGCTTTCAAATCCATTGATTTGAACGAAGTGAAAAAAGACATCAACGACCTGATGACTAAGTCTCAGGACTGGTGGCCCGCCGATTACGGTCATTACGGACCTCTGTTTATCCGCATGGCATGGCACAGTGCAGGCACCTACCGAATCTCTGACGGTCGTGGTGGTGCAGGTGCCGGAACCCAGCGTTTTGCGCCCCTGAACAGCTGGCCCGACAACACCAACCTGGATAAAGCCCGCTTGCTGTTGTGGCCTGTGAAACAGAAGTACGGTAACAAACTTTCCTGGGCAGATTTGATGATTCTGACAGGCAACTGCGCCCTGGAATCCATGGGTTTCAATACCTTCGGATTTGGCGGAGGCCGCGAGGATGTATGGGAGCCAGAGGAAGATATTTACTGGGGTTCTGAAGCCGAATGGCTGGCCGACAAGCGCTATACCGGCGACCGTGAACTGGAAGGGCCGCTGGCAGCTGTGCAGATGGGTTTGATTTACGTAAATCCGCAGGGCCCTAACGGCAACCCCGATCCGATTGCTGCTGCCCGCGACATTCGCGAAACTTTCCGCCGCATGGCCATGAACGATGAAGAAACCGTGGCGCTGATTGCAGGTGGTCACACTTTTGGTAAGGCACACGGTGCCGGGGATGCCGGAAAGTACGTGGGTAAAGAGCCCGCAGGTGCATCGATTGAAGAACAAAGCATGGGTTGGAAAAACACCATGGGATCCGGCAATGCCGAAAACACCATCACCAGCGGCCTGGAAGGCGCCTGGACTACCACACCCACAAAATGGAGCAACAACTATTTTGAAAACCTGTTTGGTTACGAATGGGAACTCACTGAAAGCCCCGCAGGAGCCAAGCAGTGGCGCCCCAAGGGCGGTGCCGGCGCCGGTGCTGTGCCTGATGCGCACGTAGCGGGCAAAACCCATGCGCCCATGATGCTTACTACGGATTTGTCGTTGCGCATGGACCCTGCGTATGAAAAAATCTCGCGCCGTTTCTATGAGAAGGATTTGTCGTTGCGCATGGACCCTGCGTATGAAAAAATCTCGCGCCGTTTCTATGAGAATCCCGACCAGTTTGCCGATGCGTTTGCCCGTGCCTGGTTTAAGCTAACCCACCGCGATATGGGCCCCAAGCGCCGTTACCTGGGACCTGAAGTGCCTGCTGAGGAACTCATCTGGCAAGATCCAATTCCTGCAGTGAACCACGATTTGGTGGATTCAAACGATATCGCCCATCTTAAAAATCAGATATTATCATCAGGACTGACCGTTTCTCAGCTGGTAAGCACCGCCTGGGCTTCGGCGTCTACCTACAGAAATTCGGACAAGCGCGGTGGTGCCAATGGTGCCCGCGTGCGTCTGGCGCCCCAGAAATTCTGGGAAGTAAATAATCCTTCGCAGCTGGGTAGCGCACTCGACAAGCTGGAAAGCATGCAGCATGCGTTCAACAGCGCTCAGAGTGGAAACAAGCGTATTTCACTGGCCGATATGATTGTGCTGGGCGGATGTGCCGCTGTGGAGAAAGCCGCTGCCGATGCGGGCCATAATGTGAGCGTGCCCTTCACCCCCGGCCGCATGGATGCTAGCGCAGCGCAAACTGACGTAGAATCATTTGCCGTGCTTGAGCCCATGGGAGACGGTTTCCGCAACTATAAAAAAGCAGGATACCGTGCTTCTGCTGAAGAAATGCTGGTAGACAAAACACAGCTCCTAACACTGACCGCGCCTGAAATGACCGCGCTGGTGGGTGGAATGCGTGTGCTGAACACCAACTGGGACAATTCAAAGCATGGTTTGTTCACCCACAATCCCGGCAAGCTCAGCAACGATTTCTTTGTGAACCTGCTGGATTTTGGCACCACCTGGAAAGCCACGGACCATGCGCAGGAGCAGTTTGAAGGCACTGACCGCAAGACCGGTGCCGTAAAATGGACGCAGTTTGAAGGCACTGACCGCAAGACCGGCGCCGTAAAATGGACGGCTACCCGCGCTGACCTCATTTTCGGTTCCAACTCAGAACTGAGGGCCATTGCTGAAGTGTATGCCTGTGCCGATGGCCACCAGAAATTCATCAAAGACTTTGTGGCCGCCTGGAACAAGGTGATGAATGCGGATATGGCATAAAATTATTAGGTTTTATGATAAAAAGGGCTTTTCGAAGCGGATTGGTACCCTCTTCGAGCCCTTTTTTTATTGGAAACCTTAGGGAGGTAAATAAACCGTTTGCCTATTTTTGCCCAACACATGATCAAAAAACTCTTATTGGGATTAATGGCCATTTGCAATCTTGCTGCAACAGCTCAGGATACCTTAAACATAGACACCCTGCTGATTTTTGACGGCAGAACCCGCGGTCCCCTTTCCCAAAGCAGTTCCATTGCCCGCATTGATGCAAAAACCCTGCAACAGGCCCCTGTCCATAGTGTGGAAGACTTCCTCGATTATCTTCCCTGGCTGGATTTGCGCAGCCGTGGAAACATGGGCGTACAAGGAGATTTGAGCATTCGTGGCGGCAATTACGAGCAAACCCTCATCATGCTTGACGGTGTACCCATGACCGATGCACAGACCGGCCACCATAACCTAAATCTGCTCTTACCCCCGGAAATGTATGGCAGCATGGAAATCAGCGCAAACGGAGCATCCCGTATTTACGGCCCAAAAGCCATGTCGGGTGCGGTAAATTTCACAACACAGCTTCCCGACAGAAACAGTGCAATTGCTTCTGTATTTGGCGGGGAAAACGGGTTTAAACGGCTGGCTGCCGGTGCTTCCGGTTACTACAAAGGATGGGGAGCGGGTATTTCTGGCCAAACCCTTTCTCACAATGGCTTTACAACCAATACCGATATGGAACAAAACAGCTTATTTGGTCAGCTTTACCGCAAGGATAAGGCAGGCAAAATATGGATGAATGCGGGAATTGGTAACAAGCGCTTTGGTGCACAGAATTTTTACAGCAGCCGCTTTCCCTTGCAGCAGGAATACACCCAAACCCGCCTGATTACCGTGAACTGGGAATATTACTGGGGTAAATGGCAGTGGGTGGGAAATTCCTATTACCGCTACAACCACGATCGGTTTGAACTTTACCGTGAAGGTGAAGGGTGGTATCAGCGAAGTGGAAAACGCTATGTGCGAGGCACCGACACAACCCCTGCCTGGTATGCAGGACACAACTACCACCAAAGCATAGCCCGGGGCGGAATGAACAACATTTCACGGAGATTGGGTGTGCACAATGTATCCATTGGCCTGGAATACCGTTCGGAATTTGTGCGCAGCAACGTGCTTGGTGAGCCAGGCGATACATTGGAAGTGCCATTCGGGTCCGATGGTGCGCGGTTTACACGCAGCGCAAGGCGCGAAAACTGGAGTGTTTACCTGGAAGACAAAATACAATGGAACAACTGGGTAGTGTCCGGCGGTCAAAATACAATGGAACAACTGGGTAGTGTCCGGCGGTATTTTGATAAACCGCAATTCTGCCTTTGGCAATGGTGTTTTTCCGGGAATTGAAGTGGTCAAAACACTCAAAAAAGTGCCTGTTTATATTTTTGCCTCTGCCAACAAGGGTTTCAGGCTGCCAACCTACACCGATTTATATTACAACATTGGGGGTGCTAAAGGCAGTAAACTGCTGAAACCCGAAGAGGCGGTTTGCTACGAACTGGGAACACGCTTCATGTATAAAAAGCATAATTTCAGAATTGCCGGATTTGCCCGCGATGGCAAAAATCTGATAGACTGGGTGCGCTTTAATGGCAGCAATGTGGATTCAGCGGCAAACCTCACGCAGGTGTTTTATTTCGGTGTTGATGGTTATTGGGAATACGTGCCCAAAAAGCCGCTGGCTGGGGTTTTACAGAAGATTGGTGCCGGATTTCTTGTTATGAATGCCGATAAAAAAAGCGATGGATTTCAGAGTTTTTATGCACTGGACTTTATTGGCCAAAAATATACCTTGCAGGCTGACTGGAAACTGCACAAGAACATCAACCTGACAACGCTGGGATATTTGCAAAAGCGGATGGGCGGATATAAAAAACCGGGAGCTACGATAGAAACGGCCTATCCGCATGCATTTGCCATGGATTTGCGGCTTACGGCTACCGTAAAAAAGCTAAAATTATTTGCCGAAGTCACCAACGTATTTGACAGCCCCATGATGGACCTGGGCAATTTGCAGTTGCCGGGGTGTTGGATAAAGGCCGGCATTACAGCGGCAGTAGGGCGTTGATGGGTTTGGAGCTTCGCGCGTGCGCGCCTGAACGAAAACCTAGAAGGTCTTAAGACCTGGTAGGTCTGGCATCCGTTACGAAATACTCCGTAACTTCGCATCGTGACCCGCGAAGAACTGGTATACCAAATCTTTTCAAAAAACAGCTACCTCTGTACCGGACTGGATACGGAAATGGGAAAACTGCCTATCCATCTGCCCAAAAACGGCGATGCCATGGTGGAGTTTAACCGGCAGATTATCAATGCTACATTGCCATACAGCGTTTCCTATAAAATAAATACCGCATTTTATGAGCAGTATGGTGCCCGCGGCTGGGAGTGGATGGAGCAAACCCTGGATTATTTGCCAAAGTCGGTTTTTCGTATTGCCGATGCCAAACGCGGCGACATAGGAAATACCAGTACCATGTATGCACGGGCTTTTTTTGAAACCCTAAATTTCGATGCGGTTACTGTAGCGCCTTACATGGGCGAAGACAGCTTGAGGCCCTTTCTGGAATTCAAGGACAAATGGATCATTTGTCTCGCACTCACCAGCAACCCCGGACATGCGGATTTTCAGATGCAAGGGTATGAAGGTAAAAAGCTTTACGAACGTGTAATAGAAACGGTTTGCAAGTGGGGAAACCCTGACAACCTGATGTTTGTGGTGGGGGCTACCCGCGCAGATTATGTGGCAGAAATCCGAAAAACAATACCCGAACATTTTCTGCTGGTGCCCGGTGTGGGTGCCCAGGGCGGCAGTTTGTCCGATATTAGCCGGGCCGGACTCAACAAGGATGCGGGTTTGCTGGTAAACAGTTCCCGCGGTATTTTATATGCCTCTTCTGGCGAAGATTTTGCGGAGGCCGCCGCTGAAGAAGCCCGCAAACTGCAGACGGTAATGGCCCAACACCTGGCCGATATAAAGCACTAACATGGAAAACAGCATCACCCGGCTTCTTGGCATTGAATTTCCCATCATACAAGGCGGAATGATTTGGTGCAGCGGCTGGGAACTGGCATCGGCGGTCAGCAATGCCGGCGGACTCGGACTCATCGGCAGCGGCAGCATGTATCCCGATATCCTGCGCTACCATATTCAGCAGTGCAAAGCCCATACAGATAAGCCTTTTGGCGTGAATGTTCCTCTGTTGTATCCCAACATCGAGGAGCACATGAACATCATTGCCGAAGAAGGCGTGAAAATCGTGTTTACAAGCGCCGGAAACCCTGCTACATGGACGCCCTGGATGAAAGAGCGCGGCATAACCGTGGTGCACGTGGTGGCCAACACCAAATTTGCCAAAAAATGCGAAGCAGTGGGCGTAGATGCCATTGTGGCCGAAGGTTTTGAGGCCGGTGGACACAACGGTCGTGAAGAAACCACCACCCTGTGTTTAATCCCCATGGTGCGCGAGGTTTGTAACTTACCCTTGATTGCTGCAGGCGGCATCAGCACCGGCAAAGCCATGGCCGCTGCATTCTGCCTGGGAGCTGATGCTGTGCAGGTAGGCAGCCGTTTTGCCGCCAGCGCCGAAAGTTCGGCTCACGAAAGCTTCAAACAAGCTATACTCAATGCCGGCGACGGCGATACGCAGCTAACACTTAAGGAACTTACCCCCGTTCGTTTGCTCAAAAACAAGTTTTACAACGATGTAATGGAGGCCTACAACAAAGATGCTTCCACGGAGGAACTTGCTGCCTTATTGGGCCGCGGAAGGGCCAAAAAAGGCATATTTGAGGGCGATATGGATGAAGGAGAACTGGAAATTGGGCAGGTGAGTGCATTTATCCATCAGATTAAGCCGGCGGGCGATATTGTGCGCGAAATGATGGACGAATACAGACAAACCCGAGGCAGTTTGCCCGCTTTGTAACCCATTTTCTGTATTTTTGTACTCATGCAGTGGATTTCTCAAATCCTTTTTGCCCTTTGCCTTGGAGCCGGTATATGGTTTTTTGCAGGCAGGGTGCGGTTTATACGCCGAAATATCCTTTTGGGTAAAGATTTAGACCTGTCAGACAATCCGGCGGCACGCTGGAAACAAATGTTTTGGGTGGCCATGGGACAGAGCAAAATGGCCAAACGCCCGGTTGCCTTTGTTTTCCACTTGTTTGTGTACCTGGGTTTTGTGCTCATCAACATCGAAGTGCTGGAAATATTGCTGGACGGGCTTTTGGGTACCCACCGCCTGTTTTCTTTTATGGCCGAACTGTACAATGTGGCCATCGGCTTTTTTGAAATACTCGCTTTGCTGGTGCTGGTGGCCTGTGTGGTTTTCTTAGCCCGCCGTTTTGTGGTGAAAGTGTGGTTTTCTTAGCCCGCCGTTTTGTGGTGAAAGTGCCCCGCCTCAATGCTCCTGAACTCAAAGGCTGGCCGGTAAAGGATGCGACTACCATTCTCATTGTGGAAATTGTATTGATGGCTGCCCTGCTAAAAATGAATGCGGCAGACCAGATTTTACAATCACGCGAAGCGGAACATTACACCATTGCAGGCAGTTTCCCTGTGAGCCAATATCTGGTGCCTTTGATGGATGGCTTTAGCACTGATTTCCTTATCATGGCTGAGCGTGGCGCCTGGTGGTTCCATTTTATCGGTATACTGCTGTTTTTGAATTATGTGCCTTACAGCAAGCACTGGCATATCATCATGAGCTTTCCCAATGTGTATTACACGCCTCTCAAGCCCAAAGGGTCATTTGCCAATATGGAAAGCGTTACCACCGAGGTGAAACTGATGATGGATCCATCGGCCACGCCACCTGAGGGTTATGAACCACCGGCAGGATTTGGTGCCCGCGATGTGCAGGATTTGACCTGGAAAAACCTCATGGACGCCTACACCTGCACGGAATGCGGACGTTGCAGCAGTGTTTGTCCGGCCAACCTCACGGGTAAAAAACTCAGTCCGCGCAAAATCATGATGGATACCCGCGACCGCCTGGAAGAGGTAGGACGCAACATGGACGCAAATACCACCGACGACAAAGACCTGCACAGCTATATTTCGGCAGAAGAACTCTGGGCCTGTACCACCTGCAATGCATGTGCAGAGGCCTGTCCCATAAATATTAATCCGGTGGACATCATTGTGCAGATGCGCCAGTATCAGGTGATGGAAAAAAGTGCTGCACCTGCGGATTTGAATAATATGTTCACCAACCTGGAAAATAACGGAGCCCCCTGGCAGATGAGCCAGATGGACAAAGCCAACTGGACCCAAAGCTGATGGAAAATTTTACCGCACACCCTACTGCCGTTGTTGATGACGGTTGCCAGATTGGCAAAGGCACACGCATTTGGCATTTTTCGCATATTATGCCGGGTTGTGTGATTGGTGAGAATTGCAACATCGGACAAAACGTGGTAATTAGCCCTGAGGTGGTGCTGGGCAACAACGTAAAGATTCAAAATAATGTGAGCATTTACACTGGCGTTACCTGCGACGATGATGTGTTTTTGGGCCCCAGCTGTGTGTTTACCAATGTTACCAATCCCCGAAGTGCGGTAAACCGCCGCGGACAATATGCCAAAACCCATGTGGGTAAAGGTGCCAGTATTGGTGCTAATGCCACCATTGTATGCGGACACGATATTGGCAAATTTGCCTTTATCGGAGCCGGTGCAGTAGTAACCAAAAACGTACCTGATTATGCCTTGCTAGTGGGCAATCCGGCACGGCAAACAGGCTGGATGAGCGAATATGGCCACAAGCTGCAGTTTGATGCGCAAGGCCGTGCGGTTTGTCCGGAAAGCGGACAGACTTATAAACTGGAAAATAGTTTTGTAACCCGAACTGACGCATGAAGAATATACTGGTAACCGGCGGACTTGGATTTATTGGCTCACACACGGTCGTTAGTTTGCATGAAGCCGGATTCAACCCCATTATCCTGGACAACCTAAGCAACACCCGCGAAAGTGTGCTGGACGGGCTGCAGCAGCTGATGGGCAAGCGGCCTGTGTTTTACCAGGGTGATGTGAACGAGGCCGGTATTTATGATAAAATTGTATCTGAAACCGGTGAAATCGCGGCGGTTATTCACTTTGCGGCTTTCAAAGCGGTGGGAGAAAGTGTGGAGCAGCCGTTAAAATATTACCACAACAATGTTCAAGGGCTGATTACTTTGCTCAAAGCCATGGAAAAACAGGGGATTGCCAACATCGTATTCAGCAGCAGTTGTACCGTGTATGGAGAACCGGACCATGTGCCGGTGAATGAAGCCTCCCCCACAAAACCTGCGGCATCGCCGTATGGCGCCACCAAGCAGATGGGAGAAACCATATTGCATGATTGTGCGTGGCTGAATACGCAGTGCCTGCGCTATTTTAATCCGATTGGTGCGCATGCTACGGGTTTAATTGGCGAATTGCCACTGGGTGTGCCGAGCAATTTGATACCTTACCTTACGCAGACTGTAGCGGGTTTGAGGCCACCCTTGACCGTGCATGGCGGAGATTATCTCACACGCGACGGAACTTGCATCAGGGATTACATTCATGTATGCGACCTAGCCGATGCCCATGTGGCAGCGTTGAACAGATTGCTGGCCGGAAAACAGGAAAGTGCTTTTGAGGTATTTAACATTGGTACCGGCGATGGAAGTTCGGTTTTGGAAGTGCTCAATGTTTTTGAGGAGGCAACTGGCGAAAAACCCAAATACCACATAGGTCCGCGCAGACCCGGCGATGTGGTGGCCGTATGGGCCGATGCAAGTCGTGCCGAAACTGTGCTTGGCTGGAAAGCCAAAAGGGGCCTGCCCGAAATGCTTCGTGATGCCTGGAACTGGCAGATCAAACAGGCGTAAACCGTCCAATATTTCAGATTCAGACCGGTGGATACGACCGGCTTTTTCAACACTATCCACATTGGCTTTCTTTTTAAAAATGTGAAGAAACCCTCTAACGCAATGTATTAGGGCAATTCAGGCACAGGCACAAGCGGCATTTTTGTGAATTATAAAACCTTTTCCACATTTTTATCAACAGAAAACATACCGGTTGGTATATTTGTAGTCCGACATGACAAAAATCACCCGAGAAAAGATTCTTAATCGTTGTTTTGAAGCCATCTGTGAAGGTGGATTTATCAACCTTCGCACCGACAAGGAAATCAAGCGCCTGCGTATTACCAAAGGGGCTTTTTATCATTATTTTCCCGGAAAACTGGATCTGGGATATGCCGTCATTGACGAGATCATCATGCCCATGTATACAGAGCGTTGGGCCTTAATTGAAGAGAAAACCCATGGTGTATCGGCGGCTATGAATGAAATTATTGAGGGCATCAAAACAAGCAGTACGGATTTGTCTGTTAAGCGTGGCGATGTACTGGCCAATTTGATGGTAGAAATGAGCAATGAAGATGAGACGTTTCGCCTGAAACTGGAGGAAGTGCTGGAAGCCCAGGTGAAGATTATTCAAAGGGCCATTCTGAACGGAAAAGCAGCCGGAGAAATGAAGCCACAGATTGATGCCCGGAGCATGGCTTACAGTTTGATGGGGCAATTGCAGGGTTGCTATGCTGTAGCCAAAACCCGCAACAGCAAGGATGTGTTTACCTTAATGATGAACGCATTGCAGCGCCAGTTGAAAGAAGTATTGTTTGTGAGTGCTGGCTCCGAGCCGACCGGTGGAACGGCATTTCAGCGCATGACCGCCTAAACACTACGTTAAGGAGGTTTTCAAAAATATTTATCGGATTAAACCCAATCCATGGCCATTACCAACCCGCCGAAGAAGGTAGGCAATCCCAGCCAGAAGCCCTGGGGAAGGAAAATGGTAAGGAGAATTAAGGCCACTGCAGAGATAGCAGTAACTGTCCAATACAATCCGGTTTTGCGCTTAGCGTCTGTCATAACAGGTCAAAGTTACATATTCAAATTCAGAGTCACAAATGCTTAGGATTGCAACTGGTGTCCTAACGTTACATTCGCCTTGCCTTTCTGCTGCCGGCAAAAAGAAAAAGTGCTGTAAAAAATATAAAACCGCCAAGCGGTGCAAGGATTGTCCTAAAAAGAAATGATAACGCCATTAAACCGAATGAATTTAAAAACATCAAACCCATAAACCCCCTGCTTTGAAACGTATCTCCCTGAATGTACTTTTAACATTAACCACCGCTGCCATAGTGGTCTTGGCCTCTTGCCAAAAGGAAAAACCACTCAATGAAAACGAGAATTCTACCTCGGTAGATACTGCCTTTATTCATGCAACCTTCAATGGCAGAATAAATATCAGTAATCCGCTGAACTACGCAGTACAGTTCATTCCCGGCTATATTACCACGCAGTACAGTTCATTCCCGGCTATATTACCAAATCCAATGGAATGTTTAATCCGGTTAGCGATAAAGGGGCAACCCTGGGCAGGGTTCTGTTTTATGATAAGCAGCTGTCGGTCAACAACACCATTTCCTGCGGTAGCTGTCACCGGCAACAATTCGCTTTTGGCGATACCGCCGTTGCCAGCATCGGGGTGAATGGCAAAACCGGCAGGCACAGCATGCGTTTGATCAATGCCCGATTTGGACAAGAAGTGAAGTTTTTTTGGGATGAGCGGGCTAATTCACTGGAGGAGCAAACCACCCAACCCATTCAGGACCACGCGGAAATGGGTTATAGCGGACAGAACGGTGACCCGGGCATTGCGGATTTAATTACCAAGATGAAGGGTATTGGTTATTACCGCGAATTGTTTACCTGGGTATATGGCAGCGAAGAGATTACCGAGCAGAAAATGCAGCTGGCATTGGCGCAGTTTATTCGCAGTATTGCTTCATTCGACAGCAAGTATGATGTCGGACGAAGCCAGGCGCCCAATGATGCTGCCCCTTTTTCCAATTTTACCGCTCAAGAGAACAATGGAAAAAATTTGTTTTTGGCACCGCCCACATTTGATCCCATGGGTGTGCGCACCGGCGGGGGCTTGGGTTGCGGAGGTTGTCACCGTGCCCCTGAATTTGATATTGACCCCAACAGCCGCAGCAACGGTATTGGCGGCAGCATCAACGGAGGCCCTGATTTTACCAATACCCGTTCTCCATCATTGAGAAACCTCACCAATGCACAGGGTGTAACCAACGGACCGATGATGCATACAGCGGTTATCATAGATTTGCAGGCATCTATCGGGCATTACGGAAACCTGGTGAATGCGGCTATTAATAAGGGTGTAACCAACGGACCGATGATGCATACAGCGGTTATCATAGATTTGCAGGCATCTATCGGGCATTACGGAACCCTGGTGAATGCGGCTATTAATAATTCCAACCTGGATCCGCGGCTGAAACCGGGCGGACGGGGACAGCAACTCAACCTCAATGCGACCGAGGTTAATGCGGTAATCGCCTTTTTGAAAACCCTTTCAGGCACGGATGTGTACACCAATAAAAAATGGAGCAATCCGTTTTTGTGAGAAACAGCTGGTATTATCCGGTACGGTTTATAATTCAATTGAAAATACGGTATTTAAAGGATTTGGAAAAAAAGTAATTCCACCCATAATGAGGGTTGTTTTACCCAGTTGCACCGCTTGATGCTGACAAATTGGTGTTGATAAAACGGGGCCTTCACTCCAGGTATCATGTTCAATGTCGTAAATCATATGGATTTCTTTAATGCCTGAACCACCATTCTCATACTGATCTATTCCTCCCAAAAGGTGTATTTTATTATGGATAGCCACAGCGGCTGATTTTGATACAGTAACGGGCATTTTTGCTTTTTCAGTCCAGCGATTTGACCGGATGTCAAACTCATATAGATTGTTATGCCAGGCATGTTTCATGTTTTGGAAACTGCTACCTCCCATCAAATAAATTTTATTATTACATGCAACCATGCTCATGTGTATCAAGCCACCGTGATAGAGTGGCAGTGGCGTAAAACCTTTGTTCACCGTATTAAATTTAAAGAAGAAAGAGCTGGTTTCTCCGGTTTTAGCGCCTACAATGTAGATATCCTTATCTATTGCTACAGCCGATGCACCTGTAAATTTTTCCGGCAAATTGGGCAGAGTATCCCATGTATTGCTTTTGATATCATAAACCTCGGATTTGTCCGTTGCTCCCAGGTTGTTTCCAAGCCATCCACCGAAACAGTATATCCTGTCTCCAACCGATGCAGTAGCCATTTCAGCTTTACTAACAGGCATATCCATTAGCCATTTCCAGCGGTTATTTTTAACATCAAAGCACCAGGTATTGTGGGTAGTCAAACCGCAATTAAATCCGCCTAAATAGTAGATAATATTATTACTAACAACAGCACGGCCGCCGCATCTAGGTTGTGGTAAGCTGGGTAGTTTTTTAAAAGTCAGGGTTTCAGGTTTTGAGTAATTTTTGGCACCCCAGGTAAATAGACCAACACCGATTGTAACAATAATTAACGCCAAGAGCCACCTTTTCTTCTTTTCTTCTGGAATTGACGTTGCTAAGGGATTACCCGATATTATGCCATTTACTTCATCATTGTTTTCATCTGAAAGCCCGCCCCAATTTGCATAACCAAGATAATTTGAAATGGTATCCAAAGTGTATTGATTGGGATGGCTGTTGGTTTTGATAAACCCCAAAAGTCTTTTAACCGTTGATGAACTAATTCGGCTACCGGTTTTTTGGGTAATATCCCTGGCCAGCGCATCGCAGTCTTTTGGGTATTTTATTTCCTTTCCATATACCTTAAACAGTTTGGTTTTAATGGAATTGTTTAACATATCAGCAAATTTAACCTGATCATAGCACCAAACAGCCGCTTGAACTTTTTGAACTTTTTGAACTGGGCCTCTTGTGGGAGAACAAAATTACTTTTGAATTGAAAAAAATCACATAATAAAGAAAATGAAAAATATATTCTTATTCCAAGTATCAATGCTTATTTGCATTCAGGCATCAGCCCAACAAGCTTTAAAGACTTACACAGGCAACTATAAAATGGGCCTTAATGAGGGTACAGCAACCTATACGTACATTGAAAAAAATGGTGAAAGAATAATGGATGGCAATTTTTCATTCAATTGTCCCGCCGATAATTTTACCTTGTCGGGCAAGTATTCACAAGGGAAGAAGACCGGAGTCTGGACCCGCAAACAGACTTTCAGCCGCTACAATGGAATGGCCGTAGTGAAATCTGAGTTGCGTTGGGATCGCGTATCTGAAAGTGTTCCTTTGAAAGAAACAGTTGATAACATTACGGAGACCTACAAAGATGACAAACTTGATGGAATTAGGACCAAAATAAGAACCGTGAAAAATTCATGGGGATATCCTGCACCCGGCGGCTCCTCGGCCATAACTTACACCATGAAGCAAACCTATAAATCCAATATCCTGATAGCATTGGATTGTATTAAAAAGGAAAAGGAGCAAAAAACCATGAGCATGTTAGGATCATATAAAGATGGCTATGCCGATGGAAAATGGATTTTTGAAGATAAAAAGACCTTTGCGACATACATTTTTAACAAGGGAGGGCTGCTGGAGTATGACGTAAAAGAGGCAGGAACCGGTAAAATCTTAGTCTCGGAAAAAATGAATCCTGATACAACACTGGCTAAGGAATATTTTTCAGATGCCCCTAATCAGTTTAATGTAATTCATGGTGGTTATGCAAGTGAATTGGAGGATGCAAAACTAACGGTAAAGAAAATTAATGAAAACCTTAGTATTGTGAAACTGTGTAGAATTAAAAAAGAATCCATAAAATTACCCAATTTAAATTTAAATGTATTTATCAATGCATTTGGCGTAGATATTAGCCCAAATACGATAAATAATGAGCAGGTTCTATCGCTTAGTCCAATCATAGACTGTAAGGTTTTAAGCATCGAAGACACCTACCCATGGAATAAAATACATTTTAAGGATATGGCGTCAGAAATGCGTTTCCTGAAATTAGTAACCAATGATAAAAATTATATTTTTAATATAAATTGGGAAAAAACCAATAGGGTATTTAATGGAATTTATTTGTATCAGTTAAAGGCCTTCCTTTATAGGTCTGACACTGCCGGATTCCGTCAATATAAAGAGTTTATGGCCAAGAACTTTAATTTGTCTTGGTCTAAAACCCCAATACCTAATGGTAACTATGTACGCCTGGAATCTACTGAGGAATACCATCGCTATATTTTATTTTTGGCAGATGTAATATCTGGCGATTCTGTCAAGATGAAGGAATTTATACATCAAATCTATAATGCAGATGCTAATGCTAAACCCTGGCAGAAAATTCTTAAAGAGCAACTCATGGAGTTGCGCACTGTATTGCCGGCAGATTCTGCCAATATTCAAATGGCATTAAAATATGTTAAGATTAAAGAAAATCAGGTTTTTGAAGATAACCAAAAACAATTGAATTCAATTAAAGAAATAAAAATTGGCGATCAAATTTGGATGGACAAGGATTTAACACTTATTCCGGATAATACCGCTTATCAGTTGATAAAGGATGGAAAAATCCAGTCACAAAAAACAGGAGAGGGGACCGTTTTATATGGATTAAGCAAATACAATAACACCATCTGTCCTGAAGGGTGGCGTTTGCCTTCTACAGCAGATTGGCAGAAGCTGATAAATAATTTAGGAGGGGATAAGGAAGCCGCAGGTAAATTGATGTTAGCGGGTGGAGGATCCGGATTTGAAGCTACTTTTCCTGTTTTTGTAAATGGCGAATTTTGGTCTAAGGGGTCAACGTATGCAGGTTATTTAACATTGGATGCCCCCGATGGATATCCCTTTGTTTTTGATTTTAATAGTCAGGGATACTACTATACCACCTTTGCTCCTTGTCGCTGCATCAAAAAATAGAATTTCTATGCTGATTTCGTGGATTTAATACCATAAAATCAGGAGATTTATTTTTATCATTTATTCCAATAAAAATATTCTGTATTCGTTTTATTACCCATAAAATGAATACAAAATTCAATCCCGCTCAACTTCCCCGGCTTGTTATAGAACATTCCCCATCAGCGGTGGCCATGTTTGATACAAAAACGCGCTATGTGTGCCATAGCCAAAACTGGCTGCAACATTTTGGGTTGGGCAAAAACTCAATCCTTGGCCTTTGCCACTATGATTTATTTCCCGAATTACCCGAGCGATGGCGTAAAGTGCACCAAAGGTGCCTTGCCGGTGAGACCATTCGCAGTGATGAAGATGTTTTTATAAGATACGACGGAAAATCGGAATGGGTAAGGTGGGAAGTGACGCCCTACTTTGATGAAAAAATCAGATAAAAGGAATCATTATTTTCAGTGAGGTAATTACTGCCCAAAAGGAAGCGGAAATAAAACTTAAAGATGAAATGGTTTGGCTGAATTTTTTAAATGAATCCATGCTTAGATTATGGAGGATTAATTCTGTGCAAAAAGGACTTGAAGAAATATTGCAAACAGCCATGAAATTGTCCAAAACAGAAAAGGGATATATACAGCTGCTGGATATCCGCAAACAGGCACTGTTTATCAAAGATCAGCAAGGTTTTGATGAGCAGTTTCTGGAATACTGTAAAATGATTGTGCCCGAGTCTAACACGGTTTGTTCGCTGGCACTCAACCGACGGGAACAGGTGGTACTGGAAGACATTGAAAAAGATGCCAATTTATCACAACATATTGCCATTGCCAGAAGAAATAATTTTCGTTCGGTTCAGTCCATTCCCCTGTTGGACAGATTGGGCTTGCCCATTGCCGTGTTATCCGTGCATTCACCCAATCCCCATCATTTTGATGCTTTGGGTCTTAAGCGGATGCAACTATACGTGCATTATGCAGAGGGGTTTTTGGAAAACAGAAAGCAGCAATCTGCCTTGAAAGACGTCAATATTAAACTTGAAAAACGGGTGGCCAAACGCACATCAGAACTTTCCGATGCATTGCAAAGAGAAAAGGATAGTGTTGAAATGAAAAGTCGGTTTTTTAGCATGGCATCCCATGAATTTCGCACCCCACTGAGTATTATAATTACCAGCGCTGATTTGGCGAAAAGATATGCAGGCATTGGTGATCATGATAAACGCATACAACATATAGAACGCATTAAAAAATCTGCAGGAAACCTTACTGAAATGCTCAATGATTCTATGCATTCTGACAAAATAGAAAATGGGATTATGAATATGGATAAATCCAAATATAATGTTAAATCAGTAGCTGAAGATGTAATATTTGAATTAAAAGATTTATGTAAAAAAAATCAAGTTATTTATTATGAAAACGTCGGATTGGTTGATTTTTATACAGATATAAAAACATTAAAAAATATATTATTGAATATCATTTCGAATGCCATTAAATATTCAACCCAAAATATTTATGTAACGCTTAAAGTAAAGTCTTCAAAAATGATATTAACCGCAAAAGACAGCGGCATTGGCATTCCAAAATCAGAACAGAAACATTTGTACAGCCGTTTTTTCAGGGGTAGTAATACAACGGGAATAAATGGCATGGGATTGGGCTTGCATGGGGTTTATTGCTACACCAAATCGCTGAACGGAAAAATTAAAGTAAATAGTCAAATCGATGTTGGCACCACTGTTCAAATATCTATCCCGAACGGAAACTAATAATTTAATAATACCCATAGAAATCATTTGATTTTCAGTACGGTTCATAAACAATTGGGGTAACTTCGCATCAGCAGTAATTTCATTTTAAACATGGATAAAAAGAAATCCTTAACCATCGATAATTATTTAGCTCCGCACTACATACACCGAAGCAACTGGCTCAGGGCGGCCGTGCTGGGTGCCAATGACGGCATTATTTCCATTTCCAGTCTGGCCATCGGTGTGGCTTCTGCTGGCACGGAAAGAGATCCCATTTTGCTGGCTACTGTGGCGGGTTTGGTTGCAGGTGCCTTATCCATGGCCGCGGGCGAATATGTGTCTGTGAGTTCACAAACCGATGTGGAATACGCAGATATAGAAAGGGAAAAACAGGAGTTGAAGGAAATGCCGAAATGAAAAGTCGGTTTTTAGTATAGCCTCTCACGAATTCAGAACACCGCTGAGTGTTGTAATATTCAGTGCTGACCTTGTCAAAAAAAATGCAGAAAAAGGTGATTTAGAAAAACAGGAAAAACATCTTGAGAAAATAAAAGACTCTGCCAAAAAACTGACGGAAATGTTAAATAATTCATTAATGGCAGAAAGAATGGAAAATGATTTTATTGTTCCGGAAATTGGTTTATTTGATGCTTTGGAAGCTGTTAATGAAGTTGCCGATAGCATGAGAGAAATATGCAAAAAGGATCAGGATATAAATATTAATTATAGTGGAATTAAGGAAATAAAAACAGATAAAAAAATACTGCAAAAAATAATGCTTAATTTAATATCCAATGCGATTAAATATTCTGATTCTAATATATACGGTATAATCAAAAACAGCCGAAAAAAACCAATAATTAGCGTTAAAGACAGCGGCATAGGGGTACCTGAAAATGTACAAAAGCATTTATTCAGCCGGTTTTTTCGGGCGAGCAATGCAACACATCTGAAAGGCATTGGCCTTGGTCTTACAACCATTTCTTTTTATATAAAAGCGCTGAAAGGAAGTATTCACCATATAAGTAAAGAAAATATGGGTAGCATCTTTGAGGTGTTTATTCCGAATAATTTCAAGAATCTATGAGTTAGATAGAACTCAAAGCCTCACCCGCACCGAAGCAAGCGCTCCGAAGCCATTAAGCCTGCCGGGCATTACCAGACTTTCCAGCCCTTCCAGGTTCAGATTCACAATTAAACCACCGCGCTGTGTGGGTTTCCAGTTCCAGTTGCCCGATAAATTAATATTCCAGGTATCAAAACCGCCCAAAGATATACCCGGATGGAAACTTACTGCTCCCAACATCAAACGTGAACTGTAAGATTTCCAGTCCATTCGGGGCAGGTAGCCCGGCAAATGACGGTAACTAAGTGATAGCCACCCCAATTTTTTGTGATGCCCGCTCACATACAGTTCAAATGGCGCCAGTATGGTTTTGCCTCTACGGCTGCTGTCCAGCCCCAGTTGTTGTTTCACGGTGTCTACACAGTCGCCAAACCAGTCGCCGCGGAATATATTGTTGAGGGAGGTGGTTGCAGCCTGCAAGCAAACCGTGCTGTCGGCCATGCCTTTCGTTCTGCTGTAGGTTTGAAGGTTTGCAGTATGGTATAAGCCAAAATTCATGACTTCCAAATAATGATAATGCCAAGCTTTCTTGCGTAAATCTACATACGCACTGAAATTTACCGTAAGACCCAATCCACCGCTTGCCCGTTGCACCCTTCCACCCCACAACACATCCACATTCTGCGCCAGGGTATCGGTAAATACCTTTGCCCTGAAATCCTTAACTGCACTGTATGAGCGTAGCAAACCTGGATTGATACTGCCAAAGTAGGTAATATTTCCTTTGCTGTTTGGCCGCCTCACCGTTTTCGCAAATCTAAATCCCAGTTCAACTATATCCCACTGAACCGCCTTGTTTATGCGGGCATCTAGGGTTTGGCCCATGTAAGCTCCATTGCCTTGAAAAACCAGCCGGAAGGCATCATCGTTAAAACGAATACCACCCATTTGGTGACGGCGGAGATAAAACTTATCGAGAATATTCAGTTGCATGGTGGATGCCAGTCCGCCCCGCACCTGCTGTTTCATGCGTTCTTCCGCTTCCTTAATGGGTTCTGAAGGAATATAACCACCCAGCAGAAAACGGCCTGTAATGGCTAGTGGTAAGCCGGATGAGCCACTTTCACTGTGAAAGGAAACCCTAACGTCATGTGATCTTGCAATAAAAATAGTATTTGTGGTAAAAAAAGTGTCCTTGGACGGAAGATTAACCGAGTGATTTTCCATCCATTTCCAATATTTAGTGGCTTCCGAGGCAATAGTATCTGCCGTCTGAGCCTGCAGACTTTGGGCTGCCAACAGCAAGCCCAGTAAACATTTAAAACTGTGCTTCATATTCGGCTTGCAGGCTGGTTTTAACTTTAAGTTTGTAGGTATTGTAAATCTTTTGCTGCGTGCCATTGCCGGTCACACGGGCTTTGATGGCCACAGCATGTGCCTTACGCAGCGCCTCAATCCGTTCTTTGGGAATACTTGCCCGCAATACTGTTCTGGAGGCTGCCAGGGGCTCACCGCTAGGGGTGGTTTTGCCGGGCATAATGGTTTCGGGTGTTACCGATACATCGCCCAGCGCATTTCCAAACTGATCGAGCAGGGTAAAGGCCATGCCCACTTCGAAAGGATAATCATTTTCCACGTCAAAAATAACGGTTGCGCTCTTCACCCGCTGCACCTGCGGAATGCTTGCTGCTTCAATGCCCTGGGTATCTCTGAGGTTCAGTCCTCCTATGGTAAAACTCACCGGGGCTTCCAGCCTAAGGTATATTTCTGCGCTGGAATTATCAAATACAAAGTCTTTCCAGTTGCTCACATTGCCGTTGGGATTGGTTTCAATGTCAATATCGTAATTGATATACTGGGGCAGGTTCTCTACAAAGGCTTTGATATTGGAATTGCTGCCGTCCAGCACTACTTGTTTGTCGGTGGTTTGTCCGTAAACAAAAGGCGCGGGACCTATAAAAACGTCGCTATTTAGCGGTGTGGCTGCAAGTTTCACCTTGTTGCCACTGAAGATGTTTTCGCTCTCCAGCGATTTCACCCGCACCCGACCTTCGGCGCCAATGCTGTTTTTCACGAGCACCGATGCTTTAAAATCTTTAAAAAGGATATTGCCATCGGCTCCCTTGAACAGCGAAAAGGGTGCCTTTCCCACGGAATTATTCAGTGTTTGGCCCATGTAGCCGGTAGCGTATTCAGGCAGCAGACCTGTAAGTGCGTAGTAGATGCGCAGACTGTCGTTAAGCGTCACCTGTACCTTACGTCCGCTGCTGTCCAATGACACAACCATGATCTGGTGAAATGTATTGACTGTATCTTTAACGGCAGGGTCTTTGCCCCGGTAATCGAGCAAATAACCGCTCATGTCCACGGTTTGCTCACGCTTTTCTGTGGTTCCGGGCTTGGCACCGGGCATTTTCACCACGCGCTCCAGGGGTACACCATCCAGGCTGGCCGACGGAATTTTCAACACCATGGTCATATTTTCCTGAATAGTGGATTCCACACGCAGTTTCAGAGAACCTTGCTTTACCTTAAAAAATTTCACCTGTGGACCGCCCATATCCAGCACCAGGGCTTCGTCTTGTTCTATCATGTTTTGGTTGGGAAAAGTATCACGTTTTGGTTGGGAAAAGTTGCAACGGCATCGCGCGGTCGAAGGTTACGCACGGTGAGGGTTACTTCCACGCCTTTGGAGGCATCAATCAAGACCGGTCCGTTGCTGGGCTCTGTAATCAGGCGGCGGATGACGCCTTTGAGGCCTTTGTTTACGGTTTTGTTTCGCAGGCTAATGCTTTTGGTGGCACTGCTTCCCTGGTCAATATTGAGAAATGAGTCTTTGGCAACCACGGAGCCATCCGATGCGTTTTGCAGTTCAAATACAAGCAGGGTAACCTTTACGGGCAGTTCATTATTGATAGAAATATCCAAATACCCGGAATCCAGTGTGGCCGTTTCGAAGAAGGCCGAAGCGTCAATATCCACGGGATTAAGGTTGGTTTGGTTCTGGGCCGGAACGGCTATGGTTTGTCCGTCTAGCAGGCGAAATGTGGGGTTGATCTGGGCCAGGGTGATACGCTGTAGAATGCTGCGGTCGCTGAGTTTGAGACGGCGCAGGGTAAATGCTGTGTTTAGGCTTGTGTCGGGGGCTGTAACGCGCAACGTACGGGCGTTGTAGACCAGGTTATCATACACCAGGGTATAGCTGCTGTCAGAAGCATTGTTTACCAGATATCTTTTATCAATATCATTTAGCGTCATTTCGGTGCTAAACAGCGGCACGGCTACGTTATTGTCCCAGCGGGCAGATTTGCGGCTACAGGCGCCAAGGAAACAAGTGATTATGACTAAAAGGCATGCAAAATTTCGCACCATATTGCGAAGATAGGGTTTCGGTGTGTAATCCTTTGCTTAGCGATGGAGGTATTGCACAATGTTGACATCAAATAAGGCCATGGAGCCGAATATGAGGGTACCCCAAAATGCAATGCTAATGCTTTGCCAAAGAATAATTTTGTGCTTTTCCTGGATAAAGGTTGTGCAAAGCAATGTTCCCACAGGTATACTTAAAATGAGCGGAGTAAGCAGGGCTATTAAGGGCAAACCGCCGTGCAGTCGCAGCCATACCAAACGCCGTTTGGTTTTGCTGAAACGCTTTTTATTCTTTCTTAACTTTTTGAGGTATCCCTCAATCCAGTACTCGCTGTATGTAAAAAGACATACACCCACAAAAGCACCTGCCGAAGTAAAAACCCAGCCATAGACGGGGTTGTGAAAACCGGCAACAGCCATACCTACGCCAATCAGGTATTTCACGGTGGACCAAAGAAAACTGAGCAGTGCGGCGGTGGTAAAAGACATTGCTGCAAATGTATGTCCAACCGGACCGCTTTATGCTGACCGTTTCAGGAATTCATCGGTCAAAACCGCAATAAAGCCGAAAAAATCCTGCAATTTTGCAGCCATGTTGCGCACGGTGATTTGGTTTCTTGCCGTCTTTGCAGGTTTATCCCTGCACGCCCAGGTCATGGGGGGTGTAGACCGCATGGGACGCATGGACCGTGAAGCACCGCAGGGCCGTACCGACAGTTTACGGAAACTTACAGGCAAAAAAACCGATCCCGGAACCGCCTCATTCAAAGATCTGAGTGCCGGAAGAGATTCATTTGCACTATGGGACAGCACATTGCCCATGACACAGCGCTATGATATTGGCAGGGCAACCGGTCAGCCCATGGTCGATTTGGGACATTACGCCTCACCCCAGAAAAGCCTGGTGCTGCAACCCTTTGTGCAATCAGGTTTGCAGGCGGGTTTTAACCCCTACACTTTCCAGAATGTAAGTCCGGAAACCTTTAATTTTCATAGGGCTAAAGTTCCATTCACACGTTTTAACTATCAGCAGGGTGGCAGTGGGTTTATTGGCCTGCAGGCACAGCATACCCAAAACATTCGCAAAAACTGGAACATCTCGTTGGATTACCGCAGTGTGAACAACAAGGAATACTACATTAACAGCAAACAGGATCACCTGCACAGGGGAACATCGCTGGGTAGCTTCTACACTTCCCAAAATGGGCGTATGAAACAATTCACCATCCTTACCTGGAACCGTGCCAGGCGGTTGGAAAATGGTGGAATGATCAACGATTCGCTTTTGTATGAAGATAACGGAATAGACACGCAGGCGCGTTTTAGTTTTAATACCCGCGGGGCATACAGGGCAAGTCTTTCCCGTGCGCAATCGGTGTACGGAAGCCGTCATCATCTTTCCGAAGCACAATACAGTATGGGTAAGGGCAAGCCTTACGTTTTCCACCGAATTGACTGGACCCGCACACAATACCGATACCTTGATCCTCGCAGGGATACGGGTTTCTATGGTGCCCAAACCTACCGCAGCACCGACAGCCTTAACGACAGCAGTGCCTGGAACGGACTGAGCAACCGGCTTGGCCTTGGCCATCACATTGGAACGAAAAACATGCAAATGGGTGTGCGAGCATGTTATAGCTACGAATGGATGGCCTATGGCGCTAAATATTTTCTGTCCGGCAAAGACGAAAATGTTTCGAAGGGCCTGCATGCCGATGCCTACGGGCAGGGTAAAAACTGGCTCTGGCAGGCTGAAGTGGCATCGTATCTGAACGGCTACAATAAAGGCGATTACAATATTGTGTTAAACGGACGATGGAATCCATTGAAAAGATGGACAGTTTCAGGGCAATATCATTCTCAGCAATATACGCCGGGACTGTTTCAGCAGCGGTTCTTCAGCAACCAGTTTCGCATCAGCAACAGCTGGCCGGCTGTAAAGAGCACAGCGGCTGAACTGGGTATTACCTATCGTGGAAAAAGAACCATAATAGACGTGGCATACATTTCCGGAAAAACCGAAGGAATGATATACAACAGCGGCGATGCGGTTTTCAAAAGGGCCTCTGAAGTCACCTACAGTCAGGTTCGCGGGCATATTCACCTGCAGACTGGCAAACTACACACCGACCATATTTTCTATCTGCAAAACAACTCGGATGAAACGGTTTGGTCGGCGCCGCGCTTCAGTACCCTAAGCAGCCTGTATTTACAGGGATATATGTTCAAAAAGGCATTGCATGCCCGTTTCGGGGTGGATGTGGCCTGGCAAAGCCAATACGCAGCCTGGGCCTACAGGCCTGATTTAGCGACGTTTTACATTCGCAATGCAGGCCGCCCCGGTGGTAATTACCCTGTAGCGGATGTGTTCTTTTCCGGAGAAATAAAAACAGTCATTGTGACATTCAAAATGGCCCACATCAACAATTACCTGGTTAATTACGGCGTTTCCAATGCGTTTATGTCAGCCCAGGGCTATGCCATAGAGCCGCAGCGCTTTGTGCTGGGGCTGGTATGGCGGTTTCATTATTAGGATACAATTTCTTCAATGTACACCTAGTATTGAGCGGTCTACATAAATGATAGCATTTTAGCACAACACTTATTAGACATAGGTTTTTTAACTGTACGTTTTTGTTTAAAGAAGTTTTATCAGTAAATTTAGATTAAAAAAATATATATATATGGAAACGGTTGTTATTGATGCAAAAACCAAGTCGGAAGCTGCTTTGCTTTTAAACCTTGCTAAAAAGATGGGTTTAACCGGTAAAACGCTCACACGCAGTTAGGTTGAGGATTGGGAATTTGCACAGAAGATTGATAAAGGAATGAAGTCAGAATCTGTAAGCCGTAGCGATGATATGAAGGCTTTGGGTAAATGAAAACTGCTTTTAAGAAATCCTTTCTCAAGGAAATTGAAAAACTTAAAAACAAAAAACTAAAGGATTCTATTGCCGATATTATCAATCATGTAGAAGTATCTTCAAATATTAGTGCTGTTAAAAACATTAAAAAGCTTACCGGTTATGGCTGTTATTACCGCATTAGAATTAGAGATTATCGGATTGGATTAAAGATTGAGGACGAAATTGTTCATTTTTGTAATCCTAGAACAGAGGAAAAACATTTATCTGGTTTTTCCTTAAAACGTTGATTTTATGACCCCTCCAGCGCTTGCTTTTTCAGTGCCAAAATACTAAAATCTGAGTTTTCCTTGCGGATGGTATTATGCAGGGTTCCCAGACCATCAATGGTTAGCACCACTTCATCGCCGTTCTGCAGCCACTGCTCTTTATAGCCGGCATCATTTAATTTGCCGGTACCGTTCAGTTCCAGAAAGCAGCCTGTTCCCACAGTGCCGCTGCCAATCACATCGCCGGGATGGATGTCAACACCGTATGCGCAACGCTCGATGATTTCGGCAAAAGTCCAGTCCATATCGCCCATGTTGCCTTCGCTCACCTGAACCCCATTCACAGTGCAAGTCATGCGCAGGTAGTAGTTGGCGCCGGTGTGCCCCGGTTTGGCAGGAATGCGGTAGGGTTCCAGTTCATCGGGGGTAACCAGCCATGGGCCAATTACTGTGCTAAAATCCTTGCCTTTGGCTGGGCCCAGGTTCAGCAGCATTTCTTCCATTTGCAGGCGGCGGGCGCTCATGTCGTTCATAATCATGTAGCCTGCAATGTAGTTGTCGGCTTCAGCGGCCTTCACATTGCGTCCCTTTTTTCCAATTACCACAGCCGCTTCCAGTTCAAAGTCCAGTTTCTCGAAATGGTCGGGCATGCAGAAAATATCGCCAGGGCCTTGAATAGCCTGGTGGTTAGTAAAATAAAAAATTGGATACATATCAAACTCGGGAATCATGGGCACTCCACGGTTGCGGCGCGCTGCTGCCACATGCTGGCGAAATGCGTATCCGTCTCTGCAGCTGGTGGGATTGGGCACAGGTGACAGTAAGGCTGCGGGATTGTATGGAACGGCAACAGATGCATGTTTACCTTCGGCAATTTCCTGCTCAATGCTGTGTGCCAAAGCGCTGTTGGTTTCCCAATTTCTCAAGAATGTCGCCATATCTTTTGGCAGTGACGCATTGATGGTATTCAGAGAATAAAGGGCATTGGCGGTATAAAGTCCTGCGGATGTTTCGCCGTTGTGTGCAAAGGTTACCAGTTTCATGGTGCAAAAATAAGAAATGATTGAGGCATACTACATGATTACCGAAAGCAATTCTCTTGTTACTTTGCACTGCCATGGTCATCATAACCGGATCCAACGGCCTGCTGGGCCAAAAACTCACCGATTTATACCTAAAACACCCTGAAATTGTCTTTGTGGCAACAGGAAAAGGGCCAAACCGCCACCCGGTTAAAGCCGGTTATATTTACGAAGTAGCGGATATCACAGACCATTCCGGGATGAGGGCGTTGCTGGAGAAATATAAGCCCACTACCGTTATCAACACTGCCGCCATGACCAATGTGGATGCCTGTGAATCGGACAAGGAAGGCTGTGACGCCATGAACATAGATGCTGTGGAAAATCTTGCCAGGTTGTCTGCCGAACTTGGATTTAGGCTTATTCACCTTAGTACTGACTTTATTTTTGACGGCACCCATCCCCTGTATACCGAAGATGAGCAGCCCAATCCACTCAGTTATTACGGCCGAAGCAAATGGGAAGGCGAAAAAAGGGTGATGCAGTATGCAAAAAACTGGGCCATATTGCGAACCGTGCTGGTTTACGGTGTGGTTGCAGACATGAGCCGAAGCAATATTGTTTTGTGGGCATACAACACGCTGAAAAACGGGACGCCGGCTAAGGTGGTAAATGATCAGTACCGAACACCTACGCTTGCTGAAGATTTGGCCATGGGTTGTTTTCTGGCAGAGAGAAAACAAGCGCAGGGCATGTACAATATCGCCGGGCCGGATTATTTCGGTATACATGAGCTAATGAAGCGTGTGGCTCAATATTTTGGCTTTCAGCTGGACAACATATCGCTGGTCAGCAGTGAAACCCTAAATCAGCCGGCGAAACGGCCGCCCATTACCGGATTGGATATAAGCAAAGCAAAACGGGACTTGGAATATTCTCCGCACAGTTTCAATGAAGGACTTACTGAGGTGGCCAAACAGGCCGGTTGGGATGGCTTCTGATTCTTGTCATGTTAATTAAACGTGCCAATTTATATTGTTAATTGTTAATTGGGCGTACTTTGCACCCATGTCTTTATTGGATGTGCGATTGGAAGTGATGCGGTCTTTGGAAAAAGAAGTTACCGGATTTACCGAAAAATACCTGATACCGGTTGAGAAAATATGGCAGCCTTCCGATTTTCTTCCCGATTCCCGTGAAGAGAATTTTATTACCAAGGTTAAAGAGCTGAAAGAGGCTGCCATGGAGCTTGATTACGATTTTTGGATCGTACTTATTGGCGATATGATTACGGAAGAAGCCCTTCCTACCTATGAAAGCTGGCTGATGAATGTTAATGGCGTTGACCAGGAAAACGGCAATGCCTGGAGCAACTGGATTCGGCAGTGGAGCGCAGAAGAAAACCGGCATGGTGATTTATTAAATAAATACCTTTATCTAAGCGGTCGGGTGAACATGCGGGAAGTGGAAATTAGCACGCAATACCTCATTTTGGATGGTTTTGATATAGGCCTTGACCGAGATCCTTACCGCAATTTTGTGTACACCAGTTTTCAGGAACTGGCCACGCATATTTCGCACAAAAGGGTGGGCGAACTTGCCAGGGAAAAAGGGAATCATCACCTGGAGAAGCTTTGCAGAACCATAGCAGGTGACGAAATGCGGCACCACCTGGCTTACCGGGAGTTTATCAGGAAAATTCTGGAAGTGGATGCTTCTGAAGTAATTCGTGTGTTTGCGGAAATGATGAAAAGAAAAATTGCCATGCCTGCCAACCCGCTCAGACAATCGGGGCAGGCTGTGGGAGCGTCTTTTCAGGCTTTTGCAGATGCTGCTCAGCGGCTGGGGGTATACACAGCCATTGATTATATCGACATTCTTAAATCGTTGCTTGCTCATTGGAATGTTGAGGGTTTCTGCGGGCTAAATGAATCAGCGGAAAAGTCGCGGGATTACCTCATGGCATTACCTGCGAGGCTTGAGAGACTATCTGAAAGAATGAATGTACCTGCAGAATCGGTGCATTTTAAATGGGTAGATCCACGCTGATAATTTGAAGGTTTAGGCTGCCTTAAAAACCGACCAATGGCTTGAAAGAGCGGATTAATGAACGCTCTGTCCAATAATTGTTACAGTTCATGGACAATTCCAGTAGCGACCGGGCAGCCCTCGGTATATTTGCCCTCGTTTCATGAAAGGTATCATTCTGGCCGGAGGTTCCGGCACGCGGTTACACCCTCTAACACTGGCCATGAGCAAGCAGCTTATGCCGGTTTACGACAAACCCATGGTGTATTATCCCCTGTCAACACTTTTGATGGCCGGTATCAGAGAAGTTCTCATTATTTCCACCCCGCACGATCTTCCCCATTTTGAAAAACTGCTGGGCGACGGCTCACAGCTCGGATGTCGCTTTGAATATTGTGTTCAGCCCAAACCCGAGGGTCTGGCCCAGGCGTTTATTTTGGGTGAAAAATTTATAGGTAACGACAGTGTTTGTCTGATTTTAGGAGATAATATCTTCTTCGGTTCAGACCTAATGGAAACCCTACAGCAGTGCCGCAATCCCAAGGGAGGAATCGTGTTTGCTTATCACGTAAGCGACCCCGAAAGATATGGTGTAGTGGAATTTGATGCTGAGATGAATGCCCTTTCCATCGAAGAAAAACCGGCTGTACCCAAAAGCAATTTTGCTGTACCCGGTTTGTACTTTTATGATAATGAAGTGGTTGAAATCAGCAAAAACCTCAAGCCATCGCCCCGGGGTGAACTTGAAATTACCGATGTAAACAGAACATACCTTGCCAACGGACGCCTGAAAGTACAGGTGCTGAGCCGCGGAACAGCATGGCTGGATACAGGTACTTTTGCATCCCTCATGCAGGCAGGCCAGTTTGTGCAGGTAATTGAAGAAAGACAGGGTCTAAAAATAGGTTGTATTGAAGAACTGGCGTGGCGTAACGGTTTTATTGACAACAAGCAACTGGAAAAAATTGCAATTCCCCTACAAAAAAGCGGATACGGAAATTACCTAATCAATTTGTTAAAGTGAAAAAGCGGATATTAATAGTTCTTATCTTATTTATATTAGGAGCTGGAAATGCCGGAGCTCAGTTTACATTTCCCATGATGCCGGGAATGATGCCCCGTATGAGCGCCCCTTCAGACACCACAAAGCCTCAGATTCAATCTCCTCAGGGCAACCAGCCTGCACAGCCGGTTGATGGGGATAATGAGGACGGAGAAGGCACCAATCCTAATGAAAAAAAGAATGAATTAGAACTGAAAAAAATGAACCTGAAAAGCCAGCGCCTTAAACTGGAACAGGAGCTGGCTAATTTGAAATCAAAATACCCTGACACATTGACTGCAGAAGAGAAAGAGGTATTTAGAATTCAGACCGAAAATCTCAAAATGATTGCATTGCAGGAACGGGCCATCATTGAAGAACAGCAAAGAGATTTGGAGAAATACCGCAATAAGAAAAACTTCCCTTCGGCCGGCATATACGGGCACCAGTTTTTTCGAGACGGAAGTTTCAAGTTCTTTCAGAAAACCGACGAAATTGCGGTTACCGACAACTATGTTTTGGGAACCGGTGATCAGGTACAACTAGAAGTGTGGGGCTATAGATACTGGAGTAAAACTTATGTGGTTAGCCAGTCAGGAAGCATCGATATCGAAGGATATCAGAAAATTTTTGTGAAAGGCCTTCCATTGCAAAAAGTGCGTGAAATGATAGGATCTCGGCTTGGACTGGGCGGCCAGGAGTCCTCATTTTCAGTTACAGTTACACGACCCAGAATGGTAAGTGTGAATATTTTTGGTGAAGTTTTTACTCCGGGAACCTACACGGTGCCCGCAACCAACAGTGCATTCAATGTGCTGGTAAGTATGGGTGGCCCCACTGATATTGGATCTGTAAGAAACATCTACATCAAGCGGGATGGTAAAATCCGTGATTCGTTTGATTTGTATGAATATTATGCCGATGTGAAACATCAGCGTGATGTATTCCTCCAAAACAATGACTACATCATCGTGGCGCCGGTAGCAAATCTAGTAAGCGTTGGCGGAGCCGTAAGAAGACCCGGAAGGTACGAACTCAAAAATGGAGAAACCATGGCCGATTTAATTCGGTTTGCAGGCGGGCTGCAACCAAATGCCTTCTTGAAAGATGTTTTGGTTAAACGCATTCGTAATAATGAATACGAAGTCATATCACTAAATTACGATAGCCTGGTAAAAGTGAAGAAGAATTTTGTAATGAATGGCGGTGAAGCAGTTGAAATTAAGTTTATAGGTGTTGACAATCAGTTTATGGTGCAGATTTCAGGAGCGGTTTCCGTTCCCGGGCACTATAAAGTTAAAAAAGGTATGCGAATCAGCAGCATGCTGAAAAATGCCAATGGTCTAACTTCAGATGCATTTACCGAGAGAGGCTTTCTGGTAAGAACATCCAAATCATTGGAAAAAAAATACATGAGCTTTAATCCGGCTGAAGCACTTGCAAAACCGGGAACATCAACAGATTTAGAACTGGAAGACCGCGATACCATCGTAATTTACAGGCTCACCGATTTGCGCAAGTTCAATGATGTAAAAATATCCGGCTCTGTTCGAAAACCCTTTCAGAAACAATTTATCGCCGGTCTTAAATTGGGCGAAATGCTATTTATGGCAGGTGGATTAACCGATGAAGCCGATGAAAAAAGTGGTTTCATTATGCGCACAGATGCCAATTTTAACAAGCGTTTGATTCCGTTCAAACCCGAAGATGTAAAGCCGGGAACCGAGTGGTTCGATTTTGAGATCATGCCAAAGGATACGATTACGGTGTATTCAAAAACAGCTTTCAAACGCAATTATAAATTGTCAGTTACCGGCCCTGTAAAGGCAGGGGGTGAATTTGCATTCAGTGAAAACACCCGCGTTACTGACTTGATCAATCTGGCCGGAGGTATAGAAACCAACACCTTCAAATCAAGGGCCATTGTGGTACACACAGATTTGGAAACCGATTACCAGAGTCTTAAAACAGTAAACCTTGCTGAGGTGCTCAACAACCCCGACAGCAAAGAGAATATTGTATTGCAGAAAAACGATGTGCTACAACTTTTTGACTTGAGCGAACTGAAAAACGACTTTTCGGTTGCAATCTACGGCCCAGTCCGTCGCGAAGGCGAATATGTGTATGCTGAAAACATGACCCTGCAGAACCTGATAGATGCCGCAGGCGGACTGGAATTTGTAACTGTAGGAACCACAGTAGAGATAGTCCGAAACTTGTTCTTCAAAGATGGCAAATACCAGTTTCTTAAACCACAGTTTTTAAACACCACCATTACCAATAACCTAAGTTTTGATGACAGGCTGGTAAATATGGAGTTGCAGCCTTTTGATAAAGTATTTGTGCGCAAAAACCCCAATTTCTTGCCATTAAAGCTTGTATATATCGATGGTGCTATCAACTACCCCGGCTTTTATGCCCTGCAATCGTACCCCGGCTTTTATGCCCTGCAATCGGAAAACGACAAACTGGCTTCAATCATCAAAAGAGCCGGAGGATATAAACCAAATGCCAACCCCACTGGAAGTACATTGCGCAGGGCAAAGGCTCCCGGTGACACTCTTGATATCGTACTGATAACCCCAAAAGCCATGAGTGAACGTAAATCACGGTTCAATCACATCATGAAAGACGGGGATCGTATTTTCATTCCGTATACCGATAACCTGGTGTACCTTACAGGAGACTTGAACAAACAAAGTCCCAATGATATCGGTGCCTCACATATTCGAAACAAACGCGCCAAGTTTTATATTAAGTATTTTGGTGGTGGTTTTACCAATACATCAGATAAGAAAAAAGTGGTTGTGGTACACAAAAACGGGCGAAGAGTTGCAACCAAAAATTATGTTCTTTTCAAGGTATATCCGAAAATCAAACCCGGCAGCACCATCATAGTGAACTCCGAAGAAACCCAAAAGCAACGCAAGCGTATCAATGTAGATGGATTTCTCAACCAAACCATGCTGCGGGCTACCACAGTGCTCTCTTTACTTAGCATTTATCGTCTGGCAATTGGAAAATAATGAACACGCCGGCAAAACAACCCTTTAATTTGTTCAGCTTCCTACAGCTGATTAAACCGTACTGGCGAAAATTATCGCGAATCTGGTATGTTCCCATATCAATGGCTTTAATTTTAGGATTGTATTCATGGTATAAAGAGCGTAAAAACTCTCCGTACTTCTCAGCACAGATTACGTATATGCTGGAGGATGAAATCCTAAATGGCGCACCGGCATCGAATCCGCTAATGGCTGCTATTACAGGTCAGCCGCCTACCAGCAATAAGGCCATCATGAATGACCTGGCATTCAGTAACCTGCTTATTGAATATACTTTACTTAGGAATATATCTGACAATGGAAAACACACACCTCTGATTAATCATCTGTTAAAAAAACAGGGGGTTGATTCAACTAATCCTGCTTGGTTTAGCTCCGGCTACCAGATTGGCGATAATGCCTCTAAGGATGAAATGTTGCGATCCTACAGCAATGGAATAAAAAGAACCTTTAAAGCCAGTTCCAGAGAATCCGGTTTGCTAACTATGTCTTTTTCATACGCCGATGCTTTCTTTTGCAAAAGATTTCTGGAACTTCACCTACATACCATCTCTGATTTTTATATCGATAAGCGAATGGACAGGGCCAATATGATTATCAGGGCAACCCTACGACGAAGAGACTCATTACTGGCAGCACTTCAGGGCAAAGAATATACTTCTGCGTCTATGCAGGATCAGGGTTTTGGGACGGTAATGCGCAGGGCAAATGTGCCACAAACACAGCTTCAACGCGATATTACCATGTTAAATGCACAATATGCCGAAAGCCTTGCTGCCCTGAATGCCGCTAAAATGGAACTGGAGAAAAAAAGGCCGTTCATTGCCGTGGTGGATGATATTCGGTTTCCTTTGGAAGCCACCTACCCTGCACCCTATAAAAAAGGGGCTGTTTTTGGCTTTGTTGGCCTGATTTTAGGCATTGCAATTGTAGTCGGGTTTCATTTGGCAAAGGAGTTGCTGATGAAACAGAAACAGGCATTTCGCAAGATGAATGCCTAGTTAAGCTCTATTACAAAATAATTCTTTTTACCCTTTTGTACAAGCAGATATTTTCCTTGTAAGAGGAAATCGTTGTCCACGATGCCATTGATATCTACGTACTTTTCCTTGTTTATTGAAACTGCCTGTGCCTGCATCATCTTACGGGCTTCACCCTTACTGGGAAAGATCCCTGTATGTTGAGCCAGTAAATCCAACACTGGTACTCCATTTGATAACAAAGCCGAATCAATCGTAAATTTCTCCATCCCTTCCAGGCTGTTGCTCAGTGTTTCACTGTCCAGCATTAACAAATCTTCACGGGTTCCACCACCAAAAAAAACATGCGTTGCTTTAATGGAAAGAGCAAGGTCCTGCACAGAATGAACCCTTTCAGTCATTTCCTCGGCTAATGCTTTTTGTAGTATTCGTAAGTGCTCTTGTCCTGTGTGTTCGGCAATCAGCGACTCTATCTCAATTCTGCTTTTCAGCGAATAAATCTTCATGAACCGAACAGCATCCTCATCGGCCACATTCAACCAAAACTGATAAAAACGGTAAGGAGAGGTTTTTTTTCTGTCGAGCCAAACATTACCACCTTCGCTTTTGCCAAACTTGGTGCCATCGCTTTTGGTGATGAGCGGTGCAGTTATGGCAAACGCATCTCCCCCAGTTTTACGTCTAATCAGCTCTGTACCTGTGGTAATATTACCCCACTGATCACTGCCTCCAAGCTGAAGCTTACACCCTTTTTGGGTAAACAAATGGTAAAAATCGTAGCCTTGCACCAGCTGGTAAGAAAACTCCGTGAAAGACATGCCTCCACCCTCAAGTCGATTCTTAACACTATCTTTACCCATCATGTAATTGACGGTGATGTGTTTGCCTACATCACGGATGAATTCCAGAAAACCAAACTTTCCGAACCAGTCATAGTTATTGACCATTTCAGCGCAGTTTTCACCATTTTCAAAATCCAGAAACTTCATCAGTTGCTGTTTTTGGCCGTTCAGATTGTGCTCAATCTGCGCCACATCCAGCAATTTGCGTTCATCGCTTTTTCCGCTGGGATCGCCCACCATACCGGTTGCTCCGCCTACCAGTGCAATGGGCTTGTGTCCGGCCTTTTGCAATAAAATCAAAAGGGTTATTGGTACAAGGTTGCCAATATGAAGTGAGTCTGCAGTGGGGTCGAAACCACAATAACCGGAAACCCGCTCGCTGTTCAGCAACTCCTGGGTACCCGGCGTGGTATCATGCAGCAGGCCACGCCAGCGCAACTCTTCCACAAAATCAAAGTGGGGCCTGAAAGACATGTCGCGAAAATACGATAATTACTGCGGAGATTCCTTGATGCGTTTAACGGTATCGGAAATATATTGTTTCAGTGTATCGGTATCCTCATCTTCAAGTCCGCTTGTGGCAAAACTTACCACCTGACGGCTTTCCTTAATCTGGAAATTGATTTCATACACCAGATAGTCCACCCGCATCATATAATTCCATGGAATAAATATGTACTTGGAAACAATGCTCTGTTTCCATGAAATTCCCTGTTCATCTACCCTCACAAAATAATTTCCCTTTAATTTAAAATAGAGAAAGGCTACTATTGCCAGCGCAATAAACAGGGCAATAAAACCACCCAAAATGCCGAATATGGCATAGTGAATTGACCATACCACAAAGCACAGAAATCCTGCTACTATCATTTGCGGCAATTCCGCCTTTGTGCGAGGAATAGAAATAATTAATGGGTCCATGCCCTTAAGGAACGATCAATTTGGTTTTTCTTTGACCGTCGGTCACAATGTAAATCCCTGATTTTAGATCCGCTACAGAAAAACGAACGCTGTAAGGTGTTTTGTCAATCACATTAAAAGCTACCTTTCTGCCGGAAAGTTCTGTAATAAACCAGTTTGCACCGGTGTGGCTGTCTTCAATCTCCACAATATCATTTCCGGGATTGGGAGAAACGCGGAACGAGCTGGACACTGGTTGCCACAAAGAAGTCGTTCTGTTTACAACCTCCAGAGTGTATGAACTGATAGAATCGTTTTGTGTAGTGGGGGTAGATCCAAATACCTTTGCGAAGGCCCTTACATATATCTTTAGCGGGTAGGAACCCACGATGCCAGCGGTACCATAAAAACTAATGCAACGCACAGTATCCCACAAAAACACGCAGCGTGGGTGCTGACATTTGTAATTGATACCGGAAGGAATACCACCAATTCTTAAAACTTTAATAGAATCGACTTTTACAGGAATTTTTTGCCCCAGAATAATGGTAGACGTGTCGCGGAAAGTGAGCACTGAAATACCCTGGTTGTATGGGGTATTAACCACTGCCGGAGGAAGTGTGGCAGGAAGGAATCCTGCTTTTGTGAGGCTTTTATCTGGGATGCAAGTCTGACCCGAAAGAGAAGTAAACCAAATAAAAACCGTTGCGAAAAAGTAATTTTTAATCATTATTATTGTGTTATTATTTACACAAATGTATATAAAAAAGCTATTTATAAAACGCCTGGTTGTGTTTTTATTTTTTGGGTTTAGCTCATATCTAAAAGCCCAGGTTGTCATTATAATAAAATCAGAGGACGGCAGCGGTATAACCCCCGATACCTTCAATGCCTACAGCAGTATGGGGCTAATTCGGTCATTCTCGATTTCAAAAAACCGCATTGTGATAGAAAAAGATATACGCAGAATACGTGTGGCCGCAAAAAACCACCAAACCTTGGATACACTGCTAAAGCAGGATCTAATGCCAGGCCAGCAGATAGCGATAACATTGCAGGTAAAATCAGTTTTTATTGACGAATTTATTATCACTACCGAAAAGAATCTATCACGTCTGAGCCGCAGTTCGGTGAGCGTTTCCGTACTAAAGCCATACCTGATCAATAATAAAATAACGTCGGATATTTCTTCGGCTCTAGAGCAAATGCCGGGGGTTACCATTAGTGACGGGCAGGTCAATATTCGCAATGGCAGTGGTTGGAGTTACGGGGCGGGCAGCCGAGTAATGGTAACGCTGGATGAATTGCCGATGATAAGCCCGGATGCAGGGCAAGTGCAGTTTGGTTTTTTGCCCGTGGAAAACCTGGCTTCGGTGGAAGTGGTAAAAAGTGCGGGCAGTGTGTTGTATGGTTCCAGTGCCCTGAACGGTGTGGTAAACCTGCGCAGTGCAGAGCCTGAGCTTCGCGCCAATGCCCGTGTAACCGGGTTTGCCGGATTTTATGATTTTCCGCGCCGCGACAGCCTGAGATGGAATAAAAGTCGGCGCTGTGTTCATGGAACGAATGGCTTTTGGTCGCAAAGAATCGGAAATACCGGAATTACGGCCCAATGGAATGCCCTTTATGATCAAGGCTACCGCCGAAATGAATATAACCACAGGGCCAGAATGGGTTTGCGGGTAAAACATGCATCTTCTAAAGTAAAAGGACTTGTCTATGGTGCCAATACGGGTGTGCAGCAATCCAACAGCGGTTCATTTCTGCTATGGGAAAGCTATGCCCGCGGCTATGAAACGTTTGATTCAGGATTCAATTACAACAAGGGTTTCCGGTTGCATGTAGATCCGTTTGTGGAGTGGAAGCGTAAACAATTCACCCATAAATTGCAGGCTCGGTATTTGGCGTTGGAAAACGATGCCACTGCCAACAATGCGGGATCCGACCAAAGCAACGGCAGCAGTTTGCTGTATGGGGAATACCGCATGAACAGAGCTTTTCGGAATCTTAACATAACGCTGGGTGCGGCAGGTATGCTTGCAGAAACCCATTCTCCATTGTTTGGAGGCAACCAGACTGCAGAAAACAGGGCGGTGTTTTTTCAGGCTGAATACAAGCGAGGCAGGTTGCAACTTTCGGGTGGCGGACGTTATGAAATGTATGCTATTAATGATGCCGTGTATACCAAGCCTGTTTTCAGGGCAGGCGTAAATTATGCAGTTGGCAGGGCTACCTTTCTGCGTGCCAGCGCCGGACAAGGTTTTCGTTTTCCCAGTATGGCAGAATTGTTCGTGACCACTTCCGTAGGCCCTTTAACGGTATATTCCAATCCCGGTCTGAAGCCTGAATCGGGCAACAACGCCGAGCTGGGATTGAAACAGGGTTATATAATTGGCGGTTTCAAAGGTTTTGCTGATGTGAGCCTCTTTCAAATGACCTTGACCGACATGATGGAGTTTTCGTTTGGCAACTGGGATCCCAACCCCAACACTGGTTTTGGCCTTGGTTTTAAAAGCATTAACGTAGGAGTAGGAAAAGTGAGTGGTTTTGAATTTGAAACCATGGGCGAAGGAAAGATTGGCAATACCCGCTGGCAATTGCTGGGTGGGTACACATACACTCAACCTAGGGTAATGAATCCAGAATACGTGTATGCCCGGGACAGTGCGGGTTTGCAGTTGAATTTTGTGAATACCCGAAATGATACCAATACCCTCATGAAATACCGGTTTCAGCATTTAATCAGGGTTGATTTGCAATGCGGCTGGAAAAACCTGGAGTTCGGACTCAGCTACCGCTACAATAGCCGCATGACGAATATTGACGGGGCGTTTACCAAGGGAATATTGTCGTTCTTTATAACAGGCATCCAACGTTCAATGGATCAATTGGGTTCCGCCCATATTTTCGACGCCCGTGTGGCCTACAAGGTGAATGATCGCTGGAAAGTAAATGCGCAGGTTAGCAACCTCCTTAACCAGGAATATGTAGGCCGTCCCTGCGATCTTCGTCCGCCCCGCAGCTTTCAGCTGCAGGCCGTGTGGACCCTGCGCTGAGCATAACTGACAGGTATATTTTCAAAAGCCCGTAAAAAGCGGTAATTTTGCGGCACAAATTTAAAATTCAGAAACATGAGTACCGTAAAAGTAGCCATCAATGGCTTTGGTCGCATCGGCCGACTGGTTTTCCGCGAAATTTATAACATGCAGGGCATCGATGTGGTTGCCATCAATGATCTCACCAGCCCTCAGGTATTGGCACATTTGTTGAAATATGACAGTGCACAAGGCCGTTTCAACGCTACGGTTTCTCATACAGAAAACAGCATCATCGTAAATGGCGAAGAAGTAAAAATCTACGCACAGAAAGATCCCGCGCAAATTCCCTGGGGTGCCCATGGCGCAGATGTAGTGATTGAAAGCACCGGTTTCTTCACCGATAAAGCCAAAGCCGAAGCCCACCTGACCGCAGGTGCCAAGCGTGTGGTTATTTCTGCCCCCGCCACCGGTGATCTTAAAACAGTTGTTTACAACGTTAACCATCACATTTTGGATGGCAGTGAAACCATCATCAGCGGAGCAAGCTGCACCACCAACTGTCTGGCCCCAATGGCTAAGGTTTTGAACGACAATTATACCATTCTGGCCGGCAGCATGACTACCATTCACGCTTACACAAACGACCAGAACACCCTGGATGCCCCACATCCTAAAGGCGATTTGCGCCGTGCCAGGGCTGCTGCGCAGAACATTGTACCCAACAGCACCGGTGCAGCCAAAGCCATTGGCCTGGTATTGCCCGAACTGGCCGGTAAACTGGATGGTGGTGCACAGCGTGTTCCCACCATTACCGGTTCTGTAACCGAGCTTACCGTAATCTGCGAAAAGAAAACCAGCGCTGCGGAAATCAACGCTGCCATGAAAGCCGCTGCTAATGATAGCTTTGGATATACCGAAGAAGAATTGGTTAGCACCGATATTATCGGCATATCTTATGGTTCACTGTTTGATGCTACGCAAACCAAGGTAGTAACAGTAGGAGACAGCCAGCTGATTAAAGTGGTGAGCTGGTACGACAACGAAATGAGCTACGTGAGCCAGCTGGTTCGCACGGTTAAGCATTTCGCCGGACTGATTTCCTGATTGCAGACCTTCCGGGTCTTCACGCGCGCACGACATGGAATCCATCAACCTATCTCCTGTTATTCCTCCGGGCCGTTACCGCCACTACAAAGGCAAGGAGTATGAAGTGCTTGGTATGGCCTTGCATAGCAAGACCTTAGAACCGATCGTTGTGTATAAACCTTTATACAATACTCCCGATGTTCCACCCGGAGCGCTATGGGTGCGGCCTGCAGCCATGTTTCTGTAAATGGTGGAGACCAAAGAGGGAGAGGTGCGGCGGTTTACTAAAATCTAAAACTAACAAACGTTAGTTTTTAATCGCGTTTAATCCAAACCGCCTTGGCTTTGCCTGCGGCGAATTGCAGCTCCACGATATACATGCCCGGTGCCAGCCTATCGGTGGCATAGGGTCCTGAACCGTTTTGGGTTTCCAACCATTTTCCTGACAAATCACGAATCACAATGCCCCTCAATGCCTGTTTCGTTGAAACCATTAATCGGTCATTGCCCGGATTGGGATACAGCATAAACTCAATACTGGGCAGAGAACTTATGGCATTGTAAACTACTCTAAAATGGGTTTTCAGTGTATCATTTTCGGGGAAAAGGTCTGTAAATCTCTCCAGCACTGCATCGGCTTTGAAGGCTCCGGCAATGATAAACGGAAACATTTTGCCGGAGGTAGCGGAAAGCGGAGTACCTTTTCGCAGGTTGGTAAAGTTGCCTGTATCGGTAAACAATACCACGCCGCTGCTGCTGTCAAGCAACCTGAATATGGCTTTGCCGTTGTATGCCGTGGTGTCTTCGCCCGCCTGAATCAACAATGCTTTCAGCTTCGCATTGCCCGAGGTATTGAGCAGCCATTGTCCCGTGGTGGGCGTTTCAAAGGTTACCCAGGCTACATCGTGCCGCCTAACACCGCGGATGGTGGTAATTAGTGTATCATTCAGCGGATTCTGATCCTGTGCGCTGCTGATGCGAACCCGCAGTTTATAATTGCCCGAATCGGGCAACAGCAGTTCTTTTAGCACAACTTTTTTCTCCATTTTAGCCAGGTTTAGCGTATCTAAGCGGAATGACTGACTTAGGATGACATTATTTTTACCCAGTACTTCGGCTGTGGTGCGCACAGGTCCCAGTGCTTGTCTGGCATTCGAGGATATGGTAGCATGCGCATCAAAAAAGGTTTCACGGGCATACACTTTTTGTCCGGCAAACGGTGTATCAATACTCATCACGCCGCCGTCTTTGCCAATAACAACGGTAAAGTTAGACAGTGCTGTATCGTTTTTGCGGTTTACATCCGAAACATAATTGGTATAGGCTATAACCCTGTAGGTTCCGGCATTGATGGGATTCAGGGTTTTCAGCATAACAAAATCCAGGGCCTGACCGGTATCAAGCGAAGTGGTTTTAATGTCCTGATAGATACGGTTTTTCCCAAACCACACCTGACAAACAAATGGCACCGCATCTGTATTTTTCACGAAACCCAGGTTGACAATGCGCATCTGGGGTGCGAAGGGACCTGTTCCGATAAGCAGGGTGTCTTTATTGGTAGGGTAACCCACAGACACTGTGCTGTAATCATAGGGATTTCCAACAAAAAAGTCCTGCGCAATACTGTCATTGACTTTCACGTAATCCAGCGGATGATACACCTTGAAAACTGCTTTGTAGATGCCCTTTTTCTGGGGCGTAAAACTTCGCGGCATGCTTACCATATATCCATCTTTGCCGGCCAGTGGATAGGTAAAAGTATCGTGGTAAACCGCTGCAGTATAAGCAGAACTTATGCGAACCGTAAGCCTTGCTGCGCCAATATTGAGCAAACCATCGTTGTAAACACGAGGCTTCAGTACAATGGGTTTGGCCACAGGATAGAAAAAGTTTTTCATGGGTGATGCCACACTGTCAACGCCTAAATCATAGGATTTCATAACAAACACATTCACTTTTTGGGTGTCGTTTAGAGGTTGTTTGTCGCCTGTCATTTCAGTGATAAACATTACGGTAAGCCTTCCGGTATCGGTGCAGCGATAGGTGGGCCATGAAAGTATTTTACTTTGAAACCTGGGAAGGCTGAGGGTATTGGTTTTGTCATAAACCACTTTGGTTCCCTTGATAATCCGGCAGTGGGCATTGAATGAAATGGTATTGTCATATCCGGGATTCTGCACAGTGGCAACGGGCATGACCGTATCCCTCATGTATTCGTAAATAGCGCCTGAATACGGATCAAAAACGGATGAAACCATGACATCTTTCTTCACCCCCACAAAGAATTTTCGATTAGCGGTATCATTGTCATTGATAAAATCACCTTTGGCGGAAACAATAATTTTCAGCAGGTGTTCTCCATAATCCAAGGGGTAGAATTTTTTAGGAAAGGTGTAAGTTCTGCGCCGTCCTGCTGACATAGTATCTCGCAGGGTTTGCCTGTAAACCACTTTGCCAAATACACTTATTTCGCAGCGAATACTGAAACTGTCTTTCATGTTTTTGGCCCCAATATTTGCAATCGTTCCCTGCGGAGCCATGGTATCCATGGTAAAGCGATCAATACTGTCTTTCGGGAAATCAGCTGAGGCAGCCGTTAGGTCGGTATCGCCTTGCAAACGTGGTTCTATGATAAATTTAAATGGTGCGTTGGGTGCAAAATCCACCCAGTTGGTATCGCCGGTAGGTGTGGCATAGAAGAAGGTACTGGGTCTTACCGGGTTTTCATCCTGATATCCAAATGCCACGTTTGAAGTTCCCAGCTGTCTGACACCCACGTAGAAAGTACCATTAACCGAAACAGGGCTTGCCAGATCCAATATATAATTTCCGGTAACTGTAGTTAACATATTGCTTTGATACAGCAGTTTTCCCGGTCTTCCGCGGCGGCCGGTGTTGTCCCAGATTCCCACCCTAAAAGAGCGGCCTGCCACAGCGAATGCCACTGTTACCTGGTTGATGGCTTTGCTTTTATTCGAGAAAAAACGCGCCACAAAATCGCCTGTTGCACCATTAAAACCTATGCCACCCGGAGATGGCGGAAGGGTTACATCGCGGTAGCTGTGTATATTTTCGTTGTTCTGTCGGTAACTCCGTGCCGCATTGTTACTGCTATTATTGTCTACAGTTATAGCAAAAACAGTATCCAGTCCTTTTTTAGAGGGAGCCAGGCTGGGTAAATTAATAAACGCTAGAGATCCGCGGTTAAGGCTGAATGTTGTGCTGTCTGTGCCTGTGTTGGTGCCTTTTAGCAAGGTTCTTATTTTGGCACTGCTGAGGTTTTTCTTGCCCACATTGCGCACAAGCAGCTTCACACTGTCGGGGTTACCCAGCGGAACAGGCAGTTTGCCTAATGTGTATAGTTTGATTGCGGCTGCATCAAAATCAAAACGGGGATAATTTAAGATAATAGTTGGATGGTAATCGGAGGAAGCTCCTAGGCTATCGGTTAGTGGCCATCCTGTAAAGCCCTTGGTCTGATTGGCCGAATATCCGGAAATGCTGGCACTGCTTTCGAAGTAAAAGTTCACGGTTCCGGGTTGTGCCACACTATGTGAAAATTCCACCATTACAGCCAGATTATCGCCTTTGGTGGTGTCGAACACATATTTGCGCAGGGAAAACGGAAAACGGTAGAAGTCTTCATTCGAACCCAGGTCGTTGGCGGGAATGGAACTATAAACCCTAATAGCACTAGAAGTTTCACCCGAAAACGAGATTCTCCCGCTGCCAAAATCCGTCAGGGATGTGTTTTTAAGCCATATTGACATTTGTGTTCCCGTACCGATAGCAGCACCTGCACTGCGCAAAAATTCCATGCTTTCTATGCTGTCTCCATGTTTAAGGTTTCCCAGCACAGATTTTGGGAATATGTAGGCGAAGCGGCAACCGTAGTTTGCGCTGGTGGTGGAAACAACCAAGGGACCTGCCTGGGTACCCAGAAAATAGCCTTCGCCTATTTGCACAAACTGCGAAAAAATCGGACTGCAGCAAAGCAATAAAAAACCGATAATTAAACTTCTCACAATAACAAATGTAGCAAAAAACTGCTTAAATGGTCTATAATCAAGGTTGTTTTGGTATAAATGTGACGATTAACAGATTCCTAAATCTGCTTAAGTACATTTTAGTGGTCATTATATTTGCCCTGATGAAAGCAGCAATGGAAGCCGATGTGTTTTTTGACGATGGCTGTGGAAGATGCTCGCTGGGCGGTACACCTGCCTGCAAGGTTAATACATGGCGTCAGGAGCTGGCATTGCTGCGTGAAATTTTGCTTAAAAGCGGACTCACGGAAACCCGAAAGTGGGGAGTGGCCTGCTATATGTATGGCAAGCAGAACATGGTATTGCTGGGAGCCTTAAAGCACGGTGCAACACTGAGTTACTTCAAGGGTTCTCTAATGTCAGATCCGGGAAAATTGCTTCACAGCCCCGGAGAAAACAGCCAGGCGGTAAGGTATATGAAGTTTACATCACCGGAGCAGGTTTCGGAACAGGCCGAGATCATCGCTGAATATCTGCGTGAAGCCATGGTATTGGAAGAAACCAAACAGCAAGTGACGTTTAAAAAGGCGGATGAACAAGAAAAATGCGAAGAACTGCAGCGTGCCCTGAACGAAGATGCCGAACTAAATAAGGCGTTTTATGCTTTAACACCGGGCAGACAGCGGGGATATATATTATTTTTCAACGCAGCCAAACAACCCAAAACCAGGATTGATCGAATTGGTAAATGCAGGGATAAAATACTGATAGATAAGGGCTTGCAGGACTGATTTACCGCTCCGCGATAAACTTGTTGAACTCTACCTTGGCACCCGCGTTTTCAAATATTGAGGGGTGACCAAAACCGGCCACTTCGTGCACTTGCACTTTTTTGCAATCGGTGCATTCGGTTACTTTTTGCTTGAACAGCGGCCATGAAGCCATTTGAATGGGCGAATCGTCTAAACCCTGCACAAACAGAATATCCGATTTAAAACCGGTGGTAAATTTCAGCAGCGAGCGTGCCTGGTAGGCTTCAGGATTGATGGTGGTGTTGCCGTATTTGGTTTTCAGCAGATTGCAAACCCCGCTGCCGGCAATTTTACCGTCTTCTTCCAGCTGGCAGCGAAACACAAGATTCAGTGGCCCGGGCGCGTTGGCGATAACGCCGTTGGTTGGTTGCAGGGTATTCAATCGGGTTACCACATAGCCGCCCTGCGAATGCCCGGCCAGAAAGACTTTTTTAATTTCTACACCCAGTTCTGCGGCCGCTTTGTTTTTCACCCAAAGCAAGGCAGCTTCCGCGTGTTTTACATTATCGCCCATCAATAAATTTTCCTCCGGATAGGCCACACTCACCATCATCATATCTTTTCGGTCCAGAATGCGCTTGAAACCATCGAGGGTATTGTAGGCGGCGTCCAGTATAAGGCTATCGTAGGTAACGGTGCCGTGAAACACCATCAGCACATCAAAGGAAGTACCCTTGGGTTTGTCAATTACCACATCCACCGAAAGGCTGTCGCTCACAATGGTTTTGGTAATCTGGTAGGCGCTGTCATTAACGGTATTAGGCGGAGCAGTTGTTTTCTTCTTACAAGCCGAAGTAAAAGTGAGCAGCAGAAAAAAGCCGATAATCAGGTTTTTCATATATAATGTTACAAATATAGACGCAATTATTTGTGAAAGGTTTAAAGAGGAAAAAGGAATTACATATCATCTCTCTTTTTGGTTCATAGGGTCTCTTTCCGTGCCGGCTTAGGCTACCCCAATGGCCAGACTGGATATGGAAATGATGCCGTCATTGGCGCCCAGCACCGCTGCCCTAAGCCAGTTGCTGCGGTGTATGTAATGCGGTGCCAAATAATTATCAATAGTTAAGGATTTTTTATTGTCCATGGAATTCAAATCTTGAAAACAACCTTGTTTCACGAAGTTAATGCATATAAATTCAATATTTCTGTGCCTATGACGTTTTGATATGTATTTATTGTTTTATCTATCCGGCGGTGTTATCTTTACATTACAAAATTTTAAAAACATTTAAACCCACATAATATGCCCTATAATTTATCTGATTATCTCAATGCCTTTGATAATAATGATGAAGATATTCCTCTGCATTTATTAACCCCGGAAATATATGAGCAATGGACTATAAACGAACAAGTTGATTTTGATTTAGCGTTGTGTGATT
>Ga0194129_10000930_pt1 | contig 51950 bp, 72 predicted proteins | sample TA2KigCa35mmetaG_FD_150862 | JGI IMG/M metagenome (GOLD analysis project Ga0194129, IMG submission 150862) | Freshwater microbial communities from Lake Tanganyika, Tanzania - TA2015038 Kigoma Deep Cast 35m | ecosystem: Environmental > Aquatic > Freshwater > Lake | place: Tanzania: Lake...
GCGTGTGCGGCTCGTCCGCCGGGACCCGCGTCGCGGGCTCCCACACCCGCCCGAACCGGTTCAACTGATGGAGCACCGGGCCGGCGAGGGCTGGATGGACTACTCGGGGAACCTCTACGTCCACGACGGCGCCGGCTGGTGCCTCGTGACGCCAGTGCCAGGCAAGCTCACCCCGACCTACCAGCCGCAGGATAGCACAATGGACAACGCACTTCACAGGGCCCGCGCCCTCTTCGACAAGGGCTCCCGCGAGGCCATCCTCGATCTCCTGCAGGAGCTCGACCCGAACGGCAGCTGGACCGACAGGGCGTCCTTCGCCGAGGGCCTCGAGCCGCTCACGTACGACGAGGCCCTGATCGAGCTGCAGGACGCCATCGAGGAGCTCGAGATCGAACAACGCACCGCGACAGTAGCATGACCGAAGCAGCAGCGAACATCACCCCGGTCGGCCTCGTCTCAGAGATGAAGACGGCCTACCTCGACTACAGCATGGCCGTGCTGGTCGGCCGCGCCATCCCCGACCTGTACGACGGGCTGAAGCCGGTCACCCGCCGCGTGCTGACCGCCATGAAGTGGCTCGGGCTGAGGCCCGACGCCCGCTACATGAAGGCCGCCCGCGTCGAGGGCGAGACGATGGGCAAGCTGCACCCGCACGGCGGGGCGTACGGCGCGATGGTGACGGCGGCCTCGTGGTGGACGAACAACCACCCGCTGGTCGACGGCCACGGCAACTGGGGCTCCCCGACCGACGGCCCCGCCGCCGCCCGCTACACCGAGGCCAAGCTGACCAGCTTCGCCTGGGAGGCGCTGCTGCAGGACTCCGACACCTGGGCGACCCGCGACAACTACGACGGGAGCCTGCGGGAGCCCGTGCAGCTCAACGCGAGGCTGCCCCTGCTGCTCCTCAACGGCTCCGAGGGCATCGGCGTGGGCTACGCGACCAAGATCCCCACGCACAACCTCCGGGGCGTCGCCAAGGCCCTCCGGTCGCTCGTCGACGACGACGTCATCGCGGCCAAGAACGCTCTCGCGCCCGACTTCCCGACGGGCTGCGACGTGGTCAAGGACGAGGGGCTCGTCGAGTACCTGAACACCGGCCGCGGGCAGGTCCGCATGCGCGCCGTGTGCGAGAGGGAGACGCTCGACTACGGCAAGCGGTCCAAGCGCGACGCCCTCGTCTTCACTTGCCTCCCGCTGCACGTGAATACCGAGCAGGTGGGCGAGCAGGTCAAGGACGCGCTCGAGAAGGGGAAGATCACGACCGTCGCCGACATCCGGGACGAGACCGACAAGGCCGGCGTGCGGTTGGTCGTCGTCCTTAAGGCGAACGCGGACCCCGACCGCGCCGAGGCCGAGCTGTACCACCACACGTCGCTCGACGCCAAGTTCTCGGCGCAGAACCTCGCGATCGACGGCCTGAAGCCCGTGCAGCTGCCGCCCCACGAGATGCTGGTCCGGTGGGCCGGCTGGCGCGACCAGCGGCTCCTCGAGTCCCTCAAGGCCGAGCTCGGCAGGCGCCGCGAGCGGCTCGAGGTCGTCCAGGGCCTCGCCTCCGCGATGCTCGTGATCGAGGACGTCATCGACGCGATCCGCCGGTCGAAGGACCGGCCCGCCGCCCGCGCGGCGATAGTCAAGATGGAGTTCACGGACCGCCAGGCCGACGCCATCCTGGACATGCGGCTCGCCCAGCTGACGAGGCTCGACGACAAGCAGCTGCAGGCCGAGGCGAGGGAGATCCAGGCGCGCATCAAGGAGATCCTCGCGCTGACCTCGAGCGAAAAGAAGCGGCGCGAGTACATCGTGTCCGAGGTCGAGGGGCTGGCCGAGCGCCACGGGAACGCCCGCAGGTCGAAGGCCATCGCCGAGCCCAAGGGCCTCGCGGTCGAGACGGTCAAGGTCGGCCGGAGGACCGTGAAGGTGGCCGCCGCCGGGCCCAAGACCCGGTTCGTGCTACTCGACGAGGAGAAGGGCATCCTCACGCAGCTGAAGGGCCCCAGGGGCGCGAATCTGACCGCGCAGGACGACCAGAAGATCGTGGTCGCGTGCGGGAACGGCATGTTCTACAAGCTGTCGGCGAAGCACAAGGGCCCGGTCGCAGGCGAGCCGACGAGGGTGCTCGCGAGGGCGACAACGGCCAAACTTCCCGCGAAACCGCTCGTGGCGGTGTGGAAGACGCCGGAGGGCGTGTTCGGAAACGTGATCCCGTGGGAGATCCTGACGAAGACCACCTCCCGCGGCAAGCGGTGGCTGCCCGAGGGCGCCGAGCTGATCCACCTGGGCGACACGTACGTACTGCCCATGCAGGGCCGCCGGAAGGACAAGACGATCGGGATCAACTCGATCAAGCCCAGGCCGGTCGGCGGCAAGGGGACCAAGCTGGCCAAGCCGGAGGAGGCGGCCGTGTGACGGCCGGGGAGGTGTACACCTTTTTAACCGGAGAGGGGCCCCTGGGCTCATAATACATTCATGAACGAAACCAACAAGCCCACCGTCTACGTCGTCGAGGTCCGCGGCAACGACTACTACGACGACCTCGTCTTCCACTCCGTCTGGGCCGACCGCGAGGCCGCCGAGTTCCGCGCCGCCGAGCTGCGCTGCCTCGTCGAGGACAACGACGGCCCGTGCGACGACGGCGAGCTCGTCTACGTCGAGGTGCAAGTGATCGAAGCAACCCTACGCTGAGCCGACTATGAATTGGAGAACCGAGCTGGAGGCCGCGATGGCCTCGACGGAGGACACGCTGGTGCGGATCGTGATCCAGGAGCGAGGACGCCCGATGGCCCCGCAGGCCGTACCTATCGACCACCCGGTCTTCGACCGCGAGTTCGACGGCGGCTTCGGCGGCTCCGAGGGCTGCCGCTTCACCGCCTGGGGCGAGCTGTACGTCTACTTCCCGGCCGTGTACGACGGCAGCGAGTGGATCGACTTCGTGCCGCGCAACCCGTGCCTCGTCGCCACGTCACACATCGGAGGGGAATGATGATCAGGACCAAGTACGTCGCGGCCGGCATCCTCGGCCTCATGGTGATCCTCGGCTGGAATGCCCTCCTGATCAAGCGCGATCAGGCGATGTTCCAGTCGGCGCACGAGCGCGCCTGCGCCCAGATGAAGAGTTTCCACCCAGACTGTCAGGTGGCGCGATGAAGACCGGGATCGAGGGCGCGATCGCCGCAGTGGAGCGGCTCTACGAAGAGAACAACGAGGGGCTGAGAGAGCTCGCGATGATTGAATCCAGGGAGCGCGACTGGAGGCACTACGTCTCCCTCATCGGGCTGGCGATCGAGGATACTATCCCGAGCGAGTGCGAGATCACGACCCTCGACGCGGTAAAACTGCTGGTGAGGGAGAACAACGCCCTGCGTAAGGCCGTCGGGCTCCCTACCTACGTTGAGATGGCCCGCGGCGAAGACCACTGAGGCACTATGGGAAGACCAGCCGACAGAGATCCGTCTTACATGCGCGCGGCGCACGGGACGTCCAAACTCATCACGGACTACGGCTCGCTCGAGCGGAAGCTCGCGTGCCTCGACCCGTCGCAGATCCGCAACTCGGAGGACTACGACGACTGGGAGTACGGCACCGAGCCCATCCCGCACGACCACACGTGGACGAGAAAACGCAGCACATAGAGGCCATCCTGGACTGGGCCGAGGACAGGATGGAGTACCTCGTCAACGTGGGCAAGGTGGCCGAGGCTCTCGACGTCGGCCGCGAGTTCCACGAGTGGATGAGGGCGCCGCTGGGGTTCGACCACGACCTGGAGTACCCGCGTGACAGCTGACGGACCGCACGCCGACGGCCTCCGGCGGGCCAGCGGCGCCGTAGAATCAAGGAAACCGACCGACCCCATGACAGAAGCAGACAACCTCGCCATCGACCGCATCGAGCGCCTCGTCGAGCGCGCGGCCTACCACGCCCGGCTGGGCGACGAGCGGACCAAGGAGTTCCTCCTCGCCGAGGCCCGGATCCAGGCGATGGTCATGGACGGGGCCGACGGCGTGGTCACCATGCGGTACCACCGCCTCGCCTCCGACTCGTTCGGGGTCGCCTTCGAGCTCGAGCACGGCGACTCTGAGCTGATGTTCGGGGGAGCGTGATGTGGAGCGAGTTCTGCATTGCTATGATGAGTGGGGATTGTATAAAATCACCTACGATGGAGACCACAAAATGTATGAAATGCTATTTGAGGGCACCGAAGAAGAGTGTAGGCAATATGCTTATGATAACTATACTGATAAGGAGCAAGGTGAAATGTGCCTGATGGATTGGGAAGCAAGGGAGTGGGATGTATGAAATCAACACTCTTCATATCAGAAGATCAAGAGAAAGCACTCATTCAACAGTTGGTGTATAAAATCAAGATGGCAGATCTTGATATTCATCCATTTGATACTTGCTTTCTGATGGTATCACCGGACTATTCTGGTATTGTGACACAACACTTGTCACATGCGCTCTCTGTTGATCGAGAAATCTTTCATATTGAGGCGGTAAATGTACCATTTCCAGATGAACCGATTGAAGCTTATGTGAGAGACTTTCGTGATAATTATGCACGATGGTCAAAACAATGGAAGCATTTTGTGTTGATTGAGGCTGGTGTCATTCGTGGTGGTAATTACACATGGATCACACAATTGATGGACAATAACTATCATACTGTGGCGCTGTGTGAAAATTATCATAGTAAATTCCAATCCGATTTTGTGGGCATGTATTACTATGATGAAACACATGACCTACATTTTTGGTGGGAACAGCCTAATGTCCACTGGAGGTCTTATGACTCGGGAGGAGTTAAGCGGGGGCTGGATGCGGGAGTACATCTGGCCGTACGACGACTGGTTCACACCGACCGCGAGCCCCCAACGTAAGCTGAGACTGGGACGATGACAGACAGACCGCACAGCAAGCTGCAGGCGACCGGCGGCTACAACGAGGACGACGGCTACTCCGTGGCGATCTGCGCCGGGGACGAGAGCCCGTTCGTGACGATCTCGAACCTCGAGCGGCGCGACCTCGTGTACCTCCGCGACCTGCTCGACTGCCTCATCTGGAAGGAGGAGGACACGGACTACGGCTCGGTCAAGGGCCGGGTCCAGGCGGTACTTGACGAGTACGTGCCGCTGCAGCTCGTCGAGGAGGCGTCCGACAGGGCGATCCACGCGCTCAGGGACATCATCCTCTCGCAGGTCGACTTCTCGTCGAACCCCGGCGGAATAGTGCGCTGGGAGGAGCTCGAGCCGATGATAACGCGGCCGTTGGAAGACGACTGATGGACGACCAGCCAGTGACGCGGTCGGAGGCGAGGGCCATGATCGACGAGGCCATCCGCCGGCACAACCGCAACGCCAGCATCATCAGCATGTGCGTGGGGTGGGTCGTCCTCGCGCTATTCGCCGAGGGCCTCCTCAGGCTGATCGGCAGAATTCCGCCGGTATTCCCATGGATGGACATAGCGCTGAAGTGATCGGGGCGGCGCTGCTGCTCGTGTTCGCCGGGACGATGTTCTACCAAGGGGTGTTGATCCTCCACGAGCGGGACGGCTACTCCCAGAGGCACACCAAAAGGGACGCCTCCCGTATGAGGCAACGGGTCGAGGAGATGCTCAAAGATGAGACGCATGGCCCAGATTGAGTTCCTGCTCCTGGCGGCATTTTCGCTGGGCTGCGCGGTCTTCGGCCCGGCCGTTTTGTTCTGGACCTATCTCGCGTTCGCCGCACTGTTCTCCACCGCCGTACTGCTGCTATGACTGAAGAAAGGGGCTTCGAGATCACTCACTTCTCGATCCGGTACCCGAAGGCTGTGATGCAGTACCCGTACTTCGTTCACAACATCGTGTGGCGGGCGTACGACAAGGAGTTCAGGGACTACTGCCTCGGGCTGTGCGAGGACTGGCAGCGCACGGAGGTGGTCTTCGACACGAAGCTGGCCGACGAGTACATCGGCGGGCTGGACTTCAGTGTCGACGAGATCGACAACCAGTTCGGCTTCGGCAGGGTCGAGATCAAGCAGAAGGACGGGCTGAGGCGCGACGCGGTGTTCCACACCGGGTACCAGAGGCAGTTTCCCTTCGTGGTCCATCTCGAGAAGTTCGACTGCTTCAGGGCGTGGGGCTACACCGAGTCCAACGCCATCACGCAAGCCTGCGCGCACGAGATCCGCATGCTGCAGCTCAGTGAGCGGATGTACTCCGGCAGGTTCGCCACGTGGTGCCACTTCCGCAGGATAGTGGAGACGATGGACCGATTCTGGGACTGATTGGCATGGACGCCGGCACACGCATCGAATACCTCGAGAACCGCGTGAGGATCCTTGAGGAGGAGAACGTGGGGATGACAAACGCGCTTTATGAGCTCGAGAACCGGCTGCAGTCGCAGCTGGACGCGCTCATCACCTACACCATGTTCGCCCCGAACGACGTTTTCTGATCTGGGGGCGGATTTGCTTGCAGCCCCGGTACTAGACCTCACGGCGCGGCCCCGCCGCGAGAAAATCGAAAAGTGCGCGGATCAGAAGCTTTGCGCCGCAAGGGGCCAAAGGCAGTGCGTACGTACAGAATTGATCCCCCGGTGGTTCGTAACAAAATCAGAATCGATACAAGTGCACTCGTGCCAATTGAATAAGCGCACACCATTTCAACCGGAGCGCCCGGATCGGCGGTATGATACTTGTATGAATGAGAAAAACGAAATGACCAACTCCAATCCCTACGTCCAAGTCCTCCTCGAAAAGGGCTACACCGCGGCCGAGTGCCGCAAGCCCGCCGCCAAGCGGCAGTTCCCCTGCACCATCGGTGCCCGCACCTTCGAGACGGAGGAGCAGTACCGGGAGGCCCTCGCGGACTTCCTCAACGGCTATTGATACTTGCGTACTACGTGCCAGTCAAAAAAGTGCACACCATTTCAACCGGAGAGCCCGGATCGGCGGTATGATACTTGTATGAATGAGAAAAACGAAATGACCAATCCCAAAGTAATCGGTGCCTACACCTCGAAGACCGGCAAGGTCTACGCCTACGATCTCGAGCGCCAGACGCGCACCGACTATGCCGAGTTCATGAACCCGGAGACTAAGTACGAGCGCGTGTACTACCAGGTGAACGTCTACGTCGACGGCAAGCGCCTGAACTTTGCCTTCGTCGACGACGCCAACGACGCGACGGCGATCCGCAAAGCCGTGCTCGGCGTCGTCCAGTGGGACGAGACACCAGACGAGGTGCTCGCCTCGATGCACTCCCGCTACGACTGAGCCGTGTCCCTACTATCCAAGCAGGACCACGACCTCGCGATCGCCGCGCTGGCGATCGTGGCGGAGCAGGAGGACCCGACCGACCCGGCCGTGGTCCAGATGCGGCAGCTGCTCCAGTGGCTGAGGCTCCAGCGGGACAGGAAGTTCCCGGACTAGATCTGCGTGACGGCGTAGCTCAGCAGGATAGAGCGGCGGTTTCCTAAACCGCAGGCCGTGGGTTCGAGTCCCTCCGCCGCCGTCGGGCCCGCGCCCGCTCAGAACCTAGACAATCAGCACACATTGGCGCGTAGTTCAGTGGTAGAACTGTGCACTGTTAATGCGCCTGTCGTAGGTTCGAATCCTACCGCGCCAGTTCCCGCAGCCATGCGCGCTGCGGGCGTCACTCCGGGGTCTGATCGGCCGGGGGACGTATGATGATCGGCCCCGCCCTCTAACGCGGGGCGCCTGACCCATTGGTGTAGCGGTCATCACGCCACCCTGTCACGGTGGAGATCGCGGGTTCGAATCCCGCATGGGTCGTCGCCAGTTCTGAGGTCCTCCAACGGTGAGGGTAGCCTCTCCTGGCATGTTCCCGCTCTGCTTCGGCATCGGGCTGAATGACCCAGTGCCGGGTCGCGATGGCAGGCACTCGCCATCGTTCCAACGAGCCCCCACCTCTGTGCGTCCCCGAGGCGTCTCACGTGCTAAATGGGGCCTTCGGAAACATAGCTTAGTTGGTAAAGCACACGACTGATAATCGTGAGAGCGCTGGTTCGAGCCCAGCTGTTTCCATCGCCAGAGGGCGAACTACTCCCCTAGCTCAGCGGATCAGAGCATCTGACTACGGATCAGAGGGTCGCAGGTTCGAGTCCTGCGGGGAGTGCCAGGAGGGTTGGCCGAGAGGCTTATGGCGGCGGTTTGCTAAACCGCTGGGCCGATACGATCGGCCCCGGAGGTTCGAATCCTCCACCCTCCGCCACGGAGTATGGCGCAGCTTGGTAGCGCGCCTGGTTTGGGACCAGGATGCCGCAGGTTCGAATCCTGCTACTCCGACCTCGGGGAATTGGCTCAGCTGGTAGAGCGCCGCGATCGCACCGCGGAGGCCAGGGGTTCGAGTCCCCTATTCTCCATCGCCCCGCCGGGGCACAAACCAACACAGAAAGATGCAAGTACCACAGGTCGACTTCTACTTCCGCGAGGGCGGCGAGTTCGTCACCCGCACCAGCAAGGAGCTCTTCGCCGGCAAGCGCGTCGTCCTCTTCGCGCTGCCCGGCGCCTTCACGCCCACCTGCACCGAGCAGATGCTGCCCGGCTTCGAGGCCGCCTACGACGAGATCCGGTCCCTGGGCGTGGACGAGGTGTACTGCCTGTCCATGGACAACGCCTTCGTGATGAACGCCTGGCTCAAGGACCTCGGCGTCGAGAAGGTCAAGCCCCTGCCCGACGGCAACGGCTCCTGGACCACCGCCGTCAAGATGGCCGTGAGCAAGGAGAACGTGGGCCTCGGCATCTGCTCGTGGCGCTACGCGGTCGTCCTGAACGACGGCAACCTCGAGTTCAGCGGCGCCGAGGACGGCATGCGCAACAACGCCTCGGACGACCCCTACGAGGCCTCGACCCCCGAGGCGATCGTCGCCTACCTGAAGGCGGCCAAGGACGCGCCGGCAGAAGCCTGATTCTTAACGGAGCCGCGCTAGACAGCATGGGCAACCAAGCGCTCTTCATGCTATTCGCCACGCCGGTGGCGTTCCTGGAGGACTTCATCTCCGAGGAGGAGCGCCTGGCCCTGATGGCACGCGTCGACGAGAACGACCTCGCGCCGCACGAGGAATTCACCGGGAATTCCGTCTCGAGTCACAACAGGTCGAGCGAGGTCTCGGTCAACCGATTCCTCCCGGCCGAGATCCTGGACCGGCTGACGCGCACCATCAACAATTTCTCGGAGCACTACGGGGTCGGGCGGCTCAAGATCGACAACTACTGGGTCAACGTCCAAAACAGAGGCAGCACACTCAATAGGCATCTGCACTCAGGATCGGTGCTGTCCGGCGTCCTCTACCTGAACGTGAACGAAGCGGCCAGCAAGCTAGTCTTCTGGAACCCCAACCCGCACCACAGGTTCATGCTCTTCGACAAGCAGACGGAGCTGAATTGGGGCAGCTACACCCTCAAGCCAAGCAACGGCGCCCTCATGATGTGGCCATCGTGGCTGGAGCACGGATCGGGCGTCTTCGACAACGAGATGGACAACAGGGTCTCGCTGAGTTTCAATACCCAGCTCGACCGCTGATCGCATTGCGTGTAACAATACTCGGGAGAGCTTTCATAGGCTCTCCCTTTCCTTTTGGTTCACACTTCGTTGTGTGTGGGCAAGATTATAGCGTCCCGTAGCGATACGAACCGCAGCCTTTATGAGGGGCTCCCGCGCCATCGCGCGGACGGGACTCGGGGGTGAAACGCCCCTTAAACACACTGCGCCGTGGAGGAACGCGCCCTGAGACGGGCGAGTGACCGTCCTCTATACGGATGACGAGTTCAACCGAATCACATGCTCCAAAGCCTTACACTTGCGGCCGCCCTCGCCGGGTCAGCTGCGACGTCCCTGGCTCTGCTACCGCCGCCCGCGGCGACGGCCTCGTTCCCCTACTCAATCATCAGAGAGGAGCCCGAGGTCAAGGTAGCCATCCGAGAAGCCGCCCCTGAAAAACCCAAGGAGGCCCGGCTGATCTGTAAGAGCTGCAACGCAAACGAGAAGATTGCGCTCCAGAAGCTTCAGGATCACGGGATCAAGGACAAGAACGCCCTGGCCACCATCATGGGCAACATCCGGCAGGAGTCCACTTTCCAGCCGGACGTGTGCGAGGGTGGCGCGAAGACGGGCTACAACGGCTGCCGCTCCGGCGGGTTCGGCCTCATCCAGTGGACATCCGAGAACCGCTTCCGCGGCCTCGGCTCCCACGCCGCTAGGACCGGGGGCAACCCATCCACGATCCACACCCAGCTGTCCTACCTCTTCGAGGAGGGCGACTGGAAGATGATCGAGGACCGGATGCTCGAGCCCGGCCGCACCATCGACGACTACATGCGGACCGCCCGCAAGTGGATCAGGTGGGGCCACCACGGCGCGCGCACCGCGTACGCCCACGACTACGCGAGCCGCTTCACATCCGGCTCCTGACGTTATGATCCCGGGGAGCGAGAGCTCCCCTCCCTAGACCGCCTTCGTAGCACAGCGGTAGTGCAGCTGTTTCGTAAACAGCAGGTCGCTGGTTCAAATCCAGTCGAAGGCTTCGGGCCCACCGAATGAAAAACAACCTGTGGAAGACGTGGGCGCGGGCCCTCGGCGAGAAGGCCTCGAAGCACAAGCACGAGGCAGACGCCGTCGCCGCCATAAGGACACTGATCTTCCTCTCCTACCTCACCACGAATGCTTTCATCATCGCCGGCGTCGCCAGGCACTGGAATGACGCGGTCTGCGCGCCGCCGCCGACTGCTAGAGGTGCTGAGAATCGTAGGTAACGCCTTCTTCATCGTCGGCTACGCCGTGGTCCTGTTCGGGTCTGTCGAGGCCGGCATCTGGACGAGACTGTTCGGCAACCTGCTCTCCTGGCCCTACTTCGCCTCGGTCAAAATGTGGGACATGATAATCGTCCGCAGCTTCTTCGCCGTCATCGAGACGGTCAAGCTGGTCCAGATCCTCCTTTTCCATGGCTGACGACAACTGCTGCAAGCGAAGCCTAGCGGGATCGCTCTGGGACTCCGCCAAGCGGGCCATCAAGAACCCGGTGCCCATACCCGCGCATGCGCAGGCGGCCAGACTTGCCGAATGCGGGGGCTGCGACCGGTTCGACGGAACCTCGTGCGCCGAGTGCGGCTGCATCATGGCTCTGAAGGTCAGGTTCGCGGAGATGGAGTGCCCGCTCGGCCGGTGGGGCAAACACACGGGCGACTAGCTCAGCGGTAGAGCAACACCTTGACATGGTGGAGGTCGCCGGTTCGATCCCGGCGTTGCCCATACAGACCAACGGGGTAAGTCCCACGGAACCATCCCGGGGAACGACCCCAAGATGACATTGAAGACGATGAGCTTCCGCGCGTTCACCCGCGCGAGGCACCAGCTGTGGCTCGAGAGGGCCTACGGCGCGAAGGCGCCCAAGGAGGCGGACGCGCTGCGGCCGCACCACTACACTAACCTCTGGCGCGAGCTCGACCGCGGCACGGTGTTCCTGTTCAACGAGGTGCAGCGGCCGCGCCTGCACGACAGGCCCGAGCTGATCAGGCACACCATCCTCTACCGCATCTTCAACGTGCGGGAGACGTACGAAGACGTATGCTTTCGGTTCGGCAACCACCTCCATAGGGGCGTTACCGCGGAAAATCTATACGAGTTCCTCTCCTCGCGGGACAAGAATTTCACGAACGCGTACGTGAGGTGCTGCGACCTGAGGCTCGTGTGCGAGCAGCTCGCCAACCTCGATGGGCACCTGTACGACATCGGTTCCAGGCTCGAGTACGGCCAGGTCGACGAGGCCAGGGACGCGATCTCGCGGATCTACTCGTTCGGGGCCTTCACCGGCGACCAGCTAATGATGGACCTCTGCTGGGAGGGGGGCCCGTTCGCCGCGCGGTTCGCGCCGAAGTTCGGACCAGGCGCCCAGCGCGGCCTGGCCTACTGCATGGAGAACGGCTACGGCAACGTCAACCACCTGCTCAGGACCGGCCACGAGGAGATCCCCGAGGCGTCGCGCCCGACAGTCAACGGCCTCCCGATAGCCTACGACCTGCGCACGCTCGAGCACACGCTGTGCGAGCTCTCAAAGCACGTGAAGTTCCAGACCCGCGGCGACCGCCAGGTCAAGATGCGGTCCTACCGGCCCAGCGCGTCGCCGGTCGACCCGCTGCCGTTCGCCTGGGGCGCCCCGGAGGTAAGATCGACCGAAGCCGAAGCGCGCGAATGCTCTCGACCGATACACGCCTCCGCCTAGAGGCCATCGCGGCCCGCATCGTCGGCCACGAGGAGGTCACCTTCGAGGAGATGACCTTCATCCAGAAGTGGGCGGACCATAATAGGCACGCGGCCAAGATCCTCAACCAAGCGCGGCGGGAGTCAATCCAGGGAAAGCCTGAGCCGGGCTCCATGGACGAGTTCCTCAACGACCTCGACCTTGGAGACCCGGACCCCCACAACCACCTGATCGGGCCGCAGGACCCCATCGACCTGGCGAGGTGGTTCACGCAGCCCGACAGCTGGTTCAACCAAGATTGAAGACACGACTAAAACAATGAGCACCAAACTAACTGACTTCGAGCTGCCCGGCGAGCCCGGGCTCGAGGGCGACGTGACCTACACGTCCATCGTGGAGGACGAGTTCTGCAAGCTGGAGCTCAACGAGCGGCTAGTCCGCGTTTACGGCGTGACCGGCTACGCGAGGGGCGACGACGGCCGCGAGGTCGGCGTGTACATCCGGGGCACGCTCATCAGCTCCCCGGGCAACAACGGGATGCGCATCGTCAAGCTCATCTCGGCCCCCGACATGGACGGCGGCGAGGCGCGTTCGACCCGCTTCCTCTGCTCCGAGCGGCTGACCCCCAAGATCATCCGCTTCGGGGGGTCCGTCGAGGTCGGCGGGCGCGAGGTCGGCTTCCTGTACGAGGGCTTCGACGACGGGTCGGGCGACTGGTACCCGATCGAGGTCGAGGGCGAGGAGAGCTGCCGCGTGATCGGCACCCGCTGGAAGATGCTGGCGGCCGACGGCGACGACGGGAGCGACGTCCTGCACGTCCTCTCGCTCAACTCCATGGAGTGGACCCGCATCCACACGGGCATGGCCCTCCCGAAGAAGATCACAAACATCCACCACATCGACAATTCATACAAGATCTCCGGCGAGTTCAGCAACGGCGCCGAGTTCGAGGTGACATATGTCGACGAGAGCATCTAACGCTGGAGCAGCATGACCGACCCCGTCTGGCCGCTCATAGCCTTCATCGGCGTTGGGCTGCTGTTCGTCGTCGGGGTGATAGCGGCGATCATCATCGAGGCGACGAACGAGTGACGGCCGGGAAACCGGCACGAGAAAGGTCCCCGAGGGGCCCCTCTCCCCGTATGATGGATACATGCGAAACGAATCCGTCCTATACCTCGAGCGCTGGCTCAACCAGCACGGGCTGCTGGCCCTGGCCGACCACGGCGTCCGCGTGACGTCCGACGCCCGCTATCCGGGCCTCCACTGCCTGAAGTACGGCCCGACGGCCGACAAGTCCTCCCGCATCGTGCAGGTGTGCCGCGGCGCCGTCGTCGAGCTCGACGAGGCGGACGGCCACCGCGTGGTCGCCTACGCGTTCGACCGGTTCTTCAACGCCGGCGAGGCGCAGGCAGCCGAGATCGACTGGGACGCGGCGCGCGTCTTCGAGAAGCACGACGGCAGCCTGATCAAGCTGTTCCACCACGACGCGCACGGCTGGATCGTGTCGACGTCCGGGACCGTCGGGGCGGACATCCGCTTCGGCGAGATGGACATGACGTTCGAGCAGCTGTTCTGGCGCGCTTTCGCCAACTGCAACTACTCCCGCGAGCTGCTCCACGAGGGTACGGTCTACGTCTTCGAGCTGTGCACGCCCGAGAACAAGGTGGTCGTCGACCACAAGTTCGACCGCCTGCCGCTGCTGGCGGCGCGCGACGCCCGGACGATGGAGGAGATCTACGCGGAGTCCTTCTCCGGGGTCTTCGACATTGCGACCGAGCACGGCGCGTGGAGCAACCTCGACGGGCTGGTCGAGTGGGCGAACGAGCGCAAGGGCTCCGAGCACGAGGGCTTCATCGTCGTCGACGCCAACTGGAACCGCATCAAGGTGAAGGGCGAGTCGTACGTGCAGATGCACCGCGTCAAGGGCAACGGCGACCCGAGCTTCTTCGAGCTGTGGCGGAACGACGACCTCGTCGAGTTCTGGACCTATTTCCCGGAGTACCGCGAGCGGTTCCAAAAGTTGCTGTCCCGCGTCGAGGACGCGGCGTTCTTCGTCGAGGGCTTCGTGCGCGAGTACTCGCACATGGACCAGAAGTCGTTCGCGGCGCAGGTCATGCACCACCACCCCAAGGTGAGCGGCGCCATGTTCTCGATCCGCGCCGGCAAGGTCGGCGGGTTCGTCGAGTGGCTGATGCAGCAGAATGAGAAGAAGTTCGAGCAGGTCTTCGGCGATGCGTGAGGACAGCAGTTGACCATGATCCGCTTCATCGGCGACGTCCACGGGAAGTGGAAGCAGTACAAGCGCATTATCGGGGACTGCGACCGCTCCGTGCAGGTCGGCGACTTCGGCGTCGGCTTCTACAACCCGCGGACCGACACCTACACCTCCCCGCCGTACGACCACATGCGGCGGGGCGACCACAAGTTCATCAGAGGCAACCATGATAACCCCGCGCGCTGCCGCTCTCACCCGTTTTGGATCCCCGATGGCACGCTTCTTGAGGGCCGCGTCTTCTGCGTGGGAGGCGCTGGCTCGATCGACAAGCACCTCCGCACGGAGGGCTGGGACTGGTGGCCGGACGAGGAGCTCAGCTACTCGCAGTTCCTCGAACTCCTTCGGGCGTACGAGGAGGCGAGGCCGAGCGTTGTCGTCTCTCACGACTGCCCTGAGAAGATGGTCGAGGCCGTCCTGAGGAGCAAGGGCAAGTACAAGTACGACATCCCGAGCATCACGAGGCAGTTCTTCGAGAACCTGCTGCACGTCCACCGGCCGGACGTCTGGATCCACGGCCACTGGCACCTGGACCACCACACCGTCTTCGAGGGCGTCGAGTACATCGGCCTCGGGGAGCTCTCACACCTGGACCTGGAGGTCTGATGGACACCATACACAAGGCGCTGTACGCCGCCGACCACTTCCAGATGACGGCCAAGCAGCAGCTCTGGGGCGACGTTTACCGCTGCGCCTTCTACAGGTGGAAGGCCTCCGGCTACCAGTCGGAGGGCGACTACGCCACGATGGCCGCGGCTCTCGGGCTGGGCGACCGGTTCTGGGAGTGACACGGGAGCCCCCTCACGCACCCGCCGCGCGGGCACAATCACCACAGGAAACAACCACATCGATGCGAAACAGCGAAGCTCAGTTCTTCATCACCGCCGGCCTGCTGGGGGCCATCGTCATCGCTGGCCTGGCCTTCGGGCTGCCGCAGTACGGCGTCTACACGAAGACCCTGAACGGCAAGGCGCAGCTGCAGGAGGCCGAGTTCACCCGCCAGGTGGCGGTGCTCGAGGCCAAGGCCAAGCTCGACTCCGCGAAGGAGCTGGCGCAGGCCGAGGTCGAGCGCGCCAAGGGCGTCGCCCAGGCCAACCAGATCATCGGCGACAGCCTCAAGGGCAACCGCGAGTACCTCCAGTACCTGTACATCACCGGCCTCGAGGAGGGCAGCCAGAAGGGCAACGTGACGATCTACGTGCCCACCGAGGGCGGCATGCCCGTGCCCACGCTGCAGATGAACAAGTGAGCGACCTAGAGATCATCGCCCCTCCCGGCTTCACCCAGGAGGAGTTCGAGAGGATGCTCGAGGACCACATCGCCAGGTCCATGTTCGACGCGATCATCAGCTACCTGAAGAAGACCGCCGACACAATGGACAAGTGCGGGCTGCGGAGCATGACGGCGGACGACCTCCGCCGCGTCGCGCTCGAGATGACCACGCAAGGCTACGAACCGCAATGACGGGATACACCTTCGAGGTATGGGTTGACCATACGATGGAAAAAGCCGACGGTCGCGCGATCTACGTCGCGCGGGTGACAGACCCATTCGGCTTGCTGGTGGGGGAGGTGAGGAGCCTCTCCGAGGACACGACGCTGAGACTAGCTAATGAGCTTAAGAAGAGAGACAGCGGCCGCTACGCCACCGACCACGGCCTCTGCGCCTGACTTCGAGCGGATGGACGAGCTCTGGCACACGATCCAGGACGTCGGGCTGACCGGCATGTCCACCGACGAGCTCGAGGAGTGGACGTACCTCATGGCGAGGAGCCTCGAGGGCAAGAGTAACGGGCCGATCCGCTAAGCGCACACCATTCCGGCCGCGGGACTCACGGGCGCGATACGATACAGGTATCGAGCCTCAAGAGAAAACAACGATGAACGACTACACAGGACCAGCCCCGCCGCGCGAGCAGCGGGGCGTTTTACTTACCGACCACGACCTGGACGAGCGCTCCGTCGTGGTGATCGGCGACGTGCACGGCTGCGCGCAGGCGCTGCGGGACCTCCTCACCGAGGTCGTGCACACCGGCTGCCAGGTCGTCTTCGTCGGCGACCTCATGGACCGCGGCGGGCAGTTCAGGTCCGTGCTCACGATCGTGCACGGGATGTGCACCGACCCCGCGAGCTGGGGCGTCACGAGCGCCGTCTGCCTCATGGGCAATCACGAGCGCATGATGCTCGACGCCTACTCCGGCGCGCGGGACGACGCGTGGAGGCTGTGGATGAGGAACGGCGGTTTCGTAGAAGACTTCCAGTACGTCAGCGATTCCGCCCGCTGGGGCTGGCTGAACGGCCTCCCGACCTGGTACGAGCACCCGAAACGGGTTTCCTGGGAGGGAGAGGCCTTGCGGCTACTGGTCACCCACGGGTCGGTCGAGCCCGGCGTGCCGCTGGGGCGCCAGGACCCCGAAACGCTGTACTGGGGCAGGCGGGTCGCGGGCTACTCCCGTGACCACCTGACCGTCAACGGCCACACGATCTGCCGCGAGGGCGAGCCCCTGCAGTACGAGACCGAGACCGGCAAGGTGGTCCGGATCGATACGGGCTCCTACATGACCGGCATCGTGACCGGGCTGGCCCTGAGGGAGACGTGACAGCCGGGAAAGCGCACACCATTTCGACCGGAGGGCGCCCGGGCGGCCTATGATACTTGTATCGAAACGAATGAGACAAGTGACCGTCCAAATCCCCGCCTACGTCAAGAACGCCCGCCGCGCCGAGAAGCTCGCGGCCGACGAGTTCTGGGCCTACCACGCCGAGATCGCCGGCAAGAAGCCGGTCGACGCGAAGTACCGCACCCTGCAGCGCCGCATGGCGGCCGCAGCCGAGCGCCGCGTCGAGGCCGTCCGCGAGTTCACGGCCGCCCTCTGATGCTAATCGCGCACGTGATGGTCGGGGCCCCGGGCTCCGGCAAGTCGACGGCGGGCGCCCGCCTCGCCGAGCTCTTCGACTCCGTCGTGGTGTCCACCGACGCTGTCCGCGGCGACCTGTGGGGCGACGAGTCCGTCCAGGGCGACTGGGCCGACGTCTCGCGCGAGGTCGAGCGGAGGGTCCGCTGCGCCGCCGCTGGCGGCCGGAACGTCGTCCTCGACGCCACCCACGCCAAGCGCTCGTACCGCCGCCGCGCGGCCGAGATGCTCCGAGCCGCCGGGTACGACGAGATCGTCCCCGTGCTCGCCCACCCGCCCCTGGAGACCTGCCTCGAGCGCAACGCCGGCCGCGGCCGCGTGGTCCCCGCCGGCGTCGTCGAGCGCATGTGGCTCTCGATCGAGCAGAACAAGCAATCCATACAAGAGGACTTCAACAAGTGACCGAAACGTACCTGATAGGCGACGTGCACTCGCAGGCCGACGAGCTCGGCAGGGCGCTCGAGTACGTGCTGGCCAGCGGCGGGCAGAGCGCTCGCGTGATCTTCCTGGGCGACCTGTTCGACTCCCGGTGTGAGACGTCCTGCTCGGCGGCGGTCTACAAGACCGTGAGGCGGTTCCAGGACGAGCACGGCGCCGTCGTGCTCAACTCCAACCACCAGGACAAGCTCCGGCGCTACCTTTCGGGCTCGCCCGTGCGCGTCGACCTCGTCCCCGAGCTCGGCCGTACCATCCAAGAGTTCCAGCAGTCCGACGTCTGCCGCGACGAGCTGCTCCGCTGGCTCGAGTCGTGCCCCTACGGCTACGTGTTCCACGACGCCTCGGGCCGCGAGTACCGCTGCGCCCACGCCTACTTCCCCAGCTGGGTCGAGCCGGACGGCGCCACGGTCACCGGCGAGGGCTTGCCACGCAAGGCCCGGGACCTCATGCTCTACGGCAAGCGCGACCACGAGACCAAGCAGAGGGTCCGCTGGTGGGAGCAGGAGAGCAGCGTGCCCTGGACCCGCGTGTCCGGCCACTACCACTGCGTCCACACGAGCCGCGAGTCACTCGTGCTCGACGGCCAGTGCGGCAACGAGGGCGGCCGCCTGCCGGTCTACCAGGTGAACGCCGCGCGCCTCACGTACTTCTGATCGGCGTAAAATCACAACAGGTACCAAGGCGAGCCACATGGACACCAGACAGATCATCTACCCGACCGAGAGGCTGCTCGCCAACCCCCGCGTCTTCATGGCCATCGCCAGGGAGTTCGACGGCCCGGACTGGGAAACGATCGCGAACGCCTTCTACGACCTCATCGAGCACGACATCCTCCAGGAGGATGAGATGGAGGACGTGGCGTTCAACGCCCCAGAGGTCTGCTTCCGCGAGAAGCCCGGCGCGCCCGAGGTCATGCAGATCGTGCTGCCGGACGGCAACGCGGTCGAGCTGCACCCCACGGCCAGCTCCGGCGACGGCGAGGAGGAGTACTACGCGGCCGTGAAGACCGAGCAGGACTTCGCGATCACGTCCACGATCAATGCCCGCCTGATCCGCGCGATTGAGGAGGCGGCGCCAGAGGTGGCCGGCGATGTCGCCCTGTGCGAGCCCCCGACGCCCGCGAACGAGTTCCTCCGCGACTCCGATGACGACTGCTTCCGCGGCCAGTTCCACCTGATGTCCGACCCGGACCGGGTGTACGACTTCCGCGTGGAGGTCGTCGACCTGTCCACCGACCAGCTCCGGGCGTCCGTCCGCCCGATAAGATGACGAGGCGGAGTAAGTTCGATGTCGGAAACCAACCCAGACCAGCAGAATTCCTCCAGCCCGTACACGTACGAGGGCTGGCTCATCCAGGAGCAACTCCCAACCCAATGGCACATCCTAGTCGCGGCGATACTCCTAAACCAGAGCAAAAGGACCCCGGCGTGGGACGGAACGCTCTACGAACTGTTCTCGCGGTGGTCAAGCCCCTCCTCCCTCGCATCCGCTGACGGTGGGCTCGAGGCCCTGCTGACCCCGCAGGGCTTCGCAAACGTTAAAGCCAAGCGCCTCCGGCGGATGTCGGAGGAGTACCTGTCCTGGGACCACCAGGACGCTAGAGTCCTCTACGGTTGCGGGCAGTACGCCTACGACTCGTGGAGGATCTTCGTCCGCGGGGACAGGCCGCAGCCATCCAAAATCAAGGACGGGGTCCTAGTCAAGTTCCTGGAACGGCACCATGCGGGATGGCGAATTGGATCACCTCTACCACCGATGGTCGGGGATAGCGTGGGAGCGTGGTCGGCTGCAAGAGTTCGAGACCCTCTACCGCTCCTACAGACTGATGTGCTGGTCGAGGCGCGAGTGCGTCCTAAAGGCGGCCTGCGACATGAACTTACCGGGGCGCCCGTAGGCGCACGATCGATAAAACCACTGCGAGCATGAACCACCTAGTCGACGCCGAGCTGAGGCGCCTCGCGCGCCAGAAAGAGCTGCTGATGGAGGGCGTGAAGGACCTCGAGCTGGACTTCGAGGCGAAGATCCGCAAGATCGAGGAGGCCTCCGCCAAGCTCGACGAGATGCAGGAGCGCGTCGTGATCGCCCTGGACACGTTCAAGTACCGCATCGAGCGGTCGGCGAACGCCGAGCTGAAGCGCGCCCAGAAGCGCGTGAGGGAACTCGAGGCTAAGCTCGCCGAGGCCGGCGACGCCAACGCCAAGCGGTCGGTCGACTCCGCGATCGTGTCCAAGGCGAAGACGATCGCCATCTTCGACGCGATCCTGTTCAACATCTGCAACTGGTCGACGGACGGCGACACGGCGCCAGACTTCGAGCTGGCCTCGCAGGCGATCCTGTTCCCCGCCGTCTACGAGCGGGTGATGAAGGGCGACGAGGAGGCGTACATCCTCGACGAGGTGCCCGTGAGCGCCCTAGAGGTCGTCAAGCGCGGCCGCGAGTGGGTGAGATACTTCCGCCGCAGCTGCGAGCTGTCGCTCGTCGACCCCTCGGTGTGGGAGCGCAGCGTGGACGACGTCGCCAAGTGGTGGGTGTCCGACGCCCTCCCGCTGATCTACGGCGCCCGCGACCCCGACTGGGACCACGACGAGCCCTACTCACTGTCGGAGATGATCGCCTGGCGCGACTACCCCGCCAACCGCCCGCTGTCCTTCCCGCTGATCTTCGACGGGATGGAGGCGGTCAACAAGCACTCCGACCAGATTCGCGACAACTCCGGCCTGCCACTATTCAACCAGCGAGCGATCAAGACGAGGCTGAGCGCGGATGAATGACATCAGGAACCTCGAGAGCTGGGCGTCGGAGACCGTCACCGAGAACCGGCGCCTCGGCGAGCTGAAGATGCAGGCGGGCCACGCCATCGTCGACGCCCTCGAGTCGTACTACGCGCAGTGGCAGACCAAGCGCACCGACCGCGTGCGCAACGAGTACATGAAGTGGCGCGTCCGCCTGCACCGCAAGTGGAACGACCACCCCTCGTTCCTCGAGGAGCTCGACGAGGCGTTCAACATAGGGCTGAACGACGACGCGATAGGTAAAACCCTCTGGGATATTCCAGCGGAAGACTCCGTAAATCTCTCGAATGGCTACAACTGGCGACGCGACTCCGGCTACGCCCTCCGCGGCAGGAACCGCAAGCAGCAGCCAGCCGCTGCTCCAGATCTGGCGCAGTGAGCACATCGACCAGTACAGGTGGGTCCTGAGCTTCGGCCCGGGAGACGCAGATCTGTTCCACGGCAACGCCACGTCCCTCGAGCAAGCGATGGGGGACATCGAGCACTGCCGCAGGATCCACGAGGGGACGGCCCGGGAAGCGGCCGCTGCGGCGCCCTGAGGCCCCGTCCCCGCGCTAGGATAGATTGTTCCTACGGGTCACTCAATGGACTACATCGACGCGGCGGTCGACAGGATCCACCACCTGGTGGACCGGGCCGACGAGCTGTACGACGCCTACATGGATGTCGAGGCCGCGCTGCTGCTCGAGCAGGCGCTCGAGATCGCCCAGTCCATCCGGGAGCCCGCGCGCACCCCGGCCCTCGCCGCATAAGATACACTTGAACAAAACCTATCAGATGGCAACGTCTATGAAGCTGAACGAGCAAGGCTACCCCGTCCTCGACGACGGGTTGCACCGCAAGCTCTTCGGCTCGGCACGCCGCCCCGCCCCCAAGAGCTCCACGCTCGAGAGGACGAGGCGGCTTCTTAGTAGGTTCGAGATCCCGACGCCGGTCGACTACCCGGACGGGATGTACGACGGCGACCTGCCGTTCCCCGAGCTGATCGGCGGGTCGATCGAGGCGCACTTCGAGGCCATGGCCGGCGAGTTCGTCGACGACTACAAGGCGCTCGCCGGCGCCTTCGCCGAGTCGAGGCTGCCCGAGGTCCCCGGCTACGACGACTTCGTCTTCCGGCCCGGGTGGACCCGCTACACCGTGGCCGACGGCCAGTGGGTCACCGAGGAGGTCCCACACCCGCTCGAGCGGGCGTTCACGTACGACACGGAGACCTTCGTCACCGGTGGGGCGTTCCCCGTCATCGGCACCGCCCTGTCAGCGGAGGCGGCGTACGTGTGGCTCGCGGCAGAGATGTGCGACCCCACGCTGCCGGTCGAGGGCTGGACACAGCACGACCTCATTCCCCTAGGCAAGGGCAACTTCGTCGTCGGCCACAACGTCTCGTACGACCGCGTGCGCGCCCGCGACGGCTACACCCTCGCCGAGACCGAGCCGGAGAACTTCTACTTCGACACGCTGTCGGCCCACATCGCCGTGTCGGGGCTGGCGTCGGGCCAGCGCTGGCTCTACGTCCTGGCCGGCAAGGACCCCGAGGCGCTGACCGAGGAGGAGCGGAAGAAGCTGCGGTTCCGCCCGCGCTGGGCGGACGAGGGCGCGACCAACTCCCTGGTCAACGTCTACAACTTCCACGTCGCCGCCGTGCGCGAGTACTTCGGGCAGGACGTTCACCGCATGGAGGACGCCGACAAGGAGATCCGCGACGTCTTCGTGAAGGCAACCGAGATGCACCAGCTGGCGAACCGCCGCGACCTGCTCGAGTACGCCATGCTCGACGCCTTCTACACGACTGAACTGTTCCAGGCCATCTGGCCGAAGTACCTCGACTCGACCCCGTCTAAGGTCGCCCTGGCCGGCCACATGTTCCTCAACGGCTCACGCATCCCCACACCGACCGACTGGCCGCGGTGGATCGGGCAGGTCGAGGAGGTGTTCGCGGAGTACAACCGCGAGATGTCGGACATCTGCCACGCGCTGATCGGCAAGTACGTCGACGAGTGGCGCGAGCTCCTCGACCAGGACGTCGCCGGCGTGCAGGCCAAGCTCGACTCCGACGACCGGCAGCGGCTGCTCGAGCGGCTCGCGCTCGACAAGAAGAAGACCGTCAAGATCAACGACGTCCTGAAGGCGCTCGACAAGGCGCAGATCGAGTGGCGCAAGCGCTCCGACCGCTGGGTGGCCCGCGACCCGTGGCTGAACCAGCTCGACTGGGCGCCCCGGAACTACGCCGGCAAGTACGCCTACATGCCGAATTGGGCCAGCAAGTACCTCGCCGACGACTCCGAGCGCATCACCAACAAGGCCAACGTCTCGCACCTGCTGCTCAAGCTCAAGTGGGAGGGCACGCCCGTGATCCTCACGAAGTCCGACGGCTGGTGCTTCCACAGCGAGGAGGGCAAGCTCGAGAAGGTCCCGCACCCGAAAGGCAACGGCGACAACGTGGGCGTGCTCCTGTCCAAGGACTTCCTCGTCGACATGGAGAACGGCCGCCTTAGCAGCGACCTGCCCGAGGCCAAGCGCGCGCTCGACATCGCGAACGCCACATCTTACTGGACGTCCGTCCGCAAGCGCGTGCACGACCGGATCTTCATGGATGTGGAGAACCCCCACGGCGAGGGCTGGTGCATGATGATGCCGGAGATCATCGCCCACGGCGCCGTGACGCGCCGCACGGTCGAATCGCTCATGGTCACCATGTGCTCGACCAAGGGCCACCGCATCGGCACCGAGCTGAAGACCCGCATTCAGTGCCCGCCCGGCTGGAAGATCGTCGGCGCCGACTTCGACGGCCAGGAGCTGCAGATCGCCAGCATCTACGCCGACGCCTGGGAGGGCGGCTTCATCGGCGCGTCGCCGATGGCCCACACCGTGCTCTCCGGCTCGAAGGAGAAGGGCACCGACGCGCACACGAAGCTCGCGAAGGCCATCGACACCAACCGCGACGTCGCCAAGGGCGTCGGCTTCGCCATGCTCTACGGCGCCGGCGTGAGGACGATCGCCAACACCATCAAGAAGACGTACAAGGACCGGAGCGCCACCGAGCTGCGCCAGTTCGGCAACCGGGCGCTCGCGTTCAAGAAGGGCAAGAAGACGCCCGACGGCTACTACGAGGGCGGCAGCGACAGCGGCTGCTACAACTTCATGGAGGGCATCGCGCTCCGGACCAAGTGCCCGACGCTGCCCTGCCTCGGGACCAAGATCTCGACGGCCCTGCGGCCCTCCGCGGTCGGCGACGACTTCCACACCGGCCGCATCAACTGGACGATCCAGTCCAGCGGCGCCGAGATGCTGGCCGTGATCCTCACGGCTACCCACTGGCTGGCCCGGTGCTTCCAGATCCCCGCCCAGTTCATCCTCAGCATCCACGACGAGCTGTGGTGGATGGTGCCCGAGCGCTACGCCGAGAGCTTCTGCGTCGTCTTCCAGATGGCCCACCTGTACTCCTGGGCGCGCTTCCAGGCCGGCGTCGGCATGTGCGACGTGCCGCTGAGCCGGGCGTTCTTCTCGTCTGTGGCGATCGACGAGCGGCTGAGGAAGTCGGTGTGCGAGTGCACCAGGACCCCGTCCAACCCGGGCGGCGGCGATGAGCCCGACGGGGCCGAGTACTCGATGGCCCAGATGGCCGAGCTGGGCTGGGTGAAGAAGCTCCGGACGCGGGGCGAGATGATCGCGAAGGGGCTCATTTGACCAAACTCGAACGGGCTATCGACGCCCTCTACCGCGGGCGCTGCAACCTGATCCAGGCCTGCCAGCTGGCCGAGGTCGACCAGGACACGATGAAGCGCTTCCTCCTCGACAAGGTGCACTGCACCCCGACCCACCCCATCCAACTGACCCTAGACCTCCGGAGCCCAGAGCCATGAGCAAGAAGAAGGCGCACTTCTACACCCTGACCGAGCTGGCGTCCAACCGCCCGTACGCCACCATCGAGTTCTACGACCACAAGGAGCGGCGCATGCTGAGCTCCGTGGACGTGGTCCTCAACATGGCGTACCATGACGCTTCGTCGATCGCACAGTTCGTGGCATCACGATGACCGCCGCGCTGTACAATAGCGACAGCACCCAACCCACCATGCTCATCATCGTCTCGGGGCCGGACCGCGTCGGCAAGTCGACCCTGATCAACGCCATGGCCGAGGAGCTCGGCGCCGCCGACACCTACGTCGCCCACCACGGCCCGCCGCCCACGGCCAACGAGAACATCTTCGACGTGTACCGCGACACGATCCAGGACTGGAAGTGGTCGCAGAAGCCGTACGCGATCTTCGACCGCGCGTACCCCTGCAGCTACATCCTCGAGCAGCACCGCCGCCGCAACGCCGGCCACTTCGAGGACGTGATCGACTTCGAGATCGAGCTGGCCGACGCCGTCGACTCGGTCGTGCACCTCGGCGTCTTCCGGCCCTGGCACTGGTCCGCGCCGCTCCACGTCGAGGAGGTCCGCGACGAGAACCCGGGCGCGGCCCTCTGGTACGTCCGCGACGAGTACATCGCCCGCATGCAAGAGCACCAGATCTACACCGAGCAGCTCCTCAACTTCTACGACAACATCACCATGTTCCCCAACGCCCGCATGGAGAACGAGGACACCGACGCCCAGCTGGCCATCGCCAAGTGCCGCGAGGCGCTGCGGAGGGGCTGATGCCTTTCCCTATGCCGCAGGACCCGGGGTTCATGCTCGAGTACTGCAAGGAGTGGATCGACGACGCCAACTACCGGTACGATCACGGCATGAAGGCGATGGCACAGGAGAGCATCCGGTCGGCCGCGCAGCTCTACATCCAGCTCCCGCGCGGCTACAGCAACCCCGAGCTGGAAAAATACTACCAGGACACACTCAAGAAGGTCTACGGATGACATTCGAACGGCGAATCAGGGAGATGACAGCGAAGCGCCAGCACGTGATCTCCTTCGGCGACCACGTGATCGCCAGCGACAACTGGGACTACGCGTACGGCGAGTACCTGTACGAGATCATGAACCACGGCGAGCGGTTCGACGGGCGCAACGGCGAGACGAAGGCCGCCTTCGGCTGCTCGGCCAAGGTCGACCTCCGCGCCGGCTTCCCGCTGACCCGCCTGCGGAAGATGCCCTGGAAGAACCTCGTCCGCGAGTTCCTCTTCGACATCGGCTTCAACACCAACGTCGAGGCGCTCGGCCCGGCTAAGCACTTCTGGGACTTCCTCGCCGACGAGAACGGCGAGCTCGGCGCGTCGGCCTACTGCCGGCAGTGGCGCCAGTGGCCGCAATCGGCGCCCGGCGTCGAGGTGCCGAACGAGACGCTGGAGACCGACCGCTCGGTCGACCAGCTGAAGGACGTGACGACGCTGCTCAACAACCAGCCGAACTCGCGGCAGGCGACGGTCATCACGCACAACCCGACGGCGATCGACCCCGCCTGCCCGCCGTGCCACATCGCGATGCAGTTCATGCCCGCGAAGGACGGATGGCTCGACCTGATGGTGCCGGCCCGCTCCAACGACATGGTGGTCGGCTTCCCGCTCGACATCGCGCGGTACGCCCTGATGCTCAAGGTTGTTGCCGCGATGACCGACAAGGCCGCGCGCTTCGTCTACATGCCGAGCGCCAACTCGCACATCTACGAGAACTGCTACGATCTGGTCGACGAAATGCTGGAGCGCGAGCCGCGCCCCGAGTGCCAGGCCCGGATCAACGCGCAGCGCCTCTACCTCAAGGACCTGGCGCTCGACGACTTCGAGCTCGAGGGCTACGACCCGCACCCCGCCATCAAGGTGGCGGTCAACTGACCCGGGGTAAGACCCCGGCAACCGGAAACACACCCGATACGACATGGAAGAGCAGACCAACCCACGGGTCAAAGTGATGCGCCAGGGCGACGCCCAGGCCGAGCAGGCCTACGTGCCCGACGACGGCGACGAGCTGTTTGGCGTGACGCTATCGACAGGCCGCTACGTCGAGCTCCGCGAGATGAACGCCGGCGACCTCCTCTACCTGGAGAAGACGCTCGGCAACTGCGGCGACATGGAGCGCTCGCTCAAGCTGGCCTCCCGCCTGTCCACGGCCGGCGGCAAGATCACCTTCGACGAGCTCGGCAAGCTCAAGATGAAGGACCTCAAGAAGGTGACCGACCTGCTCGGCAAGGCCGGCGGCACCGACGAGGACGAAGAGGACCCAAACTGATCCGGGTCACTCCCCTCGAGGACTTCATGTACGAGGTGGTCGTCGACGGCGGCCGCCTCGCTTTGACGTTTCGGGAGCTGACCCCCCGCGACTTCTACTTCTTCAACCTCGTCGAGAACGACTACAAGGACATCACGCAGACGCACCTCTCGCTTCTGATCCTGATGCGCCTGGCCGGCCTCGAGGAGCGCGACCTCGACCTCATCCCGAGCCGGTACGTGAGGCCCGTCTGCGAGTGGATGGGGCCCGAGCTGCTCCAGGAGAAGGTCATGAAGGTCGAGCAGTGGCTCGAGATGGCCTTCCACCTGTGCAAGCAGCGGTGGGACTCCTCGATCGACTGGATGGAGACCCAGCCGGTGTCGAAGATCCTGCTGATGGCGCACCTGCAGAGCCAGTTCGTCGACAAGCAGAACGAGGAGACCAAGAAGGCCGCCCGTAAGCGCAAATGATCAGATTCAAGTTGACGGTACCGACGGTGAACACCAACTGGTGGGCGTCGTCCAAGAACGAGATCGCCAGGGCCCTGCTCGAGGACAACCAGCAGGACTGGGCGGCCGAGCGCGACCCGAACACCGGCTCGAAATGGGCGCCGCGCAAGCAGCCCACCGGCGGCTGGCCGATCCTGCGGAGGACCGGCACGATGCAGGACCGCGCCCGGGTCAAGCCCGGCGGCGGCGTCGGCATCTTCGTCGCCACCACGGTCAGCTACGGCCCGTTCCACCAGTACGGCACGAGCCGCATGGTCGCGCGCCCGTGGCTCGGGGTGCCGGACCGCACGTTGCCCAGGGCCGCCGAGATCGTCGGCAAAAGCATCTTCAAGGGCCGCAGCAGGACGTTCCAATGACCGCGATCAAGATCTCCAGGCCCGGCGACACGTGGAACGGCGTCGCTTACACCTACTACAGCGACTCCAGGGAGTTCAGGACGATCCTGGAGCTGAACCCGGGCTACGACATCCGGAGCTTCCCGGCCCCGGGCCTGCCGATGCAGATCTTCTCGCTCGGCAGTGGTATAACTACTACAGGCCCCTCGGCGGGTTCACTGATACAACCCGACGCAAACATCGACCTCCGAGCGGGCTCCCCGGCGAACACGACGCCGGAGAGTATATTCCCCTGGGACACTGTCGAGGCCTACGAGGCCCGGCAGGCGGACTACGTTCCAAGCGCGTTGGCCGAGGTGAACCGGCTCAACGGCTTCACGCTCGACACGAGTCAGGCGCTGACGGGGAATCAGAGTGGTTGAGCGCCCCTGCGGGGACCACGGGTGGACAGTCCGAAGCCACCAGTCGCTCAAACCCAAAAGAAGGAGTTAAAACTCTAAATGGCCACCATCACCCTCGGAGGCGCCCGCGGCGGAACTCCGGGAACCTTCATCTACGAGGACGCCCGCGCCACGCGCACGGCAGCGGCCAGCTTCAACACCGTCTACATGTGTGTTGACGCGCCCGCGTCCGCCTCCGTGATCCGGTTCCCCTACAACCGCCCGGTCTTCGTCTCCAGCCTCAACGAGTACGAGAACCTGATCGGCGAGCTGCCCACCAGCGGCCCCGAGCTGGACTCCTACTTCGCTGTGAAGGCCTTCTTCCAGCAGTGCACGATCGGCGACCTGCGCGTGACCCGCGTCGGCACCCCGACCAACATCGTCCGCATCGGCTTCGACCCCGCGGCCAACAAGGACAACGGCGCCTCCGCGCCCAGCTCCCTGAAGCGCGGCGACAAGGTCTACATCAAGCTCGAGATCAACGGCATCGAGCTGGGCGCCAAGACGCCCGCCGGCGCGTGGCTCGGCGTCGAGGTGACGATCCCCGTCGACTACATCCCGGGCGACCAGGGCAACAACCTCAAGATCGCCAACGAGATCCGCGACACAGTCGCCCAGGCCCTCAAGGACAACGCTGACATCAGCGCCGGCGCCTTCATCCGCGTCGAGGACAGCATCGGCGAGATCTCCTACTTCGATCTGACCGGCCGCGTGTTCAACGCCCCCGTCGAGGTCGTCAACAGCAACAACATCACCGGCAACCAGTACATCCTGGCCTCCGCCGGCTACGCGATCTCCCAGGTCACCGAGTCCAACGAGACCGTCTTCGACTGGATCCAGACCGTCCGGACCGCGTTCAACGACCCCCAGCTGCCCGCCGGCTACATGATCGCCCCCGCGGCGTTCAAGCAGTTCAAGAAGACGCAGCGCGTCAACCTCGGCCAGAGCATGGAAGAGGTCTGCAGCGACTTCCTGCACAAGTGGATGGCGCTGGTCGACTGCGGCCCGTTCGACGTCACCTCGATCAACGAGTACAAGGACTTCATCGAGCACGACCCCGCCAACGGTTTCGGCCCCGGCGACGAGGTGCTGGTCGACAACGGCATCTACCTCTGGACCGACACGAGCCCGCAGCGGTTCACGGCGGCCAACTACGAGGCGAACAACCCCGCGGCCTGCGCCAACTCGCTCTTCAGCACCGGCCAGCGCGTCGGCCTGAAGGACGACCAGCAGATCCTCGTCGGCGTGGCCGCCAACACGACGACCGACGTGATCACCCTGGCCGAGGACTGGCCGGTCGACGCCCTCGGCACCGGCACGGCCATCGTGTTCGAGCTCGGCGACAACCCCGGCAACTCTCCCACCCCGCCCCTCTACACTGACACCTTCACCGGTATCACCAACGAGGAGCTCCTGGGCGGCGGCTTCTTCGTGATCGCTAACGACGTCGACAACAGCCTCGACGCCAACCAGATCCGCGTGGCCTCCAGCCGGACCCGCGCCTTCGCGAACACCGCGATCAACATCGTGACCGCCGGCACCCCGCAGGGCGGCGTGATGCTGAACGTGACCTACGCCGACCCGGCGTGGAAGTTCGAGGTGGAGATCAAGGGCAAGATCAGCGACCTCGTCGAGGCCGCCAACGGCGCGGACCCCGCCTCGTTCAACACCCTGCACATCCCCGCGACGTTCCAGGACCCCACCCAGACGTTCGAGTACAAGGCGATCACCCGCCAGATCACCGATCCCTCTGAGGCGATCGCGACCGGCGGCCTGAAGCTCCTGTACTTCAACGCGGGCGACGTGAACGCCGCCGCCGACCAGATCCTGCTGCCCGCCCACGGCTTCAGCACCGGCGACGCCGTCACGCTGTCCGTGATCCCGAGCGCCGTGGCCCCCGGCGGCCTGACCTCCGGCACCGAGTACTTCGTGATCGTCGTCGACGACAACACGATCGAGCTCGCGACGTCCCTGGCCAACGCCAACGCCGGCACCCAGCAGCCGATCGCCTCGGCCGGCACCGACTCCGCCACCGTGCTCAACCCCCTGGGCGCCCCCGCCCAGTGCGTCATCACGATCGGCGGCGACTGCATGTTCATGGTCGCCAACCACGACCTGCAGACCGCCGACAAGGTGTTCTTCGACGGCGACATCCTGTCCGGCACCCCGGACTTCGTGTTCCGCGGCACGACCGACACCGCCACCACGGTGTACTTCGTCGAACGCGTCGACCGCAACATCTTCCGCCTCGCCCGCAGCTCCAGCGACCTGGCCTCCGGCGCCTTCGTGGACTTCCCCACGAGCGGCATCGCGACCAGCACGCCCACCCGCGTGTACAAGAAGCTGTCCTACGCGGTCTCCGGCGGCGGCTTCACCGACGCTGGCGTCCAGCGCTTCACGCGCGGCCGCAAGTACCAGCTGGACGTGAACCTGGCGGTCTACGGCGTCCGCGACGAGGCCAACGTCCAGATCGTCAACGGCCAGACGGACCCCTACGGCGTCCTCTACACCGCTGACATCAGCACGGACATCCGCCTGTCCTACGCCGAGGTCCCCGGCACGATCGACGTCTACAGCGTCTCCGCCGCGAACGTCAATGCGGGCACCGACACCATCACGGTGACCGCCCACGGCTACGTGACCGGCACCGAGGTCGTCGTCAACACGGCGGCGCTCGCGACGCTGGCCGGCGGCCTGACCGACGCCGCGCGCTACTTCGTGATCAACACGGGCGCCAACACCTTCCAGCTGGCCGAGACGGCCGCCGACGCCGCGCTCGCGGTGGAGGTCCCCCTCACCAGCGCGGGCGTGGACAACGCGGCGGGCGTCGAGTTCACCGTGACCGCGGCGAGCAACCCGTTCACCTTCGCCTACACCGAGGACGCTATCGCGAACCCTCTGAACGCGGCGATGGACTTCGCGGGCGACGAGAACTTCTACTGCGTCCCCCTGAGCGACGGCGGCGATCTGTACGGTGACGAGCTCACCAACACGATCCCCGACGTGTACATCCACACGGTGCTGCAGGTCAACACGACCTACACCCCGCTGTACGGCGCCCAGATCGTCAACGAGTTCCTCGAGCCCGCCGGCGAAGTCCCCTCCACCCTGTGGAACTGGGAGTGCGTGAGCTCCGTCGACCTGATCGGCGAGGCACTGCGCGGCGTGAACAACGGCGGCATCCCGCAGGTCCGGACCCTCGAGGTCGGCATGGACAACCACAGCCGCCTCTTCGCCGAGTCCCAGTCGTACTTCACGACCCAGGGCTTCCTGGCGTACTACGCCCCGTACATCAAGAACGACGTCGAGTACTTCATCGCGCCGTCCTCGTACGTGGCTGGTCTCGCGCTCCGTCGCTACCGCGACACCGCAGCCGGCTTCAAGCTCCCGCCCGCAGGCGTGAAGTACAGCCTGGCCGGCGCCCGCGGCTGCCAGATCAACATCACGAGCGCCCAGCAGGAGGTCAGCAACCCCGCCGGCATGAACAGCCTGCGGCAGCTGCCCGGCTACAGCACCATCGACCCAGACACCGGCGAGATCTTCGGTCCCGTCTTCGTCTGGGGCAGCCGCACCCGCGTGAACCGCGGCAACGCGACCCAGGCGCTGTACCAGTTCGTGAACACGCGCGTGATCATGAACGTCATCTACCACACGCTGAAGCAGGCCTTCGACGGCCAGATCTTCAACGTGATCGACGGCCAGGCCGTGACGTTCAACCAGATCCGGGCCATCGCGTCGAACACCCTGTACGAGCAGTTCTACGTCCCCGGCGCGCTGTTCGGCGCGACGCCCGCCGACGCCTTCCAGGTGATCTGCGACGACCGGAACAACCCGCCCGGCAACCTCGACAACGGCTTCGTCAACGTCAAGATCTACGTCGTGCCCGTGCCAACGCTCGAGCGCATCGAGATCGACCTCGTCCGGGTCGGCATCGGCAGCATCCCCGAGGTCCTGTCCCAGGACGGCTTCGGCAGCTGATCGAGGTAGGAGGCCCGCATGCCCAAGGAGCTCATCGCTTTCGAGGTCGACGCGGGCCTCCGCCAATCGCTGGTGGAGGAGGCGCGCGGGCGCGGGGTCCGGTTCGAGGACCTGTGCCACGCCCTCCTCACCGTCGCCCTGGCCGACCACGGTCGGTCGGGGGTTAAAGAACGAGAGCCAGAGGTGCTCTCCTTCGCGTCGCTCGCCCTGCTGCGGGACGAGGTCAGGCGCGTCGAGATAGAGAGGCCGGAGGGGTGGAGGTCCACCCTGGCCCGCCTCAACTCCGAGATCTCAAGAAGGTTCCGCGTCTGATGGCGTTCATCCGAGGCCTGTCGTACCCCCTAGAGGTGGTCAACGGCCAAATCAAGCTGAGCGAGGACGAGGACCTCGTCGCCGAGCACATCTACTCCGTGCTCGAGACCCGCCCGTACGAGAGAGTCATGAGGGCCGACTACGGACTGCAGGACCGCACGTTCGAGACGATGGACCCCGTCGCCATCAACGCGAAGATCACGACCGCGATCATCGAGCAGGTGGGCGGCGTGCAGGACCTGCGCGTCGAGGGCTCGTGGCAGAAGGGCGACTCGGGGCAGTACGGAGTAAGAATCACGTACAAGATCAACGGCGCCCCGCAGCCGCCGCTGACGCTCAGCCTGGTGATCTGATGGCAAAGAGATTCGCTATACCTGCGGTCCCGAAGGGTGAGGTCGCCCAGTACTCGAGCGACCCGTACCTCTGGTCGATCGCCTACGGGCACATCCCCGTCGACGGCCGGACGGCCGGCACGCTGGTGCGCCCGCAGGACGACCTCCTCATGCAGAAGGGGGGCGCCCAGGCGCTCAACATCTACCAGCGGCTGCTGTTCGACTCGAACGTGCAGGCCGCCTGGCTGAAGGTCTCGCAGGAGATCACGTCGCGCGAGCTGGTCGTCGAGGCGGCCTCCGAGCTCGCCGGCGACATGGCCGTGAAGGAGTTCGTCGAGGAGCAGCTCTGCGACCTACCGATGGACGAGATCTTCCGCGGGCTGCTCGAGGCGTACGTCACCGGCTTCTCGGTCGGGGAGGTCATGTGGCGCCGCACGGCGTCCGGCATCCGCGCCTACGACATCAGGATGCGCGACATCCGCCGCTTCCGCTTCGAGGAAAACGAGGACGCGGACATGGGCTTCTCCATGCGCATGGTGACGCGCAAGGACATGTACCTGGGCGACGAGCTGCCGGCCCGCAAGTTCGTCGTGTTCCGCTACTGGGCGCAGGCCAACGGCGACCCGTACGGCTGCGGCCTCGGGCGCATCCTGTACCCGCTGGTGAAGTTCAAGCGCCGCGCGCTCGAGTCCCAGCTGCTCTACTCCGACCGCTTCGCCAACCCGACGGCCGTCGCGACCGCGCCGCTCTCCGCCACCACGCAGGAGATCGACACGCTGTACAACCACCTGTCGAACCTCTCGCAGGAGACCGCGCTGGTGCTGCCCGAGGGCTACAACCTCGAGTTCATCAACCCCGCCGGCTCGCCCGACACCTTTACTACGATCCGCGACTCCATCATCAAGGAGATCAACATGCTGATCACCGGGGAGGACGAGACGGGCAACGCCGACGCCGGCTCGCGCGCCTCGTCCGAGGTCGCCCTGCAGGTGCGCGAGGTGCGCGCCAAGGAAATGTCCGAGCTGATCTGCGAGACCCTCAACGAGTCGCTCGTGCGCTGGATCGTCGACCTGAACTTCGGCACGTCCGTCGTGGCGCCCAAGATCCACCGCGACTTCAAGCTCGAGGAGGGCAGCAAGCTGACGATGACCGACGTCGGCACGATGATCGAGAAGGTCGGGTTCCGCCCGACCCGCGACTGGATCGAGGCGACCTACAAGGTCGAGCTCGAGGAGCCGGAGGAGACCGAGGCCCCTCCGGCCGTGGCCGAGGCGCCGGCAGAGCAGGCTCCGGCCGACAGCGGTCCGATGCAGGAGGGCCAGCCCGCACCGGAGATCCCGGCCGACGAGGCCGCGCCGGCGGGCGAGAGCGCCCCTGACGACGAGGAGCTCGACGCGCTGATCGACGAGATCTTCGGCAACGCCGCCGGGTAAAACGTTACGAGGCTGTCCCAGCTGACGATGATCAAGGAAGTCCACATCTTCAAGGCCGGGACGCAGACCTCGGCCCAGGGGATCACGCGCGAGTTCACCAAGGGTGACCTCAAGCAGATCGCCGAGTCATACAAGCCCGAAGTCCACGAGGCCCCGATACGCATCGGCCACGAGGACAACGACAAGGTCCCCGCCTGGGGCTGGGTGAAGGGCGTCAAGGTGAAGGGGGACGACCTCTTCGCCGAGGTGGACTTCTCGCCCATGGCCGAGGAGTACATCAAGAACGGCCTGTACAAGAAGGTCAGCGCGTCCTTCTACTCGCCCGACTCCAAGATCAACCCGGAGCCCGGCAACTGGTCCCTGCGCCACGTAGCGCTTCTGGGGGCCCAGCCGCCGGCCGTGAAGGGCCTCAAAGGCTTCGCCTACGAGGAGAACGGCGACGGAGTCCTGGACTTCGCCGTCGCAACCCTGTCCCCGGAAGCCGTGTTCGACGACGAGCTCGGCCCCACGCTCAAGCGCGACGTAGGTCCGCTGGAGCTCCTTAAAGAAAAACTCGAAGAGGCCCGTTCACAAATGACAGCCGAACAGCAATCCGCGGCACCCGAGCAGGAGCTCGAGGCGGCAGCGCCAGTAGAAGAGACCGCCACCCCCGCCCAGGGCGAGGAGTTCGGCGAGAAGCCCGCCTTCCTGATGAAGGGCAAGAAGGTCAAGGGCGAGAAGATGGGCGAGGAGGGCGACGACGAGGAGGAGGACGACGACACCGTCATGTCCGCCGAGATGGAGGGCAAGGACCTCCCCGAGGCCCTCAAGAAGAACGCCGCCAAGAAGATGGCCAAGAAGCGCGGGATCTCCGAGGAGGAGGCCATGGGCGAGAAGGGCATGGAGTACGGCTCCTGCGGCACTAAGAAGGGCATGAACTACGAGGAGGAGGACTCCGAGGACCACCAGGAGGTCGAGGAGGCTGACGGCGAGGGCCCAGTGGCGTCCAAGGTCAAGAAGGACGCCAAGTCCGGCGCCGCCATGCAGGAGGACGAGGACAAGTTCGAGGAGCCCACGATGGAGGACTCCAAGAAGAAGCGCGGCTCCGACGGCCTCAACACGACCGACGCGGGCGTGAAGGAGACCGAGGGCGGCCCGGGCGGCCTGGTCCGCACGCGCTCCACCTCCAAGGGCGTCAACCTGGGCTTCGAGGAGCCTGACGAGCTCGAGGACGACGACGAGCAGCACGCCGAGGACTCCGATCCTTACACCAAGCGCGCCTCCGTCGGCAAGCCCGGCGCGGGCAGCGAGACCGGCCGCGGCAAGACCGCCAAGCACGCCGAGACGAAGGGCTACCCAGACGGCGAGGGCAAGGGCGCGGCCAAGGGCTCCCACGCGGAGATCAAGGGCTTCGACGGCGAGACGGCCAAGGACGGCTCCCAGGAGGCCGATCGCAAGAAGGTCGGCAAGGCCAAGGAGGTCAAGGGCTATCCCGACAAGATGACCGCCCTGTCCAACGGCGGCGGCCAGGGCAAGCAGGTCAAGGGCGGTAAGGTCCGCGTGATGGCCGTCAACCACGCCGAGGCCGAGGACAAGCTGTCCGCGATGCTGGCGCGGCTCGAAGAACTCGAGGCCGCTAACGCCCGCCTCCGCGAGCAGGCCGAGTTCGCCGAGCGCCAGGCCAACCGCATGCGCCTCGAGCAGTTCGCGGAGGGCCTGTACGAGTCCGGCAAGCTGACCGACGCCGTCGTGTCGCAGGACGAGCTGGTGGACTACATGGAGGGGCTGGAGTACGGCACTCTCGAGTTCGCCGAGGGCGAGTCCGCGGCCACCCCGCTGATGAAGATCCTGGGCAACCTGCCCTCGCAGGTCTGCTTCGAGGAGCTCGCCGGCGGCGAGGTCGTGGTCCGCGACGAGGACCTCGACCCCCACGAGCGCGCTCTGAAGCTCGCCAAGGAGGAGGGTATCGAGTACGCCGAGGCGCTGAAGGCCGTCCTCTTCTCGGCGGGCTGACGCGATGGAGCTCCTGACTTTCATCGGTCAGGCGGCCAGGCGCAAGGACGACTACATCGAGCGCGCTGACGACCTGGCCGAATCCACCGGCTCCCTCGACAAGCTCGAGGAGGAGATGAACGGGAGGGCCGACGCGCTCTCCCGCAAGCTCAACGCCGGCAAGATAACCTTCGCGGAGTTCCAGAGGGCGGTTGCCGAGGACACGCTGGTGAGCTCGCTCGCCGCCGTCAAGCTCGGCTACGGCAAGAGCTCGCCCCTGACCGACTCGACCTACGCCGAGACGATGGGCGTGATGCAGTACCTCTGGGGGTTCTTCGAGGACATTAAAAGGGCGTTGTCCGAGGGTAAAATCAAGTACGGCTCGGCCGAGCAAGACTTTGCTGACGCCGAGGAGATAGAGGACGACATCCTCGACGAGATCCCAGAGTCCGCCCTATCACCTACTCCTGGCGCCTCCACCCCCGCCACTTGGGGCGGGCTGAGAGAGCGCCTGAAGCGCTACCTAGTGACACCGGCGTACCGGTGGTACAACGCTGGCCGGATGGCGCTCATGCTGGAGCTAGGGTCCCGGGAGATGCGCCGGGTGGCTCGCCGCGACAAGCGGACGTGCCCTGACTGCATCGGATACGATTCCGCCGGCTGGCAACCGATAGGCAGCCTGCCGCTCCCCGGCACACGTTGTCGGTGTCACGACCGCTGCAGGTGCGTGCTAGAATTCCGCTAGCGGGTAAATCGTAACAAAGGAAACCCCCCTGACCGGGGCCATATTGAATTCCACTCGCCAACTATAAAATGGCTTCTCCCGTCTACGGCAAGCAGTACATCCGCTTCGCCGAAACCTTCCAGGTCGCCCAGGGCACCGCTGTCAACGAGTTCCGCGTGGTCGAGCTGACCGGCGCGCCCGGCAGCCACCCTCCCCTCCTGGTCGAGCAGTCCAACGGCGGCGCCGCAGTGGGCGTCGCGCAGTTCACCCTGAACGACAACGTGCCCCCGACCGGCTTCGCCACCGACGAGGTGCGCCTCCTGACCGTCGCCACCAGCGGCTTGCTGCTGGTCGCTGCTGACGGCACCCTGGCCGCCAACGACATCGGCACCGCCCTCGAGGTGGTCGCCGGCGGCCTGGCCTCCGACGCCGCCACGGCCGGCTCCACCGCCGTGACTGTCGGTGGCACGACCCCGATCATCCGCGACGTGCTGGACATCGGCGGCGACCAGTTCGCGCTCGTGAGCTTCAACTGATCCTAAGGCCCTGGCTTCGGCTCGTCCGTGTAAGCCCAGGGCCGTCTCTAACCTTCTGCAGAAGGAGACTTAAAGTCAATGATGAATCTTCGTGACACCTACGGTGGTGTCGATCCTATTCTGACCACGCTGGCCCAGGGCTTCATGCTGCCCGAGACCAGCATCGCCAACTTCATCGCTCCCGTGGTGGACACCCCCACCCGGGCCGGTAAGATCCTGCGCTTCGGCAAGGAAGCCTTCGCGATCCAGGACTACCGTCGCGCCTACGGCACCAACATCCCCGCCGTCCAGAGCCGCTTCGACACCGACGCTTACGCGCTCGAGCAGGAAGTGATCGCTTGGGAACTCCCCGAGGAAGTGATCGAGAACGCTGGTGAGGGCCCTGCTCAGGTCGACCTGCGCGCCATCGAGACGCGCAACGCCATGAGCCGCCTGATGAACAGCTACGAGGTGACCGTGGCCAACGCCGTGTCTACCACGGGCAACTACGAGGCTGGCACGATCGCCGGCGGCGGCACCCTGGGCCTCGGCTACGCCGACTGGACCGCGTACGACGGCGACGCCACCACCATCGGCATCACCACCGGCGGCAACCCCTGGGGCACCCTGGGCAACAACCCGATCGTCGACGTCCTCAACTGGAAGCGCGCCGTCTCCAACCAGATCGGCATCCGCCCCAACAGCGCCGTGATCGGCACCGCTGTGTTCGACAGCCTGCTGACCAACCCCGCGATCCTGGACCGCATCCAGTTCACCACGGCCGACTCGATCGACGTGGACGTGCTGGCCCGCTACTTCGGCCTCGAGCGCGGCATCCGCGTCGCTGAGGGCCGCCAGCTCGACACTGACGGCACCCTGACCCCGGTGTTCCCCGAGAACGGAGTGCTGCTGTTCTACAGCCCGCTGTCCGCCTCCGAGTCCGTGATGCCCGCCGGCGGCGCCAACGCCGCCACCCCCGCGTTCGCCTACACGTACCAGCTGACCGGCACCCCCGCCGTCCGCCCCGAGTACTACATCCGCGAGCGCCGCGTGGTGCGTGCTGAGATCACCGTCGAGCGCGCAGTGAACATCACTGGCCTCGGCGCGACTGGCGCCTTCGGTTCTGGCTTCTACATCAACAACGTATTCGCCTGATCCTTCTTTACACTCAACCCCTAAAGGAGGATCCCGATGCCCATTCTCGTACCCATTCCAAAGTCTGCCTTCATCGTCACCATCTCCGGGATGGAGACGATCTGGACGACATTCTCCGGGATCTCGGATACGGCTGAGAGCGGCCAGTACGCCAACGCCACCGGCAACAGGATCTACAAGGTCGTCGGCCCACGTTCCGTGGACGACGTCACCCTCTCGGCTCCATACGACCCCGCACTCGCCTCTGCGATCGAGCAGATCTGGCTCAACTACAACTGCGCCTTCATCACGATCACGATCCAGCCCACGACCTGTAACGGAACCAACAACAACGGCTCCGCCTACACGCTCAACGGCTGTCAGCTCCAACAGCTGACCGTGGCCGAGATGGACCGCGAGTCCGGCGACGTCGGCACCATCGAACTGGTGTTCACCGTCAACTCCTGGACCCGCTCCTGATCCGTCAGAGACTACCCCACACCGCCCCGCTCGCGCGGGGCTTTTTTATTGCCCTCTCCCCGGGGGTAAGACACCCCGAGAGATACAGCCTACGACCGCACATGGCCAAGACCCTGTTTGGGCCCGGAGTTATCGTCACCTCGCAGTGGCTCAACGGCGCGAGGGACATCAAGTTCGACGGTGCGGACCTCGACTGGCACTACCCGCCGCTGAGCGCTAGTGACATCCAGCGCGGCGGCGAGGGCGGTCTGGACAACGTGTACGTCACGCTCAACACCGACCAGACTTACGGCTCGACCCCCATCGTCGGGCCCAAGAGCTTCATGGGCCCCGTCGCCTTCGGCGACCAGGCAAACGTCAACCCGCGCTACGCGCCGCTGTCCTGGAACACCAACGCCAAGTTCAACCAGGGCGGCACGGAGCAGAACTTCCTGACCAAGTACTCGCAGCTCACCGACGCCGACGTCGTCACCAAAGCCGTCCTCACCGAGCGCATCGCTAACTTCCCGATCGTAGACGAAGGCTCCTTCTGATGCCACAGTACGCCCCGCTTCCGAACATCGAGCTCGACCCGCGTAACGAGACCGAGCTCGTGGCCGCCGCGGCGCAGAGGGTCTTCCAGGCGTCGGGCTCGACCATCAACGACTTCTCCGCCGGGTCGCCCATCGCCGCCCTGCTCGAGGGCCAGGCCTTCGCCCAGGCCGAGTTCCTGCAGTTCGCGAACCAGTTCCCCGAGTCCGTGCTCGTCGAGTGGATCGGGCCGTTCCTCGGCGCCCAGCGCCGAGCCGGCGCCGGCGCCACCGTCTCGCTCGAGTTCTCCATCGCGCCGCGCGACCGCGACTTCGTCATCTTCGCCGGATTCGAGGTCTCCACCGACTCCAACCTGACCGGCGGCCAGGCGATCACGTTCATCACCAGCGAGCAGGTGACCATCCCCGCCGGCGAGAGCACGGGGCGCGGCGTCGCCGTGTCCCTGCTGAAGGGCGAGGCGTCCAACGTGGCGCCGAGGACGATCACGCGGGTGCTGACGAGCCTCGACGGCGTCGACGGCGTAACCAACCCCGAGGCGGCCTTCGGCGGCGAGGACCCCGAGCTCCTGGACGAGGTCAAGCAGCGCTTCTTCACGCTCATCCGCCGCCGCAACCCCGTCTCGGCCGAGGACTGGCAGAGCTTCTTCGAGGACGCCCTGGGCGCCGGGGTTGCCGTGAACGTGCTGCCGCGCCGCTCCGAGAAGGAGGTCTACCGCTACGAGGCGGACTACGTCACGTCGAACCCCTCGGTCTCGTTCTTCGCACTCAATCCGGACGGCACGCCGCTGACGCTGGCCCAGCGCAACGGCCTGCAGAACCTGATCAAGTTCAGCCTCCCGATCGAGTTCACCGGCAACGTGTACTCCATGGAGGTCGATGACGTCGACATCGAGCTGACGGTCGCCTACGATCCGGCCAAGAACTACGCGACGGACCTGCGCAACTTCAGCCGCACCATCCGCGACAGCCTGTTCGGGATCCTGACGCCCAACGCGGTGTTCCCCATCAGCTACGCGCCGTCCGTATCCGACGTCGAGGGCGCCCTGACGACGAGCTTCCCCGCGGTGCTCGGCTCTGGGAACCAGTTCGTCGACCCGGACATCGAGGCGATCTACGCCTACTACACGCCGCGGAACATGTCCTCCGCGACGTTCACGCGGATCGTCCCCAAGCCTTTCGTCACCGACTATTCGCTCAACCAGAACGACCTGGTCGTCGACGCGACTGGCGTCGAGCAGCGCTTCTTCGCCGTGGCCAACAGCTTCAATCCGGTCACGGGCTCAAAGGTCTACCACAACAACCTGGGCGACCTCACGCTGGTACTGATCAAGGACCTGACGGCCTCGACGTACAGCGCTGGGGACGTCGTGTCCATCGGCATCGAGCGCGAAGCGGCCCTGCACGTCGTGCTGGCCCCGTTCACGTACAACGCGCGCAAGACCATCCCCCAGCTGATCTCCGAGGGGCTGCTAAGCGAGGCCAAGGAGTTCACCGAGTTCCTCGTCAATACTTCGTACACGCCCGTCGACGAGCTGGGTCGGTACAACCCCCAGCTGATCGAGTTCGAGCGGGGCGACACCGACTTTGAGACCTTCGAACCGCGCACGCCGGCAGGCGTCCCGCCGTCCAAGCGTGCGGGCTGGCCCGTCTGGGTGGTGGCCCGCGGGTTCACGCGGGTGACCAACACGACCAACCTCGCCACGGCGCAGGCTGATGGTTTCGTTTCGACCAACTCCGAGGAGGTGCTCCTCCTCACGCCGGGGGTCGAGTACCTCTCCGGGCAGTACGTGTCGACGCCGTCCCCGGAGGAGGCGCTCCTGCGTACTATCTTGGCCGAGGTCTGCTACACCGACGTCCTGCGGGGCGCCTCCAAGGTCTACGCCAAGGTGCTCAACTCCTTCACCTTCACGCTCGGCACCGACCAGACGTACAAGGAGGAGATCGACGGCCTCGTCGCGCAGGGGATCATCGAGATCATCGACGTTGTGGACTTCGTCGACTGCGCCGGCCGCTCATCGTTCAAGGACAGGCCCTTCAGGTACGAGGCCCGCTTCCGCACCGGCGAGTACCTCAGGTACAGGCCAGAGGGCGGCTTCGACGCGAAGCAGCTCGAGGAGTGCTTCCGCGAGTCGGTGACGTGCCCGAACCTGTCTTCCGGCTGCAAGCGCCTGATCGAGCAGAACCTGCCGCTGCCGGCATACTACTACGTGCTCAAGGACTTCACGCCCAACACTCAGAGCATCGGGGACCTCGTGGGCCAGAACCTGATAGAGGAGGTCCCGTCGAACTACTTTTTCACGAAGTACGCGGCGATCGTGCAGACGCCGACCGAGCTCGTAGGCCCGGAGACCATCACGTCCCTGATGGTCTCCCAGGGGCTAATCGCCGGGACGTCCGAGTTGTCCATCGGCGACTCCGTCACGCTGCAAGACGCCGCGGGCCGCGACATCCAGATATACTACTGGACTGGGGAGACCTGGGCGGTGGATGTCGGCGGGATCCCCACGTACCGCGACCTGTTCCGCTTCGCTCCCAGGGACGCCGCGTCGTTCAGGAGCGGGAGCGTCATCCGCCAGTACGAGGCGACGCAGCACGTCACGCCGATCCTCGACCTCGAGACGTACTACGACAACGGCGTCTTCGTCGCCTCTGAGCGCACCGAGAACGTGAAGTACACGGACCCGCTCTACCACTACGAGGACGTCATCGCCGACGTGTCGGACCGCCAGGCGCGATTCTACAGAGCCATCCGCTCGTTCACGCCGCCGTCGATCGTCACCACGTGGATCGGGCCCGACCAGGCCAACTCCGAGCGGGCCGAGGAGGTTTTCGGCAACCTCCTCAAGTTCGTCGTCAGGGCCGAGGGCCAGGACGACATCTACTCGCGCCTCGGGCAGCAGGTGTCGGCGATCAAGCTGGGCGTGGCCAACATAAAACTCCGCTCCCAGGCGAACAAGAACCCCGAGAACAACTTCGTGTGGGAGTCTACCGACGCCGTGCTCGCGTCGCCGCAGCTCTCCTACTTCACCGGCACGCAATTCCAGTTCCGGCCAGTCAACTACGGTAACGGCACCCTCGCCCTATGACCGACGCACCAGCGCTCCCGCAGTCGCAGCTGGGGCCAATGCGGACCACGCTGTTCGCCGAAACCCAGCCGACGGTCAAATTTTTCAACCCGGCGGCCGCGGCGGTCATCGGCTTCCTGCCGACGCCGACGGTCTGGGGGCGCCCCAGCGGCCGTCCGATATACGACCGGCTGCCCGCCATAGGCGGCGCCTACGTCACGGACTTCACCACCGAGGACCGGATCCGCATCTACATCGAGAACCAGAACCGGGCGACCGGAGCCGGGACGCTGCAGGTCGGCCGCTGGCAGGAGGACGCCGGCATCCTAGTGGTGCAGAGCGGGACCATCGTGTGGCGCTACGGGCCCGTCGACGTGCAGGCCCTGGCGATCAAGCTGGCCAACCTGAACGATCGCGGAGGGCTGCAGGACGGCGAGTACCAGGTCGGGTACCTCCTCAGGTACGAGCCCGACACCAGCGACCGGTACAAGGAGTACAAGGTCGAGGACTACTCGCTCGCCGCGAGCGCGACAGTCTACGGCGCGACCGCCGCGGCCGAGCAGTTCCCGGTCGACGTCGCCTTCACAGACGAGCTCGATACGAGTTGGAGGCCGACGGACTCGGGCTACGTCGGCGGGTACGACGAGGGCCAGGCGCTGATCCTGGACTTCACGCAGCCGTGCAAGGCCGAGCGCTTCAGGCTCACCGCCTCAGCGGTCGAGCTCGCCACGGCCAAGTGCACCGTCTACTGGTCCGACGACGGCATCATCTGGCACCTCGACGACCGCACCTGGGAGCCCAAGGGCGGCGCGTGGGACATGCTGGTCTCAGAGCAAACGAAGCGCAGGTACTGGAAGCTGTTCTTCTGGTCCGGCCTGGTCGACGTGCAGACGGTGGAGTACACCGGCACCGCGTTCTACGCCGACCAGCGGCGCACGGGCTCCGTGTCAGTGGCGGAGCCGTACCTCGACGAGCTCTACGAGGACATCGCCACCCCGCACATACAGCTCGCCACGCTCGAGGTCCGCGACAACCAGGTTGTGAGGGTCGAGGACTATAGGCTCAGCCAGCTGACGTACGAGAAGTTCCAGCCGGTCGCGTCGTGGCTGACGACCTTCCAGGACGAGTCGATCAGGAAGTACTTCACCGACGTCGAGAGGTACGCCGAGAGGTGGATGGCTCCCCCGACCGCGGCCTACGGCATCTACGACGAGCTGCTGCAGGAGGACACGTTCGAGATCGGCTCGGAGCTCGACTACCCGCGACTGGAGCTGCCGGTCAGGGTCGAGCTCGAGGAGGGCTACTACTTCACGTACGACGACATCGACATCCAGGTCGACGGCGAGCAGAACTTCTACCGCGCTCCGGTCCTGCTCGACATCCCGACGCCTGAGATCGCGACCGAGACCGGGATCGTCATCAGTACGCAGGCCACGCAGGCCATAGCGACGGACAGGCCACAGTCGACGATGATGTACTCGCTCAAGGGTAAGAGTGATGCGCTCGGCTTGGCGGCCAACCCCAGCGGTGATCAGATCCAGGGCGACGAGGTGACGGTGTACCTGTCGTCCAACAAGGTCGAGCCGTACCATGTGATCAGAGTCGGGGCGCCGGTGGACGAGAGCGACCTGTCCACTAAGGCCTACGCCGACTCGGCCCTCATCGTGAATATGGACAATGGCGCATACGACTGAGACTGTATCCCCAGACGTCCAGGTGACGGGGATCCTCGACATGCGCACGAACCGCATCACGGGCCTGGACCTGGACCTGGACTTCTACCCCGCCCTCCCTGAGGACGGCGCGAGCAAGAAGTACGTGGACTTCAAGAAGAACGAGATAATCCAAGCGCTGCCGACCCTCGTCAACAACGGGACGTTCTGAGAAGATGCCGCGCCAGATATTTGACGTCGAGCAGTACGAACTCAGGGGCTCGCTGCCCCAGACTTACACCGAGAGCCAGAAGAAGGTCCTCAACAGGGTCATCTCGCGCGTAAACGGGCAGCTCGACTGGACGGCGCAGCTCCTGGGCTTCAACGGCCCGCGGTACTGGGGGAACTCGACAGCCGACACGGCGGGGAACTACCAGTTCGTCGGCCTCCCGCAGACCGTCTCCGAGAAGCGCGCGCTGCTGGCCGGCACCTTCGGCGTCTACAACAAGGACAAGCCCTACGAGTCCTGGCCCGCCCCGTTCAACAGGGGGGCGGTGGGCGCGTCGGCCGACCTGACCTTCTCGGTCGAGGACCGCGGCGGCAAGGTGGCCGTGTGGCCCTTCGCCCAGGACAGGAACTTCACCCTCGACAAGTCCCCGTACCTCATCGTCGGTGGCGCGTACACGTTCGACCAGCTCATCGACGTCGACGTGTTCAACGCGGACCCCGACACGGTGGAGGTGATCCAGGACATCGACCAGAGGGTCTCCAGGCTGCGCGTGCTGGACTCCGACGTCCAGTTTGTGGCCGTGAGCCTCGTTGGCAGCGACGCCAAGCCCTTCACCTTCACGGTGCGCGGGTGGGCCGACCCGTCCGACTGGGACGACGAGGACGTCAAGCAGCAGTTCCTCGGCGCGTGGGGCAACAAGGGCAACCAGCTGTCGATGCACTTCGCGTTCGACGCGCTGGACCTCCATGGGTTCAACGAGGTCGAGGGCCTGTCGCTCGACAAGGTCACCGGCTCGCTGCGCGTCGAGCAGCTCCTGGGCCTGATCGGGCTCAAGCCCGGCCCGATGTCGGCGCTCGTCAGCGCGCCGTATTCGTTCGAGGTCGAGGGGTGCGAGGTCGAGGGCCCATTTTCCCCGTCGGTGGACTGGGAGTCGACGTCGGCCACGCTGATGACGAACGACTTCATCGACATCGCGGCCGAGGACGGGCGGGTGATCGCGACCGACGAGGGCTCGTGCGCGACGCTGGAGTACATATTCATGCTGACCGACGGCGAGGACGGGACCGGCGACGCCCCCGACTTCGACAACGGCTTCTTCCCCGACGAGGGCCTGACCGCCTGCTTCACGGACAACGGCACGCTGGAGCTGCCCGGCTCGGTGACCGGCGTCATGAGCAACGGCGAGTACGAACTGATCGGGGACTTCCCGATCCAGGCGAACGGCATATACGACCAGAACCCGCTCTCGATCTGCGAGAACGACCCGGGCACCACGCCGACGAGCACGCTGTCCAACGGCGAGTTCCCTGGCGATTACTACCCGTACCCGGGCGGCACGGTCGACAACGAGGGCACCTACGACATCAGCATCGAGCAGCTGATGGCCGAGGACGGCAAGTTCATCTCCGCCAATAACGAGTCCTTCGACTACAGTGGCTGCTATGCCGAGCCGGCCGAGGCCTACGGCGTGTGCGACACCTGCGACTACACTCTCACGCTCAGGCAGACTTACGACGACACGCCCAACGACCTCGCGATCGACCCGGGCCCCGAGGCGAGCATCCCGATCGGGCTCAACGGCTTCATGCGCGACTTCCCGGTCGACTGCGGGATCAACAACGGCCTGTTTGAGGACATGTTCTTCCGCAACTTCTTCCTTGACCGCGCGCAGACGGTCAAGTGGGAGGACATCGTCCCGGTCAATTCCTTCACGGTTATCACGCGGGACCTCGGAACGTTCACCATCACCGAGCAAGGCGGCCTGTTCGAGTTTCTCGCGCGCGACCGCTTCGTGGCCATCCCGCCCCCGAGCAACTCCGCCAACGGCGGCCTGGTCGACGACGGCTCCTATGGCGACTTCAACCCCAACGCCCTGACCAGGTACGATCTCGACCTGGCGTCCCAGGGGCTGTTCAACGGGTACAACGACCTCGGCCTCCTCGGCAACCAGACCGTCTGCTACACCGACGGCGGCCTGTTCGAGGACCCGGCGTGGTTCGTCAACGCCCAGCTCAACGACGGCTCCTACGACGTCATCACCGGCTCGACGTCCACGGAGGACAACGGCGAGTTCGACCAGGATCCCGGGTCCATCTGCCCGCCGCCCGACCCGCCGTTCGGCCAGTCCTACGACTGGGGCGTGGTCTACCAGGTGCCCTTCAACGGCGTCGTGGACCAGCAGGAGGCGGACTACCGTATCTACGACGGCATCTACGACCAGGACCCCGCGCTCAACTGCGACGAGCCGCAGGCTCCGGAGGTCGACATTAACTTTTTCGACCTCGTCACCGACGTCTTCGGCGAGCCAGGCCCGATCCTGGTCTCCGACTCCGGAGTGGGCAACGAGATCACCCTGACGGCCGGGGATGACGAGTTCCCGGGCTACGACGGCTTCACGATCGCCTTCGACGGGCTCGAGCTTGCGGAGCTCGCCTTCGATTACGAGGCGAAGACGCCGTTCGCCATGACGGAGTTTCCCACGGTCGAGTGGGTCGTCGACCTGCAGCTGGACAACGGCTCGTTCTACCCGGTCTCCGACCAGGGCGCCTGGATGGGCACCGACGATGGCCTGTTCGAGGACCGCGGCGAGTTCGTTCGCGTCGGCACCATCGCGTCCGTCTTCGACTCCGAGCTCGAGGCCGTGGGCCTGCCGTTTAAGGGTGGCCTCCTCACGTTCGATGACGGCGAGTTTGACGAGCTGGTCGAGCCGAACTGCGACTTCGAGGGCGGCAGCCCGTGCGCGCTGGTCGACGGCGGCACGTTCGTCGAGGGCCTCGACGCTACGGTCCCGACCACAAATTGCCTCGAGGAGTGCGGGAAGATCGACAGCGGCGACTACGTCTTCTACGGCTTCGTCCCGCCCGCCGCGCCGGTCATCGATGGCCAGGGATCGCGCACCATCCCGGACTCCTGCGTCCTGTATGATAACTCGGAGTACGACCGCGTGCCGCGCCCCGACGTCGACGGCCAGGGCTACTACAGCTGCACCACGTACGACAATTCGGTCTACCCATTCACCGGGATCTACGACTGCAACCTCGAGGAATGGGGCGAGTTCGACTTCGTCACCGGCGGCCCGATCGTCGACCAGGGCGAGTACACCGAGACGACCTTCCCCACGGCGTGCGCGCCGTGCGGCCCCGTGCCCGACGGCACCGACTGCTACGTCAACAACGGCCTCATGGAAGACCCTGGCTCCAGCGAGGGAGTCGACGAGGGCTTCTACGACAACGCCTTCGAGATCTGCGAGCCGTGCGTCACGGAGGTCGAGCCGACGGTGCCGTGCTACGTGCCCCCCGTGCGCATCCGCCTGGACCGCGTCATCTACGCAAACCCGCTCTGGAAGTTCAGCCCGTCCGTCATGAACTCCGTGACGCCCCTGCGCACGTGGAAGAACCACGTGCTCGAGGTGGCCGACGACAGCTCCGACGGGATCACCAGCGAGAACGCCGCGGAGTACCTCGACGCCAAGACGTACCGCAACGCGCTCGTCGCCGACCGCAACACGGGCACGGAGCCCGAGAACACCTACAGGCACTTCGTGCGCCTGCCGGCCGAGTACTCGCGCAACAGCCGGCAGTGGAACAAGGCTGCGAACATAGTCAGCTCCTACAGTTACTTCTCCTCGGTCTACCCGCTCGCCGACACCGCCGTCCGCCCCTACAGCCTGCGACCGCTGCTGTACGACGACGTGTACTGCGGCTGCGCCGAGGACATCCCCGACTACGCCGTCTTCTACCAGGAGGACTTCCTCGTCTCCAGCATTAAGGGCGCGCGCATCAACGCCGAGGCGGGCTTCGCCGACTCGAAGATCGAGTACGAGGACGCCGCGGAGGTGTTTCCGTTCCAAGCCGGTACCATCGTCGACTACGACCCGTACGACGAGCGGGAGATCCTCGGCAGCGACGGCGAGTGGGCCGGCACGTACTTCAAGTGGCAGCGCAGGGGCCCGCTGACGGGCTATCTCATTACGGACGTCGTCGATCACAGGCTGCGCGCCGTCGAGTACGCGGAGCAGCCTGAGGGCGATTACTCGTTCATCAAGGCGCCGAACACCGAATTCCCGGACGATACGGACGTCGCCAACTTCGCCAACTACGTCGTTAGCTACGCGTACTTCACCGCCGACCTGTCCGCGGCGGACGAACCCGTGTTCGACCCGGCCGTCAAGTACAGCTGGCGCGAGTGCAACATCCCGAGGTGCGAGGACGGCACGCCCGTGTTCGTCACCGACATCACAGGCCTCGAGATCGTCACCGAGGAGGGCTTCAGCATCGGCATCGGCGGCGGCCCTGTGTTCGTCGAGAGCGCCGTGGAGTCCAACACCGCCTACCTGCTCAACAGGTGCGAGAAGTTCGAGGCGCCGGAGGTCAACGTCAAGGCTCTGATCGAGGAGCCCTTCGCCGGCGGCAAGCCCGGGCGCCAGGGTCCCCCACCGCAGCCCACCAGCCCGCCCACGGTCACGATCGACGCCGTCCCCGGCGACGAGATCACCGGCCCGGTGACGCTAACCGGCACGGTCTCGAACGCGGGCACCGTCGACCTGTTCATAGGCAACTCCGTCCAGGCCCAGATCACCGGCGGGACGTGGTCCTACCAGATGACCAACGAGGACTTCAACGCCATGCTGGCGGTTGGGCAGGGCAACCCGGCACAGTTCACCATCTCGGCGACTGCCACGTCCCCCACAGACGCAAGGAATACGATCGCTAGGTACAGGGTGACCGTCAAGCAGCCGGCGGCCCAGGCGGACTTCTTCGTGATCACGTACGGCTTCACCAACGGCTCCGACCTCGACACCCGCACCGGCTTCTTCGACCCCGCGATCCCGGGTTACGTCGGGTGGGGACAGAATAACGGCATCGCCCAGCTGCAATGGGGAGGGGACAACACCGGCACCGGCGTGGAGAGTGTGCTGTTCGACCGGCAGGCGTTCGCGGCCGCGAACCCGGGCCGCACATCCGTCTCCATCGACCTGAGGGCTATGTGGTACGGCTCCGTCGGCACGGATCCCGTCACGATCAACGTCACGTCCTACAAGGGCGGCCAGATGGTCCCGAGCGGCTACACCTGGACGAACCCGACCGCCGAGGCGACGTACACCAACTTCACGTCCACCGAGAAGGTCATCAACCTGTTCTCGCGCCAGGCCAGCAACATCGGCCAGCGGGTCGCCATAATCGACCTGGACTACGTGGCCGGCACGGTCAACTACAGGGAGTCGTAGGATGGGGAGGAACGTCGAGCTGTTCGGCAAGTTGCTGAACAACTACAACCAGGCGGCGCAGTACGCGCGCGACAACGCCGGCACACTCAAGGAAACGGCCGGTCGCGTCATCGACGTGGAGGACCCCAAGGAGATGGGCCGGGTCCGGGTCGTGCTGCGCGAGGTCGACCCCAAGTACCTCGAGGCCAACGGGCTCCCGCAGGGTGACGCCAAGGAGACCGAGAGCGACTGGATCAACCCGTTCCCAGCGTTCAAGGGCAAGCAGCCCAAGTCCCTGCTCGAGAAGCGCGTGAAGATCATGCCCTCGCAGGGCGACCCCAACAAGATGGTCTTCGGCGACGTCCTGTTCGACAAGGATGACGACCCGACGATCAAGGAGATGCCGAACACCTCGAACATGACGAGGCTGCCCGTGTACAAGGCGGGCGAGCTCCCGCCGGCGACGAAGGAGAACGTGGGTTGCGTCATCGTCGAGGAGGGAGGGCCGCAGGGCTACGATTGGCTCATGGTGTGCCTCAACCGCGGCGGCTACAAGTGGGTCAGGCACATCGACAGGCTGCACTACCACGACGGCCAGCTACCCGATGCGGACAACGATTCCGAGAAGCGCACGTACGACGCCGTCACAGCGACGACCGGCTCGCCGAACGAGGGCTCGGACTGACCGTCCGGGTAAATCCAAGGGGACAGACCGTCCGACCGTGACGTGCGCAACCAGTACGCGGTAGACCCGGACGACGTCGCCTCGGCCGCCCGGGCCAAGTGGTGGGAGACCATCCCCATCGCGGAAGCCGAGCCGTACGAGGCCGCCGCCTGGAGGTACATCCAGACGAGCGTGGAGGTCGAGGAGGGCTCCGACCAGCCCTCAGGGCTGGGCGACCAGGACGACCTCGATATTGAAGACACCCCGTGGTGGGAGACCGTCGGCGGCGAGGGCCCCAGGCCCTACGAGGTCGCGGCCTGGACGTACGCGTCCACGGTCGTGTACGAGGTCGAGGACGCCTGCCCGGAACCGGCCCTTGCCGACGGCACCCCGATCGACCTCGGCCTGGAGTGCGCGCCGGACGAGTGGTGGGCCAGCATCGGCGGCGAGGGACCCAAGCCCTACGCCTCCGCGACCTGGCAGTACCTCTACGGCTCGGACTTCATCCTCGAGATCGTCGCGGTGTCCACCACCGAGCTGGCGAGCTTCGACGAGGGCGTCCTCGGGTATGTCGACGACCGGGTCGATTACGACGCGGGCCTGTTCGGGTCGGCGCTCGGCGTGCTCATCGACGGGATCTTCTACACCGCAACCGGCGTTGGAATAGAGGTGAAGCGCACTTTTTCCGAGATCAAGGTATACGACTCCCTCGCCTCCTCGCCCGGCGACCTGCCCCTCATCGAGCAGCCGCTGGGGAACCTGGCGACCGAGCCCAACGGCGGGGGCGACGTGGTCCTGCTCGACCCGGGCACCCTCGGCGACACCGAACTCAGCACGGACCCGCTCGAGATCCAGCTCGAGACCGACGTCCCGCCGCTCGAGTCCCAGGAGATCCTGGTCAACGGCGGCGGCTTCGACGGCTTCGCGATAGAGTTCGCGCGCACGTCCACCCGCAACGACGACGTCCCGCCCGGCCAGCTCCTCGGGCAGCTGAACTACGAGACGTTCGGCTCCGTCGTCACGGTAACGTCCTGGGACCACTACAACTGGGAGGACGACGCGCCTATAAGGAAGGCGGTCGAGGCCATGCTCAACAGCATCCCGGCCGGGATCGTGGAGGTCAGGGTGCTCGACGACCCGACGGCCTTCTGGCAGTCCCTAGGCTTCTCCAGGGCGTACAAGGGCGACCCCTACATCCACTACTTCCCAGGCTGACGAATGGCGGCTCCCCAACTCTCAGAAGCTATCGTCAGGGACCAGACCAAGCTCCGTCTGGTGTTCGACCAGGCCCTCGACGGCACCATCGCGGTGCCGGTCACCTGCTTCCAGATCAACTACGGGAAGATCCCGATCGTCGACCGGAAGTACGTCGACACCAACGAGATCGAGCTGGTGCTCGGCCGCAACCTGACGCCCGGCGACAAGGTATTCCTCAACTACACGCCGCCCGAGGACGTGAACCTGGCGCTGAGGGCGCCGGTCAAGTCCGGGGCCAGCGTGGCCACCATCAGGCGCAACGTCGTCAGGGCGCTCTTCAAGTTCCCCTGCCGCAACCTGCTGAAGATTAGCGAGCGCGGGATCGGCTGGGAGGCCGACTCCAACCTCGGCGCGTACGCCGACGGCGCCCCGTACTCCAGGCGCGACAGGCCGGCCAACCCGCGCACGGCCGGCATGGACGACTTCGTCAT